>OCZT010002927.1_pt1 | contig 17566 bp, 19 predicted proteins | sample 1539031 | NCBI WGS metagenome assembly OCZT01 (sample SAMEA3539308, study PRJEB22396) | soil metagenome | biome: tundra; feature: field; material: soil | place: USA | collected 2010-05 | depth 0.15 m | reverse complement strand
TACGCCTCGCCGGAACAGTGGTCAAAAAAATCATCGAGGCTATGCCTCGCGCCTCGGTCGCCCGCTAAAGCGGGCTGAGAGAAGAAAAGGGCGGCCTGACCTCGGCGAGGCAAGCCGTCGCCGCAGTGCATGAAGGCGCAGCCACTGTTAAGTTTTGACATATCCTCTAAAGCTGGAGGCAATTTAAAAGAGACTGCCTTTACTGACAGTCTCCTCATCAATACCAACCCCGAACGATACAAACTAATCAGTCTTTTTTCTGCGGCGTCGCCTGAGGCACCGCCTGCGGAGGAGTCTGCTGGGTCGCCGTGGCTTTCTCTTTCTCCTGCGGCGTTAGCTGCCTGATCACGGTCGTGGCGGCCTTCGGTATTTGATTTTGCTGAATATCGCCTTGATTCTCGATTATCTGATCGATGATCTCAAATTTTTCTTTGTCAAAATCCTTTGACATCAAAACGCCATTATGATCAATGGTCATCGGATAAACACCAAAGAATTCATTCCTTAGATTTTCCAAAAATGCTGGCTGTTCGCAGGGCATCACATTGGCTCTTTCCGGATTAGGCGGCGGGACCGTGGCGCCGATCAACTCGAGCTGCTCCTTGGCCTTGGGAACATAATCGCTGTTTGGGAAGTCGCTGACGATCCTCTGGAAGTATCGTGCTGCCTGGTCGGTCTCCTCTTCGACTTGATAGGTCACCGCGATCTTATAAAGCGTCTCGTCCATGAAGCAGAAGTTCGGATATTTATCCAGGATCTCGCGATAACGCGATTGTGCTCCCTTCAGCCCACCCTTTTTTTGATCAACGGCGAGGGCGTAATAGTAATTTGCTACACCAAGGTTATGCAGCCCCAGATTGTCCTGCACCTGCTTTAGTTTTGTGTCGGTATCGGCCTTGATATAAGTGGCATCCGAACATTGTGACATCGACAGTAACGCCTTGAGACGCGTCTCGGCACGCTTTGCATGGGTTGCGTCCCGGTCAGGAAGTCCTACTTGGCGCATTTCGGACTCGGCGATCTTCATAATGACCCTGCATGTCAGCGGATGCGTCGGAAAGAATGTCAGCCAGTCCTGATATGACGCGATCGCCTGTATCAACGAACTGGTCGAACCTTCGATAAAGAAAGAATCACCGACCGCGAGCTTGGCCATCGGCAAATAAGCCGAGTCCGGGTACGTCGTAATGATCGTTTGGAACAACAATCGGCCGACGTCAAAATTGCGCTTTCGCACCTCGCGGGTCGCGTCGATAAAGAGCTCCCTGTCACGGCCGGGACTGACGTTACCGATCAGGTCTTCGTACTGGTCATTACCGCCGCCGCCGAATATACCGAGAAACTTCTTCTTTTTCTGTTTTTCCCTGGGCTTTCCGACGGGACTGTCCGGCGTTGCGCGAGCGGTCGCAGTCTCTAATTGGGCCTTGTCGACACGTACCTGGAGCTCGGTTACAGACTGTTCAAGCGAATCAAGGTCAGTCCTCTCGTATTTCTCACCACGATCGACCTTACCGCGAAGATTGCTAACGTCGCTTTGCAAACGAGATGCGTCCTTTTCTAATGCAAGCAAACGGCCCAACGGCGTCTCGAGCTTTTCCTTATCGTCTTTCTTGGTCTTATCGTCTTTTCCTTCTTCCTTAAGGACAGAGGCCGCGCTGGTCAACGAACGACGCATACGGTCCAGCTTGTCGCGCATTACATCCAACCGCTGCAGAGCAGTACCTTCGCCCGGCTTTGCCTGGCTAATGCCGATAGCGGACAAACCCAGCACGAATATCGTCAGGAAAATTACTCTTTTTGTATCACGTAACATAACTCTCAAAAATTATCTTTAGCGCTGCTCCAACTGATCAAACCCAATTAGTTCCCTTTTCTATCAAGGAGCGGACCGCCCCAGTCGGATCTCCCGATCCAAATACGGCCGAACCCGCAACTATTATTTCCGCCCCCGCCTTGACGATCTCATGAATATTCGTCTCGTCGACGCCGCCGTCGATCTCGATCTTCGTGGGCAAGGCCCGGACGGTGATCATCTCTTTCAAGCGGCGGAGTTTATCGAGCATTGTCGGGATAAACCGCTGCCCGCCGAAACCTGGATTTACCGACATCAACAAAACAAAATCGGCATACGTCACGCCCTCGCTAAGAGTCTCCAACGACGTTGCCGGATTAATTGCAATGCCCGCCCTGGCACCCGCATCACGAATAGCAGTTAGCGTCCGTTGAAGGTGTACGTCGGCCTCGACATGGACCGAGACCATGTTGGCCCCCATCTTTACAAACTCAACAGCGTATCGGCCGGGCTCCTCGATCATCAGATGGGCGTCGATCGTCAGATCCGTAGCCTTTCGGATCGACCGCACAACCGGAAGACCCACAGTGATGTTCGGAACAAAGTGTCCGTCCATCACGTCCACGTGTAAGATCGTCGCACCGCCGGCACGCACCGCGGCAATTTCATCCGCGAGCTTTGTGAAATCTGCCGACAGGATCGACGGTGCTATTTCAAACATTCCTTCGGTTGGCTTCTATTTTGTTGCAACAAACGACGTTGACGTTGCTCTATATCAAGGCTTTGGCTGCGGCTTCGGCCGTGACTCAGCGCCGCCCGGCTTTGTCGGGTTTGACATACGGTTCGCCGGGGTCGATGTATTCTTATTAGGTTTCTCGACCGAATTATTCGCTCCGCCCGGTTCTTTCTTATTGGAATTCGAAGAGTTCGTGTTCGAATTTGAATTGGTGTCCGAATTATTCGCGTTAACATCGCGAGTCGTGTCCGGCTTTTTGCGGTTGCTATTCGAGTTAGCCTTTGGTTTCTTAGGCTTGTCAGTGATCATCTCCTCGATCTTTTCGGTGTCGTCTTCCTCGGTGGACTTCTTAAGCGTCGGCGGAGCCACATCACCTTCGGATGGTTTGCTTGTTACGACCAGGATCATCTGGCCCGTTTTAACGGTGTCGCCAGGTTTTGGCAGCTGTTCAATAACCGTGTTTGGCTTTTCCTGGCTGGGACGGTCCGCTCGCTTTTTGATCTTTAAGCCCAGCAGCGCGAGTTCTCGTTCGCCGTCGGCAAAGTCCTTTCCGGTGATATCCGGAACCTGTACTTCACTCCCCTGAAGCGACATATAGACAACGCCGGCCAATCCAACAAAGAATGCGCCCGCAAGCAGGATCACTGCAGCTAATTTACCGACTGCTGATATAGAGCTACTTAAGACACTCACGCGTTTACAACCTCCAAAAAACAAACTGAGAGTTTATCATCTTTTCCCGTTACACCTAAATTAAAATCAACTCATTGCCGCCGAAACGACGCGATAAAAAACCCGTCCATTTTATCGCGATGCGGCCACGTTCTGCCAAATCCCTCTTGAGTCACAAATGCGGGCGGAACGCTCGGGCCCACCTTGATGAAGGAGATATTCCGGGCGAGGAAAGCATCTGCGACGTCCTCATTCTCTTCGCGTTCTAAAGAACAGGTTGAATAAACGAGCAGGCCGCCGCGTTTCACAAGTTTTGATGCGTTTGCGAGGATCTTAAGTTGTTTGCTCGATAGATCGCCGAGATCGTTCGAATTGAGATAGTATCTAAGCTCGGGATTATGCCGTATCGTGCCTGTCCCGGAACACGGTGCGTCCACCAGTACCGTATCAAATGTCTCATCGGCAAACGGAAGGCCGACTTCGGCGTTGTATTGAACCGTCTTAATAAACCCAGCCCCCTGGCGCCGGCAGTTGTCACGGAGAAATAACACCCGCGGCCGGTAAAGATCGCCCGCAACAGCCAGTTTGAGGCTACCTGTGAACCTCTTCGCGATCAGACCGGTCTTTCCCCCGGGTGAGGCACAAATATCGAGAAAGCAGCCGCCAGCAGGCAGATCGACCGCCCACGCGACCAACTGCGAACCTTCATCCTGAAAGTATATTTCTTTCTTCTTTTCCAGTTCACGAAGGCCGGCGTCAACACGTTGGACTGTAAAACAATCGTCGACAAAGCGAGATCGTTTCCATTCCGGGCTTCGGCTGATACCGCTTTCTTCGCCGGATATCGTTAGTCGGAAGGCTTTTTCGGGTTCTTCGTTATCGACGACCGCTATTTGCTCGGATTCATCGAGGCCAAAGTCCGCGGCCCATTTCTCCAGTAGCCATCGCGGGTGCGATGTTTCTACGGAGATCCGATCGGTTTCGTCGATGAACCCGAGTTCTGGCCGCTCGATCATGGCTCGCCTAAGGATGGCGTTAACAAAACCCTTGGCAGAGGTCTTTTTTGCTCGCTGAACCAGATTGACACTTTCGTTTGTCGCGGAATGAGCGGGGATCTTATCGAGGAAATATAGCTGGTACAGAGCGAGGCGCAGGGCAATACGGACAGCGGTGTCGAGTCGTTTGCCTTGGGCAAAATGATCGATAATTCGATCAATGTAGATCTGGCGGCGAAGACATCCGAGCACCAACTGGTGGCATAACGCACGGTCGGCCGGTGCAAGATGATCTTCGTAAAGCGGTAAGAGGACAGAGGTATATGCCTTTTCTGTCTCAACGCGTTTCAAAATGTCGAAGGCGGCGGTGCGTGCTGGTGAAATTCTCATGATGGCTTCGGTTTGGCACCCGAACGCCGTTGAGAGAGGTCCGCGGCGCCTCCCTTGCTGAGATCATGATCAAGCGATACCCGGTCGTCGAACACAAAACACTCGCCCTCCCAAAGCGTTTCGCCGGCGGGTATATCTTCGAGATACTTCAAAATACCACCATCGAGTTGGTAAACCTCCGGAAAGCCGATCTGCTTCATATAGGGCGCAAATTTCTCACACCTGATGCCGCCGGTACAAAACATCGCGATTCGCTTGTGTCGCACCGGATCCAGATTTTTCGCGACAAACAGCGGCAACTCGCTAAATTTCGCTACGCCCGGATTCATTGCCCCCTTAAACGTCCCGGTCCTGTATTCATAATCGTTTCGCGCATCGAGGACCAGTGTATCAGGATCGGAAATGATCGCGTTCCAGGCCCGTGGATTGACGTGTGTTCCTTTGCCCAGTTCGAGATCGACCGATTTTCTGAGACTGACGATCTCAGGCTTGATACGAACTTCGATACGACGAAATGGAGGGAGCGTATGAAAACTCGACTTGAAATAGATCTGTGTATCCAGGATATCTTCTATACGCTTTACAAATGCCGTAACAGTGTCAGGTGTTCCGCAAACCATGCCGTTAAATCCCTCTGCGGCAATGATAATGGTTCCATGAACGTCCAGATCGACAAACGTCTTTCGAAGCCTGGTTCTGATCTCTGTCAGTTCACCAAGCTCGTCCATCGACTTGAATTCGTAAAACGAGATGACCTGTATCCCCGTATCAGATCGTTTTGCTTTGCTATTTGCCAAAAACTTCACCCACTTTGATTTGAACGCCGTTGAGAAAATCACGTGCCGGCAATCGTTTCTTCCCTTCAATCTGTAATTCCTCGACCCGCAGTACAGAATCGGCCCCACACCCAATAAGAAGCAGATCGCCTCGAGATTCGATTACCTCGCCTGCCGATCGTTGTTCGGCACTTCTGTCAAACGACCGCGCCATCCAGATCGTCAGCCTTAAGTCATTGCGATATGTGTACGCCGTTGGAAAAGGCTGGAAACCCCGAGCGCGGTTGGCAATCTCCCATGCCGGCATGTTCCAGTCAATAAGTCCATCCTCCCGCTTCAAGATCGGGGCGAAACACGCATCATTGTCGTCCTGCGGCCGGCGGACGATCTCATCGAGGCCCGCAAGTGTCTCAGATAACAGATCTGCGCCGATCAAAGACAGACGTTCGGTCAATTCGATGGATGTTTCGTCCGGCCCGATCGCCGTTGATCGCTGCAGCAGTATAGGTCCAGTGTCTAGTCCCGCGTCCATCTGCATGGTCGTGACGCCAGTCTCGCTTTCGCCGCCCGCGATAGCCCAATTGACGGGAGCCGCACCACGATATTTCGGGAGCAGCGAAAAGTGTACGTTTATTGCACCATTTGGGAAGGCATTGAGAAATTCTTCGGGCAATATGCGTCCATAGGCAACAACTATAGCGGCATCGGCATTATGCGCTCTAAACTGATCTATCGCTTCGCTGCTCCTGATCTTCGAGGGCTGCAAAACCTTTAAGCCATGGGCCAATGCAAATTCTTTGACGGGCGTAAATGTGATCTTCTTTCCGCGCCCTGAAGGCTTATCGGGTTGGACGTACACGGCCGCGACCGCATGGCCTTCGCGCATCAATCGTTCCAACGAAGGAACGGCGGCGCGCGGCGTACCCATGAAGACAAGTTTCATTTCCTTTCCATCCGCAACGCGTCGGCCGCAACATAGAATATCCAGTTCTCTTCCATCGAACCTCTGATCAGATGAGCGTTGACGCCGGTTGCGAAGATCGGAACGTCCTCGCCGCCGTGGGTTTCGTCAGAAAGCGGCGATATACCCTCCTGAAGATAGTCGGCGTCAGTCGTGTCAACCTTTGTCAGGTCGGGTCGGCCGTTCTTCATAGGTTTGAAAGTTTTAGGCGGTTCACAGCAACTCTTGCTGCCTTCTTTCTCCTTATCTGATTCGCCTGAATAACCGGGTCCATTAGCGTAGTTAAGCGTGGTACGCGGAAGACCTAGCTTATCGCGAGTATAATCCGCCGATAGTCTCCCATTGCTATCTACTCCGCGAACGAGCCCCAGAATGTTGTTTCCTCGGGCCGGATATCCCCCGATCGTTAACGTGTGACTGTGGTCGGCGGTCACAATAACCAGTGTTTCGTCGAGATCGACTTTCTTAAGGGCTGCCCTGACGGCATTTGAGAACTCTATAGTTTCAGTCAGCGCACGATATGCATTTCCGAAGTGGTGCCCATGATCGATCTGTCCGCCCTCGACCATTAGGAAATACCCCTTCTTATTTTGCGAAAGTATATCGATCGCCTTTACAGTCATTTCCGTCAGCGACGGTTCGCCGGCGGCATCATTCTTTCGGTCGTGCTCGAATCTCAAGTGAGATGGGTCAAACAGGGCAAGAACATGTTTAGCTCTTCGGGGATCGATCGCTTCGAATTGCTGCTTATTCCAAGCATATGACGAGCCCGGTCGCCTTGTGATCCATTCTTTTGTCAGATCACGGCCATCCATTCGTTCGCCTTTTTCATTTGGATACTCAGGATCGGGCATACCGGCAGGCATAAACTTACCGCGGCCGCCGCCAAATGCCACTTCCAGGCCGTCGCCATATTTAAATTCGATCAATTGGCGGGCCAGGTCGGGAAATTTCGCCGCATAAGCGTCCTTTTTTCGATCGTATATGTCTTTGTCGGATTCCCAATAGCGGTCAGCCGTATGAGCATAGCATGCAGCGGGTGTCGCGTCCGTAATACGTGTAGTCGTCACAACGCCGGTTGACATACCCTTTTCTTCCGACATTTCCAAAAGAGTTTTGGTCTCATTACCGGCGACTGTGCGATAGTTTCCACGCACAACATTTTGATTGACCGAGAGCATCCCCTCGTTCGTCTTGACGCCTGTAACGATCGCACTCATGGTTGGCGCTGAATCGGGTGTTTGCGTATTAGTGGTGTAAGTTTTTGAAAACGCCGAAAACGGAAAGTCCTCGAAGCTTAGCCGGTTTTCTTCACCGCTTTCACCCCGAAGCTGGCCCTCGAGTATCCGGGCGGCCGTAACTGTCGAGATCCCCATCCCGTCGCCAAGAAAGATTATGACGTTTTTGGCTTTGCCGGTTCGTATCTTCTCGGTCTTAGCGCGATCAATGGCGTTCCATCCGTCACGCCGCCAGGTTTGAGCGGATTCAGGGCGCTTGACCGGGAACGGGGGGGCGACCGTTTGGCCGAACGACACAAGGACAAGGGAAAACAGAGTGCAGGCTGTAAAGATCTTGAGTCGAAATCTGTAACGCATCATAACGATAAAAAAAATGTTAAGCCGGCCGCCAGCTTAACATTTTTGGTTTGCATATTATTAGTATTGGCAGCTACGTTCTAGTAACCGCAATGATAGTTCGAGCCTTCAAAAACACGGCTCCATTTTGCGCCGCTGCGGTGATATACGTTAAAACCTGATCCCTCGAAGGATTGCTGATACGTGAATATCTCAGCGACTCCATCGCCGTCGTAATCAAAAGCATCAAGCAACAGCTCGTGATAGACACCGTCATCAACGTCCTTTATGGCACCGCTCATAACATTTGCCTGGTCGACATTGCGATATTCCTGATATCCGATCGCGTACTTACCGTTGCTGCCCTTTTGAGCAATAAAGAAAAGCAAGCCGCGCGTAAGCTTGTCGATCTCGACCCAGTACGAACCGACGAATTCCGGTTTTCCGTCATTGTCGACATCGATCGCCGTTAGGTTTTGAAATCGCAATACCTTGGGGGTCAGCTTTTGCTTTGCAAATTCGCCGCGGGCGAGCGCATCGATCTCATCCTTTTCAGCCGTCGTCGGCCGGCGTCGAAAACTCGCGGTCGTCGTTTTGCTAGCCGCATTCGTCGCCAGTCCCATAACCAAACCCTTGAGCTGAGTCTTGGACGACCGCGTCGTGGCCACCGCGGTGTTCTTTGAACATTCAGCCTTTGCGTCTGAGCTCTTAACACTCACATTACCGGCATTTGCAGAACCGAATATCAAACGATAAACCGATCCGGGTTTGTAATAGGTCTTGTTGAAAGCAACGATCATATTCTGATCGTCACTGCCATTGACAGCCGGTTCGAGCTTGCCTTTGGCAATATAGGCAATGGGCTCTAACGTGGCGCCATCGTGCAGTACGGCGAATATGATCGACTTTGGCGGACCCGTAACTACCCTGGCCTTCTGGGCAAACGTCGAACTATACAAGAATAATGTTGCCGCTGCCAGTACCGACAATATTTTTAGGGGTTTCATTTTCATGGTCTACGTTAGTCAGATCTGGGTGTCGAGTTTGAACCGCTCAGATCTTTTTAGAGATCGATTTTCCCTGCATAAATTGCAGTAAATATTCACGGCCGCCGGCCTTTGAATCGGTTCCGCTCATATTAAAACCGCCAAACGGATGAACACCGACCAGCGCCCCGGTGCACTTTCGATTGAGATAGAGGTTTCCGACATGGAATTCTCGCTCGGCCCGATCGAGCCGCTCCTTCGACGAGGTATAAAGAGCTCCGGTCAAGCCGAACTCGGTGTCGTTCGCTATTTCGAGAGCATGATCAAAGTCGCGGGCTTTGATCACCGCAAGAACCGGTGCAAACACCTCTTCCTGCTCTAGTGTCGCACCCGGCTTAACATCATCGATTATTGTCGGTTCGATAAAATAGCCGGTCGAGTCGTCGCCGCGGCCGCCTGTCAGCACCTTCCCGCCTTCCTCAACTCCCTTATCAATATACTCGAGCGTCGAATCGAATGCTCTCTTGTTTATTACAGCCGCCACGTTGGTATCGCCCTCGGTCGGTTGACCGATCTTAAGTTTCCTTGTGAGCTCAACGACTTTCGCAACGAGCTCATCGTGGACCTTTTCATCGACGATCAGACGTGAGCAGGCAGAACATTTCTCGCCCTGGAATCCAAAGGCCGAAGAGACGACGCCGGCTGCCGCAGAGTCAAGATCGCCGTCATCCGCCACGACTATCGCATCCTTGCCGCCCATCTCGGCAACGACCCGTTTTATCCAGATCTGGCCCGGTCTCGTCTTTGCCGCTTCTTCGTTTATGTGTAATCCGACGCCCTTCGAACCCGTGAACGAGATAAAACGTGTCTTCGGGTGCGTTACCATCGCGTCGCCGGTCTTGGAGCTGCCGCTGATGAAATTGATGACGCCCGGGGGTAAGCCCGCCTCTTCGGTGATCGCAACAAATTTTGCCGCGATCGTCGGTGAATCGGACGAGGGTTTCAGCACGACAGTATTGCCCGCTACTACAGCGGCCATCGTCATGCCGGACATGATCGCAAGCGGAAAATTCCATGGCGGGATGACCGCTCCGACGCCCAGGGGAATATACTCGAATCTATTTTTCTCACCCGGATATGGCGTTAGCGGCTGTTCCGACGCCCAACGCAGCATTTCGCGGCCATAAAACTCGCAGAAATCGATCGCTTCGGCTACGTCGCCATCGGCTTCGGCCCAGGTCTTTGATACCTCGTGGATCATCCACGCCGAAAGCTCATGTTTCCTTGAACGCATCAGCGAGGCGATCTTAAAAAGGTATTCGGCACGCGTTTCAGGCTCGACCGTCCGCCATGTCTTGAACGCCTCAGTCGCCGCGGCGATCGCTTTCTCGACAAGACCGATATCTTTGTCTCCCTCGGAAAACACTCCGACGACCTCGGTTTTGTTTGCTGGGTTTAAACTTGAGAACTTCGAATCGAGAGTGATTCGCTCACCACCAATGATTATCGGAAATTCCGTTCCAAGCTGGCCTTGGACCCTTTCGAGTGCGGCTCGCATCGCATCGGCGTTCTCGGGTTTGGAGAAATCGGTAAATGGTTCATTTTTGAATTCGTCCAGTGATCTTTGTGTCTGCATACAATAAAACTATATTGGGAAATCGCTAAAATGTATAAGAGTAATATGCCGAAAATAAATTGTTGCCGCGGCCTGTATTGCCAAAATTATACCCGGCGAAGATAGATTGCTTCGAGCTGATATTAAAATTGACGCCCGGCGCCGAGTACCCGAGACGATTACTCCCTGTAAACCAGTCAGCCTGAATGCTCCATCGACGGTTTATTGGCTGTTCGATACCTGTCACAAACCCCGCCTTGGTTCCGAAATCGCCGCCCCCGCCCACTACGGCATAGATGCCTCCGGTTATTCGCATTCCATGTAATTGCTGCAGAGTTTTGCTCGCGTCTGAATAAACGAGCATATACCTTTTGGTACCGCGGGTGTCTCGCACCGGCAAGGATGCAAGAAACCCGATCGCCACAGCAGTCCCCTTCCGATCATTCTTGTAGAGGCTCCTCTTGGCATCGATCTGGAGTTCACGCAAAAAGCCGTCACTGTCGTGCGTGTAATAGAAATTCGCACCGATCTCGGTTTTTTCATCGAGACCATAAACAGCCCTCACGCCATCTGTCAGATAGCCTTCCTTGCGCATTGGCACAGGTTTTGTAATGAAATCAAGCTCGAGATACAGGGACGATTTGTCGAAAATATCGGTTGACGGAACATTTGAGATGGTCGTTTGTGGATACGAGGCTTTGCATACAAAGAGCAAGACCGCGATCGAAAACAAACCGATCTTACCTCGCAGACGATTGCGCCTAGACATCACAAAATGTCGATTCTGCCATCGATCGACATTCCCGGCGCCGTCCATGCTCATTCGCTGCATGAGGTTATCGTCATTTTTCGGCAAATGGATCTGCTGAGGAAATCAATTAACGGTTTCTTACCCGCCTCATTTCCCGACGTTCCCACTGATCTAGAAGCTCCGGAAACACGGGTGGGCCGTCAGATTGCCAGGCGACGACAAAACGCGGCTCCTGCGAATCATTGGCATGCTGGACATAGCCCAGGATCAATACCCAGCCGTCACTTAGATATTTGTTTAGCTCGCCGCTCGAGCCGACCTCTGCCGTTAGTCGTGTGTCCTGTATGTTGTTCAAATCAATTCCACTTCCCTGTTTGCTGTAGTCGTTTTATTTTTTTCTTTGCTAATTCTCGTTTAAGTGGCGTCATTCGATCAAGAAAAACTATTCCGTCGCAATGATCGGTCTCGTGCAACACGCAGCGCGCCGGCAGATCCGCGAGATCAACTTCGAATTCCTTACCGTCGACGTCGAGAGCCCTCGCGATGACCCGCATTTCACGTTTTACCACCTGATACAGCCCCGGAAAAGAAAGACACCCTTCCTCGCCGATCTGTTCGCCTTCGATGTGTATGATCTCAGGGTTTATAAGGACCCGCCTCTCGCGCGTCTCGTCTGCGGCGGGTACATCCATTACAAAGAGCCGCCGCGAGATACCGACTTGCGGTGCCGCAAGCCCAACGCCCCCAGCTTCTTTCATGGTTTCGAACATATCGTTTACCAGCTTTCGAAGCTCATTATTAAACTCGTCGTCGGCAACGGGTTTTCCCGACGAAAGGAGTACCGGATCCGGATAGCTGACAATACTCAAAAATGACATAGGCGTAGTCTATTTCGATCAATTCGCGTTATCGAGCGTTGCATCGATCTTGGCCTTTTCCTGGGTCGCCCACGAACAAAGCGAATCGCGCTCATTTTGACTCAACACGGCGTTTCGGTGGATCCAGAGATATTGGGGCAGCGGCATTGCTTTTAAGTTTAGCTGTTCGCAGATATCATCCAGCCTTTTTGATTTTTGCTTGGGCGTATATGTATTCCAAACACTAAAGTTTACTTTTCCCCGACCCTGATCGATATCGTCCTTGACAAACCACCCCACCGGCTGAACGTTGGTATACCAGGGATAAATAGTCTGATTAGTGTGACAATCCTTGCACGAGCGTCCGAGTATCTCACTTATGTCAGGCGGAACCTGCGTAGTTGCATCGAGAGTCTGATCCGGAACAACGGGCGGATTAGATTTATCGATTTGAAAAAACTGAATGATCACCAAACCAACGACGATCACTATGGCAACAATCTTTATAATCTTTTTTATCATCTTATCGGTACAAAGCCCCACAGCATGGCAGATATCGGCACGACACCGATCACTGCTTAAGGCATATTATTTGATGCTACTATAATTTTGATTTTCCGGAAACGATTTCGATCCATGGAGATATGGCGGCCAACAGTAATTGCGATCCCTCTTTTTGCATTTCTTATTGCGGTCGAGGCTCTTTGGGCATACCTGAAACGGTCTGATGAGTATCGCGACAATAAGGACACCTGGACCAACATCTTTCTCGGGTTCATGAGTGTGTTGTGGGGCGCGGCTTTCGGCTTTTTTACGGGTTACATTTTTGTTTATTGTTATGACGCGGCGCCCTTCAAATTTCCTGCGGATGCGTGGTGGACGTGGGTCACGCTGTTTTTTGTCGATGACCTTGCTTACTACATATTTCATCGCGTCAGCCACGAATCGCGACTATTCTGGAATTTTCATGTGGTGCATCATTCCAGTCATCGATACAACCTGAGTGTCGCGGTTCGGCAAAGCTGGTTTAGCGGCATTCTGCACTGGGTTTTTTACGCACCGATCATGCTGCTGGGGTTTGCTCCCTGGATGTTTGCATTGATGCACGGATTTAATCTGATCTACCAGTTTTGGATACATACCGAGTTCATCGATCGTCTCGGACCTCTCGAGTATCTTTTTAATACGCCGTCGCATCATCGTGTTCACCACGCCGTGAACGCTTCTTACCTTGATAAGAATTACGCCGGCGTCCTGATCATATGGGACAGGTTATTCGGTTCGTTCGTCGACGAGACTGAAAAACCCAGATACGGTATTATCAAACCGCTGAAGAGTTATAACCCGCTGTGGATCAACACTCATGCATGGGTCGAGATGTATGACGCGATCAGGCGTCGAGACTCATTAGCAGCAAAACTCAGATGCGTTTTTGCATCGCCCAACATAGATACCGAACACAATTTATGAAAACAAAACTTGCGTTACTTTGTGTACTGCTCGTGCTGGCAAGCGCGCCGGTCCTTGCCCAATCGGTGGTGATCACGGGCAAAAAGGTCACCTATAGGCGGCCAAAGCCAATGAGCGAATACAAAAGAACATTCACTATCCGTTATCCAAAGGTCAAGGCCGCAACACAAGTACTCTCACAAAAGATAGAATCCGCCATCAGTTATCAAAAGATCCTCAGCATAAATTTAAATGACGAGCTTCACGATACCCAGTGGCTTGAAGAAGCCGATTATAAGGTCGGATATAACCGTAATGGCATTCTGAGCATCGAGCTTTCGATGGACGGCAGCGGCGCCTACCCGTCGGGGAGGACAAAATACGTGGTCGTCGATACAAGATCGGGTATGCGGATGCGGGCGATCGATGTCTTCACCGATCTCCCTCATTTGGCCACAATGGTCCGCAGGATGCAAAAAGAAGAGATCGCGAAGGCGATCGTCGATATTAAGAAACAACAGAGTGCCGGCGATCCACCGCCGGATGATCTCTTTAAGGATACGGCTTTTGGCGTCAAGGGCCTGAATGAGTTTTCGGTGGATGATAAAGGCGTGGTGTTTCATTACGACTATGGCTTTCCGCACGTCATCCTGGCGATGCAGCCCGAAGGTGAATTTCGTTTGTTGTGGACAGAGCTTCGACCATTTATAAAACCTGGTGGTTTGCTTCACCGCATCGCACGTTAATATACTGGACGCACATGAATGAGCGGAAAATAAGAGTCCTGGTCGCAAAGCCAGGCCTCGACGGACACGATCGCGGAGCAAAAGTTATCGCCCGTGCGCTGCGTGACGCGGGTATGGAGGTAATTTACACGGGCCTCAGGCAAACTCCGGAGATGATAGCTTCGGCCGCTTTACAAGAGGATGTCGATGCCGTGGGTATATCGATCCTTAGCGGGGCTCATAACACACTTTGCCCGCGTATAGTCGAGCTGCTTCACGCAAACGGCATGGATGACACGCTGGTGCTTGTCGGCGGGATAGTTCCGCAAGAGGATATTCAGCCGCTCAAGGAAAAGGGCGTCTCAAATGTATTCCTGCCGGGGACATCAACCGAGGACATCGTTAACTATATTCGAGCGAACGTTCGACACGATTAGTATGCCGGATCACTAGGTCCAGGATGGCAGCGTGATACGATAGATCTCGAAGTCTAATTCAATATTTCAGAAAAGGGGATATACATGAAAAAACTTTTCAGCATTGTACTTGCTGCAGTAATGGCTCTCTCGTTCGTATTTGTCAGTTTTTCTAAGTCCGTGGCGGCCAATGCACCAGGATCAAATGCCGTACAAGTGGTGCCGCAAACCAAAAAGATAAGCCGCCGTGTCTATCGCCGCGGCCGTTATATAACGATCACAACATGGAAGCATGGCAAGAGGATAGCAAAACGTGTCTGGGTCAAGGGTAACTATTACGGCCGCAAAACGGTCCGCAAAACGAAACACTTCGTCGTCGGTAAACCAAGAAGAACTCCTTAAGCTAAGGACCACAACAGAAATTGGGGGAGGCGTTAGCATTTCCGCTTGTCATGCGGGAAAATTAACTGCCTCTTCTTTTTTACGAATATGAAAACTTCAATACGTGTCGCCGGAGGACAAGGGTTCTGGGGCGACCTGTTAACCGCGCCGGTCGATCAGGTCCGCAATGGCCCCATCGATTATCTGATGCTCGACTATCTTGCCGAGGTAACGATGTCGATACTTCAGAAACAGCGTGCCCGTGACCCACAGGCTGGCTATGCACGCGACTTTGTCTCGCTGATGCGTGAGATCCTTCCCGATTGCGTCGACAAGGATATCAAGGTCATGTCGAACGCCGGGGGCGTAAATGTCGACGGATGTGCAAACGCGGTTCGCGAAACCGCTAAAGAGCTCGGCTTGACAGGTAAAGTGAACATCGGGGTCGTTACAGGCGATGACATACTCGACCGGCTCGATGAGTTTTTGTCCGGCGGTGTCGAGATCAACAGCATGGACACTGGTGAGCCCTTATCGTCGATCCTCGACAAGGTGCAATCCGCAAATGTTTACCTGGGGGCCGGTCCGCTGGTCGAAGCACTGGGACAAGGTGCAAATGTGGTTATCGGAGGCCGTCTGACAGATACCGGATTAACATTGGCACCGCTCATGCATGAGTTTAATTGGCAATTTGATGATTGGGACCGCATCGCAGCCGGCACGATCGCGGGCCACATCATCGAATGCGGGGCACAGTCATCGGGCGGAAACTGTCAATACGAATGGCAGTCGATACCCGAGATGGCAAATATCGGCTTTCCCATAGTTGAGGCGACACCAAACGGCGAATTCGTGGTCACAAAACATGATGGTACAGGCGGACGCGTCAATGTCCAATCAGTCAAAGAGCAGTTGCTCTACGAAATGGGCGATCCGCACGAATACATTACGCCCGATGTCATCGCCGATTTCGCAACGATCCATCTTGAAGAAGTTGGTGAGAATCGCGTCCGCGTTTTTGGCATAAAAGGCTGGCCAAAGACCGACTTTTACAAAGTGTCGATCGCATATTCCGATGGTTGGAAATCCGTCGGGACGCTTGTATACGCATGGCCCGATGCATATCAAAAGGCAAAGGCTGCCGACAAGATACTTCGCGGCAGATTGAACCGCCTTGGATTGAAATTTGATCTGATATTGACCGAGTTTGTGGGCGTAAACGCAACTCATGGACACCTTGCAGGCGAACCGTCGCCTGACATTCCGGAGGTTCAGCTCAGGGTTGGCGTACGCGGGCACAATAAAGCGGATGTTGAGCGTTTTACAAAAGAGATCGCGCCCCTCATCCTCACCGGCCCTCCCGGCGTCACAGGCTTCGCCGGCGGACGACCAAAGGTCGAGGAGATAATGGCCTACTTCCCCGCGCTCATCCCAAAGTCACTTATCGAGACGAAGGTTGATATACTGGAGGCGTAATGTCAGGACAATGAGCGATAACGACCGTGTTCTGAAGGCGGATATTTATGAGCAGAGTAAGAGACGAGGTTACATCATTGCTTGAACGATTGCCCGAGAACGCCTCGATCGAGGACGTTCAGTACCACCTTTACGTGATTGAAAAGGTCCGCAACGGACTTGACGCCGCCCGGACTGAGGGGACGCTAACCCAAGAGCAAGCCGAGGAGAAGCTTGGCAAATGGCTCATACAGTAATCTGGTCGCCTCGCGCGATCGATGACGTCGAATCCATCGCGGCATATATCGCCGGAGATTCCGAAGCCTACGCTGCTTCCGTCGTTCGGGTCATTCTTACCAAGGCGAGAAGCCTGGCCGAGTTCCCCTACATGGGCCGCGTAGTTCCCGAGTTTGACGACGAAAACATTCGCGAGGTCTTCGCATACAGCTATCGCATCATCTACAAGGTCGCCGGGGACGAGGTGACTATCGCGACCGTCGTCCATGGAAGCCGAATGCTGGAACTCGCTGTAAAGCCTTGAATTATTAGTTCGCCGGTGGCCGGCCAACGGTGGATGAGATCATGGCATACTTCCCGCCAAGAGTTGATCGAAACAAAGATCAAATCATTGAGACGTGAGTTACATCGACGACTGCAGAATTCCGACCAATGAATCCGAGTGGGAAGCGTTGCTCGATGCCTGGATCCAGCCTCGAGAGTATGGAAAGAGGAACTCGGACTACGATCCTTTCTGGTGGGCAGTTGATGCCGTGTCTCAATGGCATCTCCACGACCAGCACGAAGCGCTTTGGCAGTTTATAACTCGAATATATAAACGACAAGTGTCAGACAGAGTTTTTGCAATTCTCGCCGCTGGAGAATTAGAAGACCTCCTCGCGTCCTTTGGTGAGATCTACATTGAACGTATCGAAGAACTGGCCCGGAAGAGTCCTCGATTCAATTATCTGCTTGGCGGTGTCTGGAAAAACGCGATGACCGATGATGTGTGGCTTAGGGTACAAGAGGCGAGATTAT
>OCZT010002926.1_pt1 | contig 17571 bp, 26 predicted proteins | sample 1539031 | NCBI WGS metagenome assembly OCZT01 (sample SAMEA3539308, study PRJEB22396) | soil metagenome | biome: tundra; feature: field; material: soil | place: USA | collected 2010-05 | depth 0.15 m | reverse complement strand
GAGATATTGGCGTGACTGGAGTTCAGACGTGTGCTCTTCCGATCTCATATCTATAGCAACGGTTCACATAAAAAACTCGATATGGTTTTTTGTCTTTCGACCATTCATTTCGCCAAACTTCTTGGATAAGGCCGGTGACTTCTGGAATCAGACAAACTGGTCTATTTCCCTTGTCGTTGAATGCCCACATTTGATTGACGATTTCTGGACCGGCTTTGTCAATGAAAGTCTGTTGTTCCCATATAGAAGGAAGAATGACTTCTTGAAAACCCAAATATGTCGCAGCATTTCTAAGCATTTCAATAGCCAGCGTGTGTTTTTTGGCTTCAATGCCTGTTATAATCCTTGTTCCTCGCAACATAGTCTTGTTCCTCAATCAAAATTGCAGCAGTGAATCATTCCGTCTTTTATGACAACCCTGTCAACCTTACCATCGATGAGCATCTTGTATTCACCGTCAGGAACGTTGATTGGACATCCTGAACTCTCCGAGTTTTCTTCAAAGCCCAACACATCGATGAAATGCTGTTGAATCGCTTTGATATAGTCTGTCATCCACATGATTTATCCTTTCAGATTGTTTGTATAGCAAGAAAAAAAATATTCTGTCAAATGGATAAATAGAAATAGCGGTAATCAAAAACACTCCAATGTTTTTGAAGTCTGGCAGGTAGTCAGATTGTCCCGCTGAGTATTATTTAGCAGGTATATTATGAGCAAAAAATTAACAACAGAAGAATTTATAAAAAAAGCGAGATTAGTTCATGGAGATAGATACGATTATGATAATTTTGTTTATGTAAATAATTCTACCAAAAGCAATATAACATGTAAAAAACATGTTGATTTTGAACAGCAACCACAATCGCATTTACAAGGTTATGGTTGTTTCAAATGCAGCATAGATGAAAGGGCAGATAAACACTCAAATAAAGAAGAATTCATTATAAAAGCGAGATTAGTTCATGGTGATTTGTATGACTACGATGATTTTGTTTATGTAAATAGTTTTACCAAAAGCAATATAACATGTAAAAAACATATTGATTTTGAACAAAACCCAAATGTGCATTTATCAGGAAAAGGATGTCCAAAATGCGGTATTGATAAAAGTGGTGGAGATAGAGGCAGATCAAATAAAGAAGAATTCATTATAAAAGCGAGATTAGTTCATGGTGATTTGTATGACTACGATGATTTTGTTTATGTAAATAGTTTTACCAAAAGCAATATAACATGTAAAAAACATATTGATTTTGAACAAACAGCGAGTAGCCATTTACGAGGTCATGGCTGTCCAAAATGTACACATCTAATATCTAAACCAGAAACAGCATGGCTCGACTCATTGAATCTTCCGCATTTACAAAGAAATATTTCTCTTAAATTGAAAAAACGAAAAATAAATGTCGATGGATATGATCCAAACACAAATACGGTATATCAATTTCATGGCGATTATTGGCATGGAAATCCAAACCGTTTTCCTGATCCATTTGCTTGGAATGCACGAACTAAATGTTCCATGCACGAACTCTATAAACGAACTATAAAAAATGACGAAGCTATAATCAAAACAGGTTATAATCTAATAACAAAATGGGAAAATGATTGACATTTTCGAAGTCGGTTCCTAATAAATGGTTCTGCAACCGTATTATATGGTTTTGTCAAATAGGATTATTGTGATTGTTTGTGAGGGCCAGCGTCAGGGATGATTCAGAATGATGCGGAATGATTATTTGTGTGGCGCAGCGTTATATTAGGATTTGTTGACATATTGAATAATCTACAGACTAAATATAAGCAAAGGCGGCGATAATAGTTTCGCCGCCTTTGGAGATTTTATCATGTAAAAATATAATCGTAATATTTTCGGTGACACCGGGAAGTTGAACCGAAACACACTTATTATGTGACTTGCATAAACAATCGTAATACTATTTATGAAAAGTAGCACGAATGGATGGTGTAACACAACATTTTTCTCATTTATAGGAGAAGTGTAATGCTTCTTTTTATATTTATTATTGCTTATGTTACAGCAATGATAACCACAAGTATAATCGTGTGGTATCAATCGTAAAAATGGCCCCGAAAGGGGCCATTTCTATTATCACAATCAGACTATCTTGTTATCCGTCAAGAGAGCCATCTTGCAGCGATACATCTCATCTCGTTCTGCATCAGAAACTCGATACAGCTTATCTCCCTTTTCATCAAAGAAATACAAGCCGTGCTTCAAGGCATCACGAGCAAAATCAACTTGCTTGCCAGACCGTATAAGTTGAGCCTCAATGATACCAACCAACCGGAGGCGAAGCGTATTTTCTTCTGCTTGACGCTCTGTTTCGAGTTGAGCCAAATAGTCTTCTTCGGACAAATCACGTTCTGCCGCTTCCGATTTCCGCTTGGAGCGGCGCTGACTTTCAAGATGCCGAGCATATACACGGTCTTTCTCGTCGAGTTCATCCTGCGCATCTTTTGCCGCTTGTTGCTGCATATTCATATATTGCGACCAACAAGCACTCAGTCCGGTGCGGTCTACCGCACCTTCCTTGCCCCATTTTGTATTCTCGATTTGATACAAAACTGCATCATCATCAACTATTACGCCCGGTTTGAACAGGTAGTCTCTGATCATGACGTGCAATGCTGCCACGACTTGATCAATGATGCCTTTCAATGCTTCCCATTCATCGGCCAAATCATCATAAATTGCCCAATAAACATAAGCACGTAAAAAATCACGGCCACCCTTCTTACGCAAACGCACCGCTTTATCAAAAGCGGGGTCCAAAATAGGGTCTTTACGTATTTCGACATACGCAACACAAAGCTTTGCAGCAAGCTGCACAGCATATTTTTTAGCTTCTCGAATATGAGGTTTCATTTGTATGGCAAGGTCTTTGGCCTCAATTTGGAGACGCTCAACCTTTTCCCAACCCGGCGGCTTATCGTTGCCGTCAACTTGGTTACTATTACTACTAGACATTGTTTGTTTTACCCTTTCATGACTTGACGGATTGCGACGCAGAGACCATTCTCTGTAGCTTACCGAATCAAGGTCGGATGCACCGACAACCCCAACATGGCATCCCTCTGGAAAACTGTCAACAGCAATTTTCAAATTTCTTTTCGCATTTTTTCCATATACTCTTGTAAACGTTCTTTCCCTTCCTCCGTAATCACGCCTGTTGATTTTGGCACAATAGATGCCAAAAAACGTTTTACGCCCCTGCTACGGTGTGAGCGCTGTCTCTTTGTTAGTGCCACATTACCCAATGTGGAATAACCTTTGCCAAAAGTTTTGATTAAGCCGGTTGCCAAATAATCTGGCCAATTTGTCCATTCATCATTATAATACAAATCTGGACGAATTGGAATATCAGATGGTCTTCCGATCCATGTAGAATATATTACACTGTTCATTTCTATTTTTAAATCGTGCATGTATGTTCGTGCATCTTCAAACGAGCGCATAATCCGTTTCGCATTTGCTACTCTGTTTGTTCCGAAAAAATCACCAGAGGTTGTCCACCCATTATTTTTATAACATATCTCAACATTGGTTGGGATTTTTGTTATAGATGAATTGTTGTTTTGTCTAAATTCTCTAAGTGTTTTCCATCCTTGCTTTTGAACAAATTTTTGTGCTTCATCATATGATTTTAATTCACGAAACCAATAATCTCCCCCTTCCTTAATAAGTTTTTCTTTTGTAGCTGGCCGAGAACTATTTTTACCAACATAACGACATAGAGCTTGTCCAAGAGATTTTTCTTCGGTATTGTCGCTATGGCAGTTCGGACGTGGTTTTTTTGCTTTTATTAAAGCAATAAGCTTTGATAAATTTTCTTCGTATTTTATGTTACGGTATCCTATGTTACGTCCTCTGGAATCAAAGTTGGTTGTTTCATTTTGAAGATTGTTCAACAAGAAACTTCTCCTTTGTGCCCAAGGCATTATATTTCGTCCCTCAATATATATTTCTTCAAAGCGGTCTCTCCATCTTGTGTAACTACACCGGTTGACGGTAATGGATCAAGGAAATCCGTTCTCTTGGTTGAGCTATACCATCCACGTATTTTATTCCACGGTTTTTTCACACATTAACTATTTGTAATCTTTCCATTATTGACACAACGGCCCAAATACCTTATTTTGAAAATAATATAAGGTTCCAAAGAGGCTATACGATATGATTGATGTTATGACACTCGCCGGTTCGAAGATATTAGGTATTGATGAACCAGAAATTTTATTTGGAAGACCTGATCTTGTTCATGAGAGATATAAGGCGTTGGCCAGAAAATGGCATCCAGATAATAAAGATACTGGACATAATGGTGTTTTCACACACATCAACATTTTACACACAAAAGCAAAACAACTAATAGAAAATGGAAAATGGAATGTTCCTGGTGAATTGTCTTTCAAGACAAAAGCAGGAAAAGAATATGTTTTAAGATATTTCAAGACATTCGATTTTGATTTAGGGAAAGCGTATCTCAGTGATACGAGAATAACCTATGTAATCAAGAAAGAATTTGCTGACCTTGCAGAAAACGCAAATAAGATGATTGGTGCATTGAAGTATCAGGATAAAGAAGAAGAAAAAGTAATATCCAAATACATGCCTTCTATAAAAGGATATTATGAAACTTCTGATGAAGTTATCCTGATGATTGATAAACCGGCAGACCTTATTCGTATGCGTGATCTGTTGGAATATTCAAAAGGAAAAATCGATCCACGACATGTCGCTTGGATGATTAGTAGAATGTTACATCATGCAAGTTATTTTCAATGGTGCGGATTTTCTCATAACGATCTATCAATGGATACGCTGTTCGTATGTCCAGAACATCACTCAGTATGTGTTCTTGGTGGATGGTGGTATACAACAAAGTTTGATGAAAAACCTATAGCATTACCAACAAGAACTATAGACAATGCGCCAAGCGAGTTTATATCAAAAAAACTCGCTGTTTCTGGAACTGATCCAGAATTGGTTAGGTTGACAGCAAGAGAAATACTTGGTAATGGTAATGGTATTCATTTGGTCAATGATCCAGAAATACCAAAATCGTTAACCAATTGGCTTCGAATTTCAGGGCATGGAAGTGCGTTGGAAGACTATACACAATGGCGAGACAAAATCGTTTTGGATGCTTTTGGCAAACGAAAGTTTAGAGTTATGCCAATATCCGCAAAGGATGTTTATTCGGAGAAAACATTATGATAATGATAACATTGTTTGTATTTTGGTTATTGATTGGAATCGTGGCGTGTAAGTTCAACCGTTGTGGTGATTGGTTGATTATGATTACGGATGAAAGAAACACGTCGAGAACATGGCTGGCAGTTCCGACTCTGATTCTTTGTTGGATGTTCTGGCCTTTTGCTCCTTGGATTGCTAGAATTATGTTTCTACTTTCAATAGTATGATCACAATACTCTGTTAAGATGTTCATCGTGTCTTAGTAAGAGTTCAACAACGGTGGTGGAGAAGTAAAATGGGTGGTGCTAGTTTCGATCCAGGCCACTGGAAAACGTATGCCACTGCAAAGGTTGCAGGGAAACCCACGGCTGCGGTGTTTACGGCAAGAGCAATCAAAGAGTCTCTTGATCCTCTCAAAATGAAAAACATGATGAGAGAATCTTGTGATGATGATGTGTGTCCGAAGTCAACGGCTCTCATTGTCGCTCTTGATCAAACCGGATCAATGGGAATGATTCCTGACTATATGATCCGTGAAGGTTTCCCAACGCTCTTCAAGGAAATCTATGATCGTAAGCCTATTGAAGGCGTCCAAATCGCATTTATGGGAATCGGCGATGCGGATTGCGACCGTGAAAGCGTAATACAATTTAGTCAGTTTGAATCAGGAATGAGATTGGCTGATCAGTTGACGGATATGCACCTTGTTGGTGGTGGGGGCGGTAATAGATGCGAATCCTACACTTTCCCTTGGTACATGGCAGCGATGCACACCAAGATAGATTGTTGGGAAAAGCGTCAGAAGAAGGGTTATCTTTTCACCGTTGGCGATGAAGAGCCAAACCCTGTATTGCGTCGTGAAGCTATCAAGACTTTTGTTGGTGTTGATCCAGAGACAGATTTCACTGCCAAGCAATTGCTTGATATGGTCAGCAAAAACTATCATGTGTTTCATGTGATTGTTGAACAAGGCGCCGCCGGTATGATTCCGGCGACACACAAAAAGTGGAAAGAGTTGCTTGGACAACATGTAATAATGCTTTCTGATTACACCAAACTCAGCGAAGTGATTATTAGTACGATGCAGGTTATCGAAGGCGAAGACAAAGACGCTGTTTCAACAAGCTGGTCTGGCGACACTTCATTGGTTGTTCGTCATGCCATCAAAGATTTGACGACTACCAATGGACCAAAATCTGCTGTTGTCAGATTCTAAAACAAACAAAGAGATGAGGAAGAAGTTAGAGTTTCTTCCTCATCTCTTTCCAATCTTTTTCCCACATTGTTATAATATTATAACCGCTTGTTTGAAGTAAAATTTCAGCTTTTTTAGTATTGTTGAACAGTTCTCCCATAGAGAGTTTGCTTCTTGGATTTATTTCGTTAGGATTGTATATCAAAGGATTTCCGTGCCAAAAATCACCATAATATTCATATACTGTTTTTGATTTATCATCATAGCCGTCTACGATCTTTGTCGTTTCAAAAAGCTGTATTGCTATTTGTCTTTGTTTGATATTCATAAAATCCAACCATTCTTTTTCTCCTTTTGATATTCGGTGTCCGCATTTTGGACAACCATATCCAGATAAATGATCGTGAGGCGTTTGTTGAAAAACGTCATGTTTGAAACATATGATATTTATTTTTCTGAAACTATTGATATACTCTACTAACTTATAATCATATTTTTCTCCGTGTATTTTTCTTGAATGACAAATAAATTTTGATAGAGATTTTTTGGTTTTTATTGTTGCGTGTTCTGTTCCACACCGAAGACAGCCATGCCCTTTCAAATGAACGGTTGGTTTTTGCGAAAATAATCCATGCTTTCTACATTCTATATCAATGGGAGATACATTGTTTTTGTATATAACACGATCATAGATATATTTGTCGCCATGTATTTCGTGTGATTGAGAAATAAAACTTTCTGAGGATTTTCTATTTTGTAAAGAAAGTTTTTGGTTTGAACATTTTGGGCAACCTTGCCCTCTCAAATGCTTGTCTGGAGTTTTAGAAAAAACACCATGGTTGAGTTTTTTGCAAATAATATCTATTTTTGATCTAGCATTTACATATTTTACAAGAGAATAATCATATTCGTTTTTGTATAATATATTAGATCGTTCAATAAAAATTTCTGTTTTCATCATTGATTATTTATCATTTTTCTCTTGTATAATATACCAAACCGTGTATGATAATCTATATATAAAAGGATGTATGACTGATGCCAGCCATTGTCGCACAAGTAACCAACGTTTCTCCGCATCCAATGAGTGATAAGTTGGATATCGTGTCTATTGGTGGAAAAACCAACGTAGCCAATCGTCCAGAACCAAACACACCACGATACAAAGTTGGCGATTATGCTGTCATGCTTGAAGATAATTTGATTCTTCCAGCTTGGCTATTGCGGCGCTTGGATATGTGGAATGACGAAAAAGGAAAAGGCAGTCTCGCTGGCAACAAAGGCAATCGTACCAAAGGGCGTAAGATTGCTGAAGTTATGTCAGAAGTCGCTTTGTATGCTGCCATTTATGACCAATGCTCAATATCTATTGAGATTGAAGACGGCACATATCCTTTTGTAAAACTTGGCGATGATGTTTCTAAAGACCTTGGTATCACCGAGTATATCCCAAATGCCTAAAATTCTTACTCCGTTCAATGCTTGTGCGGATGGTCATTATTGGGGTTGTAATAATTTACAACCGCAAGATCGTTGTGGAATATGTATGCCAAAAAAAAATTGGGAATGCGGAATCCATGGATGGCCCGGTATTCTTCCATCTATGGATTGTGAAGGATGCAATCCGCCTCCAAAAGCTGATTACGAGCGCCCTATTCTGACAGTTGATGTAGTTTGCTTCACACTCATAGACGACGTGCTTCATGTTTTGCTTATGAAACGTGATAGAGAACCGTTTTTTGAAAAGCTGGCGCTGCCCGGTGGTTATATCCACGTTGATGAAGATAAGAACACATTGGATGCAGCCAAACGAGTTACTAAAGAAAAACTTGGAATCGACGTACCCTATCTGGAACAGCTAGGGACGTTCTCTGGCCTTTCACGTGATCCTCGGGGTTGGTCTGCCTCGGTATCTTATATAGCCGTTGTACAGCCCTCCAAGCTCAAAGAAACGGCCGGATTTTATCCTGTGGGTGATGACATACGATTTACTTTTGGTCAATGGAAAAGTTGGCCGACGATTCTTGCTTTCGACCATTGGGAAATTATTGATGATGCCGTAAAACGCATTCGTGATAAATCAACATATTCATCTCTTCCATTATTTTTTATGAATAAGACATTTACATTGACGGATTTACAAACGGTTTACGAAAGCATGATGCAAGAAAGTATCGATAAAGCATCATTCAGGCGCAAGATATTAGAACAGGGGATTGTTGAACCTACTGGCGAGGTATTAGGAACGAAGAAGCATCGTCCTGCCAGACTTTTTAGACCAACAAAAGAAACATTGAAATTATTCAAATCTACCATAGGATAATGCTATGATATTCGTTATTGCTTATATTACTTATTTTCCTGTTATCTTGGGATTGCTTGTTTGGTTTAACGATATATAAATAATGGATGCGATACATAGATTTATTATTTGAAGCTGCTGTTCCGGCCATTTCTCCACAAGATGCTGCTGATAAGGAAATGTTTGGGCCAATCTATCATGGCACAACAGCAACATCTCTTGATAAAATCATTCAAACAGGATTTGACCCAGAACGATCTATTCCAACTGGTGTTGGAAGAGTAGCCGGTTCTTTTGGTCAAGATAGACCAACAGGAACAAGTCATGGTTATTCATTTGAAGGCTACGGTCTTACAGGAATAGCAGCACCAGTCCACCACCTTGGTTATGGAAATTATTTTACGACCGTAAAAGCCATAGCTAAACAATATTCTGGCGGAACAATGAAAGGACAAAGAGAATTTTATCTCGATTCTAAAAACGTTCTTGAAATAAACTTTGGTTCCCCAAACACCATGATGAAATGGTGGCTTCAAAACGGTTATGATATGACTTCGGAAGCTACTAAAAATCACAACACCAACAAATGGTTTGAAGCAACACATCATCTTACCGATAATCTAAAAAGCAAATATGATGCCGTATGGTTCAAAGGAAAAGGAACAAGAAGACTGTTGGATGGCGACCAACTTTGCGTTTATCGTCCAGAGTTGATTCGAGTTATTGATCCTAAATTGGCAACTGGATTACAAATTGGTTCCAAAGTAACTCATTCACAGATATTCGCAAATGACTTTCGTTTGCGTAATGTTTTCTATGTTGATGATTTGAGACCAGATGATTGGGGCGGCGCTGGTAGATTAGCGGCTGATGGTTGGAAAGGTGTTTTCCGTGCTGATGAATCAGACGAAGATAGAGAAAATCGTAAAGCTCGTGGAATGGGAAGATATCCAATGCATTTCATTCCGCCACCAAATGTAGTTGGTATTATAACGAAAGGACTTGGCGGAAGAAACGATTTATATAGCGTGAAATGGTCTAAGGGCGTGGAGATGTATAACTATAGAGCGGAAGAACTCAAACCATATGTAAAGAAAACAAAATGAGAGAATGGATAAACATTGTTGAAGCAAGACTTCCAAGAAAATTTAGAATATATCGTATGCCAAGAGGCACAACAGTTTATCATGGAACGTCTAATGCTTTTGCTCCACATCATTTAGATACGCCTTGTTGGGTTTCTACTGCTTTTGATGTAGCAGAACATTTTTCAGATTGGCATGGCAATGATCCAGATACAGACGAAGATGAATCAGAAGAAAATCAAGGCAAAAGAATAATCGAATTCAAAACGAATCGAATGTTGAGATTATTGTATGTTGAAGGCAAACACACTTTTGATGATATAGGTGATACTTATGGATTTAGCATGGATGATCCTGAAGAAATGGCAGAAGCAGTTTGTCGTTTAGGATATGATGGATGGTATATTGAAAGTAACTATCTTGAAGGCGACGATACAATGTTAAGTGATAGCTCTGTATTATCATTCGTAAAAATCCATTCTCTCAAAGAGTAATCCGCTGATTATTAGTCAGCGGATTTTTTATTTTCATTTCACAAATAGTTTAGCTAAGTTTTTAGCTAACGGTGAACCCATTCCTGTACATGGATCAGGACCAATACCGGCTCTGAATTTACCATTATCTCCTTGAGTAATATCATGAAAAGCTAAATGATTGAGATAGAATTTAGATAGCATTCCATTTGCCAATTTATTACCAAAAGCAGCAAAAAGTCCAGCATATAAAGGCGAAACAGCACTTGTTCCACCAACAATGATTTTCTGACCATTTAGAAACATCGGATATCCTGTATTTGGATCAGCATTGGCCGATATATCAGGAACCATTCTACCAGGGCCATGCGGTGCGCCAGCTTGCCATAATGGCATTGGAGCAAAGAATGTTGAATAGCCGCCGCCAGTTCCGCTGCCATTTGTATGACCTGGATTATTGTTCCAAACAACTTCGTTAGCACCAAGTCCTGCTTTGCTTGTTCCACCACAACCTACCACGGATAGACAAGATGCTGGACAGTCAACATTTGCAGCACCAGTGCCACCATCGGACGAATCATTATCACCAGAGGCCGCAAACACAATCATTCCTTTAGCAACCGCATTGGCTGCTGCGGCGTTCATTCCACCAGCGGCTGTTATACCCCAATTGGCTTCATCATCGCCCCAAGAAATAGAACATACATCGCAACCATCTGCTGCTGCTTGTGTTACACCAGCCGCAATATCTGTTGTCCAATACATTTTGATTGTTGCTGGTTTTCCTGTTGCTACCGAATACGCTGTAGCAGCTACTTGAATATCCAACGCAACTTCATCATCAGCATTGCTTGTTCCAAACGAATTTGAAATATCCATCGAAACATTAGTAATATTTGGCATTGGAATGAAATTAGCTTTACATGCTGCCGCAACATCAGACGCAATCCAGCCTCCTCCACATTCTATTATACCAATAACTCCTCCACCTTTTAGATTAATCGGCCAATCATAACTGGCACAAACTCTTCTAATATTCAACCATCCAGGCAATGTTGTAGCAGTTAAGCCTGTATGATGAGCTGCATACTTAATATATGTGTGTATAGTCATAATGCGTTTCCATAATTTTTATTATTGTTTTATTATACTAATATTTCAATACAAATACAATTAAATAATACCACCGTAGTTGTTTCTTGGAGTATTTTCGTCAGCAGAGAATATTTTATCCAATCCATATTTTATTGTATTCAAACTTTCATGTCCGTCTTGCCAAGCATCTTTCAAAGTATCGTATTTTGCTCCAAGACCAAAACTCAATTTTGGATCAGACGATACAGAAACATCAACTAAATGTCTCCAGTTTTTATCATCGTTTCTTGACAATGTTATAGTTGCGTATGGTTTATGATCGTAATCATTTATACGAATATAAGCTGCTAATGATTTATTGCCATATCTCGATACAATCTTAGGAGGTTCTGTTGTAACATTTCCATAATTTGTAGCCAACTTCTGTATTTCTTCAAATATTTTTAGCATCTTTCTAAAATAATCGCTTTTTATTACTATACGATCAACGACATTGATACAGCGAGGATTCAAAACTATAAGTTGAATAGGTTCTGATGAATGAACAACTCCTTTGTCGTCAAATAAAGCATCATACCCTAGATTTCTTATTACTTTATTCCATAAACTATATCTAAAACCTCCACCAGCCCTGAGTCGTTCCCAAGCCATGTCTATTTTCTTTATCCTATCTTTTGGAGGATATTGTTTTATATATCCTTCAAATTCGTCTTTTACCCCCATACCAACCAACATTTTATTCAATTCATTATCGGATATTTCTGGCAAATCAAGAACACGAGCGTCCTGTTTCAATACTACAACGTATTTGTATTTTTTTTGATGCCACATCGTAGCTGTTGGAACATGACTCTCTGGAAAGAAGTAGATACCAAATGGGTCTTGGTGAAACTGTTTTGGGTTGATTGTAAGCATTTCATGATCAGAATAATGAACCCATCTGGACTCTTGATACTCATCATAGCTTTCAAAGATATTTTCATAACGCATCAGATATCAATATCCTAACGTTTGCATCACGAGTTCAAATTCGGCAACCGATTTGAATATTTTCAATATGTCCGCATCTGTTATTTTTATATATTGAAAATATTTGCTGTTCTTTATACCAACAACAAGGTCTTGGTCTTTTGAGACAGCACCAATGAAGGATAAAGAGTCTCTGTCTGCGGTATCCAAGCTAAACATGGTTACTTCCTTTAGATAAAAATAAACGGGACATTTCTGCCCCGTCTATTTATCATCATATTATTTTGTTTGACTTCATGAGATTTTTTGTTGCTTCCATTACTTGGAGATTCCAAGGAACGTGGAGGCCACAAACATTTTCCCCTGTTAACGGTATTATATGGTCTACGTGATGCTTTAGTCCTGTATCGACTTGTTGTCCAGCGCTAATTTTATAAAAATTACATATTTCTTTCATTTGAGATTTGGTTAACCATTTTGGTGTTGCTTGCTTAACTTTGGATTTTCTAAGCTTGCCACGAAACGTATAGACCCATGGGCGTTTTTTTCTATCTTCTTTTAACCAAAGTTTTGTTTGCTCTGCTTTGCCATTGAGATATCTAATTTTATCTCGTTCACGAAATATTTCTGGATTTTTTTGTCTTCGTTTTTGGTCATATTTTCGAAAAGGTTCTGGGTTAAGTTTTCGTTTTTGTTTAGCAATATCATTATGCTTTTTTCGCAATTTTGTTATTTTTTCTTTAACGGTGTCCTTTTCTCTAAATATTTTAATACAATCTAAACATGTTCCATTTTTTGTGTATTTTTCTGTTATATGATTCCTTTTGCAAGGAACACCAGTAAAATATCTTTTTAGATTTAGTTTTATTGCTTCTTTTCTTGTTAAAATTTTCATAAAATAAATACCACCATAGAGCTATGGTGGTATTTAGCATAACCCTCCTAAATTATGGATATATTATCCTTTCCATGAAGATGGAGGCTTACATCCATATTCGTTTTCCATGCCTGGAAACGCTTCTGGTTTGGTTTGATATCGTTGTTTGGATGGACGGGTTATTATTACACCTCTAGCACGAAGAGACCTTGCATCGTCATAATAAATTATGAGAGTAGATATATGGTCTCCACGATCAAACTCTACGGTTTTTGTCGCAAAGTTTGTAGCATCACCAAACGCAGTTCCAAGGGATTGAGTTTCGATGTGATTTACGGACGCTTCCGAATAAACATCATCAGAACCAGAACCAGAACCTGCTATGGCGGTGTCGTGCGTGCTCATCTTTGTAGATTTGCTTGAAGCAGATGCCGAAGCTGCTGCTCCATAGCGCATTCCGCTTGAACCGACATTCAAACCAACGGCATTGTTTGACATTACAGAGTTGATGCCTAAACCAGTGCCAGCGTATCCAACACTCGTCCCAAATGGATAAGGATTATAAGAAGGATACGGACTAGGCAGTACAGTATTTTGGTAAACAGGACGTTTTTCTGAAAACGCCATGATGCCAATAACACCATTATTGCGAGTATCGCCGCCGTTTACATCGGTTGAATAGCTATGTTGTTTGCCAGAAAAGGCAAATTTCGCAGCTACGGAAGAATCTACTTTCCAACCAGGGATTTCCATTTGCTCAAAAGCATTGAGCAAATATCCACTGCTTGTTGGGCCAGCAATTTTACCATCTGTAATGGATAGTCCGTCAACAGATATAACCGCTTCTACACGACCTCCGGTTTTATTTTTTACTCTTATTGTGTATTCACTTGCGGCACGGCCTTCAACAAAGACTTGACCACGGTGTGAATATTCAGTTATTGGACGACCCTTAATCAAGATCATCATTTCCACATTATTATCGTACATGTTATTTTTCCTTATACTGAGGTTGTTGTTGCATAGATGTTAGAAGCCTTTGTTTCTCCAGCACGATAAGCTTTCGTTGCTGATGATAACTCTTGCATTCTTTCTTGCATTTGGGTTCCTTCGAAACATTTTATGTTTCCTTCTGGAAAACCCAACTCTCTTGCGGCCACATCGGCACCAGGATACGCTCCAAGGTAGATGAAAGCCCAATCTTGATTTTGTATGGTATTGGAAATACGTTGTCTCACAACAGGAATGTTATGAGAAGAAGCATTATCTCTGCCATCAGTCATACAAACAAACATCATTCGTGGCACGATATCCCAAGTATTCAAAAGACATTCACGTGCATCCATACGATGCATGATAGTATCTCTGAGATTGGTCATAGCGTTTGGAATGAATGTGTTTTGATTGAGGTATGGAACCATACTGATATCAAGATCAGTATAAGGGGTACGGAAACCTCGTGTATCAAACTTAGTCAAAGTAAAATAGCATTCGCCATCTTGCTTTCTTTGTTCGTCTACGAAGTCTCTGAAACCATTCAATGTTTGCATAAGATACGAAGACATAGAACCAGTTTCATCTAAAAGAAATTCTATAATTGTGGGAATTTTGACGGTAATAGGAGCCGTCACCCGTATGGGTGTAATTTTCATATTATCTCCTACAGGGCTACTGCCTCACCGACTTGCGAGGACTTCTGCCTGTAAATGTGCGAAGATGATTCTTCACAACACTATTTATATCAAACTATATCTATCATTGCAATATGTTTTTAACTTTATGAACTATTTTGCTTTACATGGTTGGTTTTTGTGATATTGAAACACCAAACAAAGGATGTTCTGCCATGTCAATTTCTAAAAAAGAAAAAATCTTTTTTTGCTGTAGTTTGCTGCTTGGTGTAGCAGTTATAGCAACAGGAGCGTCGCCATTGCTGGCGACGGCTGTTCTTTGTCTTTTTACTATTTTTTGGATTTAGCTTTCTTTATTGATGTTCTTTTCATTTAGCAAAGCTATTTCTATCAGCACAGCATCAAGCTTATTTTGAATAGCTTCGGTGTCTCTATTTTGCGTATTTTGTAATAAAAACAACATTAGAAAAGTAATAAGAGTCGTGCCTGTATTTGCAATTAATTGCCACGTATCGGACCATTCGTAATACGGGCCGGATATAGCCCAAACAAATATAGAAAACACTGCTACTGCAAACGTAAATGGTTTTCCGCATATATTTGCTGACCATTCAGCAAATCTAGCATAATAACTTCCATTAAATTTGTGTTCGGAACCTATTAGGGAGATGATTTTTTTTCTCATAACTGTCTCCCTCCTTTGATGATTTACGCATGATTTGGATTCCTTCTTTTAGAACGGTTTATTTATGGATTTTCCAACATTTCCTTTTTCATTGCGGTTATAGTTTCCATAATCTGCCACGGAGATAATGATGTTTTAGTAATAGCATGAATTGTTTTCCAAGCACTTGCTGTATCCAATATACTACGAACCTCTATCCAGTTGATTTCGTTTCTAGTATATTTTACAAAATTTTCCAAAAACCATTCAAAAACTTCAAATTCGGTCATAGATAAAACTTTTTCATCTATGATTGTTTTAGATTTTGTTGATGGTGTAGCCGACCATGGAATTTCTTCTTCAACATGTTCAATGTGTTGCTGTGTCATTCTATAATAAATCCAATATTTTGTTAATTCGCCATTAATCAGTAAATCGAGAAAGAATCTCATTAAGCTGTTCGGCCCATATATCAATGTCATCGGCCTCATTTTTCGTATGACGCACCATCAATGCCTCAACCGCTGATATGATATCCGAATTTGTTTCAACCGAACCAAGCAACGAAAGAAATTTCTCGGCAAGTCGGTCTGCATCCTTCGTTCTAAATTTATCTTCTATTTTCATTCTATGACAAATCCAACAGATTTTGTCAATTCAAAAAAACTCGAATAACATGTCACATTAATTGCCTTTTCTCTATTTCCTGTAATCACAATCACTTCTTGAATGCCATTGCCGGACATGAATACATCATCAACAATATACGTTTCTGTAAGAATAATACCCAAAAAAGCAAGCGTCGCCAGCACAACCGGATGGGTTCTTTGTTTCAATCTAACTTTATCACCGATTTTCATTCGATTATAATCCAACATCTGACTTTCATTTCTGAATAAACCCTTTATTATACTTAAATTCTATCACAGCCATACTAGAGTAGAAGTCAGTATTAGAACTTTTGTGTTTTTTATCATCCTCTATAAGTTTATTTTTATCATCCTCTTCTATCAGTTTTAGAAAATCCTCTATGGCTTGATCTGCATTTCTATAGTGTATGCCACGTCCACCAGCTTTAATCCAGCGTTTTATGTTTGACGTAAAATCATCAATCAAAATATCTCCTGGTGCTATCATATGAACTGGCTTATTGCGAGATAAACAAGTTATGACTTGAACATGTTCTCCAAAATGCTTTTTAATTGATATCTGTTTGTGAGCCGCTGCATTATCATAATCATCTTTTGGACATCCAGTTAGCACAATGGGTTTATAAGGCGTCAGCGCCGCCCATAACCTGTCAGCGCCATCCTTTACTGGCATTGTTGGCCAGAAATTTGGTTCGGCGTGGATCGACAGCCACATTTGGTCATCGTTCAAAAACTCTCTCGGATATTTGCCAAAATAAGCATGAACATGTCTGTCAAAATCTTTGAGCACACCATCTGCGTCAACGAAGACTTGCATTTTTATTGATTTCCTTTGTTGTTTGTTGTTATATATCAAACATTATGTATTATGTCTATAAAAAATTATGACTCATGCTGGTTGTTATGGTGTCAAAATATACGGAGTCGATAAAATCACATTCAGTGGCAAAGATTCATCTATTCCAAAACTTGGCATGAAAATAATAAACGAAATAAATAAAACCATAAAAAAAATGGGTTATGATGAATCTCTTCTTGCTCTGGCGAATACAAGCCAGAGATTTGATAATGGTGAAGGACAACATATATCAATTAAGTCAAAAAACGATACAAAATATTCTCAGTGATGGTAAAGCATATGACGCATATACATTCATTCTTGATAGTTATGCTTGTTGCTATGGTTATATTTTGAATTTGGATGAAGAACGGTTTGAGATATATCTTGGCAATCAACTGAAGTATCATAACAGAGGAAGATTTAGTAAAAACGGATTCTTTGGTGAAAGGAAATACAAAGCGTGTGCGTTATATGCTGACATACCATTGAAAGATATGGCGTCGTTTGATCCTAGATCGGAAGAGCGTCGTGTAGGGAAAGAGTGTAGATCTCGGTGGTCGCCGTA
>OCZT010002924.1_pt1 | contig 17581 bp, 16 predicted proteins | sample 1539031 | NCBI WGS metagenome assembly OCZT01 (sample SAMEA3539308, study PRJEB22396) | soil metagenome | biome: tundra; feature: field; material: soil | place: USA | collected 2010-05 | depth 0.15 m | reverse complement strand
GGAGTGAAACATGATCGGCTTGCAGCAGATCGACGGGCGGACGCAACTCACCCTAGGGGACCTCGAATAATTGCCACCGATCGTCAGGCGCCCCGAATTTGTCCGCGAATGATTCCGCTTTGTTCTCGTTTTGATTCCGTGCTGTTCACTCCAAAGATGTTCAGGATTGCTAGCTACGGCGATTATTCGAGGTCCCCCCTAAACTAAAAGTGCATCGTTTCGGTGATTCAAAGTGCGTGGGTATAAGATGAAAATTGGTGTGCTACTCGGCGACGACATCGGTCTTGAAATCGTGCCGGAGACTGTGAAGGTGATGAAAGCAGCGGCATCGCGGTCCGGCCTTGCTATCGATTGGCAGCCTTTGCCGATCGGCAAGGCAGGCCACGAGCTGGAAGGCGATACGCTGCCGCCGTCGACCGAGGCGGCGCTGTGGAAGCTCGATGGCTGGATCATGGGCCCAATCGGGCATGCCGCCTATCCGCGCAAGGACCCTACCTGGGTAATGCCGCCGGTGCGCAAGAAATACGAACTGTTCGCCGCCGTTCGTCCGGCCCGCTCCTATCCGAGCATCAAGTCTATCCATAAGGATGTCGACATCGTGTTCTTACGCGAAATCTCCGAAGGCATGCTCGGTTCGGGAACGGTGGTCGCGGGCGGGCCGGAATTCCGGCCAAACGACGACATCACCGTCGCCATGCGCGTGATCACGCGCAAGGGTTCCAACCGGGTTGCGCGCGAAGCCTTCGAGATCGCGCGTACACGGCCTCGCAAGAAGGTGACTGCCGCACATAAGGAGCCGGCCTATCGGCTCGCCTGCGGCATGTTTGCCGAGGAATGCCGCAAGGTCGCGCGCGAATTTCCCGACGTGAAATTCGAAGAAGCGATGATCGACACCATCTCGATGAAGCTGGTAATGGCGCCGCAGCAATATGACGTGGTGGTGACCACCAACCAGTTCGGCGACATCCTCACCGACATCGGCGCCGGATTGGTCGGCGGGCTCGGCTTGGCGCCCGGCCTCTGCGTTGGCGAGAAACAGGCGATGGCGCAGGCGACGCACGGCTCGGCGCCCGACATCGCCGGCCGCAACATCGCCAATCCCTATGCCATGATCGCGTCGGCGCAGATGCTGCTGGCCTTTCTCGGCCGCAAGCACAACGAACCGAAGGCGACGGCCGCCGCCGGTTACATGCAGACGGCGATCGACAAGGTCGTCACGCAAGCTAAATACCTGACCAAAGACCTGGGCGGCAAGGCCAGCACCCAGGAGATGGGCGACGCCATCGCGGCGGCCGTCCTGCAATAGCGCACCACGCAAAAAGGCAGCGTCATGTACAATCTTCATCTTAGTCCCGAGCAGTTGGAAATCCGCGACACGGTGCGCGACTTTGTCACGCGCGAGATCAAGCCGGTCGCGCTCAAAGCGGAGCGGCTCGACGTCGGCGACCGCAGTCTGTTGATGGCGCAGATCGATGCAGCCTCGCAGTTAGGCTTGCGCACGCTCGCTTTATCCGAAGACCGCGGCGGCGCCGGTGCGGATGCGCTCACCGCGTGCATCGTGACCGAGGAATTGGCGGCAGGCGATGCCGACATCGCCGCCGTGCTCTCGGAGAGTTCGCGGCTGGCGCATCTGCTGTTCGACCGCGTCATGAGCGACGCCCAGCGCGCCGCGTTGCTGCCAAAGTTTCTGAACGGCGACCGCTATCATCTCGCCTTCGCCGGCCATGAGGGCGGCACCGATACGCGGTTGGGCGTGAACTATCACCGCCCGGCATCGGCCGCGGCGGCGGTGAAAACAAGCGCCGTGAAATCCGGCGGCGATTGGATCGTCAATGGCGTCAAGGATTGCGTCGCCAACGCGCCGGTCGCCGGGCTGTTCGCGGTGCTGGTGAATATCCCGGGCCGCGCCAGCGCCAGCGTCCTGCTGGTGCCGGCGAATGCGCCGGGCGTGAGCGTGCGCGCGCATGACAAGGCCTGGCTGCACGGCGCGTGCGGCGAGGTCGCGTTCAAGGACTGCCGGGTGCCGGCGGGTAATCTGCTCGGCGACGATGCGGCGGCGCTGCTGACCGGCGCCGATGCGGCCGGCCGCGGCAATCCGCTAGCGCAGGCGCTCAATCTCGGCATTGGCCGCGCCGCGTATGAAGCCGCGCTCGACTACGCCCATTTGCGCGTGCAGGGCGGCCGCCCACTCATCGAGCATCAGGCGATCGCCACCAAACTGGCCGAGATCGCGATCCGGCTGGAGGTCGCGCGCACCGCCGTCTGGCAGGCGGCCTGGGCCTCCGATCATCCGCAAGCCGTCGCCGACCGCAGCCTGTCCGACCTGCCGCTGCAGACCATCGCGCAGGTGTTCACCTCCGAGATCGTGATGAAAGCCGCCAAGGACGCGGCCGAACTGTTTGGCGCCATGGGCGTGATGCGCGACATGCCGCTGCAGAAATACATCCACGACGCCCGCGTCTGCCAGCATTCAGGCGACGGCAATACCGACGCCAAGCTGCGCATCGCCGAAGAACTGGCCGGCTATCGGCGCGCCGGCAACGGCGATATGGCGCTGGCCGGCGAATAACCGAAACATTTCACCTGAGGATGCTCCGATGGATTTCACCCTGAGCAACGAACAGCGCTCCTGGCAGATGGCGGCGCGCAAATTCGCCGACGAGGAGATCCGCCCGATCTCGCTCGCGCGCGACGCCATTGCGACCGCGCGCGAGACCTGGGACTGGGACATCATCAAGAAGGGCTCCAAGCTCGGCTTCCGCACCATGGCGGTGCCGAAGGAATGGGGCGGCCACGGCACCGATTTCGTGACCCAGGCCCTGGTGATGACCGAACTTGCCAAGGCCGACAGCGCCATTTCCAAGGCCTTCAGCCAGAACTGGAAGTGGAGCCACTTGATTTCGGCCTCCTGCACCGAGGAGCAGAAGCAGCGCTTCCTGCCGGGCTTTGTCGCCGACGATACTTTCCTGCTCGGCAAGGGCGGCACCGAGCCGAGCGCCGGCTCCGACAACCGCATGCCGCAGGACGACCCGAAGACCGGGCATAAGCTGAAGGCCGAACGCAAGGGCGATGAGTGGATCCTCAACGGCGAGAAGGCTTTTATCGCCAATGCGCCGGTCGGCAAGCTGTTCTTCCTCGATGCGCGCACCGATTCGACCGTGCCGCCCAAGCAGGGCACCACTTTGTTCCTGGTGCCGTCCGACACACCCGGCTTCCGCATCGGTAAGGTGTTCAACAAAAGCGGCTGGCGCTTCTACCAGAACGGCGAAATGATCTTCGAAAACGCGCGGGTGCCGCACGCCAATGTGGTCGGCGAGGTCGGCGGCGCCGTGCGCAAGACCGGCGGCCGCGGCGGCGAAGCCACCGGCGGCGATCTGTTCGGCGATCTCGAGCTTGCCGCCAACGCGCTCGGCATCTGCGACGATGCCTGCGCTACCGCGTTGCACTATGCCAAGACCGCCAAGCAGGGCGGTCAGGTGCTATTTGCGCAGCAGGACGTGCAACTGCAGGTCAACAAGATGTTTATGCTGACCGAGGCGCTACGCTCGTTCGTGATGCGGGTGGCTTGGGAGCACGACCTTAAAATCCATTCGCACAACGCCGGATTGGCGATGAACTATTCCTGCGACGTGGTGAACGAGGTGTCCGAGCTCTACATGGAGGTGCGCGGCGCCGATGGCTGCCACATGGACCACCACACTGACAAACTGGTGCGCGACGCCTTCATCTGGAACCACCTCGCCGGCGACAGCGTCTCGCGCATGAAGGTGGTACGGCGGCTCGCAAGTTAACAGCCACGCATCCCAACGCCGGCAAGCTGTTCATCGAATGCATGCTCAGCAAGGAAGGTACCGACATTTTCGTCGTGGGTGAGTCGAGGTATAGCTTCATGAAAGATTACAAGCCACCAGCGGCGGCCGCGCTCTATCTCTTCGACATGAAGAAGGCCAACCTGATCGGCCTGAAGGATTGGGTGGCCGCGCAGCCGACGTTCAAGCGCTTACGTGAAGAATGGCAATCGAAGTTCCAGTAGAAACCCGCGCTCGCGGGCGGCAAAACTGGTTGGTGCACCGCATGTGTCAAACAATGCAATGAGCACGTCGCGGACTTTAGGGGAGAGGAAAATGAGCAAATTCGACGTGAGAAACGCGGTATTGTCGCGCCGACGCGTTATTAAGTCGGCGGGCGCGCTGGCAGCCGGCATCGTCGCTCCGACGTTCCTACGTGTTCGATCGGCGCTTGCCGCCTATCCGGAGCGTCCGGTTAAGATCGTGGTGCCTAATTCGCCCGGCGGACCCTCCGATATTGTTGGTCGGATCACCGCAGCCGCGTTGCAAGAATCTACCGGTAAAAGCTTTATTGTCGAGAACCGCGGCGGCGCCGGCGGCAATATCGGCATGGGCTATGTCGCACAAGCGGAGCCGGACGGCTATACAATCCTGGTGGCGACTAATGTCTACTCGATCAACGTCGGGCTCTACAAGAAACTGCCCTACGACGCCTACAAGAATTTCGTAGCCGTCAGCGAATTGGCGAGCTCACCCAATACGTTCGTGGTCAAGTCCGATCTGCCGGCGAAAACGATGAACGAATTTGTTGCGCTCGCCAGAGCCAATCCGGACAAGTTCAACGTCTCGACGCCGCCGATCGGTGCGACGTCGTGGATCCTGGCCGAGGTTCTAAAACTCCGTGAGAATCTGCCCAAGATGGGAGTCGTTGTCTTCAAGGGCGGCGGTGAAGCGCTGGAAGCCCTGCTCAGCGGCACCGTCCAATTGAGTTCCGGCTCACTGCCGCCGGCCGCACCACACATTAAGGCCGGCACGCTGCGATGCCTGGCAATCACCGGAGAAAGCCGCTGGCCGGACATGCCGGATGTTCCGACCATGACGGAGGCCGGCTACAAAGACTTCGCGTTCATCGAGACCTATATCGCACTGCTGGCGCCGTCCCGGACACCCCCCGAAATTGTCAAGTGGCTAGAGACGGAGACGCTCAAAATCCTCTCCACGCCGGAAATGAAAGCGAAGCTCTTTAAGATCGGCTTTCTGGTGCGGCCGAAGGGCGCCGCCATAGCCTGGACGCGCGTCATCAAAGAAATAGATGTGTACAAGACCATTATCGAGCAGGCCGGCATCAAGAAGCTGTGAAGTCAAATGCCGAAAATGAAAAAAGCTTCGCAGGGAACACTTTTCCTCTGACTTTTGAAAGAAAACTCGAGCTTCTCGGACGAGGGCGTCTGCGCGCGCGATCATTTTGATCGACCTCTGCGGCCACCTTTGGGCAACCGCCATCGCCGACGCAAGGCTCAATGCGCCAAACACTAGCACGAGTCTCAATACTGCGTTTCGCATTCTCGCCTCCTCGTTTATATGTTCAGCTCATTAGCCTCACGATAGCGCAACGATGAGCGCAATTGTCGGCCGTCACACCCGCGCGTTGACGGTGAGCAAGTGCCGCACTTCGCGGGTGCGCGGCTGACCGACAAACGGGCGTCGCGCGGGTCGCGTCCGATCAAGCGTCGGCTCCAGCAAGCGACTTTCGGACCCATTCAACAGCTTCCGCCGGGTTGCCTTCCGCTTCCGGCGCCGGCCCGTTCGTCGCGTTGTGGCCCTAAACGATGATCACGTTGTGACGTTCACACCAAGGCGCGACAATTACGTTGATGCTCAGGCTGACGCGCTGGACGACTTGCTGATGGAGCGATTAAGCGCGAGCTGCGGGAACTGGTGAACGCGTGCGGCAAAGGCGCCCTCCGTTAGTACGAGTGTCGGCGTGCAGTGAGCCCGCCATCGATCGTAATAATTGTGCCGCTAATGTAGCCGCCGAGATCAGAAACGAGCAGGGCCGCCATGGCCGCGACTTCCTCTGGCGTTCCCGCTCGCCCGAACGGGAACTGCTCCAAGAAGGCGGGCCAACGTTCAGCATCGCCAAACTGCGACTCGGCACGACGCCTGAGCAGGCTCTCTAGCCGCCCCGTCAGGACGGGACCGGGATTGATGCCAACGACGCGGACTCCCGCCGCCGGAGAGTTTGCGCCGAGTGCGCGTGTCAGTGCCATTAGTGCGGCATTCCCCGCGCTGCCGGCGATGTAATCCGCGGAGGGGCGTTCGCCGGCTGCGCCAATGATGTTGAGAATAACGCCGCGCTTCCGCTGTTCCATAATGCGCAGGAATTCGCGCATGATGCCGACGTAACCGAAAACCTTTCCGTCCCAGCCCTGCCGCCACGTCTGCGAATCGATGTCCTGAATAGAGCCGCCGGGTATCGCGCCAGCATTATTCACGACGATGTCAACGTCGCTATGATCTACCGCGAGTCTTCGAATGGCTTGTTCGTCGGGCAAATCGGCCGCCACCGTGGTCACCGACCGCGATTTTTTCGCGACCAGCCCGGCTGCGACTAAATCAAGGTTGGCAATCGATCTTCCGACTAGCACGAGGTCGCATCCTTCGGCCCAAAGGCGTTCGGCAATCGCCCGCCCGATACCCTTGCCAGCGCCGGTTACTAGTGCGCGTCTGCCCTCAAGTTCAAGATCCATGTGCTTTGCTCTCGCGATTTGGTCTTACGAGTTCTGTGTCAGCAAGAAGCTCACATTTCCGGAATTATCGGCAGCAAACGGCGGATTCTTGCATTCGGTGCAATAATGCGCCGGCTGCAACGAATATGCCTTATTGATCGATGTAAATATCGTTGTCGCGGATCACTTGGCCCCAGCGCGTGATCTCGCTCTGGAGTAGCGCGCGTGCCGCCGCCGGCGAGCGTTGATCCTTTGGAAAGACAGATACACCCTGCGCTGCCCAAGTCTTGACGATGGCAGGATCAGAAACGGTCTCTTGCAGCGCGTCGTTGAGCGTCTTGATAACCGCGTCGGGCGTTCCGGCCGGAGCGAACAGCGCCTGCCAATAGACAACGTCAAATTTCGGTCCGAACACCTTCACAAAGTTCTCTACACCCGGAAGTTCCGGCAACCCTTCTTTCGAGGTGACCCCATAGGCCTTCAATCCCCCGGTCGCTACTTGCTGCACCACCTGCTGCGGCGTGGCGAAGAAGAGATCGACGTGGCCGCCCAAAAGGTCAGTCATGGCCGGAGCCCCGCCGCGATAAGGAATTTGATTGACTTTGACCTTGGCTTCCTGCGCCAACAGGGTTGTCAGGAGATGGCCACTGACGCCATACCCGGAGATCGCCGCCGTCAACAGCTCCTTCTTCATCAGGGCGACCAATTCCGTGAGCGTGTTCGGCTTTAAGCTCTTGCGGCCGACCAGGATCATGGGATTACGATTAATGAGCATCACTGGAGCGAAGTCCTTTGCCGTGTCGAACGGAATATTTTTGTACAGCGTGGCATTTATGGAAATTTGGGTGTTGTGTAGAAGCAGCGTATAGCCGTCCGACGCCGCGCGCGCGACTTTGCGACTGCCGATGTTGCCGCCGCTGACGTTCTCGACGATAAAGTTCTGTTTGAGCTTCGCCGACAACGAATGCGCAACCACGCGCGCGGTCTCATCGGTCGGGCCGCCAGCGGGAAAGGGCACGATGATGGTGACGGTGCGGCTTGGATATTGTTGCGCCGAGACCGGCGCGGCGACCAAAAGAAAGCATCGCTGGGGCAATGGCAGCAAATCGTCTCGTCATCCGCTCCTCCCGAAAATGCCGATTTTTGGAATCGTCGTTTGGCTTAAGTTGGAACGAGTGGACCTGAAAAGTCTCGCGAATTCAAAGATGAAAGGATTATGGCGGATATCACAAGACGGCATCGCGTCAATGTTGGTAGTCCCAGGCCTGAACTCCACGCCGTAGACGTCACGCGCCTGCGCCGCTGACACCATAGCCGTCCGGCTTGGCATGGGCCACCAAGTCGGCACCGATTTTCCCGCCGGCGCCGCCGCGATTATCGATCACAACGGTTGCGTTTAAGAGCTCCGCCATTTTCGCGGAGATTATGCGCGTGATGGTGTCGTTGGCGCCGCCGACTGGGTTCGGCGAAATCAATCTGATCGGATGATTGGGATAGTTCTGCGCCGCGACCGACTGACCCAACACCATAAGCCCGAGAAATAACAGAGCTCGCCTAAGATAAGTCATCATTGCTCCACGAAGTTACAATCAAGCCTCGCAAGCCCTCTTTGATCAAACGCGGTGCAGCCGATCAGTCGATTACGTGAGAACACCGCAACGGCCGGAATTTCCTAACATATTGGCAGCGGCAGATCGAGCATTGCCTTGAGTACTTGCAGATCGGGCGCGAGCCCGCGCTGGTTGTTAGGGTTGCGCACCTGGTCGTGCGGCAAAGATCGGGCGCAAAATCGTTGGGTGGTACGAAGTATAGGTATCTAGGTATTTTACAACGCGACGAAGCAGCACCCAAGTAATCCGCGCGGAAGGCTCTCTATACGCGGCATCCCTGTTATGCGCTAACCGTTGAACTCCATATCGAATCAGCACAACGATTTTTTGTTGCGGCGAGTATTTCCGGCTGCTCTTATCAGTCCACCCCTCTCGGCATTGACCGCGACAAAGGAACAAGCATGTCTCAGAAAATTGCGGTTTTCGGCACCGGCGCAAACGGCAGTTGCATTGCCGCTGGTCTTGTCGATGCGGGCCTCGACGTGATCCTTATCGACCAGTGGCCGGCCCACGTAGAGGCGATGCGGGCGAAAGGGATTAGGATCGCAATGCCGGAAACCGAACTGCACGTGCCGGTGCGCGCCTACCACCTATGCGATGTATGTACCTTAAACGAGACGTTCGACATCGTTCTGCTCGTCATGAAAGCTTACGACACGCGATGGGCGTGTGAGATGATCAAGCCGCATCTAGCGCCCGATGGCATTCTGATTGGCATGCAGAACGCCATGACCGCTAGCACCATCGTTGACGTGGTCGGTCCGACGCGAACGATAGGCTGCGTTGTTGAATTGTCTTCGGAAATGTTTACGCCCGGCTTGGTGACGCGGAACACGCCGCCGAAGAAAACCTGGATCGGCATTGGTGCGCTTGATTACGGCCCTAATCACAGGTTGGCAGAAATCCAAGCGCTGCTCAGTCCCGTCGGCCGAGTAGAAATAAAGCCCAACATCCTGGCGGCGAAGTGGACGAAACTCGTGGTCAACGCGATGTGTCTAGGGCCGTTTGCTATGGTCGGCCTAACGCTGGCTGATGCGGTCAAATTACCGGGCATGCGCGAGCTAATCATTGAGATCGGTGAGGAAGCCATGCGAGCCGGGCGCGACCTCGGCTATCCGATCGAACCGATCATGGGACTGACGCAAGAAGATCTCGCGGGCTCCAATCGGCCCACAGAGAAGCTGTTCGACAAGCTCGCGAGCGATATCGGACCGGGCCGGGGCCGTAATACCGTGCTGCAGGATCTGCTAAAAGGCCGCGCAAGCGAGGTCGATATGATCAACGGGCTCGTCGTGGAAGAGAGCCAGCGCCGTGGCTATTCGGCCCCCGCTAATGCTCGCATCGTCGAGATTACTCGGCAGATCGAGGCTGGCGCGTTGAAGCCGACGCCCGCCAATATGGAGTTGGCGCTCGGTCCATCTGCAAGCATTTAACAGAAGTGCCAACTACACGCGAAACCCGCATTTAGCTTACGCGGGAATTGTGGCATGCGCGGCCTTTGACTTTACAGCTTCTTGATACCGGCCTGATCGATAATGTCTTTAAACATTCCATTCTCCTTGCTGATTCGCGCCCAGGCAGCATCGCCGCCCTTCGGCCGTACCAAAAAGCCAACCTTGTAGAGCTTCGCTTGTGTTTCTGGCGCGGAGAGGACCTTGAGCGTTTCCTTCTCGACCCATTTGACAATCTCGGGCGGCGTCTTGGTTGGTGCCAGCAGCGCGGTGTCGGTGGCGAACACGAAATCCTTGTAGCCTGCCTCCTGCATGGTCGGAACATCCGGCAGGTCTGGCCAGCGGCTTTCGCCAGCGACTGCAAGGCATCGCAGCGTGCCGGCCTTAACGTGCGGAACCGCCGGCGGCAGTGAGCTGGAGCACAACTGAACGGAGCCGTTGAGCAGGGCTTCAATTGCCTCACCTCCGCCCTTGTAGACGACGTCCTCCAACTTGGGCAGTTTCTCGCGGATTTTCAGAACTTCGGCTTGGATAAACAGTGACGAGCCAATCGGCGGCGTTGAGACGTTGAACTTCTCTGGATTTGCCCTGGCGAGCGCGACAAATTCCTTCATCGTTTTTGCCGGGAACTCGGATTTGACCACGAACGCATCGGGCGAGGTCGCCAATTCGCTGACTCCCACGAAGTCTTTGTAAGGGTCGAAGGGGAGCTTGTTAAAGAGACCGACGTTGACCGAGTAGCCACTGGTCACCAGCGCGAGCGTGTAACCATCCGCTTCCGCGTGCGCGACATAGGCAACCCCAATATTGCTGCTGCCGCCGCTGCGGTTCTCGACAATAAAGCTTTTACCGGTAGATTCTTGCAACGCGGCTGCGGTGATCCGACCAACAATATCGGAGGGTCCGCCGGGCGAATTAGGCACCACGATCTTAACCGGACGCTCCGGATAGGCGGCAAGCGCCGATCGAACACGTAGGAACGTCGGAGCGACGATGCCGGCTGCCAGCGCGCCCGCCGACTTAATAACGCGTCGGCGCGACAATGCCGCGCTTCTCACGTCGAATTTGCTCATTTTCCTCTCCCCTAAACCTGGATTTTTCAACTCGGGAAGTTGAGAAAAGTTTTTGCAGAAACAGCTTATCTCAAACTCAAGGAGAGCCCCGATGCAAGCAGATTGCAAGCATTTTCAATCAGCCCCCCGCTTTCAGCAAGAAGCTTGAAAACTTGCAGGCAGCGGTCGAATTGCATTTTGCGCACTACAATTTGGTAAGGCTGCACAAGACTTAACGCATACCTCCAGCGATGGTGGCGAACGTGACGGGTCGGATATGGTCGTTAGAGGAGTTGGTGGAACGAACGTCAAACTAAGAGGCAGAAATGACTTATTATCTTATCCATAGGTTTGGACCAAAGGACAAACCTCAGTTTCGGAAAGAAGAATTTGCAATGGAGCCGGAAGCGGTCATAAAGGCACGCGCACTTCTTGCCGCTGGCGACCCTGGAGATTTTGTAATCGAAGACGATAACGGTAAAATCGTTCTCAACGATCGGGACATTCGTAGTATTTGCAAAACAACTCAGATTCGCTGAAATCAACTTAGGACACCAGCCAATCAGCCTGAGTTGGGAACTTTTGGTTCGCATAATACTGCCACCTGCTGAACGAGACCGCCCAGTGCCCGGAAAGCTGATTGCAGAACGAGCTGGGGAGACATAGGAGGCTCTATTGCAGGGAAGTGGAATTGTTGCGTTCGGAGCCTATGTGCCCCAATTACGACTTTCCCGTCAGGCGGTTGTACAAGCGAATGCCTGGTTCAACGATAGCATCCGTAGCCTCGCTAAAGGCGAGCGCTCCATGTGTAATTGGGACGAGGATGCCCTCACGATGGCGGTGGAAGCGGCCCGCGACTGCCTTCACGGCATCGACCGCGGATGTGTACGCGACGTCATCCTAGCCTCGACGACCCTGCCCTTCGCCGACCGCCAGAACGCCGGGATTCTCGCGACGGCGCTGAACCTGCCGGAAGAAATCTCGACGTCCGACAACGGCGGCTCGCAACGCGCGGCAACCACGAACTTGCTTCGCGCGCTGAAGTCCGAGTCTGCGGATTCGACGGCACTGACGCTTGTCGTCGCGAGCGAGAAACGTCGCGCCAAGGCCGCTAGCCCTCAGGAATTGTTGTTCGGCGATGCTGCCGCAGCCGTGCTGCTCGGAACCACGAATCCCATCGCCCGGCTGGTCGCCAGTCATCAGATATCGATCGACTTCGCCGACCATTATCGTGGCGAGGGCGAGTCCTTCGACTATAGCTGGGAGGAACGTTGGGTTCGCGACGAAGGCTATCGTCGCATCGTGCCGCGTGCCCTTTCTGGTCTGTTTGAAAAGGCCGGCATAGAACCCGGCGCGGTGGATCGCTTCATCATGCCCGGCGCGGTCGCACACGACCTGGCGAAGCGTGCCGGCATTCGCGCCGACGCGGTCGCCGACACTCTATCGGGCGTCATGGGGGATGCCGGAGCGGCTCACCCACTCGTCATGTTGGTTCACGCGCTGGAGCGCGCCAAACCAGATGAGACCATTGTGGTGATCGGGTTTGGGCAAGGCAGCGATGCAATTTTGTTTAAGGTGACCGATGCGATCACGGCGCTGGCACCGCGACGCGGCGTTGCTGGTTCGCTCGCGCGCCGGCGATTGGAAACGAACTATCAACGCTATCTCGCTTTTAATGGCCTGGTGAATATGGACCGCGGGCCTCGCTCAGAGCTGGACAAACAGACTGCGCTTTCGGCGCTCTACCGCAACCGCAAGACGATCCTTGGCTTTACCGGTGGAAAGTGCCGCCAATGCGGCACCGTGCAGTTCCCCAAGTCCAATGTCTGCGTCAATCCCAACTGCAGCACGACGCGTAGCCAGGACGACTATCCGCTTGCCGACGGGCAAGCCAAGATCCAGAGCTGGACAGCCGACAATCTGACCTACTCACCTGATCCACCTCAGCACTTCGGCATGATCGTGTTCGAGGACGGTGGCCGCCTGATGGCGGATATCACCGATGTCGGTAAGGGAGAAATCGGTGTCGGGATGCAGGTGCGTATGATGTTTCGAGTCAAGGACTACGACGAACGACGAGGCTTCCGCCGCTACTTCTGGAAAGCAGTTCCGGCCGTTCCGCCGCAGACAGCCAGCTAGGTCTGGAGGAGGAGTAAATGCCGACAGGAATCCGCGACAAAGTCGTCATTCTCGGAATGGGGTGCTCGAAGTTCGGCGAGCATTGGGACAAGAACGCTGAAGATCTGGTGCTCGACGCATACGAGGAATGTCTGGCTGACGCCGGCATTGAGACCTCACAGATCGACGCCGCCTGGTTTGCCACCGCGATCGAGGAGCAGCATGTGGGCAAGTCGGGCATTCCGCTTGCCGTTGCGTTGCGCCTGCCGTTGATACCGGTGACTCGTGTCGAGAATTACTGCGCCAGCGGCACCGAGGCTTTCCGGGGCGCTGTCTACGCGGTTGCCGCAGGCGCCGCCGACATTGCTTTGGCCGTGGGCGTAGAGAAGCTCAAGGACACGGGCTATGGCGGCCTGCCGCAGCGGACCCGCGGCGTGGTGAATGACATGATGATTGCCAATGCGTCAGCGCCCGGCGCATTCGCCCAACTTGCCAGCGCCTACCGCGTAAAGCACGGTGTCAGCGCCACCGATCTCAAGCGCGCCATGGCACAGGTTTCGGTTAAGAGCCACGCCAACGCCGTCAAAAACCCGCGCGCGCACCTCCGCCGTGAGATCGACATCGATACCGTCATCAAGGCTCCTATCATTGCCGAGCCGCTCGGTCTGTACGATTGCTGCGGCGTGTCAGACGGAGCGGCATGTGCCATCGTCACGACGCCAGAGATCGCGCGCGGCTTCGGCAAGCAGGAAATAGTCGCGGTCAAGGCGCTTCAGCTGTCCGTCTCGAATGGGGTGGAGGCGAGCCATAATTCCTGGGATGGCAGTTATTTTATGACTACGCGCCGGGCAGCGACCAAGGCCTATGAAGAAGCAGGAATTAGGAAACCTCGTGAGGAGATCAGCATGGCAGAAGTGCATGACTGCTTCTCAATCACCGAACTCGTCACGATGGAGGATCTCTTCATATCGGTGGAGGGTAACGCCTGGCGAGATTTCCTTGATGGATTCTATAATTCCGATGGCGGCCTACCCTGTCAAATCGACGGCGGTTTGAAATGCTTCGGCCATCCGATCGGCGCGTCCGGTCTGCGGATGCTGTATGAAGGCTATCTTCAGCTTCGCGGGCGTGCTGAGAAGCGTCAGCTGGACACGCCGAAGCTCGTGCTCACGCACAACCTCGGCGGGTTCCCTCACCAGAACGTTGCGAGCGTTTCAATCATCGGACGCTACGAGAAGAACGCATGAGGCGCCAGCATTGCGGGCGATCCAGGATCATTCATCGTCAACGCCGGCGAGATATTCCTCAACTTCTTTTTTGTAGCGCAGACGGAACCGGTTGAAGTCGGGTTTGCGCTTCTCGGTGAAAGCGTTCATGCCCTCAAGCGATTCTTCCGATCCCCACACATGCGCAAGGAATTCCATGCCGGAACGCCAAGACGCGTAGAGGTGGTCGGACTCCTGGTTGAGCGACACCTTGGTGAGACGAATGGATTGTGGACTGTTCGATTTGATGGCCTCGCACAGCTCGAGCGTTTTCTTCCGAAGATCGGCTTGCGGCACGCAATAATTGGCGAGGCCGTGATGCACCGCTTCCGTGGCTGTGAAGCGCCTCGCACAGAAGATCATTTCGCGTGCAAGTCGTTCGCCCAGTATACGCGGAAGATACTGCGTCGCGCCAACAGTGGGGCAGGCGCCGACTTTTGCGCCGGTCTGGCCGAATACGGCCGTCTCCGATGCCACCACAATGTCGCACCATAGCGCGAGCTCATTGCCGCCACCCATGCACCAGCCATCAACCATCGCGATGACTGGGATGGTCAATCCCCGAATGGTCATCGCGCTGTCGAGCATGCGCTCATTCCAGAGCATTGCGTTCGCCCAAGTAAATCGCTTCATCATGGAGAACTCGCCGCCCGAACAAAACGCCTTGCCGCCGGCACCGCTGATCACCACACAGGCGATCGAAGGGTCACTCCGCGTGCCTTTGAGCGCGTGGCCCATTTCGTCCAGCGTTCGCTCGCGAATGGCATTGAGAACCTTGGGCCGGTTGATCGTTATCCAGGCCACCTGGTCGACGACATCGAATAGGATGTCCTTGTAGACTATGCTGGTCTTTTTCATGGTATTTTCACTTTCGTGGGTTGCGGCAATAGTCAGTGGGCCGCCTGCGCATTTAACGCTCCGGGAATGCGCGCAAGAGCGGCCGCACGGATGTCGTCGATGACTTCGGGATTATCGAGCACATTCATGTCCCCGATCGGCGTTCCGAGAATGATGGACCGTACGACACGCCGCATATTCTTCTGGTTGCGCGTGCGGGGCAGGTCGGACACGAAGAGATAGTGCTTCGGCCGGAACGGTGAGCCGCATTGGTCGCTCACAGCCTTGCTGATCTTTGCGTCCAGTTCGTCCTGTCGTTGCGGATCGATGGGCACACAGACGCATACCAGCGCGGAGCCACTGATGGGATCGGAGACGCCGATGATCAGCGCATCTTTGACAAGACCAGTGGCCATCACGACGGATTCGATTTCGGCAGGGCCGGTTCGTTTGCCTGCGATCTTGATTACGTCGTCAGAACGTCCATGGAGATACCAAAGGCCATCCTCATCGCGCGATGCGAGGTCACCTTGCACCCAGACGCCGGGAATGACTCTCCAATAGTTCTCGAGATAACGATCCATCGCGCGCCACAGGCCCCTGCTCATGCCCATGGAAGGGCACCTCATTACGAGCTCCCCGATTTCATTGGGCGCAACGCTGCGGCCGGTCTCATCCACAATGTCGGCACCACAACCGGGGACCGGGCCTCCGAAGGCGCCAGGACGCAACGGCCGCATCAGCGTGCCGATCAGCACCGCACCGCCGCATTCCGTTCCGCCTGCGTAGTTGAGAATGGGAATTTTTCGCCGGCAGACTTCGTCGAAGAACCACCACCACGCGTCCGTCGTCCATGGCTCGCCCACCGACACTGTCACGCGTAGGCAGGAGAGGTCATGTTTGCCAATAAGGTCAGAGCCGTAACGCATCATCTGCCGTACGGCGGTCGGAACGATTCCTAACATCGTAGCGCGATGCTTCGCCGCGATCTGCCAGAGCCGGTCTTTGCTCGGCCAATCCGGCGTGCCTTCTGCCATGATAAGGGTCCCGCCGAGCAGCGTCGCACTCAGGATCATCTTGGGGCCGACGATCCATCCCATGTCGCTCATCCAGAGCATGACGTCTGATGGTTGCATGTCGACGCATAAACCCACATCGAGTGCATTCTTTGCCAACATGCCGCAATGGGTGTGGATGGTGCCCTTCGGCTCACCCGTCGTACCCGAAGTGTACATCAGCATCGCCGGTGCTTCGGCATCGAGAATTTCCGTCGCTGCATCTTCGCCATCAACTGACTCGCCAGGATACCAGCGAACATCTCGGCTGCTTGCAATCGGCGAAACTGCAAGATCGCGCTGTAAGACGAATACGCTATTAACCGCGTCCGTCGCTTGCAATGCGCGATCTATCGTCTCCTTCAACAACACGCGTGTGCCGCGTCGCCATGCAATGTCGGACGTGATGATGGCGCGTGCCTGCGCGTGCGCGAGCCGTTGGACGATAGGCTGAGGGCCAAGACCGGAAAACATCGGCAAGACGATTCCGCCGATTTTCACGACAGCAAGAAATGCGACCGCGGCTTCCGGAATCATCGGCAAATAGAGCGCGACAACGTCCCCACGTCCGATATCGCGGCTGCGCATCAGGGCGGCAAGTCGGCCAACTTCACGATCGAGTTCGGCGTAGGTCCAGGCGCGATGCGTGCCGTCCTCCGCTTCGCCGATCACTGCCGGCTTGTCCCATGTTGGCGTCCCACGATAGCGGTCGAGGCAGTTCAGCACGATATTGGTTGTGCCGCCCGGGCACCATTGCGGCCACTCGATGCCTTTCGACAAATCGACAATCCGCGTGTACGGCTCGATAAACTTGATGTCAAAAAATTCCAGGATTGCATTCCAGAACCATTCAAGATCGCTATCGGCCCGGCGCAGAAAATCCGCGTAATTCGCAATACCATGGCAACGAAGGAATTTTGTGAGATTGCTGGTTTCGACGACGTCGGGTGTCGGCTCCCAGGCAAAATTACGCGTGCTCATAGGAACACTCCAACGCAACAAACGGGCCCCGAAGGTCATCAGGGGAAGCGGAAACTCCGCGGATTCCTACTAGCAGCCGCTTTAATCATCGACAACAGGAAATGTCGAAGCTAGCGGAGTGGCTGCGTCCTGGTTCACCCATCTCACGGTGAATTGGCGTCCGAGCTAACCGTTGCGCCACGATTGCCGCCAAGTTTAACACCGAAGCTTTGAAAGCGTTGATGTTTGGATGGGCGATCACCACCGTGCGAAAGAGCACGCACCCCGAGACCTGGACTGGGACCGTCGCGCAAGCAGAGCCAATTGCGGAGATATTCGTCTAGTGCTTAGCCACTGAAAACACTTTTACGTGCAGAACGCGGTCGTCTCGCTTCCCAAATATTTGTTCGTAAAGGGGTGCAAATGAAATCCCGATTGCAGGTCGAGGCACGCGAATTCGTATGCTGATTGCCTCCAGCGCCAAATATCGTCTATTTCGCCAGCACGGGTGGTCTCCCGCTGGCGAGCCAGTGGATCACAATGTCTTAATGGCTGACGTACGACATCGTAACATTGAGTTCGTCCCTTTGCCGGCGTTGACGATCCCGCGATCTTGACATCGCGGCTCTGCCGACAGGTCACGCGGAATGATCTCATAATGCTCAAGATTCCCCTCATTTCAGATGAGGCCATAAATATTGGCAAAAGCTGGTTGT
>OCZT010002923.1_pt1 | contig 17582 bp, 14 predicted proteins | sample 1539031 | NCBI WGS metagenome assembly OCZT01 (sample SAMEA3539308, study PRJEB22396) | soil metagenome | biome: tundra; feature: field; material: soil | place: USA | collected 2010-05 | depth 0.15 m | reverse complement strand
GTAATCAATCAGTAGTGTGCTCGATCGATTATAAAAAAAAATTATTCGGAAAATACTGTGTTTATTCTCATTCAGGGACTAAAGACAAGAAAATAAGCCCCGTAGAATGGGTAAAAAAATTGGAAAGCAGTGGCGCTGGGGAAATATTCTTTAATTCAATTGACAGAGATGGATGCTATACTGGCTATGACATTGACACTATTATACAGGTTAGTAATGCAGTGACCATTCCGGTGATTGCGTGCGGGGGAGCTTCGACAATAGATGATTTTAAAAGAGCAATTCATGATGGTCACGCATCAGCTGTTGCTGCAGGAAGTATGTTTGTATTTCAACGCCCGCATAATGCTGTACTTATTAGTTACCCAATAGAAAATATTGTATCGGAGTTTCTAACTTAATGATATTAAGTAAAAACGATCCTCATTACCAAATGTGTTCAATTTCAGTCATGGATAACATAGCTGATCCAGATATTACTTTTGATAATAAAGGCATTTGTAACTATTATTATTTATATAAGCAGCTAGAAAATGAAAATGTATATAGGGGTGAAGATGGAAAGCAACATCTTAATAATTTAATAAAAAAAATCAAAAAAGCCGGAGCTAATAGAAAATATGATTGTATCACCGGTATTAGTGGGGGTGTAGATAGTACTTATTTGATTTATAAAGCAAAAGAGTGGGGATTACAACCATTAATCGTCCATTTTGACAATGGATGGGATACCGAGATCGCAGTAGGAAATATCAATAATATAATTCAATTTACAGGCTTTGACCTATACACAATCGTAGTTAATTGGAATGAATTTAAAGACTTACAGTTGGCTTATATAAAAGCCTCAGTTGTCGATATAGAAGTGCCAACTGATCATGCTATTAGTGGAACATTACAACGATTAGCTGCTAAATATAATGTAAAATATATTTTGAGTGGAAATAATGTTGTTTGTGAAGCGATTCTACCACCTTACTGGATTTATGATAAAAATGATCACCAAAACTTATTGAATATTCATAGTCAATTTGGAATTTTACCTCTAAAAACTTACCCTTTATTTGGATACAAGGAAAGATATTACTATGGAACAATGAAGAATATACAGACTGTTAAGCCACTAAATTTCATAGATTACAAATACAAAGAAGCGAAAGAGATAATAACCCGGGAAATGAATTGGCGGGATTATGGTGCCAAGCATTATGAATCCGTATTTACAAAGTTCTATCAAACTTATATACTACCCAGGAAATTTAATATTGATAAACGTAAAGCACATTTATCGAATCTTATTTTTTCGGGTCAAATAAGCAAGGAAGAAGCCTTGAAAGAGCTGGAAAAACCCCTGTATGCAGATTCTGATCTTCAGAGGGATCTAGAATATGTGTTAAAAAAATTCGAAATTTCAAGAGATCAATTTAATTGCTTGATGAATGAACCGCGTGTTGAGCATAGCAACTTTAGTTCGTTACAACCATTAACTGAGAAATATAAGTGGTTAAAATTATTGAAGCCGATTAAAAAATTGTTGTACGGAAACAGATGAAAATATTTTCACCTGGGAAAAAAATGATCTCAACAATTCTTAGGGTTTCGGGTATTGGAAGACTCGCTGGTCAGCCGGTCCGTCAATTAACCACTACTCAATATTGTCATGAGTATTATGCAACTTACTCTTCTCCAAAAGTAACTATTTATCCATCGGAATATATTAATGAAAAACCACCTAAGGGCCTAACAGAAAATTATAGTTGGAAATTTCTTAATTATTTCAATCGATATACTTCTGAGGCATTCGTTTTAGTACTACAGAACGCTCGTGTTTATGGTGAGGACGGTGCTGTAATAACTCCGGAAGGAATTGTTTTGCGAGATGTTTCGAGAGAATTTGGAAACAGACATTTACATTCTGTCTTAAATAGGATTTATCTTAATAAGCCCTTAAATGTTTGCAAGAATATTGCAGTATTAAGTACCGCTGGGTCAAAAACATATTATCATTGGATGTTTGATATATTACCCCGTATTCACTTAATAGAGAAATCAGGGTTAATTGATAATATCGACTATTATATTCTGCCCAAGTTAGAATTACAATTTCAGAAGGAAACAATAAAATATTGGGGAATTCCAGAAAATAAAATTATAACATTGGATAATGTGAATAACAATATATCGGCTGAAAGTCTTATTATCCCTTCATTACCTTCATACCTCGGTACTGTCAATAAGTGGAGTATACTTTATCTCAGAGAAAAAATTAATAGCATTCCAGCACCATCAGAAGGAAAGTATAAAAAAATATATATTTCCAGGTCAAATTCCGAAACAAGACGTTTATTGAATGAACCGGAAATAATTGATGATTTGAAACAAAAAGGCTTTCAAGTTATAAATGCTGAGAATTATTCATTTGAGGAGCAAGTTGCAATTTTTCGAAATGCTGAAGTGGTTATAGCACCTCATGGTAGTGGTTTAACAAATATTATATGGTGCAAACCAGGGACAAAAATTCTTGAACTATTTTCTAATAAATTTATCGTGCCTTGTTTTTGGATCATCTCAAATAGTTTAAAATTAGATTATTACTACGCTGTTGACAAGAAGATAGAATCGCATAATTTAACTCCTTATTGGCAAGATGATAGTTCGAATTATGAATTTTCAGTAAATACTTTAAATAATTTACTTAAAGTCGCGGGAATAAATTAAAGATATTAATAATAAAGTCTGAAAGATGCTTAAAAAAAGATTAAAAAATTTTGCAAAAAGTAATTTTATTCTATTTTTAATTGCAAATTACATTAAAAATATTAATAATATCTTAAGGGGGCATTTGGCTTTGGTTTCTGCCAATGACGTTCTAGAAATATTTGGGCAAAAATGTAAAGAAGTTCAATTTGTTCAGGTTGGATCAAATGATGGTAAAAAAAATGATCCTCTAAATAAATTCATTATTTCTTACAATTGGCATGGAATATTGATTGAACCTATTCAAGAAAATTTTAAAAAACTAACAGAAACATATAATAACTATTCGGGTAATTTGATTTTAGAGAATATTGCAATTGCTACAAAAAAATCGATATTAGATTTTTATTACATCGAGAACATTAAAGATGATGAACCCGACTGGTATGATCAAGTGGGTTCTTTCGATAAAGAAACTTTCTTTAAAAATATTTCTGTTCATAAAGAATTATTAAAGAGAGTAGGAATAAGAAAAGTTCAAGCGGAAAACATTAATGAGATTCTTAAAAAAAATGGTTTTAATAATATTGACCTCTTGCATATTGATGCCGAAGGTTACGATTTCCGGATTATCTCATCTTTGAACTTTCAAAAGTACTTACCTGCTTTAATTTTATATGAAGAAGAATGGCTTAGCCACTCAGATCAATTGGAATGTAGAAAATTACTTAAGACAAAAGGGTATTATTCTCTAAAATCTGGTAGCGATATAATTTGTATAAATAAAAAATATTTATTAAAGAGATGAAATTTATTATAATTGGCTGTGGAAGAATTGCTCAGCGGCATGCAGAACATATTGATAAAAGAGGAAAATTACAGGCAGTTTGCGATATTAATCCAGAGAAGGCAAATTTCTTTGGCGAGAAATATAATGCAAAGTCTTACTATCGAATTGAGGATTTATTGAAAGAAAATCCAATAGCTGATTTGGTATCCGTTTGTACTCCCAACGGACTTCATCACATTCATACAATTGCCGCATTAAAGGCGGGTTATAATGTTCTTTGTGAAAAGCCAATGGCAATTTCGGTTCATGATTGCGGAGAAATGATTAAGGCTGCCGAGAGGGCTAACAGGCGTTTATTTATTGTGAAACAGAACCGATTTAATCCTCCTATAGAAGAGGTAAAGAAACTCATTGACGAAGAAAGATTGGGGAAATTGTACTCTGTTCAGCTTAATTGTTTTTGGAATAGGGACGAGGACTATTATAAAAATTCGTGGAAAGGTACAAAAGATTTAGATGGCGGTACATTATTCACACAATTCAGCCACTTTATTGATTTGCTTTACTGGATGATCGGAGACATTAAAGAAGTAAATGGTTATGTCTCAAATTATCATCACAAGGGCATAATTGAATTTGAAGATTCCGGCTGCATTTCTTTGAAATTTTATAACGGAGTTATCGGCACAATTAATTATACGGTAAATAGTTTTGAAAAGAACATGGAAGGTTCATTAACAATATTCGGAGAAAAGGGGACAGTTAAAATCGGGGGACAATATTTAAATGAATTCGAATACCAGAATATTCAAAATTATAAAATCGCAAATTTGCCCCCAGGTAATCCACCAAATAATTATGGTAAATATCAGGGTTCTATGTCTAATCATGACAAGGTATATGATAATGTTATCGATGTTTTAGCTAACAATGGAATCATAAACACAAATAGTTTTGAAGGATTAAAGACCGTAGAAATAATAGAAAAAATATATTCGAGTGTTCAATGGATTTAGAGAGACTAATAATTTTGACATCAGGAATTATTGACGTAAAATTTGGCAAAAACATTAAAATTATTGAACCTGTTAATATATATGGATGCGAAATTGGTGATGACTGTTTTATCGGACCATTCGTTGAAATTCAAGAGAATGTAAAAATTGGGAAAAGTTGTAAGATTCAATCACATACATTCATTTGCGAGTTAGTTACAATTTCAAATGATTGCTTCATTGGACATGGAGTGATGTTTATTAATGATGTATTTAAGAACAATGGGCCAGCACGAGGCGATAAAAACCTAAGGAAAGAAACAATTATTGGTAAAAATGTTTCCATTGGCTCAAATGCCACCATACTTCCGGTATGTATTTGTGATAAGGCTGTCATCGGTGCCGGAGCGGTTGTAACTAAAGATATTTTATCGCCAGGTATATATGCAGGAAATCCGGCAAAATTACTGAGAAAAATATAGTCAATATAGCATTTGTTTGCTCAGAGATCATGGAAATTTCTAATGTTGAAAAATAAGAGGATACTGATAATATCACCTCAATCCTGGGGAAAAATGTTTATCTCAAAACATCATTATGCCATTGAACTTGCAAAAAGGGGGAATGAAGTATATTTCCTTAATCCACCGGATAAAAAGGTTGGTAATAAAATATTAGTTGAAAGTTCTAAATACGATGGACTTTTTATCGTAACATATTCATTGTTCTTTTCATGGAAGATACGTTTTCACGCGCGTTGGTTACATGATTTTCTAATGATATTTCAAATAAAAAAAATTCAAAAAACTATCAATGAAGTTGATATTGTATGGTGCTTTGAAGCAAATTTGTTCAGTAACTTAAAACTATTCAAAGCTTCCTTGCATATTTATCACCCTGTTGATGAATTGACTATAGATGATCACTTTTTGCCTGCCCGAAATGCTGATATCATCTTTTGCGTTACTGAGGAAATTAAGAAATCCTTGGAAAGCTATAGGTGTCCAAAGTATGTAATTAATCATGGATTATCAGAGGCTTTTGAACTAGCAGCTTTGAATAACTTGGATAAATTGAATTTACGTTATGGATCTAATAACCCAATTAGAGTTGGATATGTGGGGAATATGTTGAGACCTGATATCGATCATGAGACCCTAAAAAAGATTATTGAGTATTACCCGCATGTAAACTTTATCTTTTGGGGTGTAAATGATATAAAGGATTCAAACATAGCCGGAAGCAATTCCGAAAATGTACTCGATTTTATTCATTTTCTAAAACAAAAGACGAATGTTTTCTTAAGGGGGCCCTTGCATCAAGAGGAACTCTCACGCGAGATGAATAATACAGACGCTTTTCTGATTTGTTATGATCCACGTAGAGATCAATGCAAGGCAACTAATTATCATAAAGTCATAGAAATGTTAAGCACTGGAAAAGTAATAATATCGAATCATATTTCATTTTACACTCGGTATCCGGATTTGGTTGAGATGAGTGCTGAAAAGAGGAATAACGAATCTTTGAAGGAGATATTTGATTATGTTATAATTAATTTGGATCATTATAATTCAGGAGAAAATAGGAGAAAAAGAATAAGATTTGCACTCGATAATACTTATGGTTCACAGATTAGTCGTATAGAATCTTTTTTTATGGAGAATCAGAATGAATAAATCATATTAAAACAAAAGAGAGAATAATTAAGACAAAACTAAAATCGATTTTCCCTCTCCCGAAAAACCGTATCCCGGAGTTAGATGGAGTACGTGCTATTGCAATTTTATTGGTCTTGGGCTATCACTACATAAATAATCTAATAGCAGGATCAAACCAAATTTCAAAAATAGTAGCAAAGGCTACATCGTTGGGTTGGAGTGGGGTGGATTTGTTTTTTGTGCTTTCCGGATTTCTTATCGGGGGCATTTTAATTAAAAATAAAACATCGCCTAAATACTTTAAAACATTTTATGCAAGAAGAATCCTTAGAATATTCCCGTTATATTACTTGATATTAGTAATATATATTATTTGTAAATATTCAGGTTTTGCCTCTGAGAGTTTCAGTATTTTTCAATATCCAATTAATATTTCGTATTACTTCTTATACTTGCAGAATGTTATAATGGGCGTTAGGAATAATTTTGGACCTCAATTTTTAACTCCGACCTTATTGCTGACTGTCGAAGAATAATTTTATTTGCTATTTCCTCTTATTATTTACGATACGCGAAAAAGATACATCCCGATAAATCAGAAGGTTGGAAAACAATTCAATACAATATGGTGTTTTTATGAAGAATAGTACTGTATTGTGTCAATTACCAAAGACTGGACTTGGCAATCAATTATTTTCCTTAATGAAAGCTTGTATTTTTTCAGAAATTAATGAATTACCAATTATATTGGTGTATTTAACTTCACTGCATTAGCAATAATTTATTCGGGTTTTCTGTTGTATGTTATTCTTGAAAAAGACAGCCTAATAGTTAGAGTACTCAGATTATACATATTTCAGGTTATAGGTGTTACATCTTACGCGATTTATATATTCCACCTGCCTGTACTGGATTCGATTCATTATATTATAAAAAAGCAAGAGCCAGTATTAAATAAACCGGAAGATTGGCTTATTACCTTTCTTGCCCTTTTGGTTACTTTATTATTATCTTTATTATCATACCGATACTTCGAAACATACTTCTTAGAAAAAGGGAAAAAGTACAAATACTAAAATGATTAAAATTGGTATCATTGGCGCCGGTTCTATTGTAGAAAACTCGCATATTCCTGTTCTGAAATCGATTGCTAAAGTTCAGATAACATGGATTTCGGATATAAATGAACTTGTCTTGAGAAAAGTAGCGGCGGTAAATAAAATTCGATATATAAAACCAGATCTTATCCATTCCGGTATTAAGGAAGTGGATATCGTTTTGCTGGCTATCCCTATAGGGGTAAGAGATAAGTATATAAATATTATTGCTGATGAAGGAAAGGCAATATATATAGAAAAGCCATTCGCAAGAAACCAATTGGAACACGAAAAAATATGTTCAATGTTTCCATTTCATAAAATCGCGTGTGGCTTTCAGAGGCGTACATATGTCAATATTTCCTTGATTCGGAATATAATTCAATCGAAGATATTTGGGGATCTATTACAGGTTAACTTGGTAGAATGTAGTTACAATTTAAAATCTGGCGGATCAAATTCTTTCTTTTCAAATAGTGAATTATCAGGCGGAGGAATATTGATTGAGAGTGCCATTCACTCCTTAGATCAATTAGTTTATAGTATTGAGCCCAATGAAATAATTGTCCATAAATCAGATGGTATTCTTGCAAATGGACAAGAGTATCACCTGTCATCTTTTGCTGATATGATTACTGATTATGGAAATGTCAGGATTAATTTAGCAATATCGAGACTATACAATCAACCGTCAGGAATAACTTTTGAATTTGAACATGCGACCCTTCACATGATAAACAAACCATCGTCGAATATTTATTTGGTCGATAAAAATAGTAGAAATAAAACAGCCATCAAAATCGATTATAGCCAACCTTTCAATATATGTGTAGATACAAGTGATAAAGCTTTTTTCGTCTTTTGGAAGTTATTCTTTGATGCCTATCTTACAAAAACAATCAATCTTACCTCTGCAGTCACATCTGCATTAACAACGATATGGGTCGAGAAAATTTATAGGGACATTTATAAGTAAGATTATGAAAAGGATAGGGATATTAGGAGCAAATGGTCAAGTTGCAAGTGAAGTTGCAATTTATTTATCGCAATTTGATGATATAGAAGTGGTGTGTTTTCTTAGAAATAAGTATAGCGTTATTTTATTTGAAAAAATTGGGATTAAATATTGCATAATTGATTATTACAAAGCAGATTTGTTTAAGAATGAGATCTATAGCTGCGATGTGGTTTGCGATTTTGCTTACCCAAGTGGTCGACTTGAAGATATATATTCAAAATCTAAAATCTACCAAGACAATATTATGAGACATATGCAAAATAAAGGCATATACATTTATATGAGTAGTATAATGGCATATGGTATGGCTGATGAAGAAGAACCTTTAAAAGAATATAGAATGGCTCGCGGCAGTTATGCAGTTACAAAACGTAAAATAGAAAAATCTGTAAAAAAGAATGGTCACAAATATGGCCTTCAGTGTTATAATTTTCGATTAGGACAAGTACATGGGTTTTTGCAGTCAGTGACCAACTATTATCGGGAAATATTTGATGGGAATGATATTGTATATAAAAAATCAATGAATCTCCCAACTAGTGTGGTTTTTACTAGTACAATTGGGGACGCAATCAAGTCCATAATAGAGAATAAAAATCAACTTCCATTTAAAACCTATACGATAGTTCTTAATCCTCAATGGACAATGAATGATGTTGTCAATTACTATTCAGAAAAATATAAAGTGTTACCAAAAATAAATTGTGTTGATGATGACCTAAAGAATACCCCTTCAATAAATATTTTCAAATCTCTTTTAACAAAATATTTATTAAAAAGTAGAAAAAGTATAGAACCACTATTACTAAGAATAATACCAAGTCTATTTCCACTTTTAAAATCTAATTATCGCATCAGGGTTATAAAACAACAGATACGAGAAAAAATATCTGATACTTCAGTAAATCTAATGCAGATGACAGGTGAAGTGCCGTCATCACATTTGCTTCCTATGAAATCAGAAACTAATCAAATTATGCAAAAGCAATTATGGATTGAAAAGCGAATATTATCAGTATTAAATTTTCATGAAAAGTAAAAAAAATATAATATTAGTCATTTTTTCAGATCCTATGATGTTTCCACCTACGTGTAATGCTGCTAATATATTAGCGGAAAAGGGATGGAGGGTTAAATTATTGGGATATAAATATCATAATTGGGAGAAAATTGTGTTACATCCCAAAGTACAATTGTTATATCTAGGTGAGCTGAAGCCAGGAATTGCAAACGTAATAAATTATTGCTTACTTTATTTTAAATTATTCTACCATACGTTGCGAATGCAGGCACGCTGGATTTATGTATATGATGCAGGTCCGGTCGGTCCGGCTTGTTTTTGTTCATTGTTATTAGGAATAAAATGGGGATATCACAATCATGACTTGTTTTATAATGTTCATGGATGGTTTAATATTATAAAATATTTAGAGATAAAATTAGCAAAAAAAGCTGACTTTGTAAGTTTTCCACAATCAAATAGGGCATATTTATTTAAGAACGAAGCACATTTAAAAGTTGAGCCATTGATTGTATATAATAGTCCACGACTTGATTTTTCGCAAGTATCGAAGAAATCAGTATTTAATATAGAACAGCTTTTACAACAGCAGTATTCACTGATAATTTATCAGGGTACAATATCAGGAAAATTTGAGATTGAAAATATTTGTAAATCTCTTAAAGTAGTAAAATCAAAAATTGCATTGATTATAATTGGGAAAGAACTTGAAACTGGTGAGCTACAGAAATTAAAAGATTTTATTGTTAATGAAGAAGTAGGGGGGAAAATTATTTTTCTAAGGGGTATCCCTTATGATGAATTACCGGCTTTAACTAAGAAATGCAAGATCGGCTTAGCAAAATTTTCAAATTCAGATCCTAACGAATTAAATAATTACTACCTAATAGGCGCCTCAAATAAAATAGCAGAATATGTTGGCTGCGGATTGACTGTTCTGGCTCCAGATACTCCAGTTAACAAGGCATTTTTTGATCAATATAAAATTGGATATCTGTGTAACCCCAACGATCCAGTGGATATTGCAAGTTCAATTGATGCTCTTATTACTGATAAAGATAAGTATGATGAAATTTCATCGAATAATCGTCGTCTATTTAATGAATTTTTATGTTACGATAAGCAATTTGAAAAAGTACTTTTTGAGTTAAATAAATAATTTACTTAATAACCATTAATTCTAAATGATAACAAGAAAATGTATAAAATAGGGTTTGGCTGTGCTGGGTTAACTAGTATTAACAACAGAAAAGAGTCTTTGTTCTTATTGGAACATGCGTTTTCAGAAGGAATAATACACTTTGATGTCGCCAGATTATATGGAATGGGGATGGCAGAAAGCATAGTTGGCGAATTTGCAGGAAATAAAAGAGATGCCATAACTATTACAACTAAGTTTGGTTTAAATCCACCAGCAGTAGTTATAAAAAGTAGAGGTTTAACAAACGTAGTAAAAAAGTCAATAAAGAGAATGCCGTTTGTCAAAAAAATGGTAACAAGTAAAATACATTCAAAGATTGAATCTGATTTTACAATCAAAAATGCGCAAGTAAGCCTTGAAAAAAGTTTAACAGAATTAAAAACCGATTACATTGATTATTGGCTTTTACATGAAGCCACAAAGGAGGTTGCTAATTCCGAAGAAATAATTGACTTTATGGAAACAAAGGTCAAAGAAGGTAAAATATTAAAATATGGAATAGGAACTGCATATTCAGGAATAAATAATGATTGTAATTTGTTTAATAGTGCATACTATATTTTCCAGTTTGAGAATAATATATTTAATGAAAACCTGTTGAACATTAAAAACCATGAAAATAAATTACTTATCACTCATAGTGTTTTTAAGGAATACAAAATTATCAGACATTGGTTAAATAGAACAAATGTTGAACTTATTCAAAAATATTCAAATGAAATAGATATTGACCTTAAGGATAGTAAAGTAATAGCTGGAATGCTTTTATATCGTTCTTCAATGTTAAATCCAAACGGTATAACATTATTCTCCTCAACCCAGAAAAATAATATTTCTAATAATATGAAATACTTGAAACAATTTATTCAACTGAATAATAAAATGGATGTTATAAATAGAATTATTAAACTAATTAAGAATGACCTTAACTGAAAATAATTGCACGAATGATTTACAAGATAAATGGCCGACGTTGATTGTTGGTGCCGGAACTGTTGGACTTTTTCTAGCTCATGAGTTAATGAAAAAGGGAGAGAAAATTGTTTTAATAGAAGCAGGTGGCGATACAATCCAATCCTTTCACTCGAATGAATATAAAAGTATTGGTCATTCACTTGATGGTGTTTCAATTGGACGAACCAAGGGCATTGGTGGCACTAGTAACCTATGGGGCGGACAATTAACAGAGTTTATTGAAAATGATATTGATGAAAAAGGTGCCCTTGGGCAACCATTATGGCCGATTTCGTGGAATGAGGTGAATAGATATTATTTGGAAACATACAATAAGCTGGGCTTTAGCAATAGTTGGAAAAATAATAAAGAAAAATTGTCTTCAAGTGAACAAGAAAAATATTTAGAACTTTTTTATACTCGTTGGATTAAACAACCAAATTTTAAATACCATTTTTTACACGAGTTAATGAATTCTAACCTGGTAACAATTATTCTTAACGCTACGGTAACAAATATGTTTTTCACGGATAGAGAATGTTATTCAATAGAAATTATTAAAAATGGACGTAAAGAAAGAATAGATGAATTTAAACGACTAGTTCTAGCAAATGGAACCATTGAAATTTGCAGGTTATTATTAATATCATTAAAATCTAAAAACTGTCCATTTATGAGTAATAGATGGATTGGGAAATATTTCCAGGACCATATTAACTTGCGTGTAGGACAAATAATCAAACCTTCAAGGAGTTTTTTTGAGAGATTCTCAAATATTGTACGTGATGGTGAAAAATTACAACCCAAAATTAGAATTAGAAGTAATAAGGAGGACAATAATTATCTTGGAATTTCTGGAATATTTACATTTGATAGTAACGTTGCCCATCACATTGATAATATAAAACAATTCGGTAAAGCAATTTTAGGGCAATCAAAAGAAAAACATAGATTGATTGATCTCGTAAAAATGTTTATAAAAATGACTCGTGCAATACCACAAATAATATTAATCATATACAATTATATTAAACATAATCGAATTTATATACCATATAATTCAAAAGTAACACTTGCTATTCAAGCTCAACAGATTTCAATTCCTGAATCCAGCATTTCCCTATCAGATGATGAATATGACGATTTTGGTCGTCCCAAAGTTCTTGTCAATTGGCAAATAGATGGTAACGAATTTAATAATATTCGTGATTTTTGCAATAAGATTAGAGAATATTTAAATGAAAATGGATTCGGTAATTTGCAATTTACAAAATGGTTTGAGGATGAATGTATTAATCACAGGGGTATTTGGATAAAACAGATTTTTGACTCATATCACCAGGCAGGAGGAGCAATTATGAGTAATTCGAATGATTATGGTGTTGTTGATTGGAACTTAAAAGTCCACGATACAAACAATGTTTTTGTTTGTGGTGCATGTGTTTTACCTACATCAAGTTCAGGCAATACGGGATTAACAGCTTTGGCATTGACCCTTAGGCTTGCAGGTTATTTAACAAAAAAACAAGAAGTTAAACAATAAATAAATGTTTTTCTTTATCGCCATATTAATTGTTCCTAATTTAAGATGGACGTAAGTAATATAAATATTCTATATGTTTGTGGCATTGATAAAGCAACATCGCTACAAAGAAGAGTGGCCTTGAGGAAATTAGGTCTTTCTTTCAAGGTTGTTTTTTATTCAATAAAAAATGAAAAACTATCGTTGTTCCATAAGACTTGGCGAAAAGTAATATTTAGGCTTGGCTTTTTTCCAGAAAGGAACAATGAGAATCAGAAAATCATCGATAATGTTAATAATGATTATTTTGATCTTATTTTTATCGAAAAGGGATTATCTATTAAGCCTTCAACATTACGTTATATAAAAGATAGAAGTCCCAATACTATACTACTTTCTTATACTTTAGATGATATGTTGAACAAACATAATTCATCATATTATTACAAGAAAGCAATACCTCTTTATGATTATCACTTTACAAATAAATCATATAATCTTGATGAATTAACTAATCTTGGAGCGAATAAAGTTCATTATTTTAAAAATTCATTTTCGTCTAGCATGCATAATCCCATTATAACAAATTCTGAAGAAAAAAAATATTATGGCTCTGATGTCTCGTTCATAGGGTTTTATGAAATAAATAGAAAAGAGTCTATTTTGTTTTTGGCAGAAAATAACATTAAAATTAAAATATGGGGCTGGGGAGAGAATGTAGGTAAAGCAAAGTTAAAGCATAAAAATATATTAAATATGGGGAAATTTGTTTATGGTAAAGAGTTTTCTAAAGTAATATGTTCATCAAAGATTTCACTATGTTTTTTACGTAAAGCAAATAGGGATTTAGAAACCACAAGATCTATCGAAATACCAGCTTGCGGTGGTTTTATGCTTGCAGAACGAACTCCCGAACATCAATCATTATTTCAAGAAGGATTTGAAGCGGAATATTTTTCCAGTAACCAGGAATTATTAGAAAAGGTAAAATTTTACTTAAAGTACGAATCGAAACGTGACAAAATAGCTGAAAATGGGAGAAAAAGATGTTTAACATCTGATTATAGTTATGAAAAACAATTATCAGATATATTAAAAATTGTATTTTCTAAGGGAAATCGTAACAATTGACAAATAAATGTAAAAGAGCAGCTATAATTTCCACTCACCCAATTCAATACAACGCTCCTCTTTTTAAGCTTTTGGCTCAGCAGAAGGATCTGGTAATAAAAGTATTTTATACATGGGGAGAGACGGTACTGAAAAGTAAATTTGATCATGGCTTCGGAAAAATAATTGAATGGGACATCCCGTTATTTGACGGATATGATTATGCGTTCCCCAGAAATATTTCCCGGAATCCTGGTTCACATCACTTTTGGGGAATTAACAATCCTGATTTGATCAATGACATTAAAACGTGGAAACCTGATTCCTTGCTCATTTTTGGATGGAATTATCGTACCCATTTACGTGTAATGAGATACTTTAAAGGAAGGATCCCAATTTATTTTCGTGGAGATTCAACTTTATTAGATGAAAAACCCGGAATTAAGCAAATATTAAGAAGGACTATTCTTCGGAATATTTATAAAAACATAGATTATGCTTTTTATGTCGGAACACGAAATAAAGAATACTATATTACACATGGTTTAAAGGAAGAACAATTACTATTCGCCCCACATGCAATTGACAATGATCGATTCATGGAAAATTCTGAACATAAAAAGCAAAATGCTTTAGAATGGCGCAGAAGTTTGGGAATATCGGATGATCATATGGTTTTTCTTTTTGCAGGGAAATATGAAAGCAAAAAGAACCCTGAAATACTGATTAGCGTATTAAAAACCATGAATGATAGAGAGTTTTACTTAATTTTTGTTGGAAACGGGGTTTTGGAAGATAAGCTTAAAGAGAACTCCAGGGGATATGATAATATCTATTTTTTAGATTTCCAAAACCAAAAAACAATGCCAATAGTCTATAGGATGGCAGATGTATTTGTTTACCCTTCTATAGGCCCTGGTGAAACCTGGGGCCTTGCAGTAAATGAGGCAATGGCTTGCGGAGTACCAATTATTGTTAGTGATAAAGTTGGATGTGCAGTTGATTTAGTAATCGAAGGTAGTACGGGATTTACTTTTAGTTCAGGTAATGTGGATGATTTGAGAAGCAAAATGCTTTATTTTATTAATCAGAGGGATCAAATTAGTACCATAGGTGCAAAAGGCTCACAATACATTCAGAAATATTCTTTTAATGCGATAATGAAGGCAATGACAAGAGAGATGACAAAATAAATGATAAGTACTCGATTACTAAATTCCTCTCCAAAAGAGATCGTTTGGATAAATAGTTTCATTTTATCAATTGTAACTGTCCTACTGGTAGGAGTATTTGTTACTCCTTTTTATGACAAATACTGCCAGGCATGGGCTTTAGTATCGTTAATATTTGTATTAGTCCCTTTATTTTTGTTTTTACAATCAAAAGAAATAACGCATTTAACTTTTTTACCGGTTATTGCCTTAACATGGACTTATTTTCTCAGACCATATTTGAAAAGCGAGGAAGTTTATTATCCAGGCAGGTTTATCCCAAATGAATATATTCATGATATGGTATTATTTCCTGCCTTAGGAGTCATACTCCTTTTCATTGGTTATTATATCAGCTGGAATTCTGGGAAGGTGAAACCAATCTCCTCTGTTTCATATAGATTTTCAAACAACGCATTAGTAAGAGTGACATATTGGTTTATTGTTCTTTCTATAATTAATATGGTTATTTACCAAGTTTTTTTTATCCAATTAAATACTGGGCAATTATTTCAGATAATAAATAATTCAACAACTATACTTGTTAGTTTAACCGTACTTTATATTTATAGAGGCGGGAAAAATAAAGTTGTAGTTTATCTGGCAAGTATGTTGATAGCCGTTGAGCTAATTTATTCGGTTGCACAAACGCTTAGTGCATTGATTGTTTATATGTTAATAGGTGGTTTTTTTGTTTACAGTCTGGAAAAAAAGAAAATTCCGTGGAAAATGGGCTTGCTTGTTTTATTATTAGGCTTCCCAATATATGTAAATCGTTTTGAGCATCGAGAAGATGCATCTAAAAGGTGGTCGGGAGAGAGTAAGAGTGATTTTTCATTGGTCTTAAATGAGGGCATTAATATTATAACGAATGATTTTTCCAGGTTTTATGGTGGCGATGATCCTTCAAAGCCTCAAGTACAAGAAATAGACAGGTTCGAAGCTACTAGTTATTTGGGACATTTAGTTTATATACATAAATTTACTACAATAGAATATAAATACGGTAGCACATTTCTATGGTTGCCTTTATCTATTTTGCCACGTGTCATTTTCCCTTTTAAACCATCCAATAATATGGATACGGATTTGGCAGCTGAATATGGATTGAGGAATCCGAATTTTAGTTCGGCATTTAATTTCCCACAGTTCGCTGAAGCATTTATTAATTTTGGATTTTGGGGTATAGTCGTATGGGGTTTTTTTCAGGGATTTTTAATAAAATGGGTTTTTGCAAAAGTGGGATTTCTAAGGGGAGATATTAATTTATTAGCCTTCATTAATTTCTGTTATATTTTAGTTAATGTTGAGTCTAATATCACCATGGTATTTGGTGTGATGTTACAGTCATTAGTATTTTGGTGGTTGTTATCAAAGATTGTATTTAAAGTAGAAAATAAATTGAATCCCACAGGTACAATATAAAATCTATACTTCTTTTCACTGATTGGTACACGCCAGGTTTCAAAGCCGGCGGGCCAATAAGATCAGTCCTAAATTTTGTTGAAAATCTACGTAATCATTATTTTATAGATGTCATAACTGCTAACACTGATAAAGGAAGTACTGAACCCTATCCCGGAATCGAATCAAACGAATGGATAACGAATGGGACAGCAAGAATTCAATATCTCTCTTCGACAAAGCAAACATACGCAACATATAAAAGTGTAATTGCAACAAAGAAGTACGATCTCATATATCTGAATTCAATGTTCTCCTATCGGTTTACCATACTACCCTTAATTGTGTTAATGTTAAATAATATACAATCAAAAATTATCTTATCTCCACGCGGGATGTTGCAGCAAAGCGCAATAGATAGCAAGGCACTTAAAAAGAGACTATTCTTGTTTCTATTTAAGTTAATGCGTCTTCATAAAAGAATTCATTATCACGCCACGAAGGAACAGGAAAAAAAGGAAATAATAAAATATTTTGGTGAAGATACCTATGTCACTGTAATTCCTAATTTTATTCAAAAGGTCGGGGAATACTCGCGCTGCAAAAATAAAAAGAATGGATCAGTTAAATTCGTTTTCTTGTCGTTAATTGTTTTTATGAAGAATTTGGCTTTTATCCTCGAACAACTTGTCGGTATTAAAGGAGATATTTTGTTTGATATTTATGGCCCAATATCGGATTTAGAATACTGGGCAAAGTGTGAAGAAATATCCCAAAAATTAGATAAAAACATTAGTATTAATTATAGGGGCGAGGTTCCCAATCATCAGGTTCCTGCAATACTAAAGAAATATCATTTCTATGTCTTACCGACTTTAGGCGAAAACTTTGGACATGCAAT
>OCZT010002921.1_pt1 | contig 17586 bp, 19 predicted proteins | sample 1539031 | NCBI WGS metagenome assembly OCZT01 (sample SAMEA3539308, study PRJEB22396) | soil metagenome | biome: tundra; feature: field; material: soil | place: USA | collected 2010-05 | depth 0.15 m | reverse complement strand
CCGCCTGATCACAAACTTCCATCTGCCTAAGACCTCACTTTTATCGCTTGTTTCAGCTTTTGCAGGCATCGACAAAATCAAAAACGCCTATACTTCCGCCATCCAAGAAAAATACAGGCTTTTTTCATACGGCGATTCCATGCTCATACTTTGATGCCGTTAATTACGGCCATAATTACAGCTTATTACAAAAATCATTGACTTATCAATAAAAAGCGTATAAAATAATATAAAATCTGAACATTGAGGTAAAAATGGGCGGAAAAAGAATAATTTACGCGTTTCTGACTGTATCTTCATTATTATTAGCATGCTTTAACTTCCTTTTTGCGGCGGACTTAAGCCCTACGGCTGAGGCACAAAATACCAATTACACAAAAAACATACTTTATGTTTTTGAAGACAGCAGAAATTTATACCAGATAGGGCTTATGGGATTTTTAGGCGAGAATAAAAAAATACTGACCCGCGCAGGCAATAATTGGTGCCCCGTAGTTTCTCCTTCAGGAGAAAAAATCGCTTTTTTTTCCGACAGGAACGGCTTTAATAACTTATGGCTGATGGATTCCGACGGAAACAACCCTGTCCAACTTACTTTTAACAAGGAAAATATCAATAAGATCGACCTTTTAAGCAGGGGCCAGATTGCATGGCTGAAATCATCCGCCGACCATTTTGAATCCATTTACTTCCTAAGACTTGGCGATATATGGAGCATAGATGTTACCGGGGAGACCCCTTCAGCTTTGACCAAATGCCACGACATCACATCTTTTAAGATAAGCCCTGACATTGCCGCACCCAGGATCCTTTATGCCAGGGAAAAAACAAAAAACCATAACGGTTTGTGGACCATGAATATAGACCAGACCAACATAAGACAGATCACTGAAAGCCTTCTCGCAATACCCGCGTTTGACTGGGGTGATAACAATACAATCGCGTTTTTCAACAACAGGGACATATCTATAGTACAGTTTTCCGGCCTTGATAAAAAAAGCATCAAGGAAACTTTTTATCTTGATAATGAGATAGCATGGAGCAAATCAAATCCTGACAAGAAACAAAACAGGATAGCATACATAAGCGACAAAAATAAAGGGCCGAACATATGGGTCATGAATCCCGACGGCAGCGCTGAGTCCCAGGTAAGCTTCGACGGCGGGATTTCCCCCTGCTGGAGTTCCGACGGGCAGTCGCTGATATTTGTCGGTGGTAATGATATTTTTACGGTTGATTTGAGAACAAAAGAAAAGATCAGGCTAACTTATAACTTCAGCGCTTTTTTCCCGTCAGTAGCGGAGATCCGGACAAAAACGGGTTTCACCGGCGCAACGGAGAATAAATAATAATGGCAAATAAAAATCTTATTTTTTTCATATCGGCTGCCGTTATTTTGACATTGATTTTACCATCCACAGGCTGTAAAAATAACAAAATAAAAATAACAGCGGCGCCCGCCGCGACGCAGACGCCCGTCCCTCACCTTGAAAAAATAATTTTTACAAATAACGGCAATTTATACTGGATGGATCCGGATGGGGCTTCCGTAGAAGTAATATTTCCCGATACAAACAGCAAGTGGTTCCCGGCTGTTTCTCCCGACGGCTTTTACACGGCTTACTGGGTGCAGAACAAAAAAACATATAATCTATGGGTGGGGGACCTGAAAAAAAGAAAGTCTTATCCGGTAACCTTTGACGAAGACACCATAGATGAAGAAACCCACAACTTCAACTTTAAAAACAGCGTGTGCTTTACAGCAGATTCCGCCAATATTGTATTTGCCCGCCGCGGTGAAATATGGATGATGACGCGCGACGGATTTGACCTTGTGGCCCTGACAGACACCCACAACTGCATTTCCCCCGCCATGTCGAAAAACAAAAAAATCGTATACGTTATGAAAGAAAATGAAAACACTTACAACCTATATATGAAAGACCTGGATGCGATGCAGCCCGATAAGTTAACAAGCCTCCTGGGAAAAAAAGCCGGATCCCCTTCTTTCTCGCCGGACGACAAAAAAATCGTTTATACTGTTTCCGACGGCGACAGCACTAATATTTTCATGATTGATGTTACATCCAAAACCGATATGGAGATGACCACTGACGGCAAAAGTAATGCCCCTTCATTTTCTCCCGACGGAACAAAAATCATTTATTCCAGCTCAAGGAACGACAAATATCTGCCGTCTATCTGGATAATGAACAGCAATAAAGAAGACACAAAGCCCCTTATAACTTCAGGAGGGCAGTCGCCCGTATGGCTTTATCAGGTTTTGGACGCGCCGCTGCCCACATATACACCGACCGTACAGGCCTCGACCGGTTCAAAACAAAATGAGGTATTTGACGTCAAGGAACCCGCCAAGCCGCAGACAACTCCCGCAGCAATCCCTGTTTCATCTTCAGCTCCCGCCCAGAACGGCATATATGTGCCCCATGATAACGCCCAGTCGGGCGAAATCGCGCCTTTTTTACCTGAGGACCTTAAGGTAAAAACAGTACAACTGGGTGAAAAACTTCTTTTTTATCCGGTCATACATTATGATTCGGCCCTTTCAAATATAAAGCCTGAATTCAGGACAGCGCTTGACGACATGGCAAAAATAATCAAAACAAACAACGCGCCAATACTCATAGAAGGCCATACGGATTCCGACCCGATAAAAACAAAAAGATTCAAATCAAATTACGAATTGTCCATAGCAAGAGCCGATGCGGTGAAAACATACCTGGTGCAGATACACGGCATTAAAGCGTCAAGGATAACAATTACAGGCTACGGCGATACAAAACCGCTTGTTGCCAATGATACAAATGAAAACAAATACCGCAACAGGCGCGCTGAAGTCATGGTGATTAAGGTTACGTCCGATGCCGATGCCCCTGCTGTTTCGTCTGCTGCGAAACCTGCTTTTGTTTCACCCGCAGCCGCGCCTGCTGCCGTACCGACTGCAGCTCCGGTAAAAGTACAAACCAAGGGAAACTCCCATAAAAGCATAGGATGGTAATTTTTTTGAAACAAAAGACTGTATCCTGAAACCAATTTTTCTTAGCATTTGACACTCCGGTTATTTTTAGGTATTATAATTACATGGGAACTGATTTATATTTTTTAAACTAATATATACAGTCCAGGGCTTTCCTACCTAAACCCCTTAAGTCCCCTTAAGAAGTCCCCTAAGCAGCCCTGGACTTAAAATAAAGCGGGAGCAGGAAAAACACCTGCCCCCGCTTTTCTTGACACCTTACTAACAGAACAAATCCGATGCACACTTTCACCCACCTACGTTTATATTGTTTTATGCGGCGCATTTTGTTAAAATACAGCATATAGATTGTTACTCTTGTCCGGGAGGCAAATCATGGGAAGCGTAAAGGAAGTGGAAATAATAAAAAAAACTGGAATAGACACGGAAGGTGAAGGCGAGTTTATTTTCTCCGACAGGTATTCGGTTTTTGACTGGGGCGAGATGCCCGACCATATAGAAAAAAAGGGCTCGGCGCTCTGCATGCTTTCCTCATTTTTTTTCGAACTTCTTGAGAAAAATAAAATCAAAACCCACTTTTTAGGCCTTAATGAAGGCGGTCAATTAAAAAAGTTCTCCAAGATGAAAACAGCTTCAAACAGGATGCGGGTAAAAATCGTGCGCGTGATCAGGCCTGAATATGACAAAGAAAATAACAAATATGACTATTCCGCATATAAAAACAAGCTGTCAAACTACCTCATACCCCTCGAAGTAATCTACAGGAACAAACTGACGGAAGGGTCGAGCGTTTTCAAAAGAATAAAGGACGGCTCCGCTTCTTTTGGGTCCCTGGGTCTTGACCATGAGCCTGTACTCAATGAACTTCTGAAAAAACCCGTCATTGACGTTTCAACAAAACTGGAACATACGGACCGTTATCTTACCTGGGATGAAGCACAAATAATATCAGGCCTTGACGCTGAAAACATCAAGACACTCAAAACGCTGGTTTCCGCCATAAATAATATAATATCGGCCGCCTGTAAAAAAGCAAAAATAGAAAATGTTGACGGCAAGTTTGAATTCGGCGTGGACGCAAAAGGCAATATAACCGTGGTGGATGTGCTGGGAACCCCCGATGAGTGCAGATTTTTATATGACGGGTTCCACATCAGCAAGGAATTCGCGCGCAGATGGTACAGGAAAACCGAATGGTACACAGCCGTTGAAAAAGCAAAAAAAATGGGCGGCCCGGACTGGAAGACGCTTGTAAAAATCCTCCCGCCGCCGCTTCCCCCTGAAATTAAAAAACTCATATCACAGATGTATCTGTCGGTTACAAACGAAATTACCGGAAAAAAAGTATTTGACTCTCCGCCGCTTAAAAAAGTGATAAAGGAACTTAAAAAATATGACAATTAATGTGCCGGAAAACGTAAACCAGTACAGGCTGCGCGTCATAGAAAAAACAAAAGCTTGGTTTTCAGGCAGCACTTTGCTTGATTCAGGCTGCGGCGACGGCTGGGACGCGTATCTGCGCAAAAAATATTTCAAAAAAATAACGGCAACGGACATAGAAACAAACCCGAACTGGAAAAATCTGTCATTGCCCGGCCTTGTATTCAAAAAGGCCGACTCTGAAAAACTTAAATTTAAAAATAAAAGTTTTGACACTGTAATAGAAAAAGACATGCTGCACCACGCCTCAAATCCGGAGGACGCGTTAAAAGAAATGGTGCGGGTCGCAAAGCGCCGCGTCATAGTCATAGAAGCCAACAGGTATAACCCCCTGTTTTACATCAACCTGACCCTTTTAAACAACCACCAGCACTTTACCCAGAAAAGATTCTCCGGGATAATGGCATCAGCGGGGGTTCCTTATGAAATTAAAAGGTTCTCGGCCCGTGTCTGCTGGATAAACAACCCCGCGGTTATAAAAGCATTTGACAAGGCCGAGGATATGCTTGAAACATTCCCATTATATGCGCCGATCATAGAGTACAACCTCGGCGTCATCACACTGAAAAAATGAACTTAAGAACATACAAGGTCTCCTCTGTTTTAAAAAAGAAGCAGATATACTTCATATCAAACACCGCGGACGTCTTTTACCTGTCCGGTTTTAACGGTACTTTCGGAAAAATAATAATTTCACCGGGTAAGGCGGCCTTTATGACCGATCCGCGTTATGAGGGGATGGTTTTAAAATCCAAAATAGCCGGCGATTTTGAAATAATCATAACAAAAAATTTCCAGTCCGACCTTCTTCTCCTTATAAAGGAAAAAGAAGTGCTGCTTAATAAGAACATACCCCTGTCCGAGTATTTGCTGATAAATAATAACTGCCGTGGAACCAGGCTTGATTCAACCGTCAGTTCCCTGCGCATGATAAAAGATGAAAAGGAAATAGAATTAATAAGAAAATCAGTTTCCATTACCGAAAAAACCATGAAACATACGGCAAAAATATTGAAGGCGGGCATTTCAGAAAAAGACCTGGGCCTTGAATTCGACTACTATTCAAGAAAACAGGGGGCTGACGGCCTTTCTTTCCCTTCTATTATCGCATTCAATGAAAATGGCGCCGTTCCACATCACGCAACATCTTCAAGAAAGCTTAAAACCAATACTCTGGTGCTGGTCGATGCCGGGGTTAAATACAAAGGTTATGCTTCTGACTTGACAAGGGTTTTTGCTTTCGGTATAATAAAACCTCGCTTAAGACAGATTCAAAAATACTGTGAGTCAGTCCTTAAAGCCAAGAAAATCGGCTTATTAAGTTATAAACCGGGTGTTATTATAAAGGAAGCTGACCTTGCGGCCAGGAAATCCCTGACCCAGGATGGCCTGGATAGATACTTTACGCACTCTTTAGGGCACGGCATGGGGTTGGATGTTCATGAACCTCCCTCGGTAAACCCGAAAGAGGAACTTAAGTTTGAAAAAGGCATGGTTTTTTCATGCGAACCGGGCGTATATTTTGACCATAAATATGGAATCAGGATAGAAGATGACTATCTGATAACCGATAAAGGCGCTGATAAACTGGGAGAATTTAGCGATTCGCTGATTATTTGCGACTAATTTTTCAAGGAGGATTTTGTAATGGCATTAACGGCAGATTTAAGACCAGGAAACATATTCAAACATGAAGGAACGCTCTGGGAAGTGGTTCAATTCCACCACGTACAAAGGCCGAGGCTGGCGCCTTTAGTCAGGCTTAAAATGAGGAACTTCAAGCTCGGAACAATCGTTGAAAGGACTTTTTCGCCCGATGACAAGATGGAAGACGCGCGTGTTGACGAACGCAAACTTCAGTTCATGTACAAACAGGGCGAAGTTTATCATTTCATGGATACCGAAAACTATGAACAATATGAATTCAATGAAAAACAGGTTGGCGAACAGGCTCATTTTCTGAAAGAAGAGATGCTTTGCTCCATGCTTATGTTTGAAAGCGAAGTTTTGGGAATAAGCGTCCCGAATAAAGTGGAGCTTAAAGTCACAACAGCGCCTCCCGCGTCAAAGGGCGATACCGTAGGCAATGCCACCAAACTGGTCACGCTTGAAACAGGAGCCGAGGTTCTGGTGCCTTTATTCATAAAAGAGGGCGACACTATAAGGATAGACACCCGCAACGGGGAGTACGTGGAAAGGGTTTAAAAAAAAAGATTAAGGCGGTGTTTCCAATGGCAAAAAAAGAAAACGGGAAAAAACTGAATCTTGAATTATTAAACGAAGCGTTAAAAATCATGGACAAGGGCGACCTTGTGGAATTGATATATGAAGAAAACAGCCTTAAAATACAGCTTAAAAAAGCAGGAGCCATCAAAGGCGTAATGCAGTCCTTACCGGCACAGCAGTTCATGCCCGCGCCTGCGGCGCTGCCGGCAGCGGCTTTGGCTCTTTCGGAACCAAAAAAACATGTTGAAGACGCCAAGACCGGCATTATTAAATCACCGATGGTCGGCACCTTCTATAAGGCCCCTTCCCCCGAATCACCGGCTTTTGTAAAAGTAGGGGATTTAGTCGAACCTGGAAAAACAGTATGCATAATTGAAGCCATGAAAATAATGAATGAGATAAAATCCGAGATAAAAGGCACAGTAAAAGAAATAGCCGTAGAGAACGCACAGGCCGTGGAGTTTGGCCAGCCTCTTATCATAATCGAAAAATCCTAAATAAGCCCGCGAAAGGGGAACAACCTTGTTTAAAAGAATACTCATCGCGAACAGGGGCGAAATAGCGCTGCGCATCATAAGAGCATGCAAGGAATTGGGCGTGGAAACAGTCGCCGTATATTCTGAAGCCGATGAAAACTCCCTGCACGTCAGGTACGCGGACCATGCGGTCTGCATAGGTCCTCCCCAGTCAAGATTAAGCTACTTAAACATACCTGCCATTATTTCAGCTGCGGAAGTAACCGATGCCGAGGCCATACACCCCGGTTACGGGTTCCTCGCGGAAAATGCGCACTTCGCGGAATTATGCGCGCAGTGCCAGATCAAGTTCATAGGCCCGTCGCCGGCATCCATCAAAGCCATGGGGGACAAGGCCCAGGCTATTGCCACTGCCACGGCCAACAAGGTCAATACGGTCCCCGGTTCCGGCAGGATCCTAAAAGATGAGAACGATGCCGTGGAAATATCCAAAAAAATCGGCTTTCCAATCATGATAAAAGCGACCGCGGGCGGAGGCGGCCGCGGTATGAGGATAGCGCACACGGAACTTTCCTTAAGAAGCGCTTTTAAAACAGCCAGCCAGGAAGCCCAGACTGCTTTTTCAAACCCGGATGTATATCTCGAAAAATTCATTGAAGAACCCCGCCATGTTGAAGTACAGATAATGTGCGACAACCACGGCAATTACATAGCGCTGGGCGAAAGAGACTGCTCCGTGCAAAGAAGGCACCAGAAACTCATAGAAGAATCCCCCTCTCCGCTGCTGTCCGAAAAAACAAGGCACGAAATGTGCTACATGGCAACAAAGCTGGCGCGCGCGGTAAAATACGAAGGCGCCGGCACCGTGGAATTTATCATGGACAGGTGGGGCCGTTTTTATTTCATGGAAATGAACACAAGGATACAGGTGGAACATACGGTAACCGAAGAAGTGACCGGTTTTGACCTCATCAAGGAACAGATAAGGGTCGCCGCAGGCTACAAGCTTACGATCCCGAATAAAGACTTAAAACTGCGCGGCCATGCCATAGAATGCAGGATAAACGCCGAGGATCCCGACAATAATTTCTGCCCGTCACCCGGCACAATTACGGAATACAATGTGCCCGGAGGTCCGGGCATCAGGGTTGACACCCATGTATATAAAGGATACAGTATCCCGCCTTACTATGATTCAATGGTGGCGAAAATAATCGCAAAAGGAAAAGACAGGGCCGAGGCCATAGCCAGGATGAAAAGGGCCTTAAACGAGTTTGTGATAGAGGGCATAAAAACCACCATACCGTTGCATAAGAAAATTCTTGATCATAAGGACTTTGTCAGCAGCAATTATTCGACTTCATTCATAGAAAAAATGGAAAAAGAGAAATTAATCCAGGGGTGAACCATGGTTGAACAAAAAGGAGAATCGGGTAATATAAAAATATCAGACGACGCTATCGCATCGATTGCTGCTATTGCCAGCAGGGAAGTCGACGGCGTAGCTGCTCTGGACGGCGGAAGCTCGGCCGCTTTTGCCGAAGCGCTCGGCATAAAGGACTCCACAAAAGGCATTAAAGTCGACCTTCTCAATGAAACCGTATCCCTTGACATAAATATCATAGTTAATTTCGGCAGGGAAGTGTCTGATGTGGCGGTTGAAGTGCAGGATAAAGTAAGGGAATCCATAGAATCCATGACAGGCTTAAATGTGAACAAAATAAACGTAAACATAAACGGCGTAAGGAAAAATAATGACATCAGGGATAATTCCTAAAATATATAATCTTTAAGGAGGCTTTACATGAAGTATTTCAACAGGATAATAATTATAATAAATACCGCGCTTTTTCTTTTTGTCGGCGGCATATTCATAGCAGTCAGTTCCACTCACGTCGCGAATCAGTGGCTTTTAAATACGATGCAGAACGCTATCAACTCCCTCGCTGGTTCGGATACCGCAAAAATAATCGCGATCCGGCTGGCCGTATTTTTCACCGGATTATTTTTTATTTTTACCGCCCTGTTCACCATTTTCGGCAACATGGAAAAAAGGCGCAGCGAAAGGACCGTGGTCCTGGAATCCCCCCTGGGTGAGATAATGGTTTCTTTAGGGGCCATAGAAGATTTTTCAAGGGTGGTAAAGAACCAGGTAAACGGGGTAAAAGACATAAAGGGCAAGGTCATATCGACAAGAAAAGGGCTGCGAGTTACCGCGCATGTTACTTTATTCTCGGACAGGTCTGTGGCTGATGTTACGCAGGAAGTACAGGAAGCCATAATAAAATATATACAATTTACGCTGGGTATTGCCAACGATATCAAGCCAACTATCATAGTAAGCAAGGTTATTTTCAGGCAAAAGGACGAGGAAAAATGAATGAACTTCTGAAATTTATAATCTTAAATTTCTGGAAAATAGCCGGGCTTATCCTGTTTTTTTTCCTTGCGCTTTTTCTAGTATTATTCGGTTTTTTCAAGACCCTTTTCATAGCTGCGCTGACATTGCTCGGGTTCATACTGGGTAAGTGGAAAGACGAGGGCATCTCTTTAAATCAGGTGATCAGGAACATTTACTCTTCCATGCGCGTCCCGCGGCAATGAAAAACAAAAAAAATATTTACACCCTGATTGACGCCAATATTAACCGCGCCAAGGAGGGCCTAAGGGTCATAGAAGATGTTTCCCGTTTCATAATATCCGATAAAATAAACACATCAAAACTCAAATCGATCAGGCATGCTGTTGATACGGCCCTCAAACTTATCACGGCCGGCTACATATCGCTTTTAAAGAACCGGTATTCCGAGGACGACGCGGGCCGGCACAGCAGGAATAAAAGCGAATTTACACGGAAAAATACCCTGGACATCATGATATCCAATTTTAAGCGCGTTGAAGAGTCTTTCAGAGTGCTTGAGGAAATATCAAAACTTATAAACCCAAAAGCGTCCCTGATATTCAAGGAATTAAGGTATAAAACATATGAGCTGGAAAAAGAAACGCTGGTTTAACATGATAAACCCCTCATACATTTCACTTTATCTCATTCTTGACGTGGTTGCAATCGGCGGCATAAACGGGTATAATATCCCAGAACTTAAAAGATGCGGGATCAAATATTTTTCTTTTATCTCCGGAATTCTCGGGAGCAAAAACATCCTAGCAAGAACAAAACAGGTAAGATCCGTAATTTACCAAAGGGAGCAATAAATGACACAGCTGGAAGCAGCCAGGAAAAAAATAATAACGCCGGAGATGAAGGAAGCGGCTTTATACGAATCCATTGATGTAAACGAACTTATGGAATTGATGGCTTCGGGCGAAGTTGTAATTACAAAAAACATCAATCATAAAAACTGCAGGGCAACGGCCATCGGAAAAAAAATGAGGGTCAAAGTAAACGCCAATATAGGCAGTTCCCAGGACAAGTGTTCCATAACCGATGAAATAAACAAATTAAAGACAGCCATCAGCGCGGGCGCTGACGCTGTCATGGATCTGTCAACAGGCGGCGATTTAAAAGCCATAAGGCTCGCCATGATGAAAGAATCAACGGTTCCCCTCGGCACTGTGCCGATATACGAGGCTGCGGTAAAAATTACGGGAAATAAGAAAGATATAACCCAGCTTACTGCGGATGACCTGTTTGAAGTGATCGAGGACCATGGCAGGCAGGGGGTTGATTTTATAACCGTCCACTGCGGCATTACAAAAGCCACTGTGGAATCCATGATGAACCAGGGCCGCATACTGGATACTGTATCCCGCGGCGGCACGTTCCTTGCCGTATGGATCATGAAAAATAAAAAAGAAAATCCTTTATTCGAACACTTCGACAGGCTTCTGGATATCGCTTACAAATACGATATGACCCTGTCCCTGGGGGATGGCATGAGGCCCGGCTGCCTTGCTGACGCCACAGACAGAGCCCAGATACATGAACTTATAATACTCGGGGAACTCGCGAAACGCGCTTATGACAAAAACGTCCAGGTTATGATAGAAGGACCCGGACATATGCCTATCAACCAGATAGTGACAAATATGCAGATACAAAAAAAGCTCTGCAACAACGCGCCGTTTTATGTTTTAGGCCCGCTTGTAACCGACATAGCGCCGGGATATGACCATATTACAGCGGCGATCGGCGGCGCTTTAGCCGCGTCTTCAGGCGCTGATTTTTTATGCTATGTAACAGCCGCGGAACATTTGAAGCTTCCAGACAATGATGAAGTACGTGAAGGCGTTATAGTATCAAGGATAGCGGCCCACGCTGCTGATATTGCGCGCGGCATCCCCGGAGCCCTGGAATGGGACATAAAAATGGCAAAAGCGCGCAAGAACCTTGACTGGGACGCGCAGATCAACCTCGCCATAGACCCGATCAAGGCAAAAAAAATGAGGGATATGCTTCCTTTACAGGATAAAGAAGTGTGTTCAATGTGCGGTGAATTTTGCGCAATTAAAGAAATGAATGAGGCAATTAAAAATAAATAACTCATTTACGCTTCAAATATAATCAATTATAATACCAATTTTAGCGATAAAACCACTTAATATATTAATTATTAATATAGTTGACAAATTATCTGTCACATGTTATATATAATGAAACTATGTTTCATAATCAATGGAAGCAGGGAGATCCAATGCAGGTTAAAGGAAAGGCTTTTACATCAGCGCTTGAATATACGGATAAAAAATACGGCTGTGAAAAAGTAAAATTATTTTTTACCCATTTTCCCGCCTTTGAAGAGATCAAAAACTACAATGATCTAAACTGGTACAGCATAGATATGTACCTGAAATTTTCAGAAAGCTTGGATAAATATTTTGGTTTTGGCGACGCTTCGCTGCTTGTCGAAATAGGTGAGTACTCCGCAAAAAAAGCTTTTGAAAGTTCCCACAGACTCTTTAAGGATTTATCCATGCAATGCGCCCTGTCAAACGCCCAATCAGTGTTTTTGTCCTATTACTCGGCCGGAATCGCCGAAATAAAATATTTAAGGGATAATAAGATAACTTTTTCTGTTAAAAATCTTCCTGTTTCTCCGTATCTTGGAAAAACAATCCATGGCTGGATAAAACACGCGGTGAAATCGATCAAAGCAAACGACACGAACGTGGTTGAACTGGAGCCCAAGACATGCCTGTGCTACAGCATAGAGTGGACGAACCTAGCGGGCTGAAAAAAAATTACTAATTACAAATGACTAATGACTAATTAAACCCAAAACAAAAAAATCGTGATCCATTATTCATTAATTAGTAATTAGCTAATTGGTAATTAGTAATTTCGTATTTAAAAAACTATTCCTTATAAATTAATGATATGCAAAGCCCCGCCGCCACGTAACTTACCAGGCCCTGTGCCAACCAGGATATTATCATGTCAGATGTAAATTTTCTTACGACCAGGGACATGATAAGCGGCTGTGATATGAGTATGAACCATACCGTAAATCCCCAGAAAACTCCCTTAATCAGGCTCCCGCCCGGCATGCCTTTTGACATTAAAGCGTAAAAAACAGCCATGATAAGCCCCATGCCGATGTTCAGGAACATGAGTTTGTAAAACCATTTCATGGATATGGCTTCCCTGAAAAGCGCGCTGATCGACGGATCCGATATCCTTCCTGTATAGTTATAAGAAACGCTCGCCACAAGAAAAAGTATGAAACCAGCCACGACACCGGCTAAAACCATTTTTATAAGTTTGTCCATTTAAAACCTCCCTTTGAAATTTTTATAATTCTATCATATGATACTGCTTAAATCAATTTAAAAACCCGGAATACTTTCCATCAATTCTTGACAGAACAATGGTTCTTTGTTATAATTACCCATGAAAAAAAAGGAAATATTTTTATATGAGGAAAATAGGGCGTTTTGCATCCAAAGGGTGCTATTAAACTAAAAACAATACTTCAATCTTACACTGATAAATTTACCCGGTTATTGATCTTTTAAGCAATTAAAAGAGGAGGTGATTACAGGTAGGCTTTATTAAGGGGGTTCTAAGAACCCAAAAAGCAGTAAAAAATCCTTTGGAGGGTATTACGAATGAAAAAAGCAATTGTTATTCTCTCGGTTCTCATGCTTTTTGCAGCCTCATCTTTTGCAACACGCGCAAGGGTAGATTCATTGGGCTTGAATGTCAGCCCGTGGATGGTCCAGGACGAATATCTGACAACCAAGTATTTTCCGCAGATGGTAGTGAATTACGATAACATGGCAAAAATAGAATATGGCACGGCACCGGTTTCCGGACAAGCAAACCTGAACCTCGGGCCCGGCGTTTTAGGTGTTATTGCAAATATTCCCAATGTATCATTAACAATAGCCCCTACTGTTAATTCCACGGGCGCGATTTATGGCCTTGATATGAAAGGCATGTCGCTCGGTTTTGGATTGACATACGGCACCATAGGGACTAAAAATACGACAGGCGCGATTAATGGAAACGTTGGCGGAAGTTATGGTTATGCTGCTCTTGGACACGGAATGAATTTTGGCGTCGTAGCCGGCTTAGGGGTAAACCTGGGAAAAAACATGCCATTAGACCTCGGTCTGCGTTTAAATATACCGAGCTATTACACCATAGATAACGCTACAGTAAACGCAACCGGAGTAAAAACAGCTCAAAATCAGACCGGCAAAACCGGAATTGAACTGGCTGTTGACGGCAGGATATCACTTCCCGGGGATATGATGGCAAATGTCGGCGTAAGTTTAATAAATTCAACAAACCTTATTTTGGTTGAAACTTTTAACGGAGTATCAGGCACTATGTTAACGCATACTGAAGATGCAACCGCTGGTACAAATATCGGTTTCACCATAGGCGTGGAAAAAACAGTACAGGTCGGTTCAGCCATGGTAATATTCGGTCTTGATCCGTTTTTTAATTCCAATTCAACAACAGAAACCAATGCAAATAAAATGCCCGGCGGCGTGAAGCTTGCAGGAGACAATTTAGTTGGAACAACAACGATCAAAATACCTTTATATGTCGGCGTTGAGAATAAATTGAACGAAACATGGCTGTTGCGCGGCGGTGTTTCAAAGAACGTATGGGACCTGACTTCAACAGTGACAAAAGGCAAAGACATAGCAGGCAATGTAACATCAAATACAACTGCTGACGTTACAGCGGACGCAGCGCCTGCATTTACAATCGGTTTTGGCGCCAAATTCGGGGAAGTATCTATTGACGGAAATGTAGCCACTAGTTTACTGACAAATGGCCCGTATTTTATAACAGGCGCTCCGTCAGCTTTTGCTTCAGAAATCGCAATTTCCTACAACTGGAAATAACATAACAGATTCACACCAAAGCCGCGGGGCTTTTTAGGCCCCGCGGCTTTTTTTATTATTATTTAATGATTGAATTAATTCATCATTATGTTATAATAAACCATAATTTGATGCTGTTTTAATGCGTTTAAAATGATGTTATTAAGTTGTTAACAATTATTTAATTCAAATGTGGAAAAGTCTTTAAATACCTTTAATATATGAAGTTTATTAGTGTTTAAAAGTGGATTGGCTCTTTTGTTCATAATGTGGATATCTTCCGATAAAACATTAAGAAAGGTAATGACTAAATGTCTTTTGACTGGAATGAAATTATTGATAAGGTTAAAACAGAATCAGCTTCCCTTCATATGTGGCTGGAAAAATCCACGGCTGTTTATGATGAAACTGAAAATAAATGCGTTATAGAAGTCCCCAGCCAGCTGCACAAAAAGAATTTGAACGAAAAATACCTAAGCGACCTTCTTGCGCTTATAAAACCCCTGATAAATGATTCTGTGTCCATAAGCATTGAAGTAAAAAAGATCGGGGCGCAAAAAAGCGGGGTTTCCCCCAAAATAACAATAAAAGACGTGCAAATATCCCTTCCGCTTGATAATCCCGCCGGGCACATACCTTACCTTAACACAAAATTCAAGTTTGATAACTTCATAGTCGGCGATTCAAACAGGTTTGCCCACGCGGCCAGCAAGGCGGTCGCGGAAGCTCCCGGACAGACTTATAACCCGCTTTTTATTTACGGCGGCGTGGGCCTTGGCAAAACGCATCTTCTGCATGCGATAGGCAACTTTGTATATGAAAATAATCCCCAGGCCAAGATCCTGATAACCACGGCCGAAAAATTCATCATAGAAGTTGTGTCGCACATAGGAAGCAAAAAAATGGACGAGTTCAAGGAAAAATACAGGAGCGTTGACCTGCTGTTGGTTGACGACATCGAATTTCTCCAAAAGGGCGAGCAGGCAAGGGAGGAATTTTTTCACACCTTTAACGAACTTTCCAATTTAAATAAACAAATAGTCGCGACATCGGATTCCCCTCCCCAGGAATTAAAACTCGAAGACAGGTTAAAATCGCGCTTTGCGGCGGGTATTATAGCCGATATACAGACGCCTAATTTTGAGACAAGGGTCGCGATATTGAGGCTTAAAGCAAAAGAAATGAATAAAGTTGTGCCTGACGTCGTCCTGGCTTTTATAGCCGAAAACGTGGACTCAAACATCAGGTCTTTGGGAAGCACCTTTTCCACCATGGTGGCATTATCCAACCAGCCGGGTTTTGAAATAAACCTTGACCTTGCCAAAAAGGCGCTGAAGCTTACCAACCCTTCTTTTGAATCAAATAAAAAGATTGGCATAGACCTTATACAACAGGTCGTAGCCGAATATTACGGGATAAAGATCCAGGACTTATCGTCAAGAAAAAGGCCCGAGAATATCGCGAACGCCAGGCAGATAGCCATGCATATCACAAGGAACTTAACCGACTATTCTTTGGTGCAGATAGGGCAGTATTTCGGGGGCAAGGACCATACAACCGTAATGCACGCCATAAAAAAAGTGGACCAACTGATAAAATCCGACGATAAATTCAAAATAACGCTTGACGAACTGATCGCAAGGATAAAAAAATAACTGTTGATAAACTGTGAATATCGCAACAGTAACATGTTGATAAAAAAACGGCTGAAAATTTGTTGTGGATAAATAGCAGGATATGTATTAAAATATGGTTGTTATTAACATTAACTAACCCTGAAAAACCGGTTTTTTTATGAAGGTTTTCGGTTATTAGTGTTATTAACAGTACAACAACAACAACAATCTTTATATATAAGATATAAGCTTTTATTGTTGTATTAAGAAAACATGTGGAAAACATTTTAAAGGAGGATTGAAATGAAATTAAAGACAAAAAGGACCGAGATTTTGGATTCGCTCCAGATAGCGCAGTATTTTATCTCCACAGGCTCCACTTTGCCGCTTTTGTCAAATATACTTTTTGAGGCTGATAATGATTTTCTTTACTTATCGGCGACGGATATGGATATAAGCGTGCGCATCAAATGCAAAGTTGATAAAATAGAACAGCCCGGAAAGACAACAATACCAAAAAAAATAATCGCGTTGATAAAGGAATTTACTGATGACGATATAAAAATAGAAACGGATAAAAATGACAATACAAAAGTACAGTGTAAAAAAGCTTCATATAAAATAAACGGCCTTCCTGCCGAGGATTTTCCGGTTTTGCAGCTTGATGAAAAGAAGCTTGAGAGCATAAAGATGTCCCAAAAACTTTTAAAGGAAATAATTTCAAAGATATATTATGCGGCCTTAAAAGACACCACTAAAAGGAATTTAAACGGGGTGTTTTTTAAATTTGAGGGAAATAAGATAGAAGCGGTCGCGACCGACGCGCATAGGCTGGCTTATTACAAAGCGGACATGAAAACAGGAGTGAAATCAAAATTTGATTACATCATACCTTTAAAAACAATAAACGAAATAGTAAAGGTGCTGTCGGATGACGACACAAAAGAAATAATAATTAATTTTTACGACAAAGTGATAGAATTCCAGCTTGAAAATATGGAAATAGTTTCAAGGATAATAGATGAAAATTACCCGAACTACAACCAGGTCATACCGAAGGAATTCCACATGGAGGCTTTTGTAAACAAGGAGGAATTTGCCTCCGCGATCAGAAGGGCCGCTACCATCACAAGCGATAAGTCAAAAATAGTCATTATCAAACTGGATAAAAACAAGCTTGTGATAAATGCGCAGGCGCAGGACGAGGGGGAGGCTTTTGAGGAGATAGACATCAAATACGACGGCGAACCCATAGAAGTTTCATACAACGCGGCTTATATCATGGATGTGTTAAAAGTCATAGAATCGGACACCATAGAAATAAAACTTATCAGTTCCATGAACCCCGGCATTATCAAGGGAAAAGGCAACGATGATTTCCTTTACATAGTAATGCCGATCAGAAAATAACAGGAGAACAAAGAAAAATATGCAGGAAAAATCACCTTCACAGATAAGGATCACAACTTTAGAAGACGAGATGCAGACGTCTTATCTTGATTATTCAATGAGCGTCATAATCGGCAGGGCC
>OCZT010002920.1_pt1 | contig 17587 bp, 20 predicted proteins | sample 1539031 | NCBI WGS metagenome assembly OCZT01 (sample SAMEA3539308, study PRJEB22396) | soil metagenome | biome: tundra; feature: field; material: soil | place: USA | collected 2010-05 | depth 0.15 m | reverse complement strand
CCTACGGACCCGGGCGGCTCACCTTCAACGTCGGCCGGCTTGGGCGCAAATGGTTTTCCTTGGCGCACAACCGCAAGGGAATCAATACGCTCCTGATTCATGAATTTGGGCACGAGTATGCCCTGGACCACCTGAGCGAGGACTATCACGATGCCCTCTGCCGCATCGGGGCCGCCATGGTGGAAATGGCCGCAAAACAAGCAGCTCGCGACACCATCCCAAGCCCTACAATGGAGCGACCATGAGGGGGCTCCTCATTACATTCGAGGGAACCGAAGCCACAGGCAAAGGCGTGCAGGTTCAGCGCCTGATCCCGTGGCTGCAGGAGCGCGGCTACACGGTTTGCAGCCTGCGCGAGCCCGGCGGCACTCCGACCGGCGAGGAACTTCGTCATGTTCTGAAACACCAGCCCAATTGCGAGGGGATGGATCCGGTTACGGAACTGCTCATCATGAACGCCAGCCGCGCCGAGTTGGTGCGGAAAATCATCCGCCCTTCACTGGACAACGGCGAAATCGTTCTGTGCGATCGCTTCTACGATTCGACCTGCGCTTATCAGGGTTACGGACGCGGTTTGGATCTTTCATTAGTGCAGCGGGTTGTTCATGCCGCGGTAGGCGGGACCAAACCCGATTTAACCTTCCTGCTCCAGATTCCCGTGGAGGTCAGCGAAGAGCGCCGCAGACGGCGGAACGCCACGCGCCCTTTCACATTTGATCGTTTTGAAGCCGCCGAGAGGGAATTCTTCCTCCGCGTCCAGGAAGGCTACGATGAGATCGCCGCCCGGGAACCGGAACGGTTCCGCGTCATCGACGGCACCCGAACACCTGAGGAGGTGCAAGCCCAGATACGCCAGCATCTCGTTGCACTGATGGACGGCCCGCCACAGGCTTTCAAGGAAACCGTGCTCGCCGGAGTTCCCATCACAATCGAACCCTTGGATGGGAGCATCCTGGAGCGCTGCTGCATGTGCCGGCGGCCAACCCCCTGCTGGACGCAGGACCAGCTGCTGGCGTTGTGCCCGCGATGCGCGGTCGTGGCCAGGCCAATCGACCTTCCGACGCCGGAACAATGGCACACCCGCGAATGGGTTGCCATGGAGGGGGTGCAACCGTTGATGAGCTCCGAAACCCCCGGCGGTTGCCCGAAGAGGTGTGGTTCTGCCCAAACGAGCAATGCCGATGACCAAGCCGCCCTCGGCACTACCGCACGGTAGTTCTCCCTAACAGCTTCTCTTGGCCTGCCGTTTCCGGGGTTTGGATTTGGCCTTTGAGGCGGCAAGCGGTTTGCGGGTGCGAGTCCGGGGCAAGGGAGCCGGGGCGAGCAATTCGTGAATCCCAAGCCCGAAGCCCCGGGCAATCTTTTCGAGCGTGGCCAAACCGGGGTTTCTTTTGATCCCAAGCTCGTAGAGCTGATAGAGTTTATACCCGATGCCGCAAGCTTCGGCGGCCTTTTCCTGTGTCCACCGGCAGGCTTGCCGCAGTTCTCGCAATCGTTTTCCGAACGTGATCGATGCCGATTTTTGTTCCACTCATAGCAGGGTGAGATTCGATGGTTGACAGGAACACTCACTAAAGGTAGTTCCAGATTGTGAACTTACGGAACTCGATATCGGATTCGTCTTCCGGATTGGTTGCCTTGCTGGTTGGCTGTGGAAGAAGATGCCCCGAAGCCGCGCCTTGTTTCGGTGGCAGGCGCCGCGATTGGCGTCAAGGGCCTGTGCGTGGGAATGGATACGATTCGGACAGCCGGCAGGAAAACCGCGCGCTCCCGGGTATCAGCCACCGCTCCCCGCCTTTGTGCGGATTTTGTCCCTCTGTTTGCGCATCTCGGCAGGGAACAAATCGTCGATCGGAGCTTTGAGCACGACTGAGAGTTTGAATAGCTCCAAATCCGTGACACAGCGGAGTTGGGCCTCAATGTGGGAAAGAATCGCCCGGCTGATATCCAGGCCGCCCAGTTGGCACCGAGCAGCCAGTGCGTCCTGGGTCAAAGCGAACTTGTGCCGCAATTTTCGGATTTGCGGTCCCACAACGTTGGCAGGAGTTTTGGTTCGGGCCATGCTCGGATTGTGAGCATGACCCTATTAGGAAAAGGAACTTGCCTTGCTGGGAATTCCCAGCAACCTCTGGGAAATGGCCGGCCGCAGGCCGCCGCGGTGAAACTGGCATGGCGACACACGGCTTGCTCCAAAGAGTCCCGAGGGAGCAGCGGCCCAAATGGCGCGAAACATAAAAGGCAGGAAATGGCCTGCCGCAAACAGAGACTGACGCGTGTGGAAGTCGAGAACTGCGAGTTTAACGGACAGCAGCTGCGCTTCGTCACCGGACGGACCCGGGCCAAGGCGGGCAGCCGCAAGCTCGCCCGACTGACGTTCCTGCCGTTGCCGACCGGCACTTACGAGAAACGAATCCCGCGCGAAATCACAAAACTTTTGATCCCGTGAAGAGCCAAATTTACCTGGTCCACAACTGTGGCGGAGTATCGCTGGAGGTGGTGGGCGGCCCCTTTGACCCGGAGGCAGCCGTGGAAATCGAGGAGGCGATCATCCAGCGGGTAAAAGCGGATTCGGGGCTCCGTCACGGGGGAGACGATACGCTGCACACGCTGGAAATCGCTCCCGACCGCAAACCGGAATTCAGCGGTTTCTCCGGGGGTTACATGGAAAACATCCGCTGGGTGGCGGCAGGATGCCCTTCTCAAGGAAAGCCGGACACCTGGGACCAACCGGATTTTGCTCTGACCACCAAGGAAAAATGCAAAGGAAAAGCACTCCCTTCCGATTTTACAACCGCCAAAACCGCCCCAAAACCAGTATTGCCGTGAGGGGTGCCGTAAGGCTAAAATTTCCCCCGGCACCAAACCGCTATGTCGAGTGAATGCTTCTGTCAATGGCTGCGCGAAACGAAATGGAAAACCAGTTAAGAGAACCTATTGAGGCGCCAACGTTCTGGCGAAAGATCAGCCTGCAACAGGGGGAAAAGGTTATACTTGTCGAGCAGATGGTCGAGGATTTCGCGCCTAACCGGACCACCGTGCGCGCGGAAGGCAAAACGAGCGACATCGAACCCAACCTGACCCTCGGCTCCATCCGGGAAAAGCACCTGCCACCGGGAGCCACAACCTGCATTGTGCATCTCAAAGCTGACGTGGACATCATCTTTCCCGACGTGGATGCTCCGGGAAAGTTCAAGATCCATGATCACCGTTACCAACAGGAATTCGAGGTCAACGAGCACATTGTCTCGCTGGCCGGCATGCAAATCGAGGGCGTGGTACAAACGGCGGAAGAGGCTTACCTGAAAAACAACGCGCCTTTTTCTGATCCTTACCAGCGTGAAGACCCTCGCATTGTGCCCATCGCTTTCAAGACGGGCTCTGAGGAGGCGCTGCGCGCGCAACTGACGGATCTGCTGCACGCCTTTCCGAGAATATTCGAAGTCGTGCCGGAGCCGCGCGTGTTTGTCCACACCGAGTTCGACAGCCATCCCGCAAGTTTCAACATTCATCTCCACCATCAGGGCCAAACCTGGCAGGCCGAAAACTACTTCCTGGCGCTGGTGAAGCCGATCATCCGGGAAAACACCCCTTCCGGCTATTGTTACCGCAACGGGACAGGAGCACTCGAACGACGCTCGGATTTTCACAAGGACTCGCTGTTCCTGAGCATCGCACCCGAGACCCCGACTCAAGAGCAGGTTCACAAGGCGCGGCAGAACACCACCGCCAGGTTTGAAAAATACGGGCTGACGCTGAATCCGGAAATCTTCGACCAAAACCCCTTGAGACGAGACGAAAGAAAGCCGCCGGGCGGGAGGTCTGCTCTCATGGCGCTCCTGGTTGGCTTGGGCATCATCGAGGGCCTGGGCTGGTTCGTCCAGAACGCGATGGTGAGCTGCGCCGAAGGCGAAACCTGCGCGAGCGCCCTTGTGCTCTTCACGCACGAACTTGGCCTCCCGCTGGGCTAAGCGAACATTTCAAGAAAGATCGAGGGGAAACATCCCAACCGCCGTTGGAGCGCAAGCCTCCGGGTCCAGCGTGTGGCCTTGGTCATCGTTGGTCGGGGACTCGGCGCTCAGTTGCCGGGAGAAGCGTGCTGCGCGGACAGGGTCGAACGGGCCGTAGGCATCCGCGCCGCGACAGACAATCCGCTCATCGGGCGCCAGCACGATCATCCCATTGTGAAAACGCAAGGCCAGTTCCCCCTTCAAACGCTGCGGATCAATATCGGAGGGTAACGGCCGGAACTGCAACGGCTTCAGTCCGGTGGAGACGTAAAGCCTGGCGAAAGTGCGCAACTGCTCAAAGTTCCTCAGTCCAGGGAAGGTCGCTTGCAGCATCTGGAACGTCTGGGCGGCGTGTTCGCCGGCGACCTGCCCCGCCATGAACTGGACGTTGCGCGTAAAGACGTCCATGTGCATCAGGCCGGTCGCCGACCGCGAGCCAGGTTTCATGGGGACTGAATCACACCGCTGCATAACCTCAGTATAAAGCCGGCGTTATGGTTTACGTCCGGCCTGGTGGTCTTTATCTCACATGCTTGCCGGGTAAATCCCATATGAGTCCCAAAAGAAGCCGCAGTTTCACGTCGCGCCCTACAATGGAGCAGGGCCCGCACGAAATGCGGGACAGAAGACGTGAAACTGCAAGAAACAACGCTGAAGACTCTCAAGTACGTGGCCGGGGTATATGCGGTGCGGCCAATCATTCGCGGCAAGGCGCTGGCCCTGCGCCAGGGCCGTGACGGCCATTAGTTGGCACAAGACGAAGGCCACGCCGTGCGAGTTGTGGCCGTGAGCGACGCTAAGCCGAGCTTGCTTTCGTTCGCCGCCATCAACGGGATTCCGGTCAAGAATTACACCGACATGGCGGCCCCAAAACCAAGAGTCCCCTCGGCTCCGAAACCGGCTGAAGTTCCAGAATTAGTAATGTAACCGCGCTCGGCCCGCCGGGAGAGGCCCGTGGCGCCCGTGGCTGTTTGAGGCGCCTTTTTTGTTGCGGTCATGAAGATCCGGTAGGTATGGCGGATGCTGGTTGCGCCACCTGCACAGGTTTCATAGCCAAACACACAACGCGATGAAGGGACGCTACCTCGTCATTGGCTTGCAGCCGGCTACCCAGCGAATCAGCCTGGATAGTGAATGGGCGGAAAGCGCAACTGGCGCCATGACGGCCGTGGCCGCAATACGGAAGGCCGCCGACGTGTTGCTTGCCTGGACACCCGGCCAGATGCGCCAAATGGCCGACCTATTGACCGCGATGACCCCACAGCAAATTGCATTCAACCGCCGATCGGCCGAGCTCGAAGAGAGAGCATTCCGCGCCAGTCAAATGGCTCCCCCACAGGTTCACACCGGTGGGCCTCAAAACCAACGCTTCCTGGTCATCAGCTACAACCCGGTCACCGAAGCCGTGCATCTCGACACCGAATTGAGTGACCGTCCCGATGCCGCCCTGAGTTCAGTGGCTGGTATCCGGGGCCTCGCACATGTTCTCCTCGCGTTCACGCCCGAGCAATTGAGGGAGATGGCAGCCAACCTGGAGGGCTGCACTGCCGAGCAGATAGCCCGCAACCGCAGGGCAGCCGAACAGGAAGAGCAGATCTTTTACGCCGAACTCACAACGCGGCAGTAAAGACAGCAGCCCAAGAGCCCAAGGACCCTTAGCACACCGACATGGCCGGCGGAGGGGCGGCCGGACGGTCCAGCCCCAAATCCCGTGCCTGGCGCCGAATCGCCCGCGCGAAAGTGTCCAGCAACGAGGACTGAACCACGACCGCTTGGCTGTGGTTCGTGGAAGAGGCAATCCCGTCCAGAAAGGTCGCCAGCGCCCTTTGAAACGCGTCCCCCTTGCCCGGTTCAATTGGCCAAGAGCCAGAGAGCCGTTGCGCCAGCCGCAAATAACCGGCATCACTGGGCTTGTTGCGGAACGTATCCCGCTGAGATTCAACCCAGCGCTTGACCCATTCATGCGGCTGAATGCCGATCAGCGCAGTGCGTTGCGCGAACGCCGAATAAGCGTTAACCGGTTTCACGTCCGAAAGGCAGATGAGCTTGCTCTCGTCCGGAACGCGCAAGGCCGATCCCATGTTGCGAGCAAACTGGTTGGCTACCACACGGACCAGCGTAGCCTCCAAACGGGACGCTCCCTCAGGCCCCTGGATTTTGCTGATGTCGTCCATCAACCGCAGGTGTTCTTCGGCCAGCACAGTCTCCGGTTTGACGCGTTGCGCAGGGTCTGCCGCCCATTTACCCAACACCGCCACAAGCTGATTGAGCAGTTCTTCGTGTGAAGCGGGCTGAGCTGGGACCGCTGCGGCATAGGTCCTGATGAGTTGGTGAAGGGGAGTGCCCTGCTGCGCCAACCGATGGTCCAGCAAACTGTAAATGTGCGGGCTGACGGCTTTGTCCGGGGTCGAGTTATTCAGTCTCATGCCTCCATTATAAAATGAATACCCGGCTCTCCGCCAAAAAATGGGGCAAACACTTCAAAAATGCGGGAACGACTCCAGAGGCTTGAGCGGTACCCGGAATACCGTGGCTTGGCGCACCCCTTGAATGTCCTGGCAACCCCACACGGCCCTTGGCCAACCGGGGCCGGAGTCATTCTGGCCGCCCATTGCACGGACGCGGCCGTCAATCGCGCACTCCCCGGGTTTCTTGAAATATTCCCCACACCTGAAAGTGCCCACGATAAGACGGTTGATGACTTGGTCTCATATTTGCCCGGCATTTCCCATAGTGGCCGCAAGGCACAATACCTGATTGCCTGGGCCCGTTATCTTGTGGGCCGGCGCGGGGACCTTGAGCCCGCCATCGAAGCGCTTCGGCGGGTCCGCGGCATCGGCCGCAAAAGCGCCGCCCTGATCCTTTACGGAACCAAAGGGATAGACGCCGGCATGCCTCTGGACACCCACGCGTTGCGTGTGCTGGAACGATTGGGGTGGTTTCCGCCCGCCCGCAACCCGGCAGTCCGCGAAAAGCAGCTACTGGCTGTGGTGACGGAGGGGCATCGTAACCGGGTGTTCCTGGCCCTGACACACCATGGCCGGCGGGTCTGCCGGGCACTGAACCCGAGGTGCGGCCACTGCCGACTGCAGGCGGAGTGCCATGCGGTCCACCAGAATCTGTCCGCGAAACCGGCTGCTCCAACCTAGAATGGAAGTGTATGCGGGCGACAGCAAAGTGGATGTTTATCCTCGTGCTCGACGCGGTCCTCTGCGGGTTCTTTGGCCTGGGGATAGCCGTGTTGCACTTTCTTTGGCTCGAATACGCCACGGTGCGGTGGCCCAAAGTCCGTTACACTGACGATTACCAAACTTCCTTTGCGCTGGCGTGCGCCGCCGCCCTTTTCGTGCTCACCACACTCCGGCAAATCAAGACCCGTCTGGAGAGCAAAAGCCTGCGATCAAGCGAAATCTGTTTCATCCTGATCCTCGCCGTGATCGTCATGGTGGGCATGACGCCTGTGCCGGGCGGCAACTTTCCGCAGTACCTCTACGAATTGAACTATCCGGGCAAGAAGGACGACGGCCAGGATCGGCCCGGGAAGGAAGCGGCATCCCAGCCACTCAAACTGAGAGGGGATTCTCAATGAGGCCCCGTGCATCGCAATCACACCAAGCATTCGCTCTGGTCGGGGCTTTGGTGCTGGCCGTCCTGGTCTGCGTGGCGGCCTCCCTCGCCATCCACAGCGCGCAGCATCGGCTCTCCGAGGCGCGGGCCAAGGAAGGCAACATTGCGGCCCGCCTTGCCCTCGATTCAGCGGCCTCGAGGGTATTAAGCCTGTTGGATCGGGTGTTCGAGACGAAAGGGGCTTACGGAGGGGCAGACCTCCAGCAATGGCTCCTGGGCCAGGCGCCGTCGGTCTCCGGCCCTTACACGGTGACGCTTTCCGTCACCAACGATGTCCTCCCGGAGAACAACACAATTTCCACCCGCCAGGTGGCTGCCAACGGGCTGAGCAAGAACCCCATGGACCCGCTTTACCCGGATTTCTGGATGGGCCGCACTAACTTTTACATCGACATCACGGCGCGGGCCACTCAAGCCGGCTACCCGGATTATCGTGCCCGTTACACGGTCCAGATCCGCGCCATACCGGTCACGGAATGGGCCGTGTTCAACCCGGGCCAACATCGGGAAAGTGTCCAGCTGGCACGCGACGCTGCCGATGCCGATCATCAAGGGGTGTACGCCTATGTGGGCAGCCTCTATTCTGGAGGATTTACCGCCACCGGCGGGACCACAGCCTCTTTGACCGACGCCAGCACCACCGACTCCAACCATCGGTTGTGGCGCACAACGGGCGGGGGCGTTGCCAAGTACTCCAACTCGGCATCGCAAGCCGCACTCACTTTCAACGGGGATTACCCCGATTCAGAGCCGGATTGGGGCCGCTACGAGGTGTGGGGCAGCTTGCACGACTCCACCGACACGGCCCTCAACAGCAACGCCGAAGACCAGTACGACAACTTCCTGCGCACGATGGACTGGTCACCGGACTGGACCACCCCCTCCTATCGGCCGGTGCCGATTTCGCAGAGCAACCCGTTGTACGACCCGGACACCCAACTGGCCGGAAATTTGGTCGCTGTTCTCGATCTGGCGGGATACCTGGCGGAGCGGCCAGCGCGAAGCTCCTACGCGATCCAGACCCCTTATTCAGGCGCGTTGCCTATCCCGACCATCGTCGTGACCAACGCGGAAGTCCTCGCTGGCGCGGGCGTGCCCTTGAACCTAACGTTCCCGCCGACCGTTCGCGTCTTCTTCACCGGCGACGTGAACACCAACCTGGCCCGGTTGAAGGTCGAGGGAAACATAGGGTTCGTCCCCCAAGACGCAAACATTCTGGCCATCACCAACTACAACGGCAATCAGCGGATCGTTGCCCCGGCCATTTTTGCCACGAACGAATTTCGGTTGGTCACCCGATCCGATGTGACACTGGACGCCACCAACCAGGTGTTCGTGGAGCATCAGCGATACGCATTGCTGCACCAACAGCTTTACCAATGGGCCAGCAACATTCAGGCAAGCGTCTTGAGCGATCCCTTGAGCCCGCTTTACGCGCCGCATGCGGCGGACGAAAACTATTTTCTCGATTATCTGGCCATCTCCAATCTCAACAGCACCGTTAAACCGCAGGTTTCGTTCCTCACCGACAGCGCGACAAACCTCACGCAGAACATCTACACGAACGTGCTCAGCCGCTACAATTACGCCGGGTTCTACGAGGAGCAGGTATGCGGCTTGGGCGATACGGAGCAAATGACGGCTTTGGACACCGCCTTGGCCGACGATTACATGCCCAATCCCGTGTCAGCCATTCCGGGCAACTTCGTTTTGAGCGCACTGCAGGTCATCACGAACCAGACCCAGATCGTCCAGCCCTTCACCCAGGACCCAATCCCCCAGTTCAACAGTCTGCTCCCGGCCTTGAACGGCAGTTACGCGATTGGAGCGCTGCTCATTGAGTGGACGCCGACCAACCTGCCCGTGCCGTTCCCGCAGGTCACGGAGGCAAACATCCAGGCTCTTCCTTTCGCCAAGGCGTTCATCACCATTCGAACCAATTACGTGGAGAAATACCGCGAGGCGATCGACCTGTTTCAGACGACGCGCGACCGCATTTCCCTGGGCACGAACGGACCCGCCTTGAGCAGCGTGGATCCTTCCGCAATGCACCCGCTGGGCGGCACTTGGAGGGATTACTTGTGGCTCAACTGGAGCAACGGCATCAATTACGAGCCCTATCTCGGCATGCAAATACGCGACGGCCAGAGCGGCAACAGCGATCGCTACGACGCCAGCGGAAACTGGAACCCGAACAACTTCGGGGCGTGGCAGTCCACCACCTGTTCCGCGCTGGAGGAGCAGTATGAAACAACGCCGACGGACAACCGAAGCGACGCGGACATTCAACTGGCTGACCCGGTGTTTTACAACAACACCTTTGTGCAGCGCACCATCCAGTTCAACTACCAGACGCTGGGCTGGACGAAGACAAACGCCCCGGCGCCGCCAGAACCAGCCCCGGTTTTCAACGGCCGCCTCGTCGTGGAAGACGGCATCAAACGACCGCCCGGGCTCCTGCCCTCGGGACTGGTCATCAACGGGCAACTCACTTACTCGCACCGGATCAAGTGGTTTTCCGTCACAGACCCCCGGATCACCCAATTCACCGTCAACCGAAACCCGACCACCATCCCTCAAGGACCTGACCGTGTTTACGACATTCGCATATCGCACGTTGAGCTTAATCGGCTGTAGCCTTGCCCTGGGTGCCGCCGCTTGCCCGGTCGCGCCCGGGGACGTCCGCGCCGAACGAGACAGCATCCCGCGAGCATTGGCCCAGGAGAAAGTCGAAGCCATCGCGATTTTTCGCGCCAGCCAGCAGCCGTTGCTATGGCAACGGGCCATGTCCGGCATTTCCCGCATCGAGAACAAGCTGCAGAGCGCTCAAACCAACGCGGCAGCCGAATCCAGCGCGCTCTTGCTCACTTTGGGAGACAAGAAGCTGAGCCTTCACGCCGATGTCTTGAAGCAGAGCTACACCGCTTACCGGCCCACCAACGGAATGCCTCTTTATGTGGACAGGAACAGGCGGCGGGCGCCGGAGACTTATGTGGACCCCGAAATCCTCAAAAGCGGCGTCAACATCCTGACACTCAAGGGAACGAATCAAGTCCCGGCCTGTTTGAGCGGTGAGGCGCTTGAGAATTATCTCCATCTGCGTTGCGATCAAAAGCTTCAGACCGGAGATTACTGGAGGGAACTACACGCCCGAAAACTCGACGACGAGCAACTGGCGCGACTGCGCTACTATGACTACCTGGACACGCATGTGGCTTTGCGTTCTGTGCCTGTCTACCAGTGCACTGAAATCCGAAGCCGAAATCATTGACTACTTGAACGCCCGCTGGCAGGGGTCCGCCTGGCAGGCCAACCGCCTGGAGTTAACCGGGTTGACCTACCAGGGGGCGCTTTTTCCCCTGATAACGCAGGGCCCCGGGGCCTTTTCATTGCCGTCCGGCGCGTTTGTGCTGCGTCTCCATGTGCTGCCGTTGAACGCTCGGGACGAGGAGCCAATGTTGGTGCTTTGGGGCCGGATCGCCGATCCCCACGACAAGCCTCTGGCCCGGCTCTTTTTGAGAAAGGGGCGGTTGGTTTGGGTTTGCCCAATCGATGCAAATGGGGATTCCCTCTTCGACGCCCCGAAAGATGTCGAGCTGGAAACCCGGGAGTTGACCCCGGGCCTCTGGGCCACGGTCGATGTCCTCATCAATCCATTGGCGTATCAGCAGACCTTTGGGTGGAACCTCGAGATGAACCACCCCCAAGATCCGGCCAAGCCACCAGGCAAACCGCCGCATCTGGCGCGGCAACTGACGGCTGCCGAATGGAGCCTACAGAGAATCGAAGTGCCCCGCTTCCATGCCGCATGGCTGGGGCAGATGGAACTGCTTCCGGCCGACACCCCCCCGGCGCAACTGCGGCCAAACATCCTCCGCCAATGAAATTCCTCCTGCTGTTTATGCTGCTGGCATTGGCCGCCGCCGGGTCCTCCATCCGGGACGTGTGCCTGCCGCCTTGTTACGACCAGGCGGCCTTTCAGAGATTTGAGCTCGAGCTCAAAGATTTGTCGGCAAACTGCGTCCAACTGGACCACCCCTGCACCCTCTTCTGCACCAACCAGATCGTCATGGTCAGCAACGGGATTGCCCGGGCCACGTTGCTCATTGATCTGAGGAAAACGCCCGCGACCTTCCCGATCATCGTCATGGCGCCTGACGCAAATGGCCGGCTGACGCCCCGCCAGAGGCTGATCTGCCATCTGTCGCTGGTGCCCCTGCCCATCAAGGTCGAGGTTCGGGACGACACCTTCACTGTGACCAACCTTACCGAGGAGCCCTTTGATCTTGAACACGCCGAGAACCTGACCATCACGTCGCGGGACGACCGGCACATCGCCGGAACCTTGAACGGCAGCGGACGGCTGAAACTAAAGGGAAGGGCCGAAATCCGGCTGAACCGGAACTCGGGACTGGGAGGGCCGAGATGACCGCCCGCCAAATACCGGAACTGCGCTCTTGAACAATGAAGACCTTGAGACAAAAGGGCTATTCCCTGGTGGAAGTTGTGATCGTGGTGGCCATCCTGAGCGTGATCGCCATCACTGGCTACCGCTGCCTCATGTACCTCACCAAAGAAGCGACCCAGACCTCTCGCGCGGTCACGAATCCGCGGCGCGCGCAATACGACCGTTTCGTGGGAGTCCTGAACGACCGCCTGGGACAGACCTGGGCTTTCACCGCAGAAACGGCCAGCCTGCAAGGAATCAACGGGAACCAGCTGCGCCTCTATGACGCGGGCGGGCAGGAATTCGCGGAATTCGGAATGTACACTGACGGCACGGCTTACCAGTACGAGATCGCCGATGCGGGCGGACCCGCGCCGCTGGATTTCAAATATGCCTTTACCAACCAGGACAGCACCTGGGATTACTCACTTCAACTGACCACCAACGCCACCGCTCCAAACCTGGACGTCACGGCCTCGTGGAAAGTGCCCCCGCCCTTGTACTACCGCGCTGCCACTGCGGCCTTTCGCGGCATGTTCATCAGCGCCGACGACGTGGATTTGGAGCGACAGGTGGCTGAACACCGCACCAACAAGACGGGTTTGCTCCAGCACGACCTTCGGGAATACAACTTCAACCCGCGCCACGATGCCTTTCGTTAGAATAAGGACATGAAAATCACCTTCCACCGCAAACAACGAACCGCCGGCACGACGCTGGTGGAGCTGGTCGCCGCGATCATCATCTTGGGCCTGGTGGTCACCGGGGTCGCCCAGTTCCTCCTCGTCAGCAAGATAAACGTCTACACGGACAACGTGAAAACCGGCGTGCTGCAGGCGCTCTCGGACACAATTGTAAAATACCAAACCATGAGCGTGGGCGAAACGAACGTTTCCGTCAGCGAAGATCTGCTGCCGCACATACCGAGCGGGACGCTGCGTCTGGAGAAAAGCGGGCCGGCCAATGGAGTTTACACCTTGCAAGGAAGCGTCACCTGGCGAGCCTTCCCCCACGGTGACGACAGCTTTCTGTTCCACGAGCAATTGACACTCCAAGTGCCGGAATAGCCGTTGTGCCGCGCTCGGGCCAGGCTTCATTCCACGACCACGCAGGCAACGCGCCGGGAATCACGGTAACGCGCCGCTCGGGTTTCTTCCGACCCGCTCTCATCGATGGCCTTGTCGAGCACCGTCATGAAATATGCCCGGGCGCGATCCACTACGAAGGAATCCTGCTCCATGGCCTTCTGCCAGGACTGGGTGTTCTGCGTCAGAATTCGCAGCAACTCTTCGAGCAGCACCTGGTCGCGCACCAGCGCGCCTTTGGGATCGCTCCTGGATACGCGCGAGGCTTTGCCTTCCACGTACGCCATCAGGGAGAGGGTTGCGCCTTCCGGGGTCCGCAGCAGGGGATTCCACTGCCGGCACAGGGAATCAAGGGTCTTTTGAGCGACATCGCTCAGCGCGGGATCAAGAATCCCGCGATACAGCCTTTGGCGCAGCAGCCCGGATTCCGTGCGGGGCTGGCTCAAGAACGCGCGCAACCGCGGCAGGCGCCCGATCTTCTCGGCGAAGAAGGCGGCCGTTTCCGGGTTCAGAGGCAGAAAGCGGAGTCGCGCGAAAAAGTCCTGCTTCATCCCGGATTCCCGCAGGAACGCCTCGTCCACTGCGGGCTGCGGGGGCTGACTCAGCTCTCGCAGACGTCCCGGCAGGTAGATGCGGTAGAAAACCTCGGCCATGAGGTTGAAATTCAAGTCTTCAGCCGCCAGGGCGACAAACGGACAAAGCTTCCTTTGAATGGCGCCGGTCAGGTCCAGGCATTTGATGCATTCCAGGAAAAGATTGAGCTGGTCCAGGGTGGGTTTGAGGTAGTAAACGTGGTCAACCAAGCCGAAGCGCAACGATATTCGGTTGCCTCGCAGGTCGGCGGCCTCCACCGCATGGCCCAGGTGATCTGCCAGAGAACCGCTCAGCTTGAAGGACTCGAAGGTATAGGAGCCGGCCCACGTCTCTTTTGCGCCGGAGAAAAACACAAACAGTTTCCGGCAGGCGGCCAGAAACGACAGGCGGTAAAGCCGCTGCGCAGGTTCCGACAGAGACGAGCCGCGAGAAGACAGGAATCGCTGCACCTCTTGGTTCGCTGCATCAAACGGGTTGACGGAAGCGTCCCGTAGCGACGCGCAAAACTGCTCCCACTCCTTGAGCAACTCCTCTTCCTTGTGAAGGTAAGGCACGGAGTTTTCAAACCGGCCGACGGACATTTCATAGAGCCACTCCAGCCGCAACCGTTGCATCACCACGGGTCGGCGGAGGGTTTCCACGACGCCTTGCAGTCGGGGATGGGCCTCGACCTGGTCCAGCAAATGATTGATGGCCGACGGCGTGTGGGGGTTATGGAGCAAATCCTCCCAGCGCAGGTCGGCCAGGCCGCGCAAGGTCTCAAAGGGATGAGTATGCCCCAGCAACGAAATGCGTATCAGATCCAGCGCGACGGGAACCAACCGCTGCTTGATTTCCGCCAGCAATCCGTCTCCACATAGAAACCGGAGCCCATCCAGGAACTCGGATTCCACGGGTAAAATGAGACGTTGGGAAGGCACAGTCATTGGGTCATGGACGAGAACAGGTCGCCGAGCCCCACGTCCTCAGCCAAATCCTGAGATTGCCGGGCCAAAGCCAGAGCGTCCTCCTCCAGACGATGATACCAGGGAGGAGCTTGCAGTTGGAAAATCTCCACCACCTGTTCGCCTGGCAGCGCCAAGGCCCCCACTTTCAGGGCGTAATCACAGGGGACCGGGCAATCCATGAGAAAGGTCTTGGTACGGCAGTTGAACAGCTGGAGGGACTGTCCCGAGAGCATGCCGTAGTCGCAGAAGATAGAGCCCAACTCCTGCAGGCCGGCCAGCCGGAAACGCACCGACAGGATGCACCCGCGAACGGGCGCAATAACGGAAGGACCGTCCAACTTGAACTCAATCCTTTCCATGGTGCTTTGGTTGTGCAGTCACGCTGGGCGCAAAGAGAGCGCCCTCAATCATTATAGGCTTTCCTATGAGCGGCGCAGGGGATCGTTTCCGGCCACAACGCAAACCCGATGCATCCATTAGAACTGTCCGCCGCGCCATATAATGGGAGAGCGCCCACCGCGGTGCTGCAAGAAATGTTAGGAAACGCAAAAGAAGAAGCGAGCCTTGAGGTCGCGGACCCGAAGGCGGTCAAGCCTGCCAGGAAGGTTGGAGCGCTGAAGATGCTCCTGCGCCAGTTCGAAGCCACGGGCAACCCTCCGTTGCAGGGGGAAGAGGTGCTGCCCCCCAAGCTCGTCGGGGACGGCAATTATCATTGGTACCCTTTGGCCTGGCTGCGCTGGCTGGCGCAATGGGAAACAGCCAAAACGGCCGCCCTGGTGGTCATCCTGCTTGGTTTGCTCGTGGTTTACGGGTTGATCAGCCAGCGCCGGAGTTGCCAGGTGAGCCTGCCCGAACCCTCGACCGAGATGCTGCTCAAGGCCAAGGGTTTCGACGCCTTCAACCAGAACCAGGCCGAAGCCTTCATCCTTTTCGTTGCCCATGCGGCCAATCAGGCGTCCTCCGAAGGGATGCCCAACCTGAACCTGTTGGAGGGGAGCATTGATTCAGCCATCTATCTGCGGCTTCAACAAAAGGGGATGAGCCAGCAGTTGAAGAACGTCCCGCCGGCCGAGTACCCCATTCACACGCTTTACATCTCGGAGGTCACCCGCTGGCGTTACAATCCGGCGACCCGGATTGTCTCGGCCTGCGTCAAGGGCTTCCGCATGTCCCACACCCTCTCGGGCAAGAGCGGCATGGAGCCGTATCGCGCCCAGATGGAGATTTTTTGGGAACCGATGTCCAACCGCAACAAATGGGGCTATTACGTGCAGCGCCTGGATGAATTTTACGGCGCGGCCGCCGAGGCCTACGACAGTGAACTCAAGACACGGGACCGGACCGGCGCTTAATTATGGACCCCATACCCTACACCCATTTCTGGTCCGAGGAACCGGAAGCCCAGCGCCGCGCCTGGCGCCCGACCGATGAAGTCCGGCGCCGGCTGATGCGCCTGTGGATGATCCAGGCGCTGCTGCTGGTGGCCATCGTCGTGGTTGGGGCGCTGCTGGCCAAAGAGAGCAAGCGCATGCCGCCGATTTACGCCAGGCTCCCCAACGGGGTGGTCTTTGAAACCACGGCCGGCGATCTGCAAATGGACCGGCTCGCGCGCACGGAACTGGTCAACAACGTGCTCCAGATTCTCTATTACCAGGAGGGCAGCTTCAATTACCTCGAGACCGTCAGGCAAAACGTCAAGCCGCAGCTGCTTGGTCGGTTCCGGGCAGAAATGCAGGACGCGTCCAAGCAAACCAACTCGACCGTGTATTTGAACGTGGTCGAGACGTTCGAGGCCGTCAACGTGCCCGCTAAAGGGTTCGACGCGGTCACCAAGGGGCTGCTCAGCAAGCGCAGCAGCCAGGAAAGCGCCAGTGCGCCCATCTACATCCGTACCCGCTGGCTGCGCTCCGGCGATCGCTACCTGTTGTCGCGCGTGGAGGAGATCCGGCCGGGAGATTATTACGAGCTGTTCCTGGCCGAGAAGGAAAGGCTGAAGAAACTGTCCAAACCGGAACTGGAGCGCGAGTTGGGGGTGCGCAAGAACCAGGAAATCCCGTTGCCCAACCGAAACCGCCTATTTTAGCTAAGACAGGAAATCGTGAAAACATCCGTTCATTTCATCCTCTCATTCTTCGCCGCGGCGACGGTGCTGGCCGGCGACCCGTTCCAGGGCAAAGACGTGAGCCAGGCCACCCTTGACGACGGCGTGCGGTTGTCCACGCGCATCGTCCAGGACGTGTACCTCATGCCTGAACAAATCACCAAGCTCATCTTTCCCAAGCCGGTGGATGAGGTCAGTGTCAACACTCAGATTGTCAACATCGGCCGCAATCCGGCGGACAGCAAAGAATGCTACCTCCTGCTTTCCCCGAAAGTGGCCAAGGGGGACGTGGACATGCACATTGTCATGGAGGGCAAAACCTACACCTTCCGGCTTATCGTCGGCCGGGAGCAGGTCAATTACCGGAAGACCTTCACGGCCGAGGGCGGCGGTCCCGGCCGCAACCTGCGCCACGTGCCGCCGCTGGCGCCCACCGAGATCAATACCACGCGTCTCATTCACATCATCAACCAGAGCATGCGGGACCCCAATTACGCGAGCGTCGTGGCCAAGGACATCGGCAGCAGCCCCCAAGGGGTCACGTATTTATGGGACGGCGCCGAGGTGGTCCTCCAAAGCGCGTGGCATTATTACCCGCAAGATGTCGTCATCCTGCAGGTGGAAGTGCATAACCCCGGCAGCCGGGCCATTTACCTCTCCGCAACCCAGATGGAGCCCTACATCGCCAATACCACGTTCCACTATCTGTTGACGCAGCAAGGCGCCAAAGTGCTGCTGCCGGGACAGACCGACATCAAATACCTCTTCCTTCAGGGCTA
>OCZT010002919.1_pt1 | contig 17595 bp, 17 predicted proteins | sample 1539031 | NCBI WGS metagenome assembly OCZT01 (sample SAMEA3539308, study PRJEB22396) | soil metagenome | biome: tundra; feature: field; material: soil | place: USA | collected 2010-05 | depth 0.15 m | reverse complement strand
GATTCGTTTGGTGGTCACCGATGTCATCATGCCGCTGATGGGCGGCAAAGTGATGGCGGAGTGGCTGAAAACAACTTGTCCCGGTCTCAAAATCCTCTTCACTTCGGGTTACACGGATGATACCATTGCTCAACATGGCGTGCTTGAGCCGGGCGTTGAGTTCCTGGCCAAACCTTATACACACGCAACGCTTGCCCGCAAAGTGCGCGAATTACTTGACGAGAAAAAGGACTGGCAAACTGGTCAAGCATGAAAATCAAAATGAAGATTCTTTGCGCCGCTCGGTATGTCACCACAATGGTTTGGGTTGCGCTGGCTCTGATGTTGTGCTGCCCGCCGGTTCGCGCCGGACAATACTTTCAGGATTTCTCCACCTTTGCCGTTGAGGCGACTAAGTAAAAATATTCAATAATTAGGACATCCAGTTTTCACGTCCACAACTGCCGGTCGAGGGAGCGGGATTGGATCGCCTCCGAAATATGCTCGCTCAAAATATTTTCCGACATACCTCCAAAAGCCGGTTCGCGCACCATGTATTGCGCGAGATTTGACAGGAGGGCCACGCCCAGCACGAGCAGAACCAAAACCCAGACGCTTTGGCGTTTCTCAATTAAAGTGCCGAAAATAAAAATCCAAATGGAATTGACCAGGAGATGCGTGATTCCAAAGTGCATGAAAATCGGCGTGAAGAGCCGCCAGATTTCTCCATGACAAATCTCAGGCAGGCCGGTTTTCCAACCGAAATGTCAGTGAAAAAGGCGGTAGCGAGTGATGCTGAAATAATCCACCTGCGTTTGGTCGGCTCCGAAATTGGTCAGCAGACTGATCGCGAGGGAAAACAATCAGCAACGCCAGCGTCAATCGACCAGCTTCAACCCGGCCGGTTGGAAAGAAGACCCGGAGCGCAGCATACCGCCCTGAAAGTTGTCGGTCACGCTCCAAAATCAGTCATGCCACCTCAAGAAATTCAAGGATATCGCGGATCAGTTATGTTCAAAGTTTATCCATTCGCTTTGCCTTCTTCAGCCGGAACACCATAGCGAGTGCCACCGCATCAAAGATGTTCATCCGGGAATCCTGACTCATCCACGCTTTGCGTTTCGGGGGCAATTTGGAACCCAGTTGCTCCGGGAATCGGTTGGCGATGATTTCAGCCAGCGCGTGTTTGGTTCCCGGTCCATCGGGGATAAAAGTGTTCATCACCTGCTTACGCGAATACAATTTCACCCTCACTTTACGGATTACAGCCAGCTTGATGATTTGCTGGCACAGTTTCCGTATCCGTGACGCACGGCGGGAGCCTTTGGCCGAAGTGTTTTCCAAAATCAGCACGCCCGGCTGGTAGTGAGCGATCAGTTCCTCCACTTTTTCCAATGATTTAGCGTTCTTGTCCCTTTTGACCGTTTTAACCGCACATTCCACGAGCGTATCCCGTCCTTCCAGCACGACAAAGCCAAAGCCCCGGTCTGATGGTGCTACTGATAAAATGCGAAAATCTTTTTTGTTTGTTTGGTTCATGATTAGTCAAGTGATTTACTGGTAATACTAATAAGTGTCTGACGCCGGATGGTGGTCTGACGATTGGGTTTTTCATGATCTACTCTGTGCGCCAGTATTTTGGCCCGGACGGCAACTTCGCGTTGCACTTGCTGATACAAACCCGCAAAGAGTTCACTGGCCAGCTTTTGTAGAATCACTTCATACGCCAGCGCCGTCACCAAACCCGGTTCACGCGTGAATTGTTCATGGCGGCAGACCTTGGCTCCGCCATGCGTTCCCAAGAGAAAAGCCACTTCCTCCTGTGAAAGCGCCAGACGTTTGCGATTGGTTCGTAAATAATTGGGAAGTCGGGCCATGTGGGTTGCTTAATGCGAACTCATTGCGAGTTCAGGCACACAGTATCGGATTTAGGAAATCCAGAAAGACGGTAAAACTTGCCGGAAACGGCAAGTTTTGAAACAAAAACACCGAGCATGAGGTTCGGTGACAAGTGACGGTATTAAAACACATCATTCATTTTTAGTCAAATACAGCAGCGGGTTTTAGCGGCCCGGAGCCTGCTAAAATTCTATTGAACTTCTTTTCTTCAGTCCTATACTGAACCCACTATGAACAACCAATTATCAACATTGACCACTACCCAACTACGCCACGCGGCTGATCTTAAAGAGAAGATTGACGCGTTGAACAAAGAACTCGCTTCGATTCTTGGCGCTCCGGCTCCGGTAGCTGCCAAGTCGCCGAAGAAAAAAGGAGGAATGAGCGCCGCTGGAAGAGCCAGGGTCGCAGCAGCTCAAAAAGCACGGTGGGCAAAGATTAAAGGAGCAAAGCCTGCCGTCAAAGCCCCGGTCAAAAAACGCACAATGAGTGCGGCAGCCAAAGCCAGGCTCTCGGCATTGGCTAAAGCTCGCTGGGCTAAGATCAAAGCAGCCGGAAAGAAATCCCTGTAATCCGTCAGTATCCAGTTTGACCGTGCAGTCCTGCTTTGGCGGGGCTGCATTTTTTCTTTTCCACTTGCCGGATTGGGCAATTTTATCCGTCTTCCTAAGACTACTGCCACAGGGATAAGCTTGGCGGCATGGAAAAAAAGCCTGCCCCAACCATCCGGGATTTGTATCCCCATTTTACCGATGCACAGCTTGCCGAAGCAGAGGACGCTCACGACCGGTATCTGGCATTGGTGCTGCGCATTTTTGACCGTCTGCAATTAAAATCCACTTCACCGGCCGACCAATTGACACCGGCCACGGGTGCGTTACCATGTCCATTGTCAGACTCCAAGGCTGCAAATTAAGCATCGTCCAACATGAAAGGCTATATCGGATACATTCGTGTCTCCACCGTAAAACAAGGAACCAAAGGCGTATCGCTCCAGGAACAGCGCGATGCCATTTTTCGCTATGCCGGGCGCAATCAATTCAACGTCACGATCTGGCTTGAAGAAATGGAAACCGCCGCCAAACAGGGACGACCTATTTTCAACCAGGCCCTGAAATTGCTGCGCACTGGCAAGGCCCAGGGCATCATTCTTCACAAACTGGACCGGGGCGCACGAAATCTCCGGGATTGGGCGGCCATCGGCGAACTGTCAGACCAAGGGGTCGAAGTCCATTTCGTCACCGAAAGCATTGATCTTCAATCACGAGGCGGTCGCCTTTCGGCGGACATTCAGGCGGTCGTTGCCGCTGATTACATCAGGAACCTGCGCGAAGAAACGCGCAAGGGCTTTTACGGCCGTCTGAAACAGGGGTTTTATCCCCTGCCTGCCCCGCTGGGATACCTGGATCAAGGCGGGGGCAAAGCCAAAACCATTGACCCCATCATGGGGCCATTGGTCAGAAAAGCGTTTGAGTTGTATGGAACCGGCCAATACAACCTGCACACCTTGGGCGAAGAGCTTTACCGGCTTGGTTTGCGTGGCCGCACCGGCCGGCGGGTGAATAAATCCAGCCTTTCGTTGATGCTCAACCATCCCTTTTACATCGGCCTCATTCGCATTCAAAAGACCAAAGAAAATTTTGTCGGCATCCACGAGCCGATCATTGGCAAGACCCTCTTTGACCGGGTGCAGGCAGTCCTCACCGGCAAGACAAACTCCAAAATTCAACGGCACGATTATCTGTTTCGCCGGATGCTTGCCTGTGCCACCTGTCATTATGCCCTGATTGCAGAGCGGCAGAAAGGCCATGTGTATTACCGCTGCCACACAAAAAATTGTCCGCAGCCTTGCGTGCGGGAAGAAACGATCGGCACGGAAGTTTCGGAATTCTTCGAGCAAATCCGCTTTGATGACCGGGAACGGGAATACTATAAAGCCCGCATCTTGACGTTAAGAACAACTTGGGCGAGCCGGCAGGAGGAGGAAACCAAGAATCTTAATTTGAAATTCAGCCAGCTCAAAGACCGGCTGAATCGGCTGACGGATGCCTATCTTGATCAAGCCCTGGACAAAACCATGTTTGAGAATCGCAAGCAAAGTCTCTTGCTTGAACAGAAGACCGTGGAGGAAAATCTTGTGAATCTGACCCGGAAAAATGGTTCATCACCGGACCAGCTTGAAATTTTCCTCGAACTGGCGGGAAACGCCTGGTTGAGCCACCAATTGGCAGTCCCCCAAGATGCGCGTGAAATGCTCAGTATCTTCACCTCGAACCGGCAGGCGGACGGACAAAAGATAGCTTTGAAGCCATCCCTTGCCTTTCAGGAGATCGCCAACCGGCCTAAAATTCAAGATGGTGCCCCAGAGCGAGCCATACCTCGAACTTGGGACAAGATTCTTGATACGCTTGCAGCATTAAATACCCAAGGCTTGTTGCCAGATTTGTCGGTGATTTCTGGTTTTCTGCATCGGGATGATGATGCGACCAATCCTAAAGATGATGGTGGGAGACTTGGACGATGTTAGAACCAATCTCCGAAAAGCTCAGCGTGCGGCCGCACTCATATACGCTCACTTTAAGAAAGAGTTTGGATTTCCAACCAACCAGTGTGATGCCCTGTTCAAATTCAAACCAATGTGATTTAATGAATGGGTCATGAAGATTTTCTTAAGAATTCCAAGGGCTGGTCAAAACCCATTGAAAACGTGGACACTGAAACGTGATTTGGACGGTTCAAGGCTCTGGATTGGCTCCGGAGAGCAGGTATATTGCGGTTTAGAACATGACCCAAAGGGTTTAAATGAAAAGCCTGCGTTTATTGAGAAAGCGTGCCCTTCTAAAGCGTGAACCAAATTCTGGTGTTTTCTGGCAAAAATGTTAAACTTTTCCCTGCATGAGCGGTGACTCAAAATCACATATTGCAATTGAAGGCTGCATCGGTGTCGGCAAAACGACGCTGGCAACCAAACTTGCCGCGTTCCGAAAGGCCACTTTGGTCTTGGAGGAATTCGAGAAAAATCCCTTTCTGGGTGATTTTTACCGTGATCCCACCGGGAATGTTTTCGAAACTGAAATGCAGTTTCTGTTGGTGCATTATCACCAACTAAAAGGGCTGTCCAGTTCTGCAAAAGAATCAATCACCGACTTCACTTTCGCGAAGGATTTAATCTTTGGCGATTTGAACTTTCGTGAGGAATCTGAAAAGAAAATCTTTGTCCAGCTTTACGAATTCTTGCTGATGCGGCTTCCGGCACCAGACCTGGTCATTTATCTGAAAGGGAGTGATGATCTCATAATCGATCGCATTCGAGGGAGAAACCGCTCAATTGAGCAAGCTATTGATGTGGCATATTTCAAGAAGCTGAAACGAGCGTATGACGAGGTTTTTTTACGCAGTGCAAGCAATGTTCACGTCATCGATGCTGACCATTTCGATTGCTTAAATGATCCTACGGCATTGGAAAATATTTGCTCGGTGATCGATTCGGTTGCACCTCGTGCGCCGCGTCAATAATGCCTAGACGACAGAAATGAGCACTCCCGAACAACATTTGCGCTCCCTGAGTTCGGATTATTTCCGTCCGCGTGATTTTGAACACGTTCAGCCCTTGTATGATTTGGCTTATCTGCTTCAAATTGATGCCCTCGCCAAAAACGAAGACGTCCCCGAATATCGGGTTTTTGCGCTATGGAAAGCCGCTTTGAGTCTTGATGGCTACACCACGAATGTAAATCGCTGGCTTCACGGCGACGCCGATGAAGATACTCTCGATAGTGATCCGTCCTCTCGGATTAAAGACCATTTGTTGAAAATTGAGGCGACGGGCACAATTCCAGAACTTGAGGCATTAAGCAGTCCGGCGCACCAAGCCTGTTTGCGGCTTCGATCCGTTCGTGGCCTGGGCATCAAACAAGTCGCGGAAGCATTATCCAAAGATAGACCACAGGAAGATTGGCTTTCCAATGCGGTCAAGGCAACCGGGCTTAAAGCCCAGGCGTTGCTGGAAATTTGGGAGGGGAAAGCGAATTCATCATGGGAGGCGGCACATGTGGTTCCGCCGTTGATGCGGCTGTTGCGCGAAATTGAAAACATTGTCAGCCAGCCATGCCCATGGACTATCCCGAATCTAGGCGACGGACTTGAACCAATTGCTGGTGGTTTTTGCGTCCAAACAAACCTGTCAGTCGGCACATCGCTGGGCAAGGTGGTGAAAGTCGCAGTTGGCAAAGATCATTTTTTCCGATTTAAGCGAATATCTGAAAACAAGGTTTCCATCACTCATATTTTAGGTTGGAGTATTTTTATCGAAGCCACCGCAGATGTAGTAAATCCCCCGCAAACGATTGAGGCTCTGGCCCAACAAGCTGATGCTCTGTTAAATATTGATGGCTTGAGTTTACGTGGCGATCTGCACTCCCATACCAATTGGTCCGACGGCGCCGCAGCACTCCAAACCATGGCCGGAGCTGCCCAAAAAATGGGTTTGGAATACCTGGCCGTTACCGACCACAGCCGGTCGAGCAAATTGCAGGGAGGGGTCACTCCGGTTGCCTGGATTCGTCAGGCAGTGTCGCTTTCCTTGGTTCGGCCGGGTATCAAAATTCTCCATGGTGTCGAAGCCGATATTTTGACTGACGGTTCTGTGGATCTTCCGCCAGGACTGCTGGCCGGCCTGGATATTGTGGTGGGCTCGGTTCACAGCTCATGGAGTTCTGATCATACGGTCAATACGAACCGGATTTTACGGGCCATTGAGTCCGGTTATATTGATATTTTGGGCCATCCCACGGCGACAATTCTGGGCAAGCCAGGCGTGCCCAATTATTACCGCCCTCCGGTGGCGGTGGATTGGGAACGGATATTTGCGGCCTGTAAGAAGTGGCGCGTGGCCATGGAGTTTAATTGTTTTCCTTCTCGACTCGATCTGCTTTTGCCATTGCTCCGCAAGGCATCTTCGTCTGGCTGTTGGATTTCGTTTGGAAGTGATGCTCATAGCCGCGCGCATTTGGAACACCTCAAAATTGCCCAAAGAGTTTTGCCGCATATCGATTCCAGTCGGGTTTTGAATCTACTTTCCTATGGGGAATTAAAAAAATGGTTAAAATCAGCGCGGAAACTACGTTCAACAAACGAGCCCGAATTTCGCCCCGTTGCCCAGGGAGATTTGTTTGGAGAACCCAAGCCGACCATCCAATCAAAGCCGACTATTGTGCGTGTAGCGACCCATGGTTGCATTCCCGCAGGCTCGCGTGTTGTCGGACTTGATCTAACGGCCAGCAAGGTAAAGCCAACCGGAGCTGCTATCCTGGATGGCATGAGGGTCAAAACCTGCTCGCTTGAAAGTGACGAAGACATAATGGCTTATATTGCGGAAACCAAACCCGCAATCGTTAGCATAGATTCACCGCTTGGACTTCCGGGTGGCGGCTCAGAAATATCCACTTCCGCTGGCATCATGCGGGTGGCGGAATACGATTTAAATAGTGTTGGTATTTCCGCTTACCCAGCATTGATTGACTCGATGAAGCCGCTCACCTTACGCGGTATTAAATTGCGTCGTGAAATTGAGGCCATTCCCGGTGGGCCAAAGGTGATCGAATCGTATCCCGGGGCCGCGCAGGACGTCCTATGCATTCCCCGCAAACAAAAGGGCCTAGAGTTGCTGCGCGCCGGCTTGACTGAATTGGGCTTGAAGGGACCTGGCCTCAAAACGGAATCCCACGATGAAATGGACGCGATCACCTCGGCCATTGTCGGGCGTTTCTACGAAGCCAACGAATTTGAGCCGATGGGAATTCCATCCGAGGCCCAACTGATCATTCCCAAATTGCACCCATTGATTTATGAAAAGCTCCCGATTATCTGCCTGTCTGGCAAGACCGGGGCCGGGAAATCAGTAGTGGCGCGCTATCTGTCACTCTTTTACGGTTTCCACTGGTTGCGAACGCGGGACATTATCCGGGCTTTGTTGGTAGATGACATGCAACTTCCATTCGCCAAGCGCATGTATAAAAAAGAGATTACTGACAACATCATTACGGACGCAGTGTTGAGAGATTTTGGCATTCTTGTTTTGGAACAATACCAGCAGAAGCCGTTGATTCGTAAACTCGATGAAATGGTGGCTGGTATCAAACGACCAGTGGTAGTGGATGCCGTTCGAGACCTGAGCGATTTCTTGTCGCTTTCACAATTTCAAGGCGACCCAAAGCTCTGGTATGTGGATGCCCCGGAATCAGCGATTCGAAACCGGCTCGTGCAGCGACAAAATAAAAGTGGGCGATCTATCGGCAACGAAAACCGAATTGATCAAAAAGCCAATATTCTCAAATCAAACGCGAATCACTGTCTGAAGAACGAAGCATCCCTCGAAGACCTCCGGTGGAGAGTAGATGATGCGCTTTTTGCGATGATACAATTAGCGAGATAGCGTCATGCTATTTAGCCTTGCTGTTTCGATTCGTGTCGATCCAATAGGTATCGAATTATTGGTGTTATCTCGCATTCCTTATCCACTAAAGTCTTGCGATCAAATTCAAGCTTATCCAAGTCGGCCATTGTCTTCCAATCACTCCAATGAGGAACATTACACTTGCCAAGTGGGACCAGATCACTAATTCGCAATCCGACGTATTTTGAATCTTGATTAACATATTTCACAAAATCATCTTGAGACATCTCCTTTAATTTTTCAGCAAGACTATTTTTCCCATGAGCAAGCGCCTTGACGAACGAGCCAAACTCCCCATAGGTGTATAATTCCAATTGAACTCTGAGTTGTGGCTTATCAACAAGGAAATCTTCAATTAGTTTCGCGGCCTCTTTAATTAGTGTTTCTGCTTCGAATTTCTCCTTATCCGTTTTAGGTTTATCTTCACTATCATCAACGAACCTATTTAAGGAACCGAGTTTTGCGGTAAGGGTCGGTGGCCCCATGCACAATAATAAATCAAAACGTCCGGTCCGCTTGATCGCAGCATCAAAGCGCTCTTGGAAATTCGTTGCCATAAAAAACAAGAGCCTTCCGTGGTCATGTAAGGCTGTTAGTTTTGGCAGCATGTAGGTGGTCAAGAACTGAGCCGCGGTATCAAGTTCCCGTGCGGAATCGCGTGTTTGGACAAGTGCATCCATCTCATCAAAAAGCACGACAACCCCGGCCAAATCCATCAGATCATTGAAAATATTGCCTGCTTGTAGGTAAATACCATCCAAGCTATTCTCTAGAAAGTGTGAAGGGTCGATTTGGATCAGTGGCCAACCCAAATCACCGGCAATGGCTTCGGTGACTTTTGTTTTAGATGTGCCTGGAGGACCGAACAAAAGCGCTGAGCGTGGTGCCTTGATGCTTCGTTTGCGAAGAGTATGGACATTCTCTTTACTATACTTTTCCACGAACTCCTTTAACAGAATGTCATTTAGAAATTTTGGTTCGCCCTTCTCTAGAATTACAATGCTAATTAATGACTTGATGGTCGATTTCTCTGGGTTGAGTTCTTGAGCGTTGTATTGCTTCAGTAATCGTTTTTGAATTCTCGCCGAAAGAACGTGGCAAAGCTCCCAAAGAAACATATGCACAACAGCAGTCGCCCATGATTCAGGCTGGCCTTTCTTGAGGGTTTCCAAATAGCCACCCGAGTTCCAACCGGAGCGTGGTTTTCCATCGGCAGGTGAATCAAGGCGATTATCCTCACACCAGGCGACAGCGTTTTCAAGGCCTTTCACGAACGTGGCATCGTCTATCAGCTCATTCTCAGTGCGCCCAAATTCAAAGAGCACCGCTTCAAGCAATTCAAATGTAAAGCAGAAATTCGAGCCGGCATCCTGGTAGTGAAAGAGCGGGAAATATTTGGGCCAAATGCCATTGGTCTGTTCCTTAAAAAGCTCCTTAATAGAATGTTCCAATTCAGAACGCGAGGGCAATAATTCTAAATGAATGTTGTTTGCGCCAAGACCAGGCACAAGTTTGCTCAAGGCCCCCAACCGCGAACAAAGGCAAGCACCCATTGCCATTGCTACTGGATCCATCATGGCGTCATGTCCAGCCAATACTAGCGACCGTTCTCGGTTGAACTCACTTGTAGCCCATTTGCACAAATTAGTCCATTGTTCCCCCGATAGCGAAATATTAGCACGAGCGACGCCGTCAACAAACCAGTAAATGACTGCTGCTGCGGGTGAATAATCATTGATCTTAAAAAAAGCTGGGTTGTCGCTCATTGCGGCAGCTATATCCTTTAATGAATATTCTTTGAGTCCATCAAGAAGGCCAGAGTAACAATCATGAATCAACAAACGATTGAGCCTGGCGACGGAATACCCATCTGGAACAGAAGCAATAAGATCTTCGGCCTCCTTTCTAAGCTTGATGCCAGCAAATCGTGACTTCTCATACAGGACCGTCGTTCCAATAATGCGCTCAAGTTCTTTGGAGAGAAATTCGGCTGTTTTTTCCTGCTTATTCCCGTTGACAACGAAGTCGGTAACTACCTTCTGGGATTTACGCGTCAAAAGGGCAAAAAGGAATTTTGAAACTGGATCATCGCCCGTCAGCTTTTTTGCAAAAGCAGCAAGGTCCTTAAACTGAAAATGCGGCTCCCAAGCTCTTCTAATTGTATCGGCCTTGTCGGATGGCAGCATTCCAGCCTCAACCAAAAATCCGAACGTTCTTAATACTAACGTCGTGGTAAATGCATTATTTTCCGAAAGACCAGAACTCATCCATGGAGCTTTAACCAGTTCCTGAAATATTTCTGGTGCTATGCTGGTAGTGTTATTCGAATAAATTTCCTTGAATTTACCTGTAAGTGCCAGTGCCATTAAACATGAGCAACTCGTCGTTACATTGACGTCATCAGGATCCGAATCCGAATCCGGCTTTCTGACGAATCCATTTATTTGTTTCTTGTGCCGGAATGGCTTCAAATCCGCGACAAGCGTGCTGAGAAGCGCTTCAGCTTTGCGCCTGAGACTGCGTAAACGTTCGAGATTCACGTCAGGCATGACTCAATTCAGGACGACTGGCTTTTGACAATTTGGTTGCAACATCAAAGGTGCCGAAACCGGTGCCGGCAAAATCGACTTGGACACCGGTGGCAAGTTCCAGATCACTTAGGAACTTCCGGGCGGCCGGGGTGAGCTTGTTTAGATCAGTGACGCCAGTGTTTGCATAGTCAAGTCGGTCCAGCCCCATCACGGCCAAACTGGTTGGACAGTTGTATTTGCAGGCGAGCTTCACGAGGTCGAGGTCAAATCGCGCAACGCGCCGCAATCGTTTCGTCACGGACGTGTATTCTGGCAACACTTGCGGCGCACCGGAAATGGCTTGAATGTGTTCCCATGAAAATTCGTTGGCGAATGGCCCACTCGTTCCTGCTACCCGGATCGGGAATGTCCGGATGACCATGACGATATTATGAATTTGGCGGGGAGAAAGCCCGATTTCCATGGCAAATCCAGCAGCAGTTGTGTCCCGGGAAGTCACGTAGGGATAATCGGGACCATGCAAGAGTGAAAGGGCAAAACCTTGCGTTCCCTCTACAATGACATCACCTCCATCTTCAATCCGGCTATGCAGCAATGCCGCCACGGTCTCAACGCGACAGCGTGCATTGATGGCCGCAGAATCTTTTGAAAGCCGCACGCCTTTAGCCCGTGACATCCGGCGCAGCAGGGCTGCCCCTGTCCCAGAACACGTGCTTCCGATACGGACCAAAGAGTCGGCTTCAGCCAACCGATCTTCTTCGGTCACCAAAACACTGCGCGGATCTACGATGATTCGATTTCGTGGAATTTTCAGCAGATCCAATTCGCGCAGGAGAATTTCTTCGTCTACCACACAGCCGGCGGCAACGCAAAATGTTGCCTTTTCAGGTTCGGCACAGGACGGAACCTGGCGCATGATTACGGGTTTTCCATCAATCGTGACCGTGTGACCGGAATTGGGGCCGCCGCAGCGGACGAGCCAGGGAGAGTTTGATTCCTTTGCCAAGAGGGCAACCACTTTGCCCTTGCCTTCGGAACCATATTGTCCGCCGACAACAATTGTTACAGACATAATTTAGTTTATTTTGATTTTACGTGATTTGAATGTCCACAGTTTTCATTTATTGCCATAAAATTGCAAACAAAATCATCGAAAAAGTCGCTCGATGATTTCGACAGAATCCATGCTCTGCAATGTCTCCGTTGCTACGCGCAATTATGCCATGAATGATACAGCGTAATCAAGGTGGCGATCCGACCGGTTTCCTTCCATTTGAACCGTCGAAGATGCCGAGTTTGATGCAATGGTTCTGCGCCCTCGCAACCGGAAAGGATGAACGCCGGTCTCGTCGGCGAACCGAGAGATTTGTGACGCTTTGGATCAGCGAGGCTATCCACCAAATTCGGATCGATGCGAAAGCCGTCTCGCACGTAACCGATCATCATGGCCTCGTGCATGGCCCACGCATAGTCGCCGATGACAAACCTCTCCACTCCCACGCGGTCGGTTCCGATAGCACAATAGTTTGCCGAGAGCGAATGGTCGCGGTCCACGGGTTTGCACTCGGCAAAGATAGCGTCCTGCCTTCGGTCCCAGAGCGCATTCTCACGCTGAAGATGGAAAACGAGGTCGGGCTTCTTGCTGATTTTTTGGCCGTTGTAGTTCTCTACTTCGCTCCCCCGAGTGACCGGGCCAAAGAACTGTCGGTCGAAGCCTTCCACGGTTCCGCGATTTAGCAGGTCATTCATCAGAACACCTTCCAGGTTGTTAGTGATGACGTTTTCCTTGGCGTTTCTTAGGTCAAATCCGCGCTCTCGAATGATGTTGAACGCTGTCGTTACCGCAGCGTGGACGACGAGCAGCCATCGCTCGCCCAGTGGAGAGTGGGGCACGACGAACCTGGCCGTCGGCCGCCGTGTGAAGAAACTGGAATCGGCATCAGACATCACCGTCTCGTGTTGAGGGGAAACGCGGCGGCCAGATGCTCGCGAGCGATGTGCAACGCACAAAGCCGGGCACGGCTGCGCGTCCAAAAACGGCGCTTATTGACGAGACCGATGATGAGGCCACCTTCCGGGAGTGGCATCACCACGCGGCTGGAAGCGCTGCGAGTGACTTCCGCCATGAGGCTGGAAATGATCGCCGGCGAGGGAGTCCAGACGTCGTCTGCAAGCAACAAAGTCACAAAACACCACGGTTGTTGCCAGTCACCCTCGATTCGAGGCACCACCGCAGCCTTCACCTTCTGCTTGGCCACTTTAAAAAATGGCTGGAGCGACTGTTCGAGTGCCTGGGCAAACAGATTCGCTTCATCTGGCGGCGTTGGCAGCGCCGCAGGCTCCCGCACAGACCGGTAGGGTCCATTGAAGCCGACGGTATCCGCAACAACTTGCTGTTCCGCCTTAGTCAGTCCGAATAGTCGGCACACGAAAGCGTCCACTGCTTTCAAATTCTCTTCACCGGGTGTGTCAAGTGCATCAGCGAGGGTTAAAGCGGTAGCGCGGTCTTCTTTCGAAAGCTCTTCGAGGACAGGGAACGGGAAGGCATCGATGTCTTTCTTGTCAATGATTCGTCGTCTGGCCCCGACCTGACCGCTGCACATGTAAGTGAAGTGTTGGAATAACGAACTGTGGGCAATCAGATGAAGAAGCGCAATCAGCAGAGTATTCTCGCTATGCGTTCCGCCTGAATAGCCGAAATAATTCTTTGTGAATGCGAAATCACGTCCGCCCAAACATAAGGATTTCGCCAATTCCCTCCCATTTCCAGGAGCACGACGAATCAAGACCAGCGGCGAGCGAAAATTTTCCGGCTTCCGAGTGTTGTTGGGTTCGCGATCTCCATATCGCTCTCGGAAAGTTGGGTAAACTCCACTGTGCAAAAGATCAAGGCTTTCCTCGTCGAAGACCTCCAAATCAAGAAGCCATTGCGGTGCTTTGGTGGACTTGCGTGGTTCTATGTCCAGCCCACGCGTGCTCGCTAATTCGCCTCGCGCTTTTCCAATTTCCCAAAGCGAACCTACCGACTGCCGCTTCGCTGCCGTCACGAGTTTCTCCATGACTTGCACATCCAATGTAGTTCCGATGGCGAGTGCTTTGCAGAGCCACCCGTATTCAATCAACTTCTTCACTGGCACGGGATAGGTGGACTGGTAGTCGAGGCGGAATTCCCCTTTGTTGGCGAGTTCGTTTTCCCGCACGGGGGTGAGCAGATGAAACACATGTTCTTCGAGGTCGGGTTTTTCATTACGCGCCCACAATAAAATCCACGGCATCTTCATGCCGCACCAGACCGGAGTTTCTTCCAAGTCCGATCCATTCAGAATCCCCGTTACCGATACGGCCTGGAGCAATGCATTTCTGGCTTTAGAACCGGTTGGGAACTGCGTGAGGATGAGCCGGGCGTCTAAGGCGAAAGCGATGATACCGCCGGGCTTGGCCCACTCCATGGCTCGCCAAAGAAAAGGAATATCCGGCACTCCGCCGGGGTTCTGATACGCCCCGGCCAATTCCTTCAGCCCCCGGCTTTCCAGCACCCGTCGGGCGATGCGCGAACCGGCTTCGTCCACTTGCTCTTTAGATTCATCATCCTGGCGCGTCCAAGGAGGATTCCCAACGACGACATCGAAGACTCCATCGAAGCGAACACGGTCTACTGCTTCCCCCAAGCTGCCGGGCACAAAGCCGCGCTTTTTCTTCTCGATCTCGGTGCGCTGATCGAACAAGACCAAATCCTGAATAGCTTTGCCAGCGTGGTGCTCCGACGGCGGACGAGTGATTTCGTTCAGTTCGATGACCGTGATGTATAGACCTAGGGCGGCGAGGCGCAGCGCGGATTCGCTGACGTCGAAACCGCAAATCTGCCGGTGCAGGATGCCTTGGATGACTTGCTTGCCAGGACGCCGCGCCTTTTCGCCATGTTGAATCTGGTCGTGCTGCCAGCGTAGGCGCACAAGTTCTCGCAGGCCTAAGACGAGAAATACGCCGGCACCACACGATGGATCCAAAATGCGGGCCTCGTGCGGCGATTCCAGACCGCCGAGCGCCTGATCTACTAGCAGCTTTGCCAGCGCCCGAGGGGTGTAGTGGACGCTGCGGTCGATGGAATCTTGCTGATCCACTTGATGACTGAAGTCTTCATACACCTGACTGAGCACCCCGATGGGAATGTGGCGGAAATTCAGATCTGACCAGTCAATCGCCAGTGGCAACTGCGCGGCACCTTGCACTTGTTTCCATCCGCGGAGGATCGCTTCGAGGTGGCGAAATACCAAGGCGCGGCTCCTGGTTCCGGCATTTGTGTAAGCGGTTTGATACGCTCTCCGGCGTTCCCTTTGCGGGGTCGAGGCAGTTAGGGTGTTTACCAGCGGAAGAAGGTCCCCATTAAATGTCTCATCGAGCCAAGCAGAGGTTTGCGCGGCCCTTTCTGCGGTAGAAAATACAGCCTGCAAATCATGCGGCCCAGAGCCCTTCAGTGCTGCGGGGCAGATTTCCTTTAGATCTGACTCCTCTACGATCCGCCGGTCGATAAGGAAGCGGTAAAAGATTGCCCGACCAGTCATGGACAGAACCTCCAACCCATCCAGATTGCACTTCGTCACCAAGTCTTGAGTGGCACGTTGTAATAAAGCCTTGATTTCGACGAAAACAGGATCGGCTACTTCCGACCGTCCCGGCAGATCAAAGTCTCCGGCGGCTACAGATTGAAACAGGAAAGGCGCTTTCGTGTCGCCAATCGGGATAACTTTGCCTAGGCCATGCTGGTTGAGGTGTTTTCGATCCAGATGCAACGGATAGAGGGTCAGATCACCCGGACGCACTACGGCCAGCGCAGCATGATCGCCGCGATTGGCTAATCGTTGTTGAAGATCCAGCCGCTCGCTGGCGTCTGGTTCGCCATTGCTGGCATCGAGGAAATACATGACTGGTTGTCCCTGAAATTCACCCACGGCATCGGGCAGCAGCGGCGAACTTTCCCTGACGTGCTTGGAGAGCAGGTCGAGATACGGGATCTGGGCCGGTGATTCGGCTTTCCCGCTGCGGAGAGGGACAATGCTGGGGCAGCCGAACGCGAGAACTGCACCGGCCAGTCGCTTGTCGTCCTTGGAAAGTATTGCGGCCATTGGTTAGTTGAACTTGCGAATGGTTCCCACGAGCACGCCGGCCACCCGGCATGTGCGTGGCGAGTTTTCTGAAATAATGCGGTCGGCGTAGGCTGGATTCTCAGCGTGCAGCCTCACCCCTTGCGGCGTGTGAAATACCCGCTTGAGTGTTGCTTCCTCATCCAACACAACTGCGGCGATTACCCCGTTGCCCCACTCCTTTCCAGCCGAGAGCACCGCGAGATCGCCATCGAAGATTCCCGCCCCCATCATGCTGTCCCCTTTGACTCGAAGAGCGAAAAGGTTTCGCCCCCGAAACAATCGCTGCGGCAGCGGTAGAACGTCTTCCTGGCACTCCAGAGCAAATGCAGGATTTCCCGCCGGAATCCAGCCCACGAGCGGCACCCTGATAAGATCATGCAAGTCCGTTCCTTCGCCAGGAGCGGTCAACTGAATCGAGCGCGCCTTGCGGGGATTGCGTTTGATGAATCCCTTTTGATCCAACAATCGAAGATGTTCTTGCACTGAATTCTGGCTGCGGAAGCCGAAATGCTGGCGGATTTCCTCCTGAGTCGGGCAGACGCCGCACTGTTCCCGCTGGTCGAGCAAGAACTGGTAGATTTCATCTTGTCGCTGAGTGAGCCCTGCGCGCATTGGTATCTAGATACTGGTTTTTTACACAGTATGCAAGAAATAATTTTGGTTCAAGACTAGTTAAGCCCATGAGAAAGCTGTATAAAGCCAATGATGACAAGGCGAAACTGGTGTTTCCGGCGGTCGCGCATTTCGGCGCGGAAATTTCGGCTCTTGCTGCGGCTGTTTTGTCTGGATATGGAAGCCACTAAAGTTGCCCAACTGACCGGCTTGAACCGCAACTCGGTCAACCTTTACTTCCGGCATTCCCGGGAGCGCATCGCCGTGCTCTGCGAGGCCGAGTCGCCCTTGCGCGGCCAGGTCGAGATTGACGAAAGTTATTTTGGTGGCCGGCGCATCCGGGGCAAACGGGGCCGGGGAGCTTTTAAGAAAGTGCCGGTCTTCGGCCTGCTCAAGCGCCACGGGAAAGTTTACACGCAGATCGTGCCGAACTGTTCCCGGCCTGTGTTGACGGCCATTTTGAAGGGCAAGGTGGCCTTGGGCAGCGTGATTTATTCAGATGGCTGGAAGGGCTACAGCGGCCTGGTGGACTTGGGCTACAAGAAGCATCACCGGGTTGATCATGGCCGCAATGAATTTGTGAAACACAAGGCGCACATCAACGGCATCGAGAACTTCTGGGGCCTCGCCAAGATGCGCCTGACCAAGTTTCACGGCCTCAACCGCGCCACCTTGCACCTGCATTTTAAAGAATCTGAGTTCCGTTTCAATCATCGCCGTGATAACCTTTACCTGTTGCTCTTAAAAGATTTCAAAATTAACCCGTTTAACTAGTCTTGAACCATAATTTTATATGCGCCCAAAGGGGCATTACGCCGTTTGCGTCGGATAAATGACTTCTGCTTCAACGACCTACATACATGGTATGTAGGGGCAATCTGCCCAACGATTTAATTGCACGGCTTAACCGCCGCACCACTGGCTCCCAACGTGTCGTCGGCTACCGCCCGACATTTCTCTTTCTCCCTTCGGGCTA
>OCZT010002918.1_pt1 | contig 17596 bp, 2 predicted proteins | sample 1539031 | NCBI WGS metagenome assembly OCZT01 (sample SAMEA3539308, study PRJEB22396) | soil metagenome | biome: tundra; feature: field; material: soil | place: USA | collected 2010-05 | depth 0.15 m | reverse complement strand
GGACTGGGGAAAAGAACGTGGGACAAACTGGGTGGTAGAGCGCGGGAGGGGACACAATCAGAATTGAAACTATAACACAATCGAAGTCATAGATTATTACCCCTTTGGGGGTGGGGATTGCGGTGCCGTTTGTAATCGCCTGAAGAATTGATTCCAACTCCTCCACCGACTGCAATGCCGTTGGTCTGTTCGTTTTCTGGTAGGGCCTTTGAAATGGGATCAGTCCAGAGTAAATATTTCCTAAGCTTTCCAAAACTGAAAGAACATGCGGATGCCGTTGGTCACTAGCAATCATAATCATGGCATCAATCGAATGAACGTAGTCGTCTACCCGCTCCGGCGCTGGCTCCGGTATGGGTGGGGAAACGGCATCTCGAGTACCCTCTACCTTCAATGGATCAGGTGTCTCCCCGTAAAACTCTTGAATATCTTGATCAGAGAACCCAAGATCATGCCCAATGGATTGGATCAGCTCGCGCTCCTTCGGATGGAATTCGGCGTCAGATTTGGCGATCCCAACCAGATGGGTCATCAATTTCACGCAGGAATCCTTACCCTCATCTTTCGCAGATTGAATATCAAATGGAGCAAAGTCGCCGGATCGAAGCTGAGAAGCAATCGCTTCTTTGTCGGTGGTTGGTATATTCTGATCATCAAGGGCGGCTAGGATATATTTAATTTCCTCTTCCTTGCGAAGACCATCAGCCATCATAACCGCGAAATAGGTGTTTACATTTCGTGCGAAGAAAGCGTCCTCTTCCCTTTGGATCTCCTCTTCTGAAGGATCGGGAATATTTGGTTCTTGTGATGGAGACGTCTCCTCGATGATTTCTTTTTCGAAAATGTTGATAGCTTCCTTACCAATCTTCTTCGTGGTAAAATGAGACCAGGACCCCAATATCGCAGACCCAACGATAGGAATCATCCTAGGCAACGCCGACTTAATGGTTTGCTGGAGGACACGTGCTCCAAATGCCTTACAGATGCTTTGCATGACTCGAAGGGAGGATCGCTTGATAAGAAATTTCCCACCCTGGACCATCCCAAGTTCATATCCCATTGGACTTACGGATGAGATGAGAATCTGCAAAACAAGCTCGGATGAGATCTTGGATTCTTGATTGTGGGCAACACCAATATCATAGATCATCTCACTTTGATTCTTGAAGAGAACCACGAGTTCAGGCAAAGATGCTACCGCAGATCCCCAGCCCGGTATGATTGCTAGCGAGCCGCTGATAATGGCGTTCAAGACGGCACAATGCTCAATGATCCTGGGGATATCCTCCAGTCGGGGCTTGGAATGTGCGGGGTCGTAGTAGTATTTCGAACGGCGCTCTATAACGCTTTGAACCGTTGAAAGGATAAGTTCTGCGATTTTCTGTTTGGCTGCCTCGAATGAGAAGTACGACGAATTGTGCTCTGCTGTTGAGTCGGCTGATTCTGTTGATTTCATTGAGATGCTTCCTTGGATGCGATTCGTATTGGGAAATTAGAGAAAGGATTGGGATTTATAGGGCGCCGGAAGTCGAGCTGTGGCGGCTCCGATGTTGCCAGTGCGGATCGTATCACGAACACGGCGACGTGCCTCGGTCTTCCAGGGCTCGGGGCGCAGTGTTTCGATCATGCTCCCGCCAGAAGGGTTCGCTTCGTTCTTGTCGGCGGGCGGGCGCATGCTTCCCTCTGGTGGTGGAACCGTTTTTGAGAATCTAGAACAAGGGTGGTGCTTCCAAAATCGATCAGGATTGATGGATGCCATTTTTCGGGAGTACCATTCTGTGACTCCGACTGATCCTGCCATGGCATGAGTTCTTTCCCATTGTCAAGGAGATCCAGCATGAGACCTGTTGCAACCTTCCTGACGCTGGGCCTCGTCCTCACTGGATGCGCGAGTTCCTACACCTCAAACATTGCCGATGGGTTCGATCCCTCGAACATCGGCAAGCGCCACATCGTCCTTTTCCGCAACAGCCACCTCTTGGCAAACACCGCCATGGCCTCCAACGCTTTCAAGTCTTTCGAGAAGGACGGGATCACGGCCAAGGAGTTCGATCACCGTTTCGACTCGATCTTTTTCAGGGCTGTGAAGGGTGACGCAAAAATGGCAGGTCTCCGGATCGACACCACGACTTCTTGCGATTCGCTGAGGAGCCTTCCCTTGGCGAAAAACCAAGGTGTCCTTCGATCGATCCTACCGAAGCAGTTTCCAAACGACAGCGACCTGTACCTGGCCGTTGGCATGGTGACCTTTGATATCGACGGACAGTTCAATCCTGGTGGTGGTCCCATCTTCCTGCGAGCCAGATCCACCTTCGTTCTTTACGACCCGAAACTCGGGACGTCGGTGGCCGATGGGCAGATCTCCGTGGTTTCCAGCAGCCTGCTCGGACACATGATCACCCAAGGGGACTGGTACGCCGATGCTCGTCAGACGGGCGAGGAGCTGATCTCTAAACTGATAGAGTTTCGCTGAAGATCCCTTGTTCTTGGGCGATTCAGCCGTTCGGGCGCTTGTAGCGCCGACATCTCTCTGATTTTGCTGCCGTAGTCTCCCACATCACGGCGATGTTGCGAAACCAGCACATCGGGTGGGTTGCGTTGACCAGTGTGCGTGATGTCCTACCTTTGCCGTCACCGTGCGTACCAAAACCCGCTTGATCCTTCTCGGTTTTTTCCTGCCTGTCCTTGCTTTGGCCTTCTCCAGCCTCGGTCTCTTCGACGGTTCCATCCCAGGAACTCAGCTCGTGTTCCTCTCGCCATCGGGACGTGCGATCTCCGTTCCTCGGGGCGGCGGTGCACCGCTGATCAGCTCAATCACCGGTGCGCCCAGAGTTGTTCCAGATGGTGGGGTGAACTACACCCCGGTTGGGGCGATCGATGTATTCACTCGCCTCCACACCAACGACACGGATACTATCGCATTCCCGGTACGTGACAATTACGGAAACTACTACCTGCTTGAGAGGCCATGGACTTGGGTCAACGGGGTATGGAAGGACTCGGCGAGGCCGATAAAGAGTATTGGGATGGGCTCCAACGCATCTTCAGTCGAGTGGGCCGGAGACACCTTAGATTTTCTCTCAGGTGGTACCCGATGGTGGAACATCGCAAGAGGCCCGCAGACGGCGGCATTTTCGGGGACAGTCAGCGGCTTGCAGGGGCTGAAGGTTTGGCCGGTAAACGGTGGATTCCGAGTGCTGACTTGGAAGGGCAACCAGATCTGGGTTGGTAGAGTTGCTTCTACGGCAGACACCGCTCTTACGCTAGTACCGTCAGGTGCAGTCGTTCAAGCTGCAGGTTTCTGGAAAAATGGTGGCGCTCGAAATTTGGTGGCTCTGGCCACGGACCGCCGCTTGTTCTGGCAAGGTGGACAGATCGACACCGCGCCTCAAATCGGTCAACTATTGCCCGACGACACGACGCGGACAAATTCTGTTTTGTTATGGTCCCCATCATCAGGGGAGTTGTGGCGGTTGTCTCCCGGTACCAAGCAAAGGCTTGCGGCGTCAGTAGCAGATGTCATGACCGCCGGAGCAGGCGGTATTTCGCAGTACCTCTTGATGGGTGGAACATTGGCGACCGCTGCCTCCACGTTGGGCGAAGGGATTCGCTTTCTCGGCTCCTTCCACCAGCCTGGCCATCCCGAGATCGGCTCGTTCCGGGTGGACCCGCAGTTGTTCTCCCCGAAGGTCACACAGGGTGTCAGGATCACTGCCGGGATCCTGGCTCCCGGCCCGGCGACTTGGACTGTATGGCTCAAGCGCCCCAAGGGAGATAGCGTCGCTCTTCCGTCAGGAGTTGGGGCAGGATCTGTCCTTCCTGCAGGAACGCTTTCCATACCGTGGGACGGAAGGTCCAACGGCTTGCCCGATTCCACTGGCGTCTGGAAGGCGATGATCCAAGTCGAACGCGGAGCGAGTGTTGTTCGCGACAGTGCGACCTTCGAATTGGACGCGATTCCTCCTGCTGGAACCGTGGTGTGGTCTGCGACAAATTCGAGCACCAAGACGGTGAGCCCCACATCGGCGTGGACAGCCGACCTGACGACGGCCATCGACAACAACGACACCACGCGCCCGGTCACTCTTGTCGTCCGGTTTCTCCAAAATGGGGTGAGCTATACGACCAGTGTTACGCGCGCATCGCTGGTAAGTTCAGGCCACAAGTGGACCTTCACCGGGCAGTTGGCCGATGGCACCAGACTCCCCGAAGGCGACTACGACAGCAAGTGGACCTTGGTCGACGCAGCCGGGAACTTCACGGATTCATCGGCGACCTTCATCTCTGGAGTCACTGGCACGATCCGAGTTCGTTGGTCAGGGCCATCGGTTCGGGCAAGCGTCACGCCGATCCAGGTTGCGGCGAACTTACCCATCACGGCCAGCCTCCATGTTGATCTCTCCGGAACGGCAAATGCGACGGACACGGTGAAAATCAAAGGCCCGGACTCGGTGAATGCTACGCCAGTTGTCGTCCTTCTCAACAACAAAGGCGTTGGTGCCGCGAACATCCCGGTGACAAGCAAAGCGCGAATCGCCGGAAGCTGGTTGTGGGCCGTGACTGTCTCGGAAGGCGGACTGACTTCATCAGCATCGGCAGTTCAATTTGTCGGGGCGGTGAGCCCGAGAATCACCTACCCGAGTGCATCCATGATCTTGAAGGCCAAGGGGGGCTTCATCGTCGTGCGAGGAATCGCCCCAGACCCAAGCCCCAAAGACACGGGCACAGCGGTCTACCGGGTTAGCCTGCATCCGGGCACGGTCGCCGCACCCGCGGTCGCCTCCTGGAACACCCTCACCGCGTTGCCAAGTCCCCAGCTATTGCCTGTGGTCGAGGCCTCTGCCGTGGCCAGCGCAGGGAAGATCCCGCAGGACTTGAGCGGGATTCCAGGGTCTGTCGGGCAAGCGCTGAGACTTGGCGTGGACCAGGATCTCGTGCTTCTGGATCCGAAGAACCTCAGGGATACCGTCTACACATTGGTGCTGTGGGTGGGGAAGGGTAGTGTCATCCAGACCTCGTCGTTGACCTTCACCCTCGATCGGTCGGGGATGACGAATTCTGCGTTGTCCCTCCAGCTTCTGTCGCCGGGGACCTCGGTTCTGGATCGATCCGATACATCCACCCTCAATGACACCTTGCGCTGGCGACTGCATGGTGCCGTGGGGCTGACCAACACAGTTTCGGTGTGGAACACCACGCTGGGTTCTTCGGCGCAACGAGTTTGGCAAGGGACTCCGTTGAACGATTCTACCGTGAATTTCGGCGGGTACGGAAGCGACGGAAATGCGTTGGCGAGCGGAACCTACCTCCTGCGCGTCACATCCCGGAACCTGGACGGCGAATGGGTTGTGGAGGCTCCGTTCACTGTTGTGGCCAGTCCTTTAGTCTGGACGTCATCGTTCCTCAGTGTTTCTCCCAACCATGTCGACCTTTCGATGGCGCGAATCCTCGGTACACCCATCCAATTGCAGGGCAAGGTGTCGCTACCGCGTACGGACACGACGCGTTTGGTGATCCGCGGGCCAAATGATTCCGGTAACATCTTGGCAGTGCTTGGTCCGCAAACCGCATCAAGCTGGGAGGGGGATTGGCAAGGCCAGGACCTGCTGAACAGGCTATGGTTCGATCCTGTCCAGAGTCCCTTAGCCGGGATCAGCAATGGAACTCTTCGGGTCTCGCTGGAGCGCAAATCCGGTACATCCTGGACGGAAATCGATCGCGACACCGTGACCATCACGGACATGAAGGCGCGTCAGGTCGCAGCACCAGGCCTGTTCGTCCAAGGAAAGAACATGGACTCCCTACGGGTCGCAGACTTGATCAGCGACTACAAGCTGCGTGCTCGTCTGGACGGGAACCTGCTGTACTTCCCTGAGCGTGACGCAGTATTCGAGATTCGTCCTTCTGGCAGCCAAACAGCTCGGCGATACAAGCAAGTCGATTACGAAATGCAGTGGGCCAAGTACTACAACTCTATTGCTGGCTTTCAAAACTATACGGGAAATTGGGAATCGCTCGGTTGGTATATTCAGTGGACAATTACAGGCGCACATGTTAGACATGCCAACCACATCCTGACTAGATCTGTTAGCCAAAGTCCGTTCTGGATGATGGCAGACTCGGGAAATACGGGTATGGGCGTACGCAGTACAATGAACGTGGTGTCGCCGAACTCTGGAAGCATTGATCGGTACACTCGCGTTGGTATTGCTCCACGATATCAATCTGAACTGGATACTGAGGCGTTTGGCATTGAGAGAGATAACAGAATCTATAGCTTCAATCCGAAAACGCTCATTGGCTCAGGGGTGAATTCCAAATTTCTTGACAGCAACTTAGCGTCGAATGATTTTTTCAATACAAATACCGGATATTCAGGGTACCATGAAGGCGATCCACTTTCAGCGCTATTTACGCTCGCGAATGATCGATTTCAAAAAGTATTGGATTCATCAAGTTTCCAGTACTGCAAAGATCCGCATCTTGACGACAACGGGAACGGCGTCGTCAGCGACCCAAATCCAGGAAGTTGGGACACTCGGTTATCAAATCTCTATATGTCCAGATTGACAGCGCAGCATCCAGAATGGCTGAAGTGTCCAACGCCATTTCGAGACTCTGTGCCTGGGCCGTGGAGCTTTTCCTGTGAGGCATTCACTGGTGTGGACACCACCAAAATCACTTGGGGAGAGTGGGATTCCACCAATCCAGACGGTGCGATCGTCATCGCTCCACAGGCCTGCACTGATTCGACGCTTGCGACAGTTTACCTGAACATGCATCTTGCGAATGCCCCGGTGCCGAAAGAATTGGTGAGTTTCCAAGAATATGCGGACATGTTGCGAGATTCGACATCATTGATGACATGGAACACAGGAGATAATATTTCTGCCTACTTCCATCTGACTCGGCCACATGTGGGGGTCTTGGACGATTCTTGGTGGTATGAAGCTCCCTTGGACTGGAATCAGACTTTTTATGTCTATGCGCCAGGGTATCGACAGCCAACTGGTGATTCCATTGGAACTGAGTTATATGCCATCAAACGCGGAACCACCATGCGATTGAATGGCAATTGCGATATCAGGTTTCATAAGTGTATCGAGCAATTCCGTGATTCGATTACGACGAAAGTTGGATACGATCGAGTCATTCCAGCTGACAGCGCAAGAATTAACGCCTTATCGCTATATAAGTTGCGGCCAGGTGAGGGTGTGTGGTATCTAAAGTACAACTCGAGTTATTGTTGTACGAATGACCTCAGGTACGAATTCAATAAACCGGATTACAATGATGATACGCTTGAGACGCTTCCTTATGAATACAACATGAATCCACAGGAGGGTTATACCGTGCCGCCCCGCCTGAATTGGTTGAATCCGTGGTTCTATTTGAGTGATACAGCAGTTACAAGTGTTCGTGTTCCGTTGTATGCCCCGGATACAACATCGTGGTTGGATAAATATCCGTGGGATGTGAATAGCGGAAGTCGCACCATCGATGGCCAATCCACTTTCGGCGGATACAAGGAAGGGCAGATCGGCTATTGGTTCCGACCAGTTTCTGATTCAGAACACCGCGTCTATCCTGTGAATGCGTATGGGGAAACGCTATCTGAATTGGACTTTGTGGCAGACTATCCGCATCACATCTATCTGGATACGTCAGATGTCGTCAATCACTCCAACCACAATCTTCGGTTCCGACCAAGGCTCATAACAAGTGCGCGTACCCGCGGTGTGGTCTGGGATACCGTCAACATGCCCTGGCCTATCCTGGGGTTCGGTGGACTGATTCCGGATCATTTGGACATCGCGACGTTGCAGGATACCGTGATCGGGGATAACGCAAACCTGGGAAAGACCTGGGCTCGAGATTCTGTCGCCTTGCGCCCCGATTCGCTTTGGGTACCCAGCGCGGGGAGCCTCGGAACACTGGATCCAGATTCCCTGCGCGTATCGGTGTGGCGCTTGTTCCCAAGGCTGCCTGACGAGCAGTACACCGGATCGACTGCAATAGGGGACACGTCTCGGAAGGATTCTTTGTTCTCCTATGTGAAGGCTCAGACCCTGGGCTGGGCGGTGGCTCCCTTCGACGTCAATGGCGTATTGATTCTCGATCAAAGTCGGATCCAGTGGGCACTGGACCCAGGTAGTGACACGACCTTCACTTGGTCCGACCGATGGAAGAACACAGCCCTTTCCCTAAATGTCCGTAACCCCAAGCTGAACATCGCGTATGTCCGGCTACCGGACACGCTGCAGGCATGGAGTTCGGCGCAGGATCCACTCTTGGCGCCTCAACAGGGTTGGTTGTATCTGCGCAATTCCATGAACTCGAATCCTGCCAGTGGATTCACGCCATCGAGCCCAAGTGTTTCGCTTGTGCCCATCGGCGCCTCCAAGTCGCGGGTGGACTCAGCACCATGCTATCGGCCATGGGTCGCGAGCGCGTTCGTGCGACCCCACGATGCCGGTGTCGCGGCCTGCCACGACTCCTTGTCCCTCAATCCGAACTTCCTTTTGTCGGGCAGCTCTTCGCGATGGAACGTAGAGATCTACTACCCTGACGGTCAGACGCCGAACCTGGATCTTGCCCAAGGAACGACAACCAGCCTGCAGTCCGTCTCGTTGCGGCTTTCGGACAACCGTTCCAGCCAGCGCTGGGTGCGACTCCAAGGCGTGCTCCCGGACACCATCCGTCAAGGCGGCCAGACCTACTCGCTAGCTCACTGGCGGGTTTTCGGGACCAACAACGGGAAGATCCAGGATCTGGACCTTCCGCGTGCCCAGACGGACAGTAACAACCTGAAGTTGGGGTTGCACAAGGCGAAAACCGGGGACAACTTCTGGACACCCGGAGACACCTCGGACCTGGCTTGGTGGAACATCACCGGTCTTCAAGGATCTGCGGTATTCCAGATCCAGGGTGTGTATTCCACCGGAACGGATTCGCTCGCGACGTGGGCCCAGGTATCCTTCATCGTGGGACTGCCCCGAACAGGTGATTCCGCCACGGTGACGGACGCCTACGGTCGCGCTACCCTGGTCATGCCGCCCGACAGCGCGCACTCCGGAACGCCCATCGTGCTGAACACCTTGGCGGGGACGGATCTCAACGCCTTGCCTCTGAATGGTGTCATTCCACTTGGGCCGGTGATTCAGATGTCGCCTTCAGGCACTCGTTTCCAGCCACCGGCGTCGCTGGTCTACCGGATGACGTTGCGGGAAGTGATGGCGTTGATCGGGCCGCCGGCACCAAAGGACAGCTTGACGACTTCGCAAAAGAACTGGAGCAACGCCTGGGCCTGGGCCAAGTCGGAACTCGCGATCTGGGAGATTTCGGATAACGGGACGTTCCAGCTTGCGCCAACGGTCCTGACATTCTCGGGCGACACCTTGAGGCCTTTGCTGGACAACACCCAGATGGTTCTGACAGGCATGATTTCCCACTTCTCCTTGGCTGCAGTCCTGCACAAGGATCCATCGAAGAACCTGGCGCCACGCTGGGTCTTCGCTCGTCGTGCTGGGGCAGGGTTGCGATTCTCCCTGGACGCGCTCCAGGCCATGTCCCTGGGTGCCAATCCGCAAAAGATCCATGTGCGAATCGCGGCGACTGCTGTGTCGGATTCCACACATTTCGCTCCCGGTGAAGTCCTACTGACGCTGAAGCAGGGTTTGGTCGATTCAACATTGGTGACGCTTTCAACAGCGTGGACCCAGATCTTGGGCCGTGGTCAGGCGTATGCGTTCGCTCGTTACGATGGATCCCTCGCCTGGATTCCTGTGGCCATCGCCGACACGTCTCTCAACCCGACCTTCGGAGCTGTGACAGCGATTCCGAAATTTGTCCATTCCGTTTGCACGGATACCGTCCGGCTGGTCTTCGGCTCCGACCAGTCGGGCGTTGCTCAGGCCAAGGTCATGAACGGGGCAGGGAGTCAGGTCGCGTATCTTTCATCTCCCGTGAACGCTGGAGCAGATACCCTCAAATGGCCCGTCTGCATTCAGGGAGTACCCGCAACAAAGGGGCTCTACAAGACCCTGGTGGAAGTTGTTCGCGCCGATGGCACAACCAGCGGAGATTCTACAAGCAACCTTGCCGTCTGGGGTGTAGACACCGTTGTTCCATCACTGGGTCCAATCCAGATCGCGCGTCCCGTGGAAGTCCCACAAGATGGGAAGACTGTGCGGATTGCGGCTTCTGACACTGGATGGCCATCCACCGCGAGCTGGACCGTCCAGGTTCGCCGAGTCCTGGATATCCAAGGGAGTGCGGCGGATTCCGTGTGGCGGGTTCTTACCCCCTCAGTGGGAACGGATTCCGTTCGTGCGAACTGGGACGCGAAGAATGGCACGAACTGGGCTCTTCGAGGCACCTGGCAGGCACAGATCCTGGCGCAAACCGGATCGTTCCGCTTGACGCGCTCTGCGTTGTTCACCGTGGACTCGGAGAGTTCCAGCATTGGACTCTCTCTTGTAACACCGGGACCGGTGTACGTAGGAGATCGGGTTCCTGCTCAGGTGACTGGACACGGATTGTCTGCATGGAGTTTGGTGATCCAGAAGGATTCGATCTGGAAGGGCGCGATTTCTGGCAAGGCATCTGGCGATCTTTCCTTTGAACAGGCACTGCGGACAGATACGCTGGCCAGTGGCCACTATCAGGTCTGTGCTGTGGGAACGGGTCTGCTCGGCTCCACCCGCTCCAATTGCCAAGACCTCTGGATTCGGCTGCGCTTGCTGCATCTCTCTTCGATCAGCGCTCAGCCGCAGGACACACTCTGGGTGGGATGGCCCGCTACGGTGTTGGTCCAGCATCCGAACCGCATGAGCAATTGGACCTTGTCGGCACAAACCGACCGTGCTGGAAACCTGGTCCGCCAGATCTTGCAGAATGGGCAAGTTCTCAGTCAGGACACATTGGTCGTCTCCGCGGGATCCTTCGCCTGGACCTGGGACGGGACCCTCGCCGGGAAGGCGCTTCCCGACGGGATAACCCAAATCAAGGTTTGGGCCAGCGCCGGTGCAGACGCTCCGGACACGACCTACTCCTGGTCGTTCCTGCTTCATCGCGTACCCAGAGTATTCGTTTGGTCGGGAACGACCCCCGATAATCTCGGCGCTTCCCTGGCCGCATCGATTGCGTCACACGGCGTTCTGGTGATCCGTGGCGACGCCAGCGCAGCAACGGATTTCCTGAACGCCAATCCGAAGGGGACCATGGTCCTGTTGGATACGGCCCTTTCCTACAGGTTCTGGCAGGGGCGTTCTTCGGGAGGACTGATACCGTGGACCTTGGCAGGCGGAAATGCGGTCTTTGTCGGTGCGCCGGCCTTGTCGTCTTGGCGTGATTCGACAAGCCGCATCCGGACTATTTCGGATACGGATGTCGCCCGGATGGCGATCTACGGAGTCCAGGCGACCGGGACCAATTTCAACAACATCCGGAACAGCTTCGCCCAAGGGATTCGTGATTCTGGACTGCGAATCGACTCGCTGGACGACTTCTCCGACAGCCTGTGGCATCACGTAACGAATTCTGTCATGCCTTGGTCGCTGCATCTGCGCTGGTTCGATTCGGCGGGAATCGAGGTCGATGCTGGGCTCTTGCACCATCGCGTCGATACCATCCGTTACAAGAATCTCCGCGGGCATGATTCGCTGGCCTTGGATACGAATTTGACAGGCTCCCTGAACTTCTACCCACCGGAAGACTCTGGAACTCGTAAGGGGAACCTTTTGGAATTGCCCACGATCGCGAATCCGGTCGACGCCAGCAGTGCAGGCCAACTGATCTGGGCTCAGTTGCTGGTTCCTGATCTGGGAATGAGCCGGTCTGACGTCCAGATTTCCGCGCGTCCGAATGGCGTTCGCGATTCCTTGAAGTGGCGTCCCATCCCTGGAGACAGTCTGCTGATCACCATGACCCTTCGGGTGCGTGACGGAGGAATGGACACCCTGCCCGATTCTGCAGTGATCGATTTGAAGCAGGTGCCAGGATTGTGGAACGACACGTCCATCGTGGTTCACCACCTTGTGGTGGGGAAGATGCGGCTGGCGACGATTCGCAAGGTGCTCCCGGGGAATTTCCCCTACGGTCCGGATACCATCCACGTGTCCGCGAGGCCGCTGCAACTTGGAAGCCTCGTGGAGCCCTATCTCAAGAATAACGTGACTCAAGGACAATTCTTGGTTGGCGATATCGCCAAGCCCAATCTTTTGTGGGCAGACCGGATGACAGTGCTATCCGGTATCCAGAAGCGACTTGCGCCTGTTGCTGCGGGCAAGCCGTTCAACGTGACCGTGCGGGGATGGACAAACCATCACCAGCCGCAGTGGTCGTACCTCTGGGAGCAGCGGAACAGTTCCAGCCTACGGACCCAGCAGGATTCTGGTCGAAGCGTCCAGCCGGACACCTCCAGTTGGACGATCTCTCCCTCTGTGCCACCGGATGCCGCAGATGGATCTTTCCGGACCATTGGATTCCGAGGCAGAGACGAGTTCGGCAACCAGGACTCGATCCATCTTCAGGTTGTGGTGGACGCACTCAACCCCAAGTTGGCCTCGTTCACGGTCTACAACACCACGGGCCCGATCCACAACATCACGGGCCTGATGGATACGGCCAACGACAGCACCGTGACGTTCTTCCTTCCGGCCACCGCGGGTCCCATGGACACGGCGACAATCCAAATCTCGGACAAACAAATGCTGGGACAAGTCTTCCTCGTGAGGAACGGCTCCGATTCGACACGGATTCTGGATACGTTCACAACGGCCTCACTCACTGTTCGGTTCCCGGTCGCTGTAGCCATGGATGACACAACAGATTCGACTGCGGCGAATTCCACGCAGTTGGTGATCCGCGATCGCGCTGGAAATGACACGACTGTCCGGTTCCGCGTTTTGGCTGTGCCGCCGCCGTTGCCCGTGGTTTACCACGTTCGGATCCCGACCTCGGGTGTCGGGCTCCAATACCCCACACTCCTGGACAGCTTGAATGGAAAGCTCACCGCATCGGGTGTGGATGATCTGATGAGGGCGGGTCGCAACCTACTGACCTCACCTCCGAACGATACGGACAATCCCTTCGCTGGCCGGACCCGCGGGGATTCCGGAGTTTTGGTACGCCAATCCAGGCGCGGAGTTCCCATGGACTTTGTGTTTGCACCCCAGACGGATATCCAGATCAAATCCATGGTGATCACGGTGGATGGTAACGTCGTTGACACCCCGGCGACGGTATTCAAGCCATACAAGTTGTCGATCCTGAAGCATCCTACCCAGAGGCTGTTTGAGTTCACACCCATCAAGTCCCACCATCGCATGGTCCTGCGGGTCTCCGACAACTTGGGCGGTGTCGACTCTCTGGTGGTCATGCTCGACGACTCGCTCGCGGATCTTCAGGTGATCGACGGCGCCGACGACAACAACGGGCAAGGTGCAGACTGGGGCGAGGTCTACATGCGCCGTAACGTGTTCAAGATCCCGGAATTGACGGATCCGCAGACGTGGGATTACTGGCTGATCCAGCGACGCAACCCCTTGGTCAAAGGGGAACGAGATAACCACCTCTACAGACTCTTGATCGACGAGGACGGCGACACCACCACCGGCGACACTTCGGCTTCGGTACCGCGCGGATTCAAGGGGGCGGATTTGGCCCTGGAGTGGACGAACCTGACCACCGCTGACGATGGAAGCGCTGCCCAGGTCACGTTGTGGATCTGGAACGTTTCCCTCAAGAGTTGGGTTCACTCCTCAAGTTCGCCGGAGGGCATCGATTATCTCAAGGGCATTGGTTTCCACATGAACGAGGTAGACGATCCAAACACGGTCCCAGTGGGACTGGGAGATCAGCGTCTACCGTCAGGGACCAACGCTCCCGCGTCTGGTGGCGTCATCGAGCTGGGCATCAAATCGGGCGCCTCCGCGAGCTTCCATCCCATTCGCTGGGCAATTGTGCCCGATGGTTTTGCAGGGGACACGGTTCGCGCCGCAACGGGTGGGATGCTCACTTTCTGGCCCGAAGACTTCAAACCGGTGAACGTGGATGGAGACGCCTCCGATTGGTGGCCGAACAATACACCGGCGAGGATTGAGGTGCACAGCAAAACGGACTCGATCGGCGACACCCTGCGTGCTCTCATCGGACTGAAGAACCCGACAACCCAGACCCTTCACGGTGTGTACCTAGTCTACTGGGTGATGGCCGACGCGACTCCGTCCGTCAGCCTGACCGGCCTGCCCTCCAGATGGCGCGGGATGACTGTCTCCACTCCAGCCGTGGATTCCTCCAAGAAGGTCGATACGACCAACCACTTGGCGACGTGGAGGATCTCGATCTCCTGCGACAGTTGTGTCTTGCCTGGAGGTTCTTACTTCTCACCGATCGCCTTCCTCAAAATCAAGCGGGACCGCTCCATCTCCGACACTTTCGATTGGAGCCATTCCCACGATTCGGCGGCGGTTGACGGCAACATCACGGTCTACGATCGTGCCGGCATGCTCATTTCCGGAAACGAGCCGCCTCCGCGGGACCTGCGGACACCGGTTGCGAAGATCACTCCCTCGGGAGTGTTATGGGCTACGGTGGGTCAGCCTCTGGTTCTTCGGGCGGACTCCTCATTTGATCCAGATGGGCGGGTACTCGCCTACAGTTGGTGGCATTCCGGAAATGGCAAGACCTCCAGCGCTCTGGCAGACACCTTTGTCGCGGCAAATCCTGGCTTCTACACGGTGACCCTCACCGTGAGGGATGCGGCCATTGGCTATCGCGTCGGCATGACGACAGACACTGTCTTCGTCCAGGATTCCCTCGGTTCGATGGGGAGTCGGCCTGTGCTGGTGGATTCCCTCTACCTCTTCGACGACCAATGGAATTCGAACTGGAACCAGCGCTGGGAGATGAAGGATTTCGTACGATCGACGGACTCCATCTGGGGGGCTGATGGAGCGCGGCACCAGATCCTTCCATTCCGCGGTGCCAACATGCTCTCTTTGCCCTTCGACTCCCTTGGGGATCTCTACCTCAGGGCGACCTGCGACTCCAGCTACTGGATGAATCCGACGACTGGATTCAATTGGTGCCCAGACGAGGTCGACCTGCGCAAGTACACGAACCTGGAATTCAAGATCGCCATGGACGCGGGCGTCAGGCAACCCTTGCGTATATGGTTGGACCGTAGCGGCAAGACGAACGGCAACGGCGTGGGGGAGGAGGATTTTGCTTATGTGAACCATTACCTCCACGACATGTCTGACCCTCCGCTCTGGCAGACCGTGAGCATCCCGCTTTCCGAGGTCTACACGGAGCCGCAGATCCGAGGCGGATGGCTCCAGCTCAAGATCATGACAGATGATGCGTCGAGTGGTTCGTATTCGACCCATCCTCGCGTCCTGCTGGACGATATCCGACTTGTTCGGTACCAAACCTCGAACGCGCAGATCGTGACTACGAGGACCTCCGGCCTGGAGGTTCTCGCGAACACGCAACAAACTGGACCGAACTACCAGTTGGGGTTGACTGTCCGGCTTCTGAATGGTGGGTCTGTCCCGCTGCAACTGGACAGTCTGCGCATGCGAACCTTCTACCAGAGCTTGCAAGGAATCGTGTTCAGGGATTCAATACTGGGCGTAGACGAAATGATGGTCCAGAACATCTCGGGTCTTCCCGTCGACTCCACGATCGACCGAGCCCAGTTGACCATGGCGAATCTCACATTGGATTCGCTCCGGCCCCCAAATTCTCTCGCCAACGAGTTTGGGCAGATCCAATGGATTGGCAATACATCCGGTCCCGACTCCGGATTGCGGATGCAATCGACAGCCTCGGCGGCATTTTGGATGGCAGTTCAGAACGGGAGCAACCCCAATTGGAATCCCAACTTGGTTCCTATGATTCGGTTCAGTTCCGGTCGATCTCTGGCCTGGAGTTGGCCAGATTCTGCGAACTTCTTCCAGTTCGCTCCGCACATCGTGGTGGATCACCTCATGCCAGATGGCTCCTGGGCGCGAGTCTGGGGATTGGCTCCCAACGATAATCTCGGTTTGGTGTCGTACTGGTCCCCCGAGAATCTTGTGAACCCGGCACAAGCGATCGACGGTTCCAAGCAGATCAAGGCCCATATCACAGTGAATGGGGCAACGACGCCGAGGGCTCATCTACAGGCAGTGGCGGACGCCTCCTCGGATCCGTTGGGACATCCGTTGCAGTTCTATTGGCTGGATTCCGCAGGCCATGTACTCAAGGCCGGATCCACAGACTCCTTCATCGTGCCCGACACTGGCAAAATCATTTTACGGTTGCGTGCCTTCGACCAGCTGGACCCCACGCGAACCGGAACCGATTCGCTTGTGATTCTCTCGACAGGTATTGCACTTGATACTGCCAAGATCCTGACAGGTCACGGGGGGAATTGGACCCCAGGTAGTGCCTGGGGTACTGGTACTGCACCCACGGCCTATTGGGCGGCTACTGTGGACCTCGCCGCGAAAGATGGCTCCTGTCCGGTACGTCTGCTCCCCATCGGAGACGATTCCATTCTGGTGCTCCCATTCTCCAATAACGCGTTGGATGGAGTCCGCTTCGATGCCCCGGCCAGCGCGTTGGACCGCAGCCGGTTTTCGCATCTGGAGTTCTGGGTTGCGACAAGCCGAGATTGGCCGAGTCGTTACTTGCGTGATCTGCCGGTGCGTACCTGGCTCACGCATCAGGTTCAGCCGGGACCTGGGGACGACAATCATTCCTCCGAAGAGGACTTCAACCTGATCCAGGTATACCTGGGTTCCGGGCATCTCCAGCGCCGCTGGCAGAAGGTAAGTATCCCCCTCGACGAACTTTTCCAGAATGCACTTGCGGCAAACTCGGATTCCACCAAACTCTTCCTGAAGTTCATGCTGGACCATTCCGTTGCTTCCGGTGGCATCGACACGTCCCGTCGTGCAGATCTGTACCTCACGGGCTTGAGGTTTGTGAAATACGGCGATGCACCACGGGTGACAACGCGTAGGGTCGGAGCTGTTCTGTTCGGTGAAGCGAACGCGATTGGAAATTCACCCACCACTCGTATCGACTTCCGTCTGCTGAATCCTTCCCACCTGCCGCTCTTCTCGGACAGTCTACGCTTGCGCCTAGCCTACTGGAGCCCGAATGCGGTTACCGACTGGTTCCAGAACAACGACGAAAATGGGATGGGGACGGACGAGTCCGTTTCGAACTCCTGGTTTTCGCCGCGGGACAGCGCCTGGGACTTCTCGAGTTCGGTGGATCCCCAAGGGCGCAAGGCCAATCACGCGCTCCAGTTGAGTTGGAATACGTCCGCTCCGCTGATCGGGGGCAAGGGCTGGGAGGCGATCTGGGGAATCGGATGTAACGATTCGCTCTTCCTGGCCGGGAAGTCGAGGCAGCATTTCGCACCGGACCAGTCGAGTTCGTTCTCGCTGATGACGGGATTGGTGGCCGAGTACAAGAATCAGGGAAGTTGGAAGCGTCTGTGGGGTTACGACGCTTGGGATAATCCAGACACGGTCAATTTCTTGGGTCGTGAACCTCTGCGTGCGCCGTCGGACACGGCCATGCCGGTGGGAAGCGT
>OCZT010002917.1_pt1 | contig 17596 bp, 16 predicted proteins | sample 1539031 | NCBI WGS metagenome assembly OCZT01 (sample SAMEA3539308, study PRJEB22396) | soil metagenome | biome: tundra; feature: field; material: soil | place: USA | collected 2010-05 | depth 0.15 m | reverse complement strand
CCGCTGCACGCCGACGCGATTACGCCGGGCGGCCCGGGACACTTCGGCATGGTCTTCATGCCAGGCAGCTACCGGCGTACCAAAGCCGACACCGGACGAATCATCTCCGCCCTTGAAGCAAAGCTCGCTGAATACCCTGGCGATGAGGATCTAGCGAACGGCGAGTGCTGGCTGTAACAGGGAGACTGCCGCCGACGAGGCTCCCGGGCCAGCTACCAGTCGCGATGATCGGCGAGGTTGCCCCTCGCACCACCTGTTCTCCCAGAGCCCTCATCTCGGCACAGAGCCTGCTCGCCGACCAGCCGACCGACCTCGAGCGCTTCGTCAGGACGGTCGCCGCGCAGAGTCACCGCCCTCAAGTAACGGCTTCCCACTGCCTTGGCAGCCATCAAGCGCGCGAACTTCATAAGCCGGCTGCCGACGCAGCCAGGGAACCGAAGCCATTTTCTCTGCTACGGAGACGGGCAGCGGCCGAGATCTGAGCATACCCGGCCACTCCAAGGCATCTGCTCGTATAATCACAGTTCAGAGGGAAGCAAGCATCTGAGCACGTCGCGATATTTCAGCTGCCAGTGGGACCGGCACCGCTTAGTTAGTCACTTGATCTTGAAGTAGGGTATCGAACTAGAATTTGAAAAACTTCTCTGAGCTGGAGCCCCGTTACGGAATCGAACCGTAGACCTTCTCCTTACCATGCATGCCAGTTTCGTCTGATGACGTCGCTGTGGATCGGATCAGCGCAGGCCGGAAGCATTGTGGTGTTTGAGTACGTCGCGCTCCGTCTGCGGTTGTCCGGCGCCGTTGTCACTTGATTCGTCACTGGCCTCATAACCTTCCTCTAACTGACCGGGAGCTGGGCAGTTCCGTAATCAGTCTCGGTTACAGCGAGGGCGGGAGCTGGGGGCGGCTGCTCTCCAAGAGGACCGCGGCGAGTACCTGGGTCGCCTGCACGAGTCCCTCGTCTCCCGCCGCGATCGCAGTCGCCTGGGTCCTGACCAGGCCGAGCCAGGCCTCAGCGGCGACCGCGGCGGCCTGGATATCGGCATGCTCGGTCTCGACCGCCTCCTCGTAGGCGGTCCGCGCCAGGTGCCAGCGCCGCCGCACCACGAGCAGGCTGGCCGGCTCCATGTGAGCCATGAGCGCGGCGGCACCAGCGGTGATTACGAGGATGAATGTGCCGGTAAGGGCACCCAAGACGGCGCTTGCTGAATCATACTTGTGGACCGTCGGCCAACCCGTGTGCGGGCCGAGACAGTGCAAGGCGACCAGCAGCAGCCCGAGTAGCAGGGCGGCGCTAATGATGACAACCACTAGAGCCCAGCGCCGCTGACGGACGGCGGCCGCGCCGAGCCAGGCCACGGTCAGCCAGACCGCAGTGGCCGCCACCGCGAGCAGCACGGACCTCAGCTCGCCGAGCTCGATGAGGTTGAGCATGGCCAACCCGCCGCTCAGCACAAGGACAAGCAGCAACCCGACGCCGAAATCAATCGGATGACGCCGACGTGGCTCGAGCCGGTGCCGTAGTTCCTCGTAGCCAAGCCGGGATGCCTGGACAGCGGCGAGTTTCAAGCGGGTGATCGCCGTCGAGCACACCGCCAGCACCCGGCAGTGACTGGCCTCGGCCAGCAGGCTCGCTGCCTCTGGGTGGTTGGCCAGCAGTTCGCCGATGATCTGGGCCGGCGTCAGCCGGTGTTCTGGCTGCACTGTCGTAGCCCCTCTCTCACTCAGGCGGTTCCTGCATGAGAAGAGGGGCGAATTCTTACTAACTGACACTGACGTTTGTCAGCTTAGGGCCGGGCGTCGCTCTTCCTTTCGTACATCGGATGTCGTGCGCACCGCCGCAGGACCGGCTGTCCCGCGGCGGTGGCCGACCGGACGAGGAGGAGAACACGGTGCGGAACCTCATCCACCGGGTCGGCCGTATCGGCGCTGCCGTCGGCGCGGCCACCCTGCTGGCCGGCTGCGGCCTGTCCAGCGTCGCCGGGCCGCCGGGTGGTCCGGCGGCCGGTCCCCCGGTCACGATCACGCAGGACATGCCCGCCTCGGCCCTGCTGACGGTGATGACCGGGCCCGCCTCGGGCCCGGCGCTGTCCGGCCTGGTGGCCAGCACCGCCCGGCCGAACGAGGACGTGAGGATCTTGCAGGCGGGAACGCCGGCCAGGACGATCGCCGCGTCCGACTCCCCGGCACCGTCGATGATCACCATGCCGGGCCGGCCGCTGCCTCCGGGGGGCGGCCAGACGGACTATCAGACGGCTCAGTACGCCAAGCGGCTGCAGGCCTGGCGGGCCAGGCACGCCGCGGAGGTGCAGGCCGAGGCGGCACGGACCCGTGAGAACGTCTCGGCCTGGCTGGCCGGGCTCGGGATCCCGCAGAAGATCAGCCGCCTCGCCGATCCGCCCGGCGACGAGGGTTCGCTGACCGCCGAGAGCGGGGTCGCGGCCAGCGCGCTGGCGGACCTGCAGGCGGAGGCCGGGAACATCTTCGGCGGCCACCGGGTGATCGTCCTGTTCTGCGACGACCTGAGCGGCGGCCTTCCGGCCGGCGAACTGACCGGGGTCGACGTCATCGTCGACACCAGCTATCTCCCGACGGCAGCGGCGGCCAGCGCGGCTCAGGCTGACCTGCTGGGGGCTGGGGCGGCCCAGGCCGCCGTGGTCGGGCCGGAGGTGACCGCCGCCCAGTTTGCCGGGCTGGTCTCGGCCGGCCTGAGCCGGGGCGCGGAGGGCGATTCGGTCTCGGCACCGGTGCTGTTCGCCAACGACAGCTTTGCGCTCGGTCCGGTGGCCATCGGGGAGCTCAAGGGGTTGCTGCCGCGCCTGCGGGAGCAGGGAGCGACCGCGGTGATCAGTGGTTTTGCCTCGACTCCCGGTACGGCCGAGGCCAACTACATCTTGTCTTATGATAGAGCGACAGCAGTAGCTAATTTTTTCGAAACACATAGAATTCCGGCATCCTCGCTGATAATCGCCGGGCACGGCGCGAGTGATGTGATGGGTTCGGGGTCCTCAGGCGCAAACCGGCGAGTGCTCGTGGTGATCGAGGAGTCAGCCGGCGGATCCTGAGCCGTTGCGGTCCCGGGGCAGCGCCGAGGTGGTTCGCTGGGCCTGTATTCGCTGGGCCTGCCTTGCTACTTGTCTAGCGGCAGAGGACCTCGGCCAGGTAGGCGGGCCCTTCGATCGGAGCCTGGCCGGCGATATCGGCGGCCGTGGCCGACGGCGCTTGCGGGACACAGGCCCTCGGGTCGAAGGCGGCCTGCCGCCGGGCGGCCAGGTAGGTACGGTCGCCATCATGGGCCGCTTCCCAGTCGCGGCGACACCGATCCCAGGCCGCGGCGGCTAGTGCGGCCCAGTCCTCCTTACTCGATTGCGAGGCCAGGCCCGCCGGAGCCCGTTCGGCGCGGAGGGCCGCATCGGCCCACCGCAAAGCGCGCCTGATCCTGTGTCCCTTGATGCCGCGAACGGGCCAGCGCTGGTCCTGCACCACCTCGATCCAGCTTTCCTGGAGTTCGTCCAGCGCGAATGGGAGGCGCAGCTCGGCAGCGACCCGGGACGCGGACGTTGTCTCCGCCTTGACGAAGCCGCCGTGGGCAAGGACGCGGCGGACGGCAGGGTCCACTAGCCTGGCCTGGCAGCGGCTTAGCGCGTCGCAGTCCGCGCCCGGGGCCAGCAGGGCCTCGACTATCACCCGTCCCTTCGCGCCATCGTGCCGAACGAACAGGTCGGAATACGTGGACAGTCCAGGCCGGAAGAGCCCTTCGGGCACGAGGTCGGGGTCGAGCATCCACTGCAGGCGGGCTAGGCGCACCCGGTCCTTCTCGAGGCTCTCGACTTCGGCGGCCACGTCGAATTCTGGTGTCGGTAGCGGGGCGGCGGGCCGTGGCCCGGACCGCCCATCGATTGCTTCCTTTAGCCGGGCAGCGCCCTGCGGGTCGTCGGCTGCGGCGATGGCGGCGACGGCGAGAGCCGCCCGTGCGGCCTGTTCGGGAAGCACTGATGTGTCGATGCTGGCCTGCTGCTCGATCAGCTTGGCCAGCGCTTGGTGTCCTTCGGCACGGGCCCGTGCGCGCAAGCCAGCGCGTTCGGCGAGCTCGGCGGCCTCGGCGGCCCACCAGGGCGAGCCGGACGGAACCGGGCTGGTGGCCCGCGCCACGTCAAGACGCGCCAGACTCGACAACGTGCCGACGAGTCCGGGCTCGGGCGAGAGCGCCGCTCCTCCCCCCGACCCGGTTGCGGCACCGGACACCATGTCCGGTGCCTGTGCACCGAACAAGCGCATAAGCATCGCTGCTGCCTGCTCACCGATCGCGATAGAACCGTCTGTCCCGGCGGCATCCACTACCATCCGGCATAGGCGACCATCAGCACGGTCGAAGGCCAGGTCCAGACCCGGCACAGGAATCAAAGGGGCTTCTCCCGCCACCCCCGCGGGGAGGCCCTCGATGATCACCTGGCCGGTCTCGCGCTCAAAACTAAGCGTGAGGTTCATAACTACAACTTCGCACCGTATAGCCGCCATGGCCAGCATCATCTGCTGGAACTTCGGTTCGTGTCCGCTGGGGACAGACGGCGGCTCGCTTTGGCGGAGCTATGTCTGGGAGGTCACTGTGTGCAGGGAGCGGCGAACCGCGCCCGGTCACGTCGTCGAGAGCAGAGCACGGATGGCCTGGTCGAGCGCGGCGTCCCACCCGGCGTGGTCGACATCCTCCGGGGCAGCCGAGCGAAGCGCCCACGGGAGGAGCATGTGGTGCAGGCTACCGATGTGACGCTGGAGCTTCTCGGCGGCCTGACGTTCGGCGGCACGGGCGTCCTCGGCGACCTGAGCCGCGCGGCGGGCAGCGGCGCGTGCGCGGGAGTGGTTAAGGAACCGGGTCCGCGCCAGCACCGTGGAGCCACACAGGACCAGGCCGGCCGAGATGGCGGTCAGCAGGGCGGACTGCAGGACGGCGATCGGCAGCGAGTCGCTGGACACGGTGATCAGGAACTCGGTGCGGAGCGCCAGCAAAGCGAGGTACCCCACGGTGACCGCCGCCGCCAGCACGCCTCGTCGCCTCGGGTGGCCCCGGGTGATCTCGAAGCCCAGCATCGCCCCGATGGATGCGACCACCAGGATGAGCGTGACGAGCAAGGTCCCGGCGGAGTCGAGGCCGAACGCCTGGGCGGCCCAGTTCAGCGGTACGGCATCCAGGATGACGAGGGCGACGACGATCGCGAGGCCAAGCCCGAAGCCCAGGACCCGGTGGTCGCCAGGATCGAGCTTGACGGCCAGGTTCGATTTGTGCTGTTCGGTGTCCGCCTCGGCCTTCTCGGCCCGGTTGGTGCGCTCGGCCAGCTCCCGCAGATGGACGCGGGTGCGCAAGGTTTCCTTTATCTCCTTCGCCACGGCAGGATGTTCCTGCAGCAGTCGCGTGATCGTGGCGGTCGCGTGGGCCTGCAGGACGGCGTCCTCTGGCGTCATCTGTTTGGCGTTGGTCTGCACCTGCAGGGTCGGTTCGTCGCGTTCGGGGTCCGGTTCGCCACGATCGATGATCGTTTCAATTGCCATTTCTTCCTCCTCGGGTCACGGCCTGACAGAGACGAGCCAACCGGGCGGCGAACCTGACACACGCCGCGCATGTCACGTTCGTTCACGTCAGTTCGTCGCGGTCGACGATGGACTGCAGCAGCGCCTTCAGATCCTCGCGGGCCCGGCGGAAGCGCTGGTGAAGCAGGTTCGCCAAGGCGCCCGGCTGAGCGAAGTACTCGGGATAGGCCGCGCGGAGGGCTCCGTTTGAGTCGGCGTCGCTGGGTTCTCCGTTGAGGCCGTCCAGCAGGACCTGCTCCGCGGAGTTGCAGATCACGGTCCGGTAGCGGCGCGGATCGTCCGAACGAGCGGGCACAGCCGCTTCGAGGCTGGCGCGGTGGACGGCGAGCCGAGCGCGCAAGGACCTGGCCAACTGAGCGGTGCAGACCATCTCATCGACCGGCCGGGACCGGGCCGGACCACAGACCACGGCGCCGTGTTGGCCCCGGTCCAGGGCGTCTTCCGGGTTCTCGAGCGGAGTCGCCGCCCGGCGAAGCACGAACAGCGACTTGATCTCGTTCCTCAGCACCGTGAGGAAGTAGGCGTATAGGTTGTCGATACGCTTCGGGTCCTTGACCGTCGCCACCTTGTAGTAGGCGGTCTGGAGGGCATCATCAGCCAGACCCGAGTCGCCCGCCCATTTCCGGGCAAGGACTCTGACCTGGGGTTCCTGGCGGATCGCCAGCAACCGCTGCTGGTGATCCGACGATCCGCCGGGGGCATCCAGGTTGTTCACGATGCGCACCCCCGTTCGGGAAGCCTTCACTAAAAGCCTAACTCCACCTCCTTAACCCGACAATACCCTGATAACATATTATTTTCCCAAACTCTACTAAAGTCTAGTAGAGTTTTGTAGAGCTTAGTATTGATTTGTAATTGTTACCAGGCTTGAGTAATACTTGTTATCGCTAAGTCCTAGCACTCCCAGTCGGCATGCTCTATGTTTGGGGGATCCGTTGAGCGATCACTGCTCGCTGGCCAAAGCACGCTCGGAACCAGAGCTAGCTGTGCTTCCCGGGAGGTGACCCCATGCAACCAGTACCCCCGGCAGCTCTGCAGCTAGCCCAGAAGCTTCGTCAGTTGCGCCAGCAGTGGTCGGACGCTCGTTTGACGCAGCAAGATCTGGCCAAGGCCTTCAGCGCCGAGGAGAAGCTCGCCGCCGCCACGGTGTCCTCCTGGGAGAGCCTCAGCTCGCCCAAGCTCCCGCCGCGCCACCGGCTGCTTTCCTACGCACGCTTCTTTGCCACGCAGCGGTCAGTCGAGGCGGGCCCCAGGCTGCTGACGCTCGAGGAACTCACGCCAGACGAGAAAACGGCCTACAGGAATATCGAGACTGAGCTGCTCAGGCTCAGGAGCGAGGCAGCCGGGAACTCGGCCGAAGAACAGATAGCCTTCAGCAGATCCTGGCATTTTGCTGACGCCAGTGGTATTACCTTTGTCTGCGCGGAGCTGCCCGAAGAGGAGACCGGGCCGCTAGCAGATCCGTCAAATCCGAACTATACGGAACTACAGGCATTTGCGGATGTGGATGCCCTGATGGAGCTGCACGGACATATACGGGCAGAAAATCCGCAGATGACCGTACACTTCAAGATCCCGGCCGACATAGAAACTGACGATCTTACCGGACACCTTGTCCTTCTCGGCGGCACTGTCTGGAACGAGATAACCGAGCGGCTGTCCGAGATGGCGAGACTGCCGATAAGGCAATTCGCCCACCCGGACCTCCTCACCGGAGAGATCTTCCTTGTCGACGTGGATGGCAGCGAGAAAGAATTCTGGCCAAAATGGGTGGACGCTGAGGGCAAGACGCTGGCAGAGGATGTAGGCCTGCTCGCCAGAGTGCCGAATCCGCTTAACTCGAGCCGTACGCTAACCATATGCAACGGCATTCACAGCAGGGGGGTGTATGGCGCCGTGCGCAGCCTAACCGATGCGCAGCTTCGCGATGCCAACGAGCGCTATATTGCCACGCACTTCGGAAATTCCGAGTCGTTCGCGATACTGATGTCGGTCAAAGTAATCAAGAACAAGGCGATGACGCCCGACCTCAGCAGCCATGGGGTCGTGCTCTACCAGTGGCCGCAGGGTACTGCCGCATGAGCAGCACAGGCCCCGGGGGTCTGGCCGATTACGAGGCCGCATCCGAGATGAGCCGACGCGCGGCGAGCATCCGCCAGCTTGGTACGCACCGCAAGCTCGTCAGCCGAACGGAGCAGCGGGAACTCGAAACCAGGCTAACCCTTGACGCTATCATCGTGCCTGCGTCAAGGCCCGCGCGAAACCTCGAGCAGGCCATTACTCTGGCCCGGGCCATGAACTGCGCGCTGCTCATCCTGTGCAGTCACCAAGTGAAACCTCACGAGGTTCACCAGCTGCTCGCCGAACGGACATTCAGTGGTGCGATCGTGGTCGACCTGCCCGACGGCTACCGCCATGAGCTTCTCGATTTCCGCGCCTTGGCGTCAATAAAAGACGAATTGCCGGATGCCTGCTCGTGGTACGTCACGGATCTCAGCGCGAAACGGAACGTGGGTCTCATCCTAGCCCGGATGCTTGGGTGGCGACGTATCTTCTTCCTGGACGACGATATCAGGGATATTAATCCTCTTGATGTGCAAAGCACGGTATCCATGCTCAAGTCCTTCCCTGCAGCCGGCATGCGAGTAAGCAGCTTTCCCGACAATTCGGCCGTCTGTCACGCCAACCGGATGACCGGAGGACCGCAGGACGTCTTTATCACCGGGGCGGCTATAGCCGTGGATTGCCAGCGCAATACCGGGTTCTTCCCCGATATCTATAACGAAGACTGGCTATTCTTTTACGATGCGGCGTCAGCTGGGCGGCTGGGCGGCTCAGAGCTCAGGGTAACACAGCTTCGCTACGACCCTTTCGCCGATCCGGATCGCGCCGCATGGCAGGAATTCGGCGACGTCCTTGCGGAAGGCCTGTACGCACTGCTCGATCAAGGCCTGGATTGGCGGTACGCCACCGACGGGTACTGGAGTCAGTTCCTCGAAGCCAGGCGAGGATTTCTTGAGGCGATCCTCGGCCGCGCAGAGACGATGAACTCAGGTAAAAAAGAACAGCTGCTGCTCTCCGTGGAGATGGCGCTGAAATGCTCGGCCGCAATCGAGCCTGGATTGCTGGAGCGTTATACGCGGCTCTGGCAGCAGGACCTCCGTAACTGGCAGCGGCATATGGCCGGGATCCCCAAGATGCCATCCCTGGAGGCCGCGCTTGAGGCCTTGGGGCTCGAAGAGCCGGCCGACGGCGGAATCGCTGACGTCGCTCGGATTACCACAGCGGCCGCCGCCGAGGGGGCGGCGACGACGCCGTTCGCGCTGCGGGAACTCTATGATCTCCTCGAGACCGGCGCGGAGAATGACGGGCGCGCGGCCTCAGATCGCGGAGAGCGGGGCGGACGTAACAGACGGGCCAGCGTTCTTCCGCACCACGGGTTTCCCAACGTCCACGAGGGCGGCCGCCTCGCCTCGGCCTGGCGAGCTTTCCGGCCCGGACGTGGGCATGGGCCAACGGAGTCCAGCCCGGCGCTGAACGTCCAGACTGCGGCGGAAAGCGTCTACAACTGAGGAGCCCGCGGTCGATCTAGCCGGCCCAACTACTTGAGTACGGGCAGGTAAATGTCAGACTGCTAAGGTGCCGCATATTTCGACTGAGAAGGCTTATTGCCTTCCAGACCTGGTCGACAGGGACGTTTCTCCCATTCTGACCAGCGCCGATATGTGCGAAGCCGAGCCGCGGACCGCCGACGGTACCGCCAGGTGACGGAGGAAGGCAGAACGCGGCTGACCCGCCCGGTATATGCACTTCTTCTATTTGTTTGTGCGCTCGTATTGGTTGATACCATCTTTTTCACGGCACTGACGCCGCTGCTGCCCCACTACTCACGCACGGCCCACCTGTCCAAGACGGGAGCGGGCATCTTGGTCGCTGGCTATGCCCTGGGCACTCTGGTCGGTGCGCTGCCCGGCGGACTGCTCACCGCCCACCTGGGCTGCCGGAAGATCGTGTTGCTCGGGCTGACCCTCATGAGCATTTCGACGCTGGTCTTCGGCTCGGCGTCCATTGCCGGGATCCTCGATGCGGCCCGCTTCGTCCAGGGGCTGGGCGGTGCGTGTACCTGGGCCGCTGGCCTGGCCTGGCTGGCCACGGCGGCGCCCGAGGACCGGCGGGGAGAACTGCTCGGCGTGGCTCTCGGCGCCGCCGTGGCCGGAGCGCTGCTCGGCCCCGTGGTCGGGGCCGCAGCCTACGAGGTGGGGACCAGACCCGTGTTTGCCATGGCGGCGGTGGCTGGAGCGGCGCTCGTGGTGGTGGCCTTTGTGGTCTGTGCCCCGCATAAGCCGATGCCGCAGGGGTTGCGGGAAGCCCTGAGGGCGGTGAGCGATCGGCGGGTCAGCACGGGACTCTGGCTGACCATGCTCGCCGGGATGGCCTTCGGCGTCCTGGACGTGCTCGCGCCCCTTCGGCTGGCCGACCTAGGGGCCAGCGCCCTGCTCATCGCGGGTACGTTCCTGGCGGCCTCCGCGATCGAGGGCTCGCTCTCACCGCTGGCGGGCCGGCAGGCGGATCGCCGGGGCACCGTCGTCCCCGTCACGATCTCGCTAGTCGCCGCCCTCGCCGTCAGCCTGCTGGCTCCCACGCTGGGGTCAAAGCGTTTGCTCATCCCGGTCCTGGTCGTGGGGATGCCTGCCTTCGGTGCCCTCTTCGCCCCGGCCATGGCCCTGCTGAGCAAGGGCGCGCACCGGCTCCGGCTCGACCAGGGCCTGGCGTTCGGCCTGGGGAACCTGGCCTGGGCCGGCGGCCAGGCCATCGCGGCCGCGGGCAGCGGGGCGCTAGCCCAGGCGACATCCGATCTGGTGCCCTACTGCCTGCTCGCCGGAGCCTGCCTCGCGACCCTGGCCGTCGTCCATTTCCGGCGAAGGCGCAAGGAGCGGGCGCCGGGCTGACGTCTGGTCCGCTACCGCTTCCTGGGGTCCAGCGGGCTGCGGAACGCGGCGACCGTATGGAATTCGCGGTAATCATCCGCGTTCCAGATTCGCCCGCGCTTAGTGTCGTTGGCCTCGCGCACGCGCCGGTAGTTGGCCTGCTCGTCCTCTGGGGAGGCGAATTCCTCATCCGGGTAGCGGATCCCCGCCACCCACCAGTACTGGCCCGGCGCCGTTATCGTCCTCATGTGGTCATTGAGCTCGGCGCCGAACACATGACAGAAATTCGACTGCCCCAGCTCGGTCTCGTATACGACATCGCCTGGCGCTTTAATGGGGAAGCCGCCGGTAATCCCGTTCGCGAGCCGCTCGGAGAATTCCGGCTGCAGCTCGGCCAGGTCCCCGGTCGCGGATACGGATATGACCATTTCTCCGTGCCGCGACGTAAGCCTGCCCAGCTGGTGAAAGTACTCGCGCCGAAGCCCCTCCCCGGGGATGTGGCCGAGGCCGCTATACCAGGACGTCGTGAGAAGGTACTTCTCCCTGCCGCTGGCCCGCAGGGCCAGTCGGCGCATCACGTCAGGGTCCTTGCCCTCATGGCCATGGACGAAGACCACCGTGATCGTGATACCAGCCTCGATTCTGGATATGCGGCCTGCTATGTAACCCGCAGTCCTATCCGGCATCCAGAACATGGGTCCGACCGGCTTGAAGCCGTTCGAACACAAGGCCTCTTTTGCCTTCTTGAGGCCTGCCGATGAGACGTCATAGGCAACGACTCGCAGGTCCTTCTTCGCGGCGGCGTAGTCATGGACGTACGATCCGATGAATTCATTGGTCACGCGCCCGGTACCGTAGCCAAAGTCGAACAGGTTGACCCTCCGGACGGGCCGGTTCGACTTGAGGGCACGGTCCATGGCCTCGCTCAGCGCGTCCCGTTCGGCCGTGAGCACCCGCACCGCAGAGCGGTGGTCGTAGTGGCCGACCTGGTACCGCTCGTCGTAGATCGACCGTTGCGATGCGTAAGCATTCTTAAAGGTAAGATCAGTTACCATTGAGGTCCCCCGTGGATGGCTGCCGAGGGGTTCTTGTTCAGGGCAGTGGTTGAGTTGCCTGGCTTCAATTAACCAGGCCAGCCTTCTTCCGGAATGCTACCGCGATCCGGCCTCTGCTAAGGGCCGCCAGGCATGTTTCGTGTCTCGGCGTGCCGAATACCGGGCAGTCGTCCGACCAACCGGGATCGCGAGGGAGTACGCGGCAGAAGCACCACGGCCCGTTCGGCTGAAATTGAGCTGGAGCACAGATCAAGAGGTCCGTACGGCGGGATGCGTCACTGGCCGCCCAGCCAGCGGATGAGGTTGCCCGCACAGCGGGGCGTATTCCTGCCAGTCCATGAAGCCGGGCGGTCACCACGCGGCGCGCATCCGAGGCGCAGGCCGCGCTGCGCCCGCCCCGTGAAATCCCACGGCCGGGGAACCGAGAAGGACGCCGCCAACGCTCTAGCCGAGAGCTAGTCTCAGTAGTTCTTCGCTGCGGGAAAGTTTATCCGAAAGCGGCTGCTTTATTCCAGTGCTGACGAAACCACGCTTTAGGTAAAGCCTGCGGGCCACGTCGTTGCCGTCCAGAACCCACAGCCAAACTGTTGGAATTCCTTTGTTGCTAAGACGCTCGAAGGCCACCTTAAACAAATCAGCGGTGATTCCAGATCGACGGAATTCAGGAGAAACCCACATATATTCTAAAAAATGCTTATCCTGCGGACTGGCCTGTTCTCTCGTTACCCCAAGAAGGCCAGCTATTCTGTCGTCACTTACTTTAATAATCCACTCACCGCGAACAAACTCGGCTCTCCATTGCTGTTCATTAAAGACCGATTCGCGGGCGAAGGTTGAAAGGAACATGTCAGGCGACTCACTCAGTGCAGCCAATCTGACATCGCACAGCTTCCGCCATTCCTCTTCGCGAAGAACACATGTATCTGGCACAATTTGGATTGTGCCACACTGCTGCCAGTTCCGCTACTATCTGAACTCTGCGCTCCTGTTAATACCGCGGGTAGTACCCGAAGTAGTACGATCTCAGGTGTGTAAGGTCTCCCATCGTATATCCGTAGTCCCAGCAGGCACTCCAGTTGAGGCTGCAACTGAAGCGAATACCTGCCTGGAGCACCTGGTGCTTGCGATCCTGCTCGCGGTCACCATCGCCGAGCCGCTGACGCTGCGCATCTTCCAGAACACGCTGGACAGCACGCCCAGACCACCCGGACCAAGCAGCTTGACCAGTACCAAAGCCAGCTGCAGACCTGCAATCCGGTGTCCGGGCAATGAGTCGGCTCGGCGCCCCGCGCCGACCATCACCTGACCGTGGCTAACCCCGACACAGACGGGCTCGACGACGTGCGAGCGCTGGCGGCGCAGTGGCTTCGCGACGCCGAGGCATGAGGCCTGGCCTCAGGCCGGCGACTTCTCCGCGATGATGTCTAGCTGCTGCCCGGTTTCCGCTCAAGACCGCACCTCAGAACGCTCTGCACGGCCTGGCCCGGCCGCGGTGCCACCCGATGCGGTCAGGCGGGCGAGCCGACGGGGAGGCCCGCCGCCCGCGCAGCGTCCAGGAGCCGCTTGTCGTAGGTCACGAATGAGGTCAGCCCGGGGCCGGAATGCAGGGCCGTGCCAAGGTGAACAGCATCCAGGCTGCGCACCGTGGCCGGCTCGACGGCCTGGGCCAGGATCCGGATCCGCGAGTTCAGATCGATCAGGCCGATCTGATCCAGCACGGCGGGCAGGAGGGAGACCGCGGCTGGCGCATACCGGGCCAGCGCCCGGAACGCTTCGATTTCAGTGAGTACCGAGCTGATCCACCCGGTCTCGGCCCGCTCGTCCAGCCAGCGGCGCAGCGCCGCTGATTCGGGCTCGGCGTGGGCGAGCTTGACGACAGCCGCAGATTCCAGGTAGATCATCACCGCTCGCCGGTGCGGTCGCGGGCCAGTTCCTCCGCCACGTTGACGCTATCGGGCTGCCCTAGGTCTATCTGTAGCACGGCCCGGCGCATCTCGGCTGCACGTTCCCTGCGGCGGGCCGCCTCCAGCACGGCTTGCCGGATAGCGGCAGATCGCGAGCTGCCATCCTGGGTCAGCACATCAAGGGCGTACTCGGTCTCCTCGTCAGTGCGGATAGTGATCGTGTCAGTCATACCACCAATGTAAGACATATTGTCTTACATTGGAAACATAACCTGCGCCGTCACCGGGATACGGTCACCGCGCAGGTTTCCTGACTAGATGGATGATTCCAGGGGATAGGTGCGCAAGATGAGGCGAGAGTCTCCACGATCAGAGTTATGGACAACGACATAGAGACTCTCGCTACCGCACTGTACGTCTTATGCGCAGCTACACCCAGGTCTGGCTTGCGGATTTGCCCGGCTTCGCGCGGGTGCCGCGCGTGCGGTTTGCTTGGTCTTGGTTTGCGCGCGGTCTTTGCAGTCGGCGCCCCGGCGCCGACCGGTGCCCGCGGGAGCTGCGGCGCGTGACCACGACAGGCATGGGAAAGAAAATTCTTCTGGACAGTTCTTACGGTCTTGACAATAAGAATTGTCGGTGACAGGGTTATGGCATGCAAGATGTCGCAGTGATCGAGGATGCCGCAGCCGCGGAGGTCTCGCTCGATCCGATCCGGTCCCGGATGCTCGCGGAGCTGGCCGAGCCACACACCGCGACCACACTCGCGGCGCGGCTTGGGCTTGCTCGGCAGAAGGTCAACTACCACGTCAAGACCCTTGAGCAGCACGGCCTGGTGGAGTTGGTCGAGGAGCGCCGCAAGGGCAACATGACCGAGCGGGTCGTGCGGGCTTCCGCCGCGGCCTACGTGATCTCGCCGGCCGCGCTCGCCGCGGTCGCGCCCGATCCGGCCCGGTCGCCCGATCGGCTGTCCGCGCGCTGGCTGCTCGCGCTCGCCGCGCGGCTCGTGCGGGAGACGGGCGCGCTCATCAACGGGGCGGCGCGGGCCAGCAAGCCGCTCGCCACGTTCGGGCTCGATGCCGAAGTGCGGTTCGCGAAGCCGGCTGATCGCGCCGCGTTCGTGGGTGAGCTCACGGACGCGCTCACCGGAATTATCAGTAAATATCATACCGAAACTGGTCGGCCGCACCGCCTTATCGTCGCGGTGCACCCGAGCATCACCGAAGACGCCGACCCGCCAGCAGAGGAGCAGCAGCAGTTATGACGCATCCATTCGAGGTACGCGACGAGATCACCGTCGACGCCACGCCGGACGAGGTGTGGGAGGCGATCGCGTCGGGGCCGGGAGTCGACTCCTGGCTCATGGGGCGCACCGAAATCGATAGCGCCAGCAAGACCAGCACGTTCAGCATGTTCGGCGAGGTGTCCAGCTCCAGCATCACGGTCTGGGAACCCGGTCACCGCTACGCGACGCAGGAGGACAAGAACCCGGACGGCACGTTCATGGCCTTCGAGTGGCTCATCGAGTCGCGCGACGGCGGCGGCGCGGTGGTGCGCGTTGTGCACAGTGGTCTCCTCGGCGAGAACTGGGAGGCCGAATACAACGGCCTGTCCGTCGGCGACCACGCCTACATGACGAAGCTCGCCGTCTACCTGAAGCACTTCGCACCGCGCACCGCGAAGGGCTCGCTGTTCATGCCGGGGCCGATCACCAAGGACTCGTGGGCGGCCATGACGGCGGCGGCCGGCGTCAGCGCGGACGCGGCGGACGGTCAGCCGGCGCGGCTCAGCGTGCCCGGGATCGAGCCGGCCGGCGGCACCGTGGAGTTCGTGGGCTCGCCGAGCTTCGTGGGCATGCGTACCGACGACGCGATGTACATGCTGATCCACGGCTACAACGACATGGTCTTCGCGACCGCGCACTACTTCGACGACCGCGACCCGTCGACCGAGACCGAGGCGTGGCAGAACTGGCTCGGCGGCCTCGCGGCCTGATCAACGCACACCGGCCGGCCGGAACTGGATGCTGATCCGGGGCCCGACCGGCCGGTGCGTTTTCGGCACCGCGTGCTCCCACGTGCGCTGGCAGCTGCCGCCCATGACGAGCAGGTCGCCGTGACCCGCTTCGTAGCGGATCGTCGGGCCGCCGCCGCGCGGCCGCAACGCCAGCGTGCGCACCGCGCCGACCGAAATGATCGCGACCATGGTGTCCTCAGCGGAGCCGCGACCGATCGTGTCGCCGTGCCAGGCGACGCTGTCGCGGCCGTCGCGGTAGTAGCACAGACCGGCGGTGCGGACCAGCTATCCGGAGACCTCGTGGCCACGATACCGGCGGCGAGGCGGTTCGACCTGACCGATGGGCAGTGGGCGGTGCTGGAGCCGTTGCTGCCGCCCGGTCGTGGGCGGGGTCGACCGCTGAAGTGGAGTAAGCGGCAGCTCACCGACGGGATCCGGTGGCGGACCCGGGTGGGTTGTCCGTGGCGGGACGTGCCGGGCTGGTACGGGTCCTGGCAGCGGATCTATGGACTGTTCCGGCAGTGGCAACGGGATGGGACCTGGGCCGCAGTGATCAGCCGGCTGCAGGCCGCGGCGGACGCGTCCGGGTTGATTGCCTGGGATGTCAGCGTGGACTCGACCACGGCCCGGGCGCATCAGCATGCGGCTGGCGCCCGCCGCGACGGTGCCGCGCAACGGGAGCCACCGGGTGGGGTTGACGATGAGCCCCCCGATCACGCCCTGGGCCGATCGCGGGGCGGGTTCAGCACGAAGCTGCACCTGGCCTGCGAGCAGGGCCGCAAGCCGCTGGTGATGCGCTTGACCGCCGTGCAGTGCGGGGACAGTCCGCAGTTCATTGCGGTCTTGGACGAGCTGCGGGTGCCCCGCGTCGGTGCCGGCCGGCCACGGTCGCGTCCGGACCGGGTCCTGGCCGACAAGGCGTACACCTCGGCAGCCAACCGCGCCTACCTGCGTCGCCGGGGCATCCGGGCGACGATCCCGATCAAGACCGACCAGGCCGCCTCCCGGCGTCGTAAGGGCTCCAAAGGCGGCCGTCCGCCGGCCTTCGACGCGACCCGCTACAAGCAGCGCCACGCCGTCGAGTGCGGCATCAGCCAGCTCAAACGCAACCGGGCAGTAGCCAGCCGATACGAGAAACTCGCCGTCCGCTACCTCGCCACCATCCGCATCGCCGCCATCAACGAATGGCTACCCAGGCACTTATGAAACACGGGCTAGCGCTCTCCGCCCGGCTCGCGCAAGATCGTCCGGGGGCCAATCGACGCCGGTGACGGTGCCCGTAGAGTACCGCGGTCAGCCTACGGAGGGCTGCCGGGAAGTCACGCCGAGCGCTTCGGGATGGGCCGGCGGTAGTGCTCGGTCAGGACCTCACTGAGGCTGCCGGCCGGTACGCCACGGTGCGCTGGCAGATCTCGCAACGGGTGACCGGCAGCTGAGTGACGGTCACGGGGAAGCGGCGGGAAGGTGACTTGCTCATTTGTTTCTATGATGCCATCCCAGCCGGAGTGATCTTGCCTTGAGCTTGTGTTATACGCACTCCACGCGGCAGAAGAGGATGTCACCCGGATCGGATGGACCTGAATTGGGAATGGCTCCAGTCAGCGTTCCCGGTTAGGGTGCCGAGTGTGACCTTCTCGATATGGAGCCGCTGATGGACAATCGCTTCGAGGTCACGGTGGGTGCTGGAACGATGATGTCCAGTTCCGGTGCTGCCGTCCGCTTCCGGCACCGGTGGCTCCCTGGCCTGCGCCGCCATCGCCTGCAACCTGCTGCGCGCCGCCGGCGCCCTGGCCAGCCTCGCCTACGCCAGGGCCCGCGGCGCCACGCTGCGCCGCGACCTGATCAACGTCGCCGTCCGCACCACCCGGCACGGCCGCGGCCACATCACGCTTCACCTGCCCGAAGGCTGGCACCGCGAACACGAGTGGCTGACCCTGCTGGCCGCTTGCGGGCCGCCCGCAGCCGCGGCCTGACCAGCCCGGACCCGGTCACCGCACCCCTACGGCCCTCAGCGGCCACCCGAACCCCGGACCCAGGCAGAAACCCCGGACAAGCCGCAGAACAGGCAAGCGGCAAAAAGCCCACGCCCTATCCACAGCCAAGATCAATCAAC
>OCZT010002916.1_pt1 | contig 17598 bp, 15 predicted proteins | sample 1539031 | NCBI WGS metagenome assembly OCZT01 (sample SAMEA3539308, study PRJEB22396) | soil metagenome | biome: tundra; feature: field; material: soil | place: USA | collected 2010-05 | depth 0.15 m | reverse complement strand
CGCGGCTGAACGGCATACTCAGTTTCGTCGTCGTCGCGGCGGGCGTTGGCGGAGGTGTTCTTTCACTTGCGCCGTCAGCGGACGCCAATAGCTCTCCCGCCAGGGCTGTGGCGCACGCCACGACCGCTACGGGCGCGTGTCCGTGGGTCGGCGAATCACTCCGTCACGCGAAGAGTTCAGTGGCGCTCGCCGGAGAAGTGCTCGCAAAGATGACGTTGTCCGAGAAGGCGTCGTTCGTGGTCCTGGCGACCTATCCCCCGCTCGAGAATCGCAACATGGCCATCCCGTCACTCTGCATTCCCGCGCTGTCGTTGACGGACGGACCGAACGGCGTCGCCAACGGAATGACCGGCGTCACCCAGTTCCCGGCTTCCATTGCGATCGCCGCGAGTTTCAACGCCTCGCTCGCTCGCTCGATCGGTCAAGCGGTGGCGACTGAGGCACGAACAAAGGGCATTTCTGGTGTTCAGGGCCCTGAGGTGAATCTGGCGCGCGTGCCCCAAAGCGGACGGATCTTCGAAACCTACGGCGAAGATCCCTACCTTGCGGGCCTGCTCGGCGTGGCGAGTATCGAGGGCATCCAGTCGACCGGTGAGCTCGCCGACGCGAAGCACTTCTCCGCCTACACCCAAGAGACCGCCCGCCTTCGTCTGAATCAGGTCGTCTCGCTTCGCGCGTTGGCCGAGCTCTACGACGCGCCGTTCAAGGCAATGGTCCAACAAGCTCACGTCGCGTCGGTGATGTGCTCCTACGGAGAGTTGAACGGCATCAACACCTGTTCGGACCCGTACGTCTATTCGACGCTCCACTCCTGGGGATTCACCGGCTTCGTCCGTTCCGACCTCGGCGCGGTGCCGAATATGGTCAACGCGTTCAAAGCGGGCATCTCGTTAATCAAGCCGGGCTCGTCCGCGGTCCTCGCTCATCTTGTCCAGTCGGGAGTACTGCCGGTCGGGTACCTCAACGCAGCGGTTCGCGCGGTGCTGACGCCAATGTTCGCCCACGGACTGATCGCCCATCCCCTGCACGGATCGCTCTACGCCAACGCGACCACAACCGCTCACGCGAACCTCGCGTTGCGCGCCGCCGAGAACAGCGTCGTGCTGTTAAAGAACGCGCACTCGATCCTGCCGCTTTCGAGGAACGTCACCTCGATCGCCGTCATCGGCGTCGCGGCCGGACTGACGCCGCAGGTCGCCGGCGGCGGAAGTTCCAAGGTGCAACCTCCCTACGTCGTCACACCGATCAGCGCAATCCGCAAGGCCGTCGGGGGCAAAGTCCACGTCAGCTACGAACCTGGCGGTCCGCCCACGTTGGATCTCGACCAGTTAAGCGACGTCGACATCGTCGGCGGCAAGCCGCTCAAATTGGTCAAGCCCATCAAGTACACCGGTGAGCCCGGCAAGGCTGACATCGCGCTGCAGACGGATCCAGGAGTGACCCGAGCCGCCCTCACCGCAACCAAGCCCGGTAGTGGTGCCGGGTGGGACAAGTGGAGTTTCGTGGTTCGCGCGCGAAAGACCGGCACCTACGAGATCTCGTTCCAACAGTTCGGCGACACGTGGCTGTACCTCAACAACAATCAGCTGTTGGCCTCCCTCGGACTGCACGCACCGTCCGACATCAGCGCGACCGTTCAGTTCGTTGCCGGTCACCGCTACACCTTTTCTGCGCGATGGTTCCAGATAAGGAATCATCCGGCGCCAATGTTCAGCCTCACTGACGTGACGCCGCTCATCAACGCCGCCGTCGCGTCGGCGCGCCACGCCAAAGTCGCCATCGTCTTCGTTGGCGACTTCAACACCGAAGGTGCCGACCGGCCGAACATGAGTCTGCCGGGTGACGGCAACGCGTTGATCTCTGCGGTCGCGGCGGTTAATCCCCACACGATCGTCGTACTCAACACCGGCGGTGCGGTGCTCATGCCGTGGCTGTCCAAGGTCGCCGGTGTTCTCGAAGCGTGGTATCCGGGACAAGAGGACGGCGCAGCGATCGCCGCGATACTGCGCGGCGGTGTCGACCCCTCCGGTCGACTGCCCCTGACCTTCCCCGCCAGCGAGACCGCGATGCCCGCGACCAGCGCCCAGCAGTTCCCCGGCGTCAACCTCACGGTCAACTTCGGGCCAGGTCTGGACGTTGGCTACCGCTGGTATCAGATCAATCACGTCACGCCGCTCTTCCCCTTTGGCTTCGGTCTCAGCTACACCACGTTCAAGTTGTCCAAGCCGTCGCTCACTAAGACCAAGACGGGCGCGACCGTTCGCGTCAAGGTCACCAATACCGGGACGCGCGCGGGCGCCGACGTCGTGCAGGCCTACGTCAGTTATCCGACGTCGGCGGGTGAGCCGCCCGAACAACTTCGCGCCCTCGTGAGAGTCGATCTCGGACCGAACGCGTCCAAGACCGTGACGATGACGGTTCCCAAGACGGGATTCCAGATCTACCGGAGCGGGGCGTTCACGACGGTGTCGGGCCAGTACGGCATCGACGTCGGCCAGTCGTCGAGCGATCTTCCTCTTCACCTTTCGCTCCACTGGTAGCTCGTGGCGTCAATCAATGCTCCTGCATCGACGCCCGCGATGAGTTGACGCGGGGCTTCGCGTCAAGGTCGATTCGTCAGGCGTTGATGCTCGCCGCCTTCAGCAGGGTGGTCGACGTTCCCGCGTAGGTGCCAACGACGCTGACGTCGAGTCCTTTCGCGAGCATCGCGTTCGAACCTGCCGAGAAGGTGGTCGTGCTGTAGTAGCGCACGCGTAGGTGCCGGTCACCCGCGCTGAACCAAAAGAGGTACTTCGATCGATCAAGTTTCAAGATGGTGCCGTTTAGTGTCACGGACGCGCTCACCGACGACTCGTGGGGAACAGTCGTCGCGCTCGCGGGCAGGGTCGTCGACCCCATCGAGAGCCCGAGAGAGGCGGCGACCAGTGACGCTGGAATCACGACCTTACCAACGAGATTCTTCATTCGAGTCTCCTTTTGTCCCTCGAGGCGGCTTCGCGTCGATTGACAACGCATCATCGTTGAGGCCACCGCCATGGAGCAGTTTTGATCCGCGAGGTAAGAAAACGCGGGTACGTGCACTAAACGGCACCTAAAACTTGGTGCCGAATCCGACGACGGATGATTGGGTTGGAACAACGAGCCGAAGAGCGCTGGACGTGAAGCATTGCGTCGCGTCGTTCTCTGCGGACGCGGCGTAGGGACGGCGGGCTAACCTGTCAGGCAATGGCCGCTATCGATGTTGCTGGATTCGTCGCAGACCTTAAGGATCACGCAGTCACGCACGGATTCCACGTGCACGACGAACGACATTTCGTCGAGACCTACTCACTTCGCCAGGCCTGGGAGGTCGATCTTCATCCCGAGGACGGCTGCGGAGGGCCCATCGACCTGCACATCGAACTCGACGTCGATCCAAGGACGCTGCTCGCCTTCGAGGACGCGGTACTGGGACTACCCGACGAGGTCGATCCCCCCGATGAATTCCACTTCCCACTCGTGCTCACCTGGAGCCTCCCGCCGCTGCCCCACGGGCCCGACCTGTTGCGCCTGGCGATCGATCTGGCACCGATCGGTGGACTCGAGATGCCCCTCGAAGTGACGGCGACCGACGTGTTCGCCTCGCCCACCGAGGCGAGCGAACGGCGCATCTCCATCGTCGCGCGACGAGCGATCTCGCTCTGCCAGGTGGCCAAAGGCGAGGACCCACTTTGTGACATCTTCGAGCGCGGACGCAGCGTGAGCGACTACTTGTTGCAGGCTGCCGACTCGTGGCTCGGCTAACTCGATCACTGGTCGTCGGTTCCCTACTGATCGTCGCGAGCGTCTCACTCAGTTCCTGCGGTACGGGTGGCGCCGTGGCCGACGCGCGACGCTCGTGTCAGAGCGTTGACCGCGCGCTCAAACTCGAAACGCAAAGCCGCCAGCCCGGCATCTCGAACGGGCGCCGGGCGCAGTTGCAATCCCAAGCGCTTAGTCAACTACTGAAGGCAACACCGTCGGCGGCGGACGCAACGTCGATTGACGGAAGCTGGAACCCTCTGATGACGACCATCGGTGAAGCTGAACGGGTGCCGATACCCGAGTTGATCCCGGCCCTGCGCCGACTCTGTCGCGTCGCGAACTCCTCGACGCCGTATCTGTAGCGACGCTCGCCCTACGCGGGGAACCGCTCGCGCAGCCAGGTGAGTGAGTCCTCTTCGAGCATCGCCTCTTCCCACCCGAGCAGTTGATCCTCGAGCGCGGCGAGCGAGGCCACCTTGCCCACGATCACCACCGTCAGGTCGGTGATCGGTTCCTCGGACACCAAGAAATCGCCGAAGATGTCCTCGTTCACGAGCGCGTCGGGTTCGACCATCAGATACAACTCCCCGGTCGCTTCAACCCAGGACAGCTCGTACTCATTGTCCGAGGCGTCGGTCCACTCACTACCGAACTCGAACTCCGCGCTTTCGCGACGGGCCTCATTCTGTTCGTAGAAGGTTTCAATGTCCATGGTTCCAGCCTACGTCGTCACTATGTGCGCTGTGCTGTGCGCGCCACCGAGCACCCTGTGCGTCGTGAGAAACGTACTGATCTTGGGCGTGCGACGAGTCGTTCGCCGGTGCGCCGGCGGCCCTTTACTAATCGCCATGACAACCTCTACTGACCTCTTAGGACAACTCCGACGCGAATGGCGACGCCTGGGGTGCTCGAGCGACGCCCGTGTCGCCCTGGCGCTGCTGGTCGATCGCCACGGCGACCTCGGCCTCGAACACTTGACCGACCTCGGTGACGTCGTCGCCGCGCTCGAGGCACGCAGTGGTCGCAACGTCTTAGAGCGCGCGGCCATCGTGCGGGCACTGCTCGAGGAGTCGCGGCACCCGCTACTGCGTCGCACGCTGCTCCAGACCATGCTCCCCGGCATCGTCAGCGTGTGTCGCCAACTTCGATTCGGCGACGGCATCATTCGCGACCCCAGCGAAACCGTCGCCATGGCCGTGAGTCTCGCGAGTGAACTACTCGTCGACTGGGCCGGTCAGTCGCGCCAGTTCGCCGCCCCCGACATCCTCTCGGCACTTCGCGGTCGTCTTCGTCGCTGGTTGTTAAAAGAGAAGGAGGCGCTGCGCTCAGTGTCAGCCTACGACCAGAACGAGGAGCCCGCCGTGGCATCGTCACCGCTCGAGACGCGACTGAACAGCTATCGCGGTAGCCAGTACGACCGATTGGCGCGGCTCACGTACGCACGCGTGTTCGAAGGTCGCTCACTGCGCGAGCTCGCACGTGACGATCACTCGGCACCGAGTTCGCTGCAAGCCGAACTGCAACACTTCGCCATTCGATTCCTCATCTAGTCGCCGAGTCGGAACCTCGAACGTGAATGGCTATTCAACCCCAACACCGCTACCGTCTGATAGCAGTGGCGCGCAAACATTTCTCGCTTCGAAGCGCCCATCTGGTGATGTGGTCGAGCCCCCTGCTGCTCCTCGTCCTGCTGTTCACGCTGACGGCCACGTCCAAGCCTTCGACCCGTCTGGTGATCGTGCACGAGCCCTCGACCGTTTCTTCGACCAGCCCCACGACGACGACGCCGGCGGTCGTCGGTTCGACGACGAGCACCGCACCCACGACGACCACGTCGGTGGTGCGCTCGACGACGACCACGATGACCAACGAGACGCACTTCGCCGTCGCGACAAGTTCGATCGTGAGGTCACCCGCGCACGCGCCCAGCGTGAGCGTCTCGAGCGGCGTCGTCACGGGCGCGCTCAGTCGCGCGTTCGCGGTGGCCGTCGTGCCCCTTCGCGGTCCGGGTACGTGGACCCTGTCGTCGAGCGCCCCGATCATCGCGCAGTTGCTGTGTCCAAACGTCAGCGGACCGGTCAACGCGCTGATCGTGGTCAATGGAGCGCAGAGTTGCCAACTCAAACTCACCTCAGCGAATGCCGAGGTGTCGCCGACTTGGCAGCTCACCCCACTGCGCTAGGCCGTTTCACCGCGGGACCACTTCACGGTCTTGGTCTGGCGCTCTACTTTCTCCTGCTGCCCTACGTCGTTCTTTCCAAGTGGTCACTCGCGGCGCGTCTCTCCAACGCCGGACTCATTCGGGGCCTGCTCGTGGCACTGAGCCTCTTTTGGCTACTCTTCCTCTTCCAGTTCGTGCGCAACGTCCTTCGACTCCGTCGCGGACTCATGATCGGAGGCGGCGGGAGCGCTTGGCTCGCGGGTCTCGTCGTCGCCGCGATGCCGTTCCTCATCACCGCCTCGTCGATCGGCGCCCCGATCCCGACGCACGACTCGGGTTTCGTCGTGCGGGCCGGTGCGTCGGCGCCCGACACGACGTCGGCGCCCGCGACGTCCACGCGAGGCGTGGCACACCCACCGCAACGACCATCAGGGGGCTCGACGCCGATCGATCTCTCCTCGCTGGGCGCTCTGCCCCTCGCGCTCATGGCCAAGCGGCGAAGCGACGTGCTGCGCGACCAGCAGCTGGAACTCGGCGACGACGAAGTCGACGAGACCGTGGCGTTGTTGCGCGCCACGAGCCCCGGACAGGTCGCGCGAGTTCGACACGCCATCGGTGACCGCCTCGACGGCGTCGTGAGCATCACGGGCGCGTTCAACTTCGCGCCGATCTCCGCGAGCACCGATCCGGTCGCGGTGTGCGTGCTCAAGGACGAACTCAGCGGCGTCGTGCTGTCCTTCGCCCGCGAAGGCGGGCGCCTGCGCGTGCCGGCCCAGTGGAGCGACGCCGACGTCATCGAGTCGACCGTCGCCCTGCACGAAGGCGGACGACTCCGCTTTGCCCGTGAGGAGAACGAACTACTGCACGCACTCGCCACACGCTCACTACGGAGTTCGCTCGTCATCTACCTGGGTCACGCCGGCGGTATCGACGACGATCTTCGCGCCTGCTCGGTGACGATCGAGCCAGCGGCGAGCGACGAGCAGTTGTACGCGGACTCACTGGCCTTCGCGGGGACGCCGACGGGTCAGCCACGTCGCTACGAAGTGACGTCCGACTCCAACGGGCTCGAGCCGGGCGAGATGCGCGTCGAACTCTTGCGGGCCGCCCCTCGCGTCGTCGGCCTCGACGAGCCGTTCACGGCGACCTTGCGTCGTCGATGCGTCGAGATGGTGGCGTACCTCGCGCTGCACCGTCACGAGCCCGTGACGGGTGACCGGCTCCGCACGCGGGTGCTGACCCACGCCGACGTCGACGCCTCGACGCGAACGCTCGCCAACACGGCCAGTGCCGTTCGACGGAGCCTCGGCGTCGACGCGAAGGGACCGCGACTCCACCCCGTCACGTCCTCGGGCCTTTACGTCACCCACGCCATCACGAGTGACGTCGAGATCTTCCACTCGCTTACCGCGCGGGCTCGACAACTCCCCCTCCTCGAGGCGGCTCCGTTCGCCCGACGCGCGCTCTCACTCGTTCGAGGCGAACCGCTCGCGAGCGCCCTTCGCGGTTTCGAGTGGTTCCTCGCCGAGGGCTACGCGGCGCGACTGCTGCGCGATGGCGAGTGGGCGTCGCTGGCGTTGCACCGCCACGCGATGGACGAGGGTGACTACGAACTGGCCTTCTGGGCATTGAGCCAGGGTCGACTCATCGACCCCTACAGTGACGCCCTGACCGACGCGCTCGCGCGCGTCCCGCGACTACGCCAGTTTGGCGGCGATGGAGCCGGCCGATCGCAGGACCAGTCCGTCGGCACCGGCGACGCTGTAGCGGTGCGCGGGTCGTTCCAGGGCCTCGGCGATGAGGTCGGCCAGTAGCTCGGAGAACGCGAGGGGTGGCGTGACGAAGAGGTGCTTCGAGAGCGACCCCGGGATGGTGTTGATCTCGTTGACGAAGAGCTCGCTGTCACTCGCGAGGAAGTCCACGCGCGCGACGCCGCGCACCGACGCCACTTCGGCGATCCTGCGCGCGTGCGCCTCGATGGCTTCGCGTTGACCGGCGCCGAGTACGGCCGGCAGTTCACGCGGCGCCGAGACCATGCCGTCGCCACCGACGTACTTGTCGCGGTAGTCGAGAATCTCCGCGGCGCTCGAGCGGCGAATCGGGCGCTCGATCGCCGACAGCGTCAACGCGGGATACGTCCTCATCGCGATCTGCAGGTCCGTGAGATCGTCGCGGAACGGTTCGACGACGCAGCCGCGCTGGAGGTGGGTGTTCACGTCAAGGCGCGCGAGTGCGGTCGCAAGGTCGGCGACGACGTCAATGCCGATCGACGAACCGCCGAAGCGGGGCTTCAAGATGTACGGCCCGGCGAAGGGCAGCGACGTCGTCGAGCTCGTCAGCAGAGCGCGCGGAAGCGTCGGCAAGCCGGCCGCCGCGACAACGGCGCCGAAGGCCCACTTGTCCATGCCGAGCGCGGCGCCCGCGACACTCGGTCCGCTGTAGGCGATTCCGGCGAGGTCGAGCGCCGCCTGGATCGAGCCGTCCTCACCCGGACCGCCGTGCGTCGCCAGAACCACCACCTCGAGGTCGAGCCGACGATCCTTGCCGATTCGCGAGCCGCCGGCGAAGAACCCACCCGCGTCGCCGAGGCGAAGCGACAGTTCGCTCGATCCCTTCGGAAGCCCGTCGAGAAACGATTCGGCCTCGACGTCATCGGGCACCGAATGGAACGAACCGGTCTTGGACCAGTAGATCGCGATCGAAGCGCGCTGGTTGCGCAGTAGTTCGCGCTGGGCCTGCAGGCCCGTGAGGATGGAAACGTCATGTTCGGGCGTCGGTCCCCCGAAGAGCACGCCAATAGTCATGGGACTCCTCGCCACACCGTCATCAAGCAATCAAGGGTAGTGGTCGGGAAGGTCGTTGAGGTACAGGACGCCGTCACCGGCGACGAGGGCCGATCGAACCCATTCGACCGCTTGCTCTCGCGTGTCAAAGCGCCGCAGCGGCCGTTCGTACCCGGTGGCCATCGCGACCACGTTGGTGCGTCCGACGACGACCAGTTCATCACCCGCCGCCGCCGCCTTCTTCGCGAGCGAGAGGTTCTCACCGTACTGATCGCGACCCAGTTCGACGAGTCCGGGCGTCACGACGACACGTCGACCGCTGAGCGGCAACGACGACAGCAACCTGAGCGCCGCCACCGCACTCGCGGGGTTCGCGTTGAAGGTGTCGTCAATTACCGTGACGCCCGATGGCGCGACGCCGACGGTGGACCGGTTCTCGACGGGCGTCACGAGCGAAAGTCGCGAAACGACGACGTCGATCGAGACACCGAGTTCGAGGGCACTCGCCACGGCGCACGCGAGGTTGGTCGGTTGTACGCCGGCAGGGGGCGTCATCGTCGCGATTCTCTCGTTATTGAGCATCACCGCCCAATCGTTCTCTTCGACGAGGACGCGCACTGACGCGTCGAGGCGCACCGATCCAGCCGTCCGCACTCCTTTGCCGCTCGCAACGAGGCGATCGACCCATCGGCGCAGTCGATCGTCGTCGATGTTGAGCACGACGACCGACGCCCTTTCCGTGATCTCGAACTTGGCCTGGTCGATCACGTCGAGGGACTTCATCCGCTCCAGGTGCACCGGTCCCAGCGCCGTCACGACGGCGATCTCGGGGGGGCACCACGCACAGAGTTCGCTGATCTCGCCGGGACCGTAGGTCCCCATCTCGGCGATGAAGATCCTCGTGTCGTCCGCGAGATTCTCGTTGATCGCGCGAGAAAGTCCCGCGCGGTTGTTGAAGCTCCTCGGCGTCGCGACGACCCCACCGTCGGGCGCCAGGAGGTCCGCCAAGTGGTTCTTCGTGGAGGTCTTGCCGTACGAGCCGGTGATGGCGACGACACGCGGATGTATTCGCGCGAGCCGCGCCGCGGCGTGGGTGACGAAGGTCTGGGCCCGACGCGACTCGTAAGGGCGCAGCAGTCGTGTCGTCACGGCGAGGAGTGGCGGCACCGCCCATACGACGGCCACCGCGAGCAGCCACGGTCGCGTCGAGAAGAGTCCGGCGCCGGCGACCACGATCGAGATGACCGTGGCGAGCACCGCTACGGTCGTGAGGCGTCGAGTCCATCGGAGTTGACTTGTCCGGCCCCGCAGCGAAAGCCCCTGGGGACAAAAGAGTCCGTAGAGCACCGCGACGACGGCCGCGAGGAGATCCAGTCGAACGATCACCGTCACGAACAAGGCGACGATCAGCACGTGGCTCAGGGTGATCGGCCGCGTGAGCTTTCGACGTTCGACCGACTTCGCCGAGGCCACCTGGGGCGAGGACCAGCGACCGAGGAAGTGGCGCATCGACGTGGGTTCGTAGTGCTCGCGCTGGAGTACCCGCAACCAACGCGCCATCTGGGCGGCGTACGCACCGGCCAGGCCGACGCCGAGCACCGCGTCGAGGGCGACGGTTGTTCCACTCACGCGAGCGCCTCTCGCACCGACGCCACCAGCGCGCGCGGGTCGAGGGTCGGCACGAGGTGCCCGACGCCACGCAGCACCCGAAAAGTCGGCGGCGTGGCCAGCAGGGCGGCCGCGCGTCGCGCGACGTCAACGGGCACGTCGTCGTCGAGCTCCCCCCAGACCATCACGACCGGGACCCTCACGCGTTGCAGCTCTACTTCGTAACTCTCGTTCACGCTCGCGACGAGCACCTCGCGCAGTCGACCGCTGGCGTTGCGGTAGTCGCTCGACCCGTAGCGCTGACGGGCGGCCTCCATTGGTCCTTCACCCACGACACCCTTGGCGTGGAGCCAGCGTGTGAGTCGAAACCGCCAGGGTGGCGACACGACGCTCGTGCGGCGTAGTAGCGGCGAACCCGTGAGGATCAGCACGCGCACGAGCTCGGGGTGATCGGCCGCGAGCACGGTCGCGACGCGTCCACCAAAGGAGTGCCCGACCAGCACGAGGGGGCCGTCACTCATGCTCGCGAGCGCCGGCGCGAGCAGCGCCGCGTACAGTCGCGCCCCGCCCGCGACCGTTGGGAGCGGTGACGAGCCGAAGCCAGGGAGATCAAGGGCGACCGAAGCGACACCGGCTCGGGCGAGTTCGTCGGCCGCTTCGGCGAAATCGCGGCCGGTGCGGGCCCAACCGTGCAACCAGACCACTCGCACGGGCCCCTCGCCGTAAGGCTCTCCGAAGAGATTTCCGTCGCCGTAGGCACGCAGCACGTCTTTCAGGTTACTGACGTGCGAACGATCGTCGAAACCACGTCACGGCCTACCGGTAGCGTCAGGAGGACTATGAGTGACGAGACGGCCTTCTCCGACGCGCTCCTCGTTGGCCTGACGCCCGAGCAGCGTGAGGCGGTGACGTCCCCCGCGCGTCGACTGCTCGTACGCGCTACGGCCGGATCGGGCAAGACGCACGTCCTGACGCTGCGTATCCAGCGCCGCATCGGGCAAGAGCTGGTCGCCGCCGACCAGGTCCTCGCGATGACCTTCACGCGCAAGGCGGGCGACGAACTGCGCAAGCGACTGTTTCGCGCCGGCATCCGCGACATCCGCGCCGGCACGTTCCACCGCGCCGCGCTGACCCTCGTCAACCAGTACCGCGAGGATCATCACCTCAAACCCGTCGTGCTCGAATCCAACCGCCGCCGCTTGGTCTCGGCGCTCGCCCACCAACTGCGTGAGAGCGGCGACCTGAAACTCGAGGACTGGCAACTACCGCGTCTCGAACAGGAGATCGGCTGGGCCCTCAGTCAGGGGTTCAACGGCGCGCTCTACGCGAAGAACGCGAGGAAGTTCCGCCGCGACGCCCCCCTGGCACCGGCCCAGTTCGCCGACGTGCTCGACCGGTACGTGGGCCTCTGCGCCAGTCGCGGCGTCCTGGACTTCGACCTTCTGTTGAGCGAGGCGATCACCCTGTTGCGCGACGAACCCAACGTGCTCGCGGCCTTTCGCCACCGCAACCGTTCGTTCTACGTCGACGAGACCCAGGACATGAATCCCCTGCAGTTCATGTTGCTGCGCCAAATGGCCGGAGACGATCCGGACCTCTTTTGCGTGGGCGACCCCAATCAGTCGATCTACGGCTTCAACGGCGCCAATCCCCAACTGCTCAACGAGATCATCCGCACGTGGCCCGACACGGTCGTGCTCGACCTCACGCGTAATCATCGCTCGACGTCCAACATCATCGCCGTCGCCAACACCCTGCTCGAGGACGGTGCCGCCGGCATCGTTCCGGCCAAGGACGACGGCGACGTGCCGTTGGTCCGCGGGTACCTCACCGACCAGGAAGAGGCCGAGCACGTCGCGACCTGGCTCGCCGCCAAGCACCAGCCGGGGAGTCCCTGGCGGTCGATGGCCGTGCTGGCGCGCACCAACGCCCAACTGGAAATGATCGCGAGTTATCTCGACGCCGCGGGCATCCCCAACGAGCGCCGCGGTCCGGAGCATTCGCCCGCGTCGGACCTCCTCGTGGCCCCCGACGCCTGGTCGAGACGAATGGAGGACGACGCGAGGGACGCGGTCGCGCTCTCGACGATCCACCGCGCCAAGGGACTCGAGTTCCGACACGTCGCCGCCATCGGATGGGCGGAAGGCCAGCTGCCCAACTACAACGCCACGACGCCCGCCGAACTCGCCGAAGAGCAACGTCTCGCCTACGTGGCGCTCAGTCGTGCGGAGGATTCGCTGCTCATCACCTGGAGTCGGGGCCGCAACGACCCCCGCTACCCCGACCGCTCACCCTCACGCTTTCTCGCCGCGATCGAGAGCGTGATCGGCGTGATCAACGCGCGAAACGCTCCACTGACCGGCGAGGCCCGCAAGGCGCGCTTAGCCGCCATCCGACGTGAACTTGAGGCGACCCAGCCGCCAGTAACGTTGCCTGACAGTGCACGAAACGAATCTACGTAGCGACTTAACCGCCGTCGTCGGTGTCGACGCGGTGACCTTCTCGCCTCATCACAATCCCGACGACCTGCACGACGAATCGCTTCACGCCCATCACTTCGAGCCATTCGCGGTGGTCCGTCCGGCGACGACCGGACAGGTCGCCGAGATCGCCAAGATCGCGTGCGCCCACGGCGTGGCGCTGACCCCCCGAGGATCCGGCACCGGACTTTCGGGCGCAGCGACGCCCGTGCCGGGTGGCATCGTCGTGAGTTTCGCGCGCATGAACCGGGTCCTCAGCATCAACACGAACGATCACATGGCGATCGTGCAACCGGGCATCACGCTGCGCGAACTGAACGAGGAGATCGCCCCGAGTGGTCTGCGCTACCCCGTTTATCCCGGCGAACTTTCGGGTTCGATCGGGGGCAACGTCAACACCAACGCCGGCGGCATGCGCGCGGTACGTCACGGGGTCACGCGCCACCACGTCGTGGGCCTCGAACTCGTCCTCATCGACGGTACGGTGCTTCGAACCGGAGGACCGGTCGTCAAGTCCTCGTCGGGCTACGACCTCACCCAACTCGTGATCGGCAGCGAAGGCACGCTCGCCCTCGTCACCGAGATCACGTTGAAGCTCTCACCGTCGATGCCCCACGCTTCGACGGTCCTCGTTCCCTTCGCCGACCTGCGCGACGTCACTCGCGTCGTGCCGTCCATCGTCGCGTCGGGACTCGAACCTTCACTACTCGAATACCTCGACGTCCTCACGATGGCCGCGATCACCAACGCCGCCTCGCTCGAACTCGGCGTCGAGGTCTCGATCGCCGAGCAAACGGCGGCCTACCTCGTGATCGTGCTCGAGACGAGAACCGCCGCGCAGCTCGAACGTGACGTCGAGGACCTCGCGACGCTCGTGCTGGAAGCTGGCGCCCTGGACGTGTACGTCCTTCCCTCCAGCGCCGCGACGCGCCTGATCGAAGCTCGCGAGCGAGCCTTCTGGGTCGCCAAGGCGGCCGGGGTGAACGACATCGTCGACGTCGTCGTGCCGAGGTCGCGCGTGCCTGAGTTCCTCGACGAGACCACGCGCATCGCCCAACGCCACGACGCCCTCATCGCGGGATGCGGACACATCGGCGACGGCAACGTGCACCTGTCGATCTACCAGCCCGACGACGAGCGTCGCGAGGCGCTGCTGCTCGAACTCTTCTCCTTCGGCCTCACGCTCGGGGGCCAGATCTCGGGCGAACACGGCATCGGACGTGACAAGCAGGGTCCGTACCTGGCGTTGAGCGACCCCACGGTCCTCGAGCTCCAGCGACGGATCAAGGACGTCTTTGACCCCGGCCACCTGCTCAACCCCCACCGACTGCTCGACGAACGGCCGATGCCGTGAACGGGGCGCACGCACTGCTCAAGACGCTCGCGGCCAACGGGGTCACCACCTGCTTCGCCAATCCCGGGACCTCCGAGATGCACTTCGTCGCCGGGCTCGATGACGCGCCCGAGATCCGCGGGATCCTCTGCCTCTTCGAGGGCGTCGCGACGGGCGCCGCCGACGGCTACGCCCGCGTGAGCGGCACACCGGCGGCGGCGCTCTTGCACCTCGGTCCCGGCCTCGCCAACGGATGGGCCAATCTGCACAACGCCCGACGCGCCCGGGTGCCGCTGCTCACGATCGTCGGTGACCACGCGACCTACCACGCCAAGTACGACGCCCCGTTGCAAAGTGACATCACCTCGATCGCCGCGGCCCTGCAGAGTTGGCAGCGACGCACGCTCAACGCGAACGACGTGGCGCACGACGCCGCGGCGGCGATCGCGGCGAGCTTCGGTCCGCCGGGCCAGGTCGCCACGCTGATCCTGCCGGCGGACGCGTCGTGGGGAACGGTCGAGGATCCCCCCGCGTCCTGGCCCGTCGCGACCCGCCCGTCGCCGACCGCGGTCGCCCAAGGCGACCTCGCGCACGCGATTGACGTGCTGCGAACCAAGCGCGCGGCCCTCTTCGTCGGCGGCAGCGCCGTTCGTGGCGATCAGCTCGCGCTCGCCCAGCGCGTCGCCCAGGCGAGTGGTGCGCGCGTCGTCATGGAGACGTTTCCCGCCGTCGTGGACCGTGGCCGCGGCGTGGCGAGTCCCGAGCGACTGATCTACCTGAGCGAGTTCGCGATCAGCCAGTTGGCCGGTCTGGACGCCCTGGTCCTCATCGGCGCCACGACACCGGTCGGCTTCTTCGCCTATCCCGACGTCGCGAGCGAACTCGTCGCCCCGGGATGCGAGGTCGTGAACCTCGCGCCGCCCGGCAGTGACACCGCAACGGTGCTGCACGAACTCGTCGACGCCCTGAAGGCGCCCGCGCTCTCGATCACCGAGGGGAACCGGCCCGACGAACCGACCGGTCAGCTCACGACCCAGAACTTCGCCCTCGCGATCGGCGCGACGATGCCCGAGAACCTCATCGTTGCAGACGAATCCAACACCGGTGGCGTCCACCTCTTCGCAGCGACGCAGTTCGCTCCCCCGCACCAATGGATGACACTCACGGGTGGGTCGATCGGCTTCGGCTTGCCCGTCGCCCTCGGGGCCGCGGTCGCGAGTAGCCAACGCGTCCTCGCACTCGAAGCCGACGGCTCGATGATGTACACCCCTCAAGCGCTGTGGACCATGGCCCGCGAGGGACTCGACGTGACGGTGGTCGCACTCTCGAATCGCAGCTACGCCATCCTCAACCTCGAACGCCAACGCCTCGGTGCGGTGACCAACGGCGCGACCAGTCAACGAATGCTCGACCTCGACGACCCGACACTCGATCTGTGCGCCGTTGCCTCGGCGCAGGGCGTGCCGAGCACCCGGGTCACCACGGCCGAGGAGCTGGTGACGGCGCTCCACCGTTCCTACGCCACGTCCGGGCCGACCTTCATCGAGGCCGTCCTGCCCAAGGGCCTCAGCTAGAGCGCGAACTCGCCAACGACCGGCGCGTGATCCGAGGGCTTCTCACCCTTGCGCGCCTCACGGTCGACGTAACTGGCGAGCGCCTTGTCGGCCAGCGCCTCGTCGACGAACAGCAGGTCGATACGCAGCCCCCACGCGCGCCGGAACGAGCCGTTGCGGTAGTCCCACCACGAGTAACACGGCTCGTCGGGATGCAGCGACCTAGTCAGGTCCACCAGTCCCGTCGCCTCGATCGCGCGCAGCGCCGCGCGTTCGGGCTCACTGACGTGCGTGGCGCCCTCGAAGAGGCTCGGGTCGTAGCAGTCGAGATCGGTGGGCGCGACGTTGAAGTCCCCGCCGACGATCACGTGGGTCTCGGGGTCACGAGCGGCGAGTGCGTCACGCAACTTCGCCAGCCACTCGAGCTTGTACACGTAGTGCGGGTTGTCGAGGGACCGCCCGTTGGGCACGTAGCACGAGTAGACCCGCACGCCCGCGCAGGTCGCGGCGATGAGGCGCGCCTCCTCGTCGTCGGCACCGAAGCCACGCGTAACGTCGCTCAGTCCGACCCTGGAGATGATCGCGACCCCGTTCCACTGACCCTGTCCGTAGTGCGCGCTCTCGTAGCCCAGGGCCGCGAAGTTGGCGAAGGGGAACTTCGCGTCGTCTTGCTTCGTCTCTTGGATCAGCAGTACGTCGGGCTGATGCTCTTCGATCCAGGACTGCACGCGCGCCCAGCGCGCCGTCAGGGAATTGACGTTCCAGGTCGCGACGATCACGACAGGTCGGCGAGGATGAAGAGCAGGTCCGTCTCCACGGCGACGCGACCGTCGACGGTGGCGCGACCGTGGCCCTTGCCGCCGCGAGCCGAGAGTTGGGTCATCTCGCACTCGAGTGTGACCGTGTCGCCCGGCAGCACCTGACGACGGAAGCGGGCGTGTTCGACGCCGCCAAAGAGGGGCAGTCGACCCGCGTAGGCGGGGTCGCTCAATACTGCCACGGCGCCGCATTGGGCGATCGATTCGAGCAGCAACACTCCGGGCGTCGTGGGCCGACCCGGAAAGTGTCCGGGGAAGAACCACTCGTCACCGCGCAGCGTCCACTGGGCGCTCGCGCGCAGTCCGGGTTCGATCGTGAGCATCGTGTCGAGCAGCAGGAACGGGGGCCGGTGGGGCAGCCAGTCGATCGGGTTCAGTGACAGTTCGCTCACGCCAGCGCCAATTCCGCGATCCGGCGATCTACGTCGACGGTCACCAGTTGGAACGTTCGACGGTCACCGCGCTTCAACACGTCACGCGCGCGAGCGGGTGGGGGCGAGCCCAGCGACGTGGTGGGGGCGTAGCACTCGACGTGATGATCGTTGCGCATCGTGACCTTGATCACGGCGCCGTGGGAGGCGAAGGCCGTGACCTCGCCCTCGACGCGCGCGCCGATCTTGTAGGTGGTGCGAAAGAGCGTGAACTCCGTCTCGGGATTGACGGGATGGCGGCCCCGGCGCAGCGCAACCGCCGGCTCGGTTGCAACCACCGGCGCGTTGGCGAGCGCCGCCTTCCTGGCGGGCGCCTTCTTGGCGGGCGCCTTGGCTGACTTCACCGCCGGCGTCTTGTGCGCGGGTGTCTTCTTCACGACGGGCTCGACGACGGCGCGCGACAGTTTCTTCGCGGTCTTCGCCGGGGCCTTCGCCACCTTCGTCGGCGCCTTCTTGGCGGGCGCCTTGGCGCGCTTGATCGGTGTCAGGGTCGTACCGATGATCGGCAGGACGCCGCCGGGCAGCGCGACGGCGAGTTTCTTCGCCGTGCGCGAACTCTTAGCGCCGCGAACCGGGAGGCGCGGCGTGAAGACCCAGCCCACAGATCGGAAGAGCACACGTCTGAACTCCAGTCACGCCAATATCTCG
>OCZT010002914.1_pt1 | contig 17602 bp, 12 predicted proteins | sample 1539031 | NCBI WGS metagenome assembly OCZT01 (sample SAMEA3539308, study PRJEB22396) | soil metagenome | biome: tundra; feature: field; material: soil | place: USA | collected 2010-05 | depth 0.15 m | reverse complement strand
AGCTGGTTCAGAGCATCTGCCTTACAAGCAGAGGGTCGGGGGTTCGAATCCCTCAACCCCCACAACACAAAAACCGATCACGAAAGTGAACGGCTTTTATTTTTGAGGGACGTACCGGACTTGCCCGGATAAGGACATCAAAAAAAGCGTCCGGAATTAATTCTGAACGCTTTATTAATTTCGTATCGATCAGGTCTAAAAACTGATCGAAAAATGTCATTACTCTATTTGGCTGCTTTTTTATACATAAGGTACCAAGCCGGACTGTAATAACCTTCGGGAGCAGCTGCTGTATTATTACCATCTGCCTTCGGGGGAAGAGGTATAAGAATATCATTACCTGCTTTCCAGTTAACCGGGGTCAAAACTTTATTTTCTGATGTAATCTGGAGAGCTGTAATTGTTCTAAGTATTTCATCTGTATTCCTGCCTACACTGCGCGGATAAAAATAAATAGCTTGAACAAGGTTGTCAGGATCAATAAAGAATACTCCCCTTACCGCCTGAGTTGAATTAGTTGCAGCATGTATCATACCGTATTTTTTTGATACTGATTCAGTATTATCATCAACAATTGGAAATTTAATTTTAACAAGGCCTCTGTTATTGAGATTGAGGCTTTCTAATGATTTTTTCCACTGAACATGAGTATCAAGAGCATCTGTTGATACAACTACAATTTTAACACCAAGTTTGTCGAATTCATCCTGCAAGTACGCCAATTCCAGAATTTCAGTAGAACATACAGGTGTAAAATCCTGAGGGTGACTAAACAATACCTTCCATTTATGTCCAAAATCTTGCGGAAAATTAATTGTCCCGTTGGTAGATTCAGCAGTGAATGAAGGTGCGCTCTCCCCGATTAAAGGGATCCGGAAATTTCTGTCTTCTTTAACAACATTTTTAGCGGATGAAATGGATCCATTTTGTGACCACAGATTTGTCACAAAAAAAACAGCCAGAATAAATAATAAAATCTTTTTCATAAGAACTATGGTTTTTATTTATTTATATTTAGACTTATTAAACATAATAAAATTTATTATGTTCATTGAAACGTTTAATTAATTTTTGGGGAATAAATCTCGTTTAAATGAAATATATCTTTGATAGACAAAGCATAGATTCCTGAGCGACAGGCAGCTTAGACTTTTAAATAGGGAATGGTAAAAAGGAAGAGTGCTCCCTTTCCCAATTCTGATTCAACTTTAATATCACCTCCCAGCAGTTCAACATATCCTTTACATATCGAAAGCCCTAATCCGGTACCGCTGTATTGTCTGGATACTGCACTATCGACCTGGAAAAACCTGTCAAATATCCGGGAATGATACTCAGGTGGGATACCAATTCCAGTATCACTTACAAAGAATTCAATATATTTATCTTTCAGTGTATAGCCAAAATCTATCAGGCCATTTTTTGTGAACTTAATGGCATTATTTATTAAGTTTGAAAGTATCTGAACAAGCTTGGTATTATCTGTTACTATTTTGGAATCTTTGTCAGATAGCGTCGTTTTGAGATGGATAGAAACAAATTTCTGTTTCCCATAAATACTGAACTGGTCATTAAGATTTCTGAGTGTTGAATTAAGATTAAACTCCGCGAGATTGAGTTTTGCCTGACCACTCTCAACATTAGCTATATCGACAATATCATTAATTATTGAAAGAAGCTGACTCCCGCTCTGAAATATGATATCAATATACTGACGCCGGTCTTCTTCAGAAAGTTCATCATCATTCAATAGTGCTGAAAAACCGATAATCGCATTCATCGGTGTACGAATCTCATGTGAAACATTATGCAAGAAAGCCGTCTTCAGCTTGTCGCTCTCTTCCGCTTTCTCCTTCGCTGCAATAAGTTCAGCCTCAGCTTTTTTCCGTGAAGTGATATCCTCAATCATCACAAGCAAGAACTGAACCTCATCTTGTTTGTTCCGGACGATGCTTACAGTTGTCGATCCCCAGATTACAGAACCATCATTTCGGATATACCTTTTTTCAGTATGATATACAGGAATCTTACCTGACACCAGTTCCAGGAGTGAAATCTCATCATTGCTAATATAATCGGAATGAGTAAAATCTCTGAAGGTAAATGATTTCAGATCTTCTTCCCTGTAACCAATAAAATTGCAGAACGATTGATTAGCCCTGATTATGCTAAAATCTTTATCGCTCATTAATATTGAAAAAGGACTCTCCTCAAATATTTTTCTGAACCGTTCTTCGCTTTCTTTTAGTATATTCTCAACTCGTTTACGCTCAGTTATATCGCGAGCTATTGATTGATAATATTTTGACCCTTCGATAGTTATTACCCTTGAACTGATTTCAACAGGGAAAGTAGTAGTGTCCTTCCTTCTGTGAACAGCTTCAAAAGTCGCAGACTCATTTTCTTCAACAATATTCACATTACCGGGGAGCTGTGACAATGTTTCGGGAGATCTGATTTTTTCCACATTCATGCCAATGAACTCATCACGTGTGTACTGGTAGAATTCCAAAGCACGATCATTGGCCTCTACTATGCTTAAATCCTTATCTACTAATAGTATAATATCATTTGCATACTTCAATATATAGTCGAAATGCTTGATCAGGGCAAGTCGGTTAACTTCATTTTCGTATCTTTCACGATAATATATTACACGTTGATTTCTTATGAGAAGTCCGAGAAAGGAACCTGATGTTAATATTACAAGAATGAGTATGATCACTATCATTCTGATCTGAGAATTCAATGAGGACAATACCTCCTCGCGATCTATCTTGGCTACCATATACCATTGTGTTCCGGGCACTTTATTCATAGCAGCTACAACAGGTACATTTCTGTAATCTATTCCATCGATGGTTCCTGTAATGCCCCTGATTGCCATTGCCGCCGGAAGATTCTCTGACGAGGCAGGTTTCTTCAGTATTAATGCGGTGTTCCTAAGGTGTCTTAATTCATTCAGATAAACAATCTCATCTCCATCTTTCCTCAATAAAAGAGTTTCAGCACTCTTGCTGGAAGTCGGCCATGATTGAAGCAAAGGGTATAATATTTGCTGGGGGTCAATCCTCAATGCAAGCAAACCTATCACAAGATTATCATTCCGGCTTCGATCAATCAAAGGAACAATAAGATCCAGATGGACAAACCTTGCCAGATTGGCTTTGTGCAAATCAGTAAGGACGACTTCACGTTGCTCAACAATTCCAGGTAACATAGGTCGCAGATGATCTCCAACCAGCGTATCGGAATTCGGAAATGCCAATTTGGCGTTTCCGGTGGTATCTATCAGAAGAACACTTTTATAATCGTATGTTTCGGTAAGAGACTTCAGACACTGCTGTATTTCATTACGCAAAGACAGTTTATCAGGGTTTTTAAGAAATTCAATGAATTTTCTAACCAATAGAAGGTTATCGCCAAGGAATTTTCCGTCACCAATCCGTTCAAACCGCCATTGAGTGATCTGCCTGATCTTAAGATATGAAATTGCCGAGAGCTCTTCTTGGGATTCAGCTAATAGAGCTTTTTTCTGATAATTATAATAAACAAATCCAATTACAATTGCGCTCACTGTTATCATAAAGAAAAGGACCACTAATGGCCATACGGCAGGCGGCTTTTTCCTTTGTGTTATCATTATTCTTCCCGTTTAATAAAGACCGAAGCAAGAATTGATACCAGAAGAATTGAAACAATTACTCCCAGGGATATGAGTATTGGTATCTCAAAATGGAAAAATGAACCAAGCATTTTCAGTCCGACAAAAGTAAGTACAAATGCCAGCCCAATTTTCAGAAATCGGAAATATCCTATAATTCCTGCTACAGCAAAATAGAGTGACCGCAATCCCAGTATTGCAAAAATATTAGAGGTATAAACGATGAAAGTGCTCTTACTTATTGCAAGAACAGCAGGTATACTGTCAACCGCAAATATAAGGTCCGACGATTCTATGATCAGGAGAACAAGGAATAATGGGGTGGCATACAACTTCCTGTTCAGCACAATAATTAATTTATCTCCATGCAATGATTCAGTAACCGGAAGAAATCGTCTGAAGAATCTTACAATTGTATTCTTTTCAGGATCAACCTGTGTCTCATTCTGAATCAACATTCTGATCCCGGTAAAAACAAGAAACCCTCCGAAAATGATAACTATCCATTGGAAACGGTTAATTAGAGCCACTCCCGTAAAAATAAATAGTCCTCTCATTATCAGCGCTCCAAGTATACCCCAGAACAAAATTTTATGTTGATATTGATTATTAACGGCAAAATAAGAGAATATAAGAATGAAGACGAAAATATTATCAACACTAAGTGAATATTCAATTACATATCCAGTAAGGAATTCCAGAGCTTTAATTTGTCCGAAATCCTTATCTGTATAAATAAAAAAATCAAAAAGCAGAGCAAGTGCTATCCAAACGCAACTCCAAATTATTGCTTCTTTTACAGGTACTTTATGAGTATGTTTATGAAAAACACCCAGGTCAAGTGCAAGCATTATAAATATGAAAACATGGAATCCAATCCAGAAATAAATGCTTGTTCCCATTAAATTGACATTAGCCTGCAAACTTATGAAAATATTTCTTTAATTCGTTGCTGATAATCCATGCTGCAGATGTAGAAAAAGAAAATAAGTCGTAAAGAATTCTTTACCAAAGCATTAACCGCGATTGCAGGAGTTAGTCTGGCATCAAAGATTGTGAATTCTACTTATTAGCTTCATCTGGCCTGAACAGGTACAAAACACTTAATGGGAACAGCATATTTACTGTCAATATCCGGGATTCCATCACCATTTATATCTTTCATTGAGCCGAGAAATTCAATTAGCGCCAGCCACTCTTTTCCCTCCTGTACCCCTTCACGGCTTTCATCCATATCGATGACAGTGTTTTTCATATCTTTTATTTTATTTCCGGCTTCATCTTTTGGAACCACATTAATAATACCAAAACTCATTTTTTTAATAATGCCAATAAAATCGAGCATATAAGAATCGGCAGTTATTGAATAGAGAGATTTATTCTTCTTCGAAAAATCAACATTTATCATGGTGCCATCATTATGCACTATCTCAATCTTTTTAATTTTATGGAATAAACCTTTTCCAGGATTAAAGTCAACTCTTAGACCCGAATAGTAACAATAATCCTCCGGTTTCGATTTGGCAGCAACCTGTAATATTTCAAGAACATTCTTCAACTCCCTGCCTGTAATATATAATCTGGAAAGCGCATAACCAGGAATTTCATCATTCCCCGATCCCAGAGGCATCACTCTGAAGATATCAGGTGCCATCTGTACACCTGGAACAATTCTATCGAATATCATGCCGGCGGCAACCATGCTGATATCTGTTCCCTTGCTATTGTGAATATTTACATAATAGTGTATTGCATCGGCAATAAGAGGTCCGATATTACTATTTACGTAATCTCCGACATCATTGCCCTCAAGCTTGAAATCAGATTCGACAACAGGTCTGCTATAATCCATCCCAAGTGGCTTGAGGATTTCCTCATTGATTTTTTCTTTCTGTTCATCAATAAGTTTGTTTATATGTTCATCTCCCTTAATATTATCATCGACAGGAATAAGCTTGTAACTTTCGACTTTCAGTTTTTCTGAGGAATATGATAAGTTCAGACAACCAACAAACTGACCAAATTCTCCTGCCTGAACAATAGGAATTCCATTAACTATAATTGGCTGCTCCAATTTAGTATGTGTATGTCCTCCGATAATAATGTCAATTCCTTTAACTTTTCTGGCAAGGTCAACATCTTCACCTCCCCATTCTCCGTTCTTTTCTTTAGTCACACCTGAATGCGAAATACATATTATTATGTTACATTTTTCTGTTTTGAGTTCCTTTACTATTTTCTTCGCATAAGCGGATTGTTTCTCAAAAGTTACCGGAACCGCACGGGGAGCATCCTTAGCGGCATCTTTCCCGAGAATTGAAAAAAAACCGAATTTAATGCCATCTTTCGTCATAATCAATTTCCTGGCAATTATGTTGTCGGAAAAAAGTTTTTCAAGTGCGTCATCTCTCAAATCTTTTTTATTAAACACTGCATTTCCTACAAGTATTTGAGGAATCTCTCCTTTATTGTGGGAGTCATTTATGACTGTAGCTAACCATTCGGGTCCGAAATCAAATTCATGGTTACCCAGAGAGGTGACATCGTATCCCATCGATTTCATCAACCGCAGCTGGAATCCCGATTTTTTTTCAACAGCGGGGAAAAGTGTTCCCATCATGAAATCACCGGCGTCTAGTACGAGAATTATTCCTTTGTTACTTTCTTTTTCAGATTTAATTATAGAAGCTATTCTGGCAAATCCTCCTACTGTTTTATCATCGTTCACAGTGAGTGGTGAATATTGTGATTCAGGAGCATACCCGATAATACGGGAATGAAGGTCATTTGTATGAAGAATTGTAATCTTCTTTTCTGTTTGACCGTTAAGGGTAATGACTGTAATAAACCAGATAATAAAAGCTAATTTTTTTTTCATATGAGGGAGAATAGTAATTCACAAATTTAATTAAAAAATCACATTAAACTATTGGGATGCCATAACTTATAAAACCTCAGCTACAACAAAAGTACTTCCTCCAATGAAAATCAGGTCCGATTCATTTGCTTGCTTCCTCGCCCAATAAAGAGCCGTTCTGACATCAGGATAATTCTGTCCGGCAAGTCCGTATTTCTCAGCCTCCGTTTTGAGTTTAATCTCATTCAGAGCCCGGGGTACTGAAGCCTTTGTGAAATAGTAAATTGCATCGGTTGGGAAAAGAGGTAAAACTGATTTTAGATCTTTATCATTTACAAAACCTATTACGATATGTAAAGCCGATCGTGGAACCATTTTTATCTGATTCATGACATACTCCAAACCCTCCCTGTTATGTCCTGTATCACAAATTGTTAAAGGGGAAACGCCCAATATCTGCCATCGTCCCTGAAGGCCAGTGTTTATGATAACATTGCTGATACCCTCGGAAATATTTTCTTCTGTGACCGTAAAAATATTTTTTAACAATTTAAAAGCCGCAAAAACCGCCTGGAGATTTTTTGACTGGTAATCACCCTCAAGGAATGTTTTGCCTTCGAATTGATGATTTGTTGATAATTCCGTCATCAGATATCCTCTTCCACTGCCAGGATTATCGTTTTGTTCAAGACTGCATGAATAAACCTCATCAGCAAACAAGACCTCAGAATCGTTTTCTTCAGCCTTTTTAATAAAAACATTTTTTATTTCAGGTTGTGTTTCGCTTATTATAACTGGTATATTCATTTTTATGATTCCTGACTTTTCAACAGCAATCTTTTCAAGAGTGTTACCAAGCAGATCCAGGTGATCATGGCCGATGTTTGTAATTAACGATAAGACCGGTTTTATAATATTTGTTGAATCGAGTCTTCCTCCCAGACCAACTTCAATAACTGCAACATCAACATAGCATTCAGCAAAGTAATTGAAAGCCATAGCTACAGTCATTTCAAAAAAGGAGGGTTTTAAAGATTCAATAATATCCTTATGTTTTGTAACAAATGTAACTACATCATTTTCAGAGATCATTTCACCGTTCACTTTTATTCTTTCCCTGAAATCTTTAAGGTGAGGAGAAGTATATAATCCGGTTTTGTAACCTGCCTCCTGCAAAACAGAAGCAATCATATGTGTAACAGACCCTTTGCCATTTGTTCCGGCAACATGAATTGTTGGGTACTTAAAATGAGGATTTTTAAAATAATTATCAAGCAGAATTGTATTTTCCAGGTCGCTCCTGTAGGCAGCCTTTCCTATCCTGTGATAAGCAGGAAGCTGGCTGAACAGGAAGTCGAGAGTTTGGGAGTAAGTCATAGTTTAATATTGCTGGTTAATTGCAGGAGTCGTCCGGCAATCATCGCCATGCGACTGGTATATTTTTTACAATTTATTTCAATATATATCTGCTTATTTCAATTTCCCCCGGCAAAATAACAAACTTAACTGGTACATTATAATTTATACCTTAAAATAGTTATTTTTGCAGGGTATGATGACGTCTGTGTATTAAGACGTAAACTATTGATATTAAATTATTAACGATGAGAAGGAAACATAACAAGAAACTTTTTATTATAGATACCAACGTTTTACTTCATGATTATAAATGTATTTACAATTTTGAAGAGAATGATATTATTATTCCTATTGTTGTGCTTGAGGAGCTTGATAAATTTAAAAGAGGTAACGATCTGATCAACTTTCATGCACGCGAGTTTACACGGGAGCTAGACAAACTTTCAGGTGATATGCTGCTGACCGCCAATATTCCTCTTGGAGAAAATCTTGGAAACATGCATATTGAGACTGGCAAAGACTTCTCGGAAAAGGTTAGTCAATCCTTTCCTGAAAGGACGGCTGATCATAGAATTCTGGCAATTGCTGAGTATGTCTGCAGCACAAATAAAGATAAAACAGTAGTGCTGATTACCAAGGACATTAATCTCAGGATGAAGGCAAAATCACTGGGGATAATTGCTCAGGACTATGAAAACGACAAGGTTGCCAATATTGATGATCTCTATAAAGGGATCAGGATCCTCGAGGGGGTAAGTCAGGAATCCATAAGCAGACTTTACGAAGTTCCGGAAGGGGTCGGGTCGGGAGAATTCAATCTTGAACCAAATCTTACTGGACATCAGTTTTTTATCATGAAAAACAACGGGTCCAGTGCTCTTGCGCATTATAACCCTGTTAACAAAACCCTGAGCAGGGTAATCAAACAAACTACATACGGGATTGATCCAAGGAATGCCGAACAAACATTTGCTTTCGAAGCTCTGTCAAATCCTGATATTCAGCTTGTCTCATTAACCGGCAAAGCAGGAACCGGAAAAACACTCCTTGCCCTTGCAGCTGCCTTACAGCAACACAAGAGATATAAACAGATTTTTCTTGCCCGTCCTATTGTTCCTCTGGCTAATCGAGATCTTGGCTTTTTGCCCGGCGATGTAAAAGAAAAGATGGACCCCTATATGCAACCTCTGTATGATAATCTCACAGTTATCAAACATAAATTCAGTCACCAGAGCCCTGAATTTTTGAGGATTAATGATATGATGAAAGACGATAAGCTGGTAATAACACCACTGGCATACATTAGAGGCCGGAGTCTTTCAAGTATTTTCTTTATAGTTGATGAAGCCCAGAATCTTACACCCCACGAGATTAAGACAATTATTACAAGAGCCGGAGAAGGAACTAAAATGGTGTTTACAGGTGATATTGAACAGATAGATTCCCCATATCTCGATACAGCATCAAACGGATTGAGTTACCTCTCCGATAAAATGAAGGATCAGGAGATTTTTGCTCATGTTAACCTTGTAAAGGGGGAACGAAGTTTCCTTGCTGAACTTGCAAGTAAGTTACTGTAAGACAAAAGACAAAAGACAAAAGTAAAAAGTAAAAAGGCAAAAGGTATAAAGCATAAGTGGCAGTATAATTGAGAGAATGTGAACCTTTGCGCTTCAGTGGCAATAAAATGAATCAAGAAAAGAAGAAAGTAGCTTTCCACACGCTCGGGTGTAAACTCAACTTTGCCGAGACATCAACTATTTCAAGATCATTTCCTGAAGAGAAATTTGAAAGAGTTCCTGCAAGCTCAAAAGCTGATATTTACATAATCAATACATGTTCTGTCACTTGTACGGCAGATAAAAAATGCAGACAGGCAATTAAAAAATTCATAAATCTCTCGCCCGGGGCATTTATAGCAGTTATTGGTTGTTATGCACAACTAAAACCTTTGGAAATATCTTCTATCCCCGGAGTAGATCTTGTACTTGGAACAAACGAGAAGTTCGAGATATCCGATTATTTAAACGGTTTTATTAAGAAAAATAAAACAGAAATTCATTCCTGCGATCTTAATTCAACCAATAGCTTTAGCCCCTCATATTCACTGGGCGACAGAACACGGTCATTCCTCAAAGTTCAGGATGGTTGTGATTACTGGTGTTCGTACTGTACAATCCCCCTGGCTCGTGGACGAAGCAGAAATCCTGACATCTCTACAATAATAAGTGAAGCAGAGCATATTGCCGTAAGAGGTGTCAAAGAGATTGTTTTAACAGGTGTAAATATTGGTGATTTTGGAAAATCGACCGGAGATTCATTTACAGGATTACTTAAAGAACTGATTAAGGTTCAAGGCATTGAAAGGTTCAGAATATCTTCCATTGAACCAAACCTGTTGACTGAGGAGCTTATTGAACTGACATTACAGAATGAAAAGATCCTGCCTCATTTTCATATCCCTCTGCAAAGCGGAAGTAATAAAATCCTTGGGCTTATGAGAAGAAGGTATACCAGGGATATCTTCACCGACAAGATAAAAATGGTAATGGGAAAAATGCCATTGGCAGGAATAGGAGCTGATGTAATTGTTGGATTCCCGGGTGAATCAGATTCTGATTTTGCTGACACTTATTCCTTGCTTGAAGAGACTCCTCTATCCTACCTTCATGTTTTCACATATTCCGAAAGACCCGATACAGTGGCAGAAAATCTTCCCGGGAAAGTATTATACAAGGTAAAAGAGAAAAGGAGTAAAAGTCTCATTAGTCTTTCTCAAAAGAAAAACCATATATTTAATAAACTGAATATCGGTCAGATAACAAATGTTTTGTTTGAAGGTACCCGAAATGAAGGACTGATCACAGGTTTTACACCAAATTATATTAAGGTGGAACATCCATGGGAATCCAGGCTTACTGGTCAGATAAAAAAAGTCAGGTTGAATAAGATATCTCCATCAGGAAGAATGAGTATTGAACTAATTGAATAACAAATGATTGATCTTAAATATGTATGCACGGAACTTGAAAAAGCCGCTCGTGAAACAGGTGCTTTTATTCTTAATGAATCTAAGGGTTTCGACATCGCAAGGACAGAAAAAAAAGGGTTGAATGATTTTGTCAGTTATGTTGATAAAGGTTCCGAGAAAATGCTTGTTGAAAAATTGAGCCGGCAGCTACCTGAAGCCGGATTTGTTACTGAAGAAGGAACATCAAAAAAAATCGGTTTGAAATACTGCTGGATAATTGATCCTCTGGATGGTACAACCAATTTCCTGCATGGGCTCCATCCTTATGCAATCAGTATTGGATTAAAGGAGCATGATGAAGTTATTGCAGGTATTGTTTATGAAGTCAGTGGGAATGAATCGTTTACTGCCTGGAAAGGCGGAGGGGCATGGCTAAATGGCAAAAAAATTAATGTGTCTAAAGCCGCGAAGCTTGCTGACAGTCTTGTAGCTACAGGATTTCCATACAATGATTTAAACCTGCTTGATTCATATATGAAATGTCTTACCTATTTCTGTAATCATACACACGGCATCAGGCGTCTTGGTTCTGCTGCAATTGATCTTGCTTATGTTGCCTGTGGCAGATTCGAAGCATTCTATGAATACGGCCTTCATGAATGGGATATTGCGGCTGGGATGTTACTTGTCAGGGAAGCCGGAGGTAAAGTGAGTGATTTTTCGGGCAATGAGAAAGGTCTAACAGGAAAAGAATTTATAGCTGCGAATAGTGATGTTTTTACTGAATTCCTGGAAATTGTAAGTAAATTTATGAAAAATTAATACTTTTTTGGATGGCAGCTATCGGATACTACCTCTTCTACGGCATAAACTGGATTATTACCCTATTGCCTTTACCGGTTCTATATGTCTTTTCCGACTTTCTTTGTCTGGTACTTTATTACGTTGTGTCATATCGCAGGAATGTTGTTGCGACCAATCTTAAAAACTCATTTCCCGAAAAAACTGATAAGGAACTTAAAATTATTGAAAAAAAATTCTACAGACACCTGTCAGATATTCTTATTGAGACTTTCAAGTCGACTCATATGACCAGGGCCAACCAGAAGAAACGGTTTACTTACAACAATCTTGAAATTATCGATAAACTCAGAGAGGAGAAAAGAGACATAATTGCTATTATGGGTCATTATAATAATTGGGAATGGCCTACGCTGCTTCCGTATTATCTGAAATATAAGACCATAATAATCTATAAACCATTACAAAACAAGTATTTCAACAGGTTTATAAATAATCATAGATCCGAGCACGGTATAGTTCTTACTCCTACATCTCAGGTTATCAGAGAAATTATTAACTACAGAAATAATGATATAAATACCGTTTCCGTTTTCATTTCCGATCAGATACCTTCAAAAGGAGACATTAAATACTGGACAACTTTTCTAAACCAGGATACTGCTGTATTTACAGGAGCTGGAAAGATCGCTTCAAAGTATGATATGGCAATAGTCTTTTTCCATGTTCAGAAAGTAAAACGAGGTTATTACAATCTTAATATGGAACTTCTTTTTGACCACACAGCAGGGCTTTCCGAAGAAGTGATAACAGAAAAGCACGTCAGGAGACTCGAGGAGATAATCAAAGAAAAACCCGAATATTGGATCTGGAGCCATCGCCGCTGGAAGCATAAAAAGCCTGTTGAAAATGACTAAAACAGCAATTGTAATATTAAACTGGAATGGCATCGGATTCCTGAAAATGTTCCTTGGTGTGGTTGTTAAATATTCCATTGACAACGAGACATTAGTTTGTGTGGCTGATAATGGGTCGACAGACGGCTCACCCGAATGGGTCGCTGAAAACTTCAGTGAGGTAAAACTTATAAAAATGGATAAAAACCATGGTTTTGCCGGGGGATATAATCTCGCTATTAATCAGCTTGATGCTAAATACTTCGTTCTGTTGAATTCCGATATTGAAGTTACTGAAAACTGGCTTCATCCACTTGTCAGCTTTATGGACAACAATCCTGATGTAGCGTCGTGCCAGCCAAAAATACTATCATATTATCAGAAAGATCATTTCGAGCATGCCGGAGCGGCAGGCTGTTTTATAGATAAGTACGGTTATCCGTTCTGTCGCGGTAGAATAATAAATAAAACTGAAAAAGATAACGGGCAGTATGATAATCAGATTAATGTTTTCTGGTCAAGCGGGGCATGTATGATCGTAAGGAGTGAGGCATGGAAAAAATGCGGTGGTTTCGATGCCGATTTTTTTGCTCATATGGAAGAGATCGATTTGTGCTGGCGTTTTCATAAAGCCGGCTATCGCGTCTGCTTTTTGCCAGGCTCGGTGATTTATCATGTTGGAGGTGGCACCCTTTCTTATAGTTCTTCTTTCAAAACATATCTCAACTTCAGAAACAGCCTGTTTCTACTTTATAAGAACCTGCCTGACAATAAACTACATACTATATTGTTTATCAGAAGAATATTAGATGGATTAGCTGCAATTTATTTTCTCATGCAAGGTAGTCTCCAAAGTGTCAGGGCCGTCTGGAAAGCTCATATGGATTACAATAAAGCTATAAATGAACTCCGTGAAAAGAGGAAGGCTGTAAGCAAACTGGAAACGTACCATATCCAGGATTCTATTTTGAACAAGAGTATTGTTTTTGAGTTTTATATAAAAGGCAATAAAACTTATAATAGCCTTATATCGTAAAACTGAAAAAAAATGAAGAAATATCAGATGATTGTATTTTTTTCCATAGTACTCACAATTTACTCACTTGTAAACATTTATCTCTTTTATAAAGGATATAAGGCACTCCCTTGCCTTCAAAGAAACAGGATCCTCTATTCAATTACATTTTTTCTGCTTGCCGTGCTTTTTATTGTTGCAAAGATTCTTGAATCAAAACATTCCTCGGTTATTACAGATATTCTGAATATTGTGGGGGGCTTCTGGCTGGCTTTCATGCTTTATGGTTTTTTGTTTTTTCTTCTTTCAGACATTATTTTACTTATTCTGAGAATTCCCGGAATAATATCCGGTGATGATATCTTTTTATTCAGGAAATGGTCATTTATAATTATTTCTTCTGCGTCTTCCCTACTAATAATAGGAGGTTTCATTAATGCTTTAGTACCTGTTACCAGGGAATATAATATCACAATAAACAAGCCGGCCGGATCGGTTAAAACATTACGCATAGCTGCAGTATCTGATATTCATCTGGGAAGTATCATAAGAAAAAGAAGCCTGAAAAAAATGTCAGGAATGATAAAGGATATGAAACCCGATCTGGTTCTGTTGCTAGGAGATATTGTTGATGGTGAAATAGGCCCTGTGCTGAGAGGCGATCTGCTTCAGTATTTTACCTGGCCAAAGTGCGTTGATGGTCTATATGCAATTACCGGCAACCACGAATTTATTGGTGGAGCAAATCGCACTATTCCTTATATTGAGGGCAAAGGCATAAGAGTATTAAAAGATGAAATGGTAACTCTTGAAGGTGGAATTCAACTCATCGGGAGAATCGACCGGGATTCATACCGTTTTTACAGAAAAGAAAGATTGCCATTGGGTGAACTTATGAAACAGGCAGATACTACCAAACCTGTTATACTGCTTGATCATCAGCCATTCCATCTTGACGAAACTGCAAAGTACGGCATTGATCTGCAGCTTTCGGGACATACACATAACGGGCAGATGTGGCCGCTTAATTATGTTACCAGAATGATTTACGAATTAAGCTATGGCTACCTGAAAAAGAGGAATACGAATTTTATAGTTTCATCAGGATACGGTTTGTGGGGACCCAGAGTCAGATCAGGCAGCAGATCTGAAGTTCTTTTAATAAACATAATTTTTACCGGAGCCGAAAAATAATTAAAATAATCTTTTACAGGAGGTCATAAATTTTCTCGAGTCTGATACCTCTGGAACCTTTAATAAGTATTGTGTTCCCCTTTAATGGTTCACTTTTAAGAGATTCCATGAGCTTATTGACATTATCAAAGGCCTTAAAGGCTGATTTAGAAGATGTTTTATGAAATACAGGACCTACAAGAAAAACCTTTTCTGCATTAAGTGACTGAACCACTTTTAACATCTTAAGATGTTCCTCCTCGCTCTTGTCACCAAGTTCAAGCATATCGCCAAGGATGACTATTTTATGGTCAGCTTTAATTGCTGAAAAAGATTCCAGTGCTAAAGTCATACTTGTTGGATTGGCATTATAAGAATCACAAATAAGTGTATTGTTTTTAGTATTCTTAATCTGCGATCTGTTATTGGCAGGCTGGTATTTTTCAACGGATTCAATAATATCTTTCATCTCAACACCAAGGAACAGGCCGGTAGCAACTGCTGCCCTCACATTTTCGAAATTATAGCTGCCAAAAAGGTTGGTATTTAAATCATACGAATGATGAAGATAGGTAATTGATATTCTGAGATTAAAGTCAGATGGCATCTGTTCAAGAATAAGATCAATACCGGTAGGATCAGAAAACGGGACAGCCCTGTTTATGATTCTGAATATTTTTTCGGTCAGCAGGGGATCTTTTTCGTTATACAGAGCAATCCCGTTTACCCTGCGAAGATGTTCATATAATTCTGTTTTTGCCTTTACAACACCATCTACTGATCCAAATCCCTCAATATGGGCAGTGCCGATATTTGTAATTATCCCGTAATCAGGTTTTGCAATGAGACATAATGTTCTGATCTCACTTAAATGGCTTGCTCCCATTTCTATAATTAACATTTCAGTATCAGCAGGAGCTGACAGAATTGTAAGAGGAACACCGATATGATTATTCAGGTTTCCCTGAGTATAATGAATTTTAAACTTTTTTGAAAGGATTGCTGCAAGCAATTCTTTGGTAGTTGTCTTGCCATTCGTTCCGGTTATTGCAAGTACGGGAACATTCAGCTCCTTCCTGTAGTGCGACGCCAGAGCCTGCAGTTCTAAGAGACAGTCATCTACCAGTATTGTATTTTCAGTTTCAAACAGGGGATCATCTACAACGGCACACTTGGCGCCATGTGCAAGAGCCTCCGAAGCAAATTTATTTCCGTTATAATTATCACCCCATAGCGCAAAGAAAATCTGACCTTTTCCCACTGTTCGGGAATCAGTAGATACACCAGTTGATTCTTTAAAAAGGTTAAATAATTGTTCAGTTTTCATGCTCGTAAAAAAATGCCTCATTATGATTGCATAATGAGGCTAATATTGTCAGAGAACCAGATTCTATAAACCGGAAGGACTTCCAACCCTGATCATTGCACACCTGAAACCAATATCATCACGACTGCTTTCCTGATCGAGGAATCTTCTAGTGGAAGGATTGAGCCAATAGGCTCTGTCTCGCCATGATCCGCCTTTATATACACGTGCATTATCATTAATCAGAGTTACAAAATCATTAGCGTTTTGAGAATTATCCTGAGCATACATTCTAAGAGAACCTTTTTTCCCGTCCTCAACTGTAAAATCGGTTCCACCTCCGCCGGGTATAGCTGACTGAAGGTCTCCATCCCTGTAGTTTCTATAATCGCCTTTCTGATAATTATACCTGTTTGCAACATCCACATCTTTAACGGTATCCAGAATTAAACGACCAAGTTTATCCTTAGGTAAAACCGAACCATTGACGTCGCGCTTCAGATCGGTAAAGACATTTCCTCTGAAGGGATTAAAGGCATCAACATCTTCAGAAGTAAGAGGGCGATAAACATCCGCAACCCATTCATTGACATTTCCTGCCATACAGTAAAGTCCATAGTCATTTGGCCAGTAGGATTTAACGTCGACGGTAATACTTCCGTTATCGTTTAGGCTTCCGGCCACTCCCATCAGGTCGCCTCTTCCCCTTACAAAGTTAGCCATCATCTGACCTCTGTTCTTTTTTGATGAATTTCTGACGTTATGCCCATCCCAGGGATATATTCTTCTTTCATATATTCTCTCTTCAAATGTATTGCCTCGGAGAGCATAAGCGGCAAATTCCCACTCAGCTTCTGTAGGCAGTCTGTAACTGGGAAGCAGTACCCCATCTTCAAAGTTTGTGCGGCGTTCCGTCTGATTTGGATTCAGGCTTGGGCGCAACTGATTTACGACACCTTCATACTGACCTGCCAGATAAGCTTCAGTATTGAAGTTCTTTTCATTTGTCTGATTAGGATCGGGGTTCAGTTCTCCCTCGTTAATGATTAACTGTTCATTAACCCTGTCGGTTCTCCAGAGACAAAAATCATTTGCTTTTACCCAGCTGACGCCTACAACCGGATAATTATTATAAGAAGGATGCCTGAAATAATATTGTACATACGGGTCATTAAATCCCATGGGTGTTCTCCAGACCAGTGTGTCAGGTAAGGCTCTTCTGTAAACTTCAGGATAGTCTTTGTAAACCCTGCGCAGCCAGAAAAGGTATTCACGGTAGTCAACATTCTTAACCTCCGTTTCATCCATATAAAATGAAGATACTGTAACTGTTCTTGGTTTGTTATTCCAATCGAACATAACATCCTGAGTAACCTGTCCCATTGTAAAACGGCCCCCCTCTATCAGCACCAGACCAGGACCAGTTTTCTGATCGGCTCCAAGTGCAACTTCAAATCCGCCGTTGTCTGGATCATTATACTTCCATCCTGTAGAAGTGGAAACATTATCTTTCCCCTTTTTCTTAAATATACAGGATGTAAAAAGCAAGACAGCGATTAA
>OCZT010002913.1_pt1 | contig 17604 bp, 5 predicted proteins | sample 1539031 | NCBI WGS metagenome assembly OCZT01 (sample SAMEA3539308, study PRJEB22396) | soil metagenome | biome: tundra; feature: field; material: soil | place: USA | collected 2010-05 | depth 0.15 m | reverse complement strand
GCGCGGGAACGCCGATGGCCTTGACGACGAACACCACTTGGACGATGACGGCGGCCAACGGCCTGGCGGCCAACAGCACCCATTCGTTCCAACTGGATTATGTGACGACGGACGGACGGCGCCCGCCGATTTCGTCTTCGGCCAGCGGGACGACCTGGCTCGGTTACTATTGGGGAACCCCGGCGAATGCCATTCCCGTTGAATGGATGACGATGTATTTTGGCCCTCAATCATCGTGGCCTTCAACCACCGCCGACAGCGACGGTGACGGCATGAACAATTACCAGGAGTTTCTGGCGGGCACGATTCCGACGAATTCGGCCAGCGTGTTGCGCGTGCAAATCGGTAATTCGCCGCAGGGACAGCGATCCGGCCAGGGATTCAGCCAGAACTTGCAAGGAATGTACCTGAGTTGGAACACCCAGCCGGGGTTGACGTATCAGGTGCAGGTGACGACGAATTTCACCTCATGGAGCAATCTGAACACGCCAAGGTTCGCGGCGGGAACCAATGATTCAATTTATGTCGGGGGCGGCACGGCGGGTTATTACCGCGTCCTGCTCCTGCGCCAATAAAATGTGTATGCGGCAAATGATTAAAAGTTTTTTATGGGTTGTATTCCTGGCATTTGGCCTGCAAGCCTCGTGGGGCTTTGCCCTGTTAGGGCCGCTTCCCAGTTACCCGGGACTCCCAGCCACTTTTGGTGACAAATGGCAGGTGGTTAGTCTGGGTTATGATTTGATATATTTGAATAGCGGGCCCATTATACCGGGAGGACCTGTGTGGTTGGGCGACATTGGCGGGCCAAAGAATTATCAGGAGGAATATCGTCGGAACGTGCCGGTGCTGTATTACGCTTACGATGATAATTTCTCCGGTGTTACCGGAGAGGGTTTCTTCGGCAAGGCCGGCGAGGACGCGGTGGACCAGGCTTTTGCCATCATGAACAGCCTGACCAATATGGACAACATTGATCTCTCGTTATTTCCGTTCCAATCGCAGAGTTTCAACTTCACGGCGCAGGGGCTGTATTTGACGGACCTCAAGTCGGTGACGCTGCATTTGTTGGTTGAGCAATTGGGTTTAACGGAACCGGAACGTTACACCTGGACCCTGCATGATCGCCATGTAGGCATCCTTTGCCCGTTGACCACAACGTATCTGGTGGTCCAGCGAAATTTTGACCCCGTCCCTTCGCCGTTGAACCAGGTCCAATATTCGCCCTACGTTAACAATGTGCTTTACACTTATTTTATCGAGGAGGATTGCGATCATCATCCGCCCGATTGGTCTGCGATCACCGTGCCGCGTGGACAGGATCCTTCGGCGGTGATCTATACCGCGGTGGCCGCAAATAATTATGCCGGAGCGTGGACCGGTACCCCTTACATTGGCGGATTGCAGATTGGCGGGTTTTACACCGGTTTGACCCGTGATGACGTGGGGGGCTTGATATACTTGATGCGCACCAACAATGTAAATTATGAATCCCCGGCGGCGGGAAGCATCTTGATCAGCTCCGTCAGTGGCGTGACAAACTTAAGCCCGCCATCCCTGCTTTACACTTCCAACTATAATGCGTTTTGGTTGTCCGCTCGAACCAATAATCCGGCCACCCTGTCCAATTTGTTTCCGGGGCTGGTCATTGTTAATTCTTCATATTATTTCACGAACATTGCCACGCCGATTGTGGTTGCCTATTTCACCAACCTGATTGGCGCGCCGTTTGGCAGTCCGCCGAAGCTGGTGGTCAAGACCAATGGCTATACCTACTCATTCCCGGCAATTTACTCGGACACTTTTGCCAACCTCGTCATCATCCCCAACAGCTTCCACCCCAATACCAGTGCCTCGCTGATGACGGTCACGGTGGGCGTCCAGATTGGCGCGCCGTATGGCAGCCCGCTGGTCACCAATACCACGACAAAGACAACCACCCTGAACAATGTGCCGTCAGGGGAATATTACATTAACACCAATTATCTCTGCGGCCCGCCGCTCTTTCTGAGCACGTTGGCGACCAATGTGACGGCGACAACCAACTTTCTTTTCGCCGCCAGCAACTCGGCGGGCTTTCTCACTTCCCAAAGCCTTGTGACCTATTCCACCACCCATGTCTATGTCGTGCAACAGCGCATCTGCTCAAGCACGGTTACGGGTGGTGGGACCAACAGCCCGGGCTATTATCAGGGCATAGGCGGGGTCCGGTTCGTGCGTGTGCCGGATGGGCTGATGGATCCGCTCACCCACATTTTGACGACCCCGATCACCACCCGATACACCAATTTCCTTTTTAATCCGGCCAATAGACAGTTGGAGGCTCGTATATTCCAGCGCGTGGTGACCACGCCGGACATTATTTTGAGCGCTGCAGATCTGGCCGTCGGGCCGGCGGGGAATAACTTTGTTGGCACCGTGACCCGGCCGGTCCCGAACTACGAAATCGCCAATATTTTGCCCGGATTGGCCGGCCCGGGGGTCATTGACGGTCAGACAATCTTTACTTTCAACAAAGTTGGGCCTGTTTTCTATAACGGCCCGTTTCCGGACACCAATGGTTTCACGGACTTGGTGAACCAAACGACACAGGTTCCCGCGTTGCAATGGGCATCCTTCGACAGTTCGACCAATCTCCCGATCCTGTATCCGAATGGCACCAGCATCCAGGAGCTCGAAAACCAGATGGCCATTTCCATCTCGCCGACGAGTTTGCCGGACGGCGCCAACACTGTGGCCTATCCCACAACAACATTCTCGGCCACCGGCGGCACATCGCCCTACACCTGGTCGCTGGAAACGGGAACGCTGCCGCCGTCCGGTTTGATCTTCTCCTCCGCCGGCGTGCTTTCCGGGACCCCATCCGGCAATTCACCCGGCATCTATGATTTTACAATTCAAGTGACCGATTCGCTGGGCCGGACTGTGGCTTTGAATTATACGATTACGATCCAGTGAGAAGCATGACACCCCATAACCACCTGGCAAACCGCTTTATGAAGTGGAAGTTTTTTTCCGTATTGCCGGGCTTGATGCTGGCGCACGCGGTCCTGGCAACGGATCCGCTGTATCAAAACGACGCGGTGCTCAACTACACCGTTCCGGGCAATCCACCTCCGAACATTGACGCGACCAATTTCGTCAACAACAACTGGTTCACGGTCGTTTTCAGCACGTACACTTTCGGCACCGAGTTTTACGAGCCGTGGAACACGGTCAACTACACCAACAACGGTTTCATGTCGGTCGATTCGGGTTATCCGTTGGTCAGTCCGGGTTTTCAGTTTGACACCCAGACCACCAATGTGATGCCGCACCGGATGGCCGGCAGTTTTTACAATGCCGGCACCATCAGTTGCGGCGCCCTCGCGAGCTCGCTGTTCCTTTTCGGCACGGGGCAATTGATTGTATGGGCCACCAACATTGCCAATCCCGGCACGATTGTCATGGGGCCGAATACTGTGATGCACTTGACGGGCGGAAACGTGGATTTAAGCCGCAGCACGATCACCATGCAAGGATTTGGTATTTTCAACTCTCCGTTCGCGCTCGGTGCGGATTGGGGTGCTGGGACCGACACGAATGGAGATTGGGTGCCGAGCACCGATTTGACCCCCACCAATGCGAGATCGTCGCTCTTTCTCACGGCCAAATCTCTCTTCTTTGTGAACGACGTATATCTGAACAATTCCACCCCCTATTTCCATGTCGGCGGCATTGGGACAAGCAATGTCATTACTTGGGCCATTTTCCTGGACGATCAAAGTCTCCCCAACGTCACCCATAATGTTTATTTTTCAGGCACCACCCCGCTTGCCATTGGTGGAGGGTTCGACACCATTGAATGGATTGGCGCGTATGTGGACTCGGCGACCGGAACAGCGCTGACCAACTATCTTTATCTCAACGATAGAACTGAACTCACCACCAACATTCCTATCTCCGCCGCCGGCGTGCCGATCAATTTCACGTTTACTGCCACTAACGCCCCGGTTTTCATTGGTTCACCCGCCCCCAGCAGTTTCCCCTCTGGGGTTTATGGCAACACGGTGGTGACCAATCTCTACTCGTATGTCAACGCGCAGTTTATTTCAACGACGACGGCCACCAACGCCAGTCCATCAAACCCCAGCGGCGCGCTCACGAATTTGCCGGATCGCATTTATATCACGGCCAGCCGCGAATTGGATTTGACTCTGGCCCAAATCACCGGGGCGGATTATTTGTCGCTGATGGCCACCAACCTCAACCAGTTCGACGGCAGCGCCGGCGCGGTCATCGTTGCTCCCTATTCCGACATCAACCTCGGGGTGACCAACGGATTTTTGACCGCCAGCAACGTGCTGAAGGCGGCGCTCCCGAATTGGAGCGGCTCTGTCCAGGCCTGGAGCGGGCGCTGGATTTTTGTCGGCACCAATGGCGTGACCAATGATTTCCGGGTCTTGCTGGTCAGCAGCCGGGTGGCGCCCACGACGCTGTCAGAAGTGCAGCATTTGACCCTGCACGGCACCAACAGCGTCGTCATCAGCGATGCATTTAACATCCTGAGCACATTGTCCATTGACGCGCGAAACCTGACGTTGACGACCAACGGTTATGGCAATGGCGCTACTTCGCCCGAGGGTGAGTTGAATCTGGTATCCAGCGCCATCTTGTGGCCGAGTTCCCTGCCCAATGTGCGCAACCTGACCAACAACGGGGCCATTCGCAGCCAGAACCTCATCGCCTTTGGCAGCCCGCCGCCCGCCAATTATCTGACCTTCATAAACCACGGTTTGATTTCCGATCTGGGCGCGACGATTTATGCGAACTATTTCGAAAACGGCGGGACCTTCGCCAACAACGGCCTGGGCTCCTTCAATCTGCAATCCCTGACCACGTTGCTGATCAACGGCTCCATCACCGCCGGCGGCGATGTCTCCATCACCACCGGCAGTCTGGTGACGAGCAATCTGATGTTGCAGGCCGGGCGGTCGCTGACCTTACGGGCGACAAATCTGCTCACCGACACCGGCGCGGTCAACGGCAACGTCTGGTCGGTTGGTGCATCAAGTCTGGTGGGATTAAATCTGCCGATCAAACCGCTGGTTGGTGATTTGCTGGGCACCACGATTTTCATGACGGCGCCGCCGCCGAACAAGCAGGTCGTCAACACCTGGGCGGGGCAGGATTACGGTGTTTCCACCGCCGGTTACACGAACAATGCCGCCATCGGAAAACTGATATTGGACGCGTTGGGGGCCAGCAGTTCCTTCAAATTCAACGGTACCGGCGTCAGCAATGCGTTGTATGTGGACGATCTCGATTTGCGTGACTATGCGGTCATCTTTGATGGCACACACGTTAATGCTCTTGTCTTCAACACCAATCTGGTGATTTATTACGCCAACGCAACCATTGCCGGCGGCGTGTCGGTGGCTGAGAAACTGAACGGTCTGAATACCAACCACCTTCGCTGGGTGCCGATGTACATCGGCTATTTCAGCTCCACCTATATCGGTTATACCAATGCCGACGGCACGATCACAACCAACGGCCCCTTCAACGCCGGGCTGGCGCAAAGCACAACCATTGATTCCAACGGAAACGGCATCCCCAATGGCTCCGACCCCACACCATTCTTTGTGTCCAGCGAGGTCAACCTTAAGTTGACGCTGAACAATCCGCCGCTGACGGCGCTGCTCACGTGGGACTCGATTCCGAGCTCGACCAACACCGTCTATTACCGGACCAATTTGGTTTTGGGCAACTGGCTGCCGTTGACCACCAACATTTCGCCCAGCCTTGTGCCGCCGGCGGGTGGCTGGCCGATAACGAACACAATAACGATTGCAGTGACCAATAATCCATCCGTCCCGCATTTTTACCGCGTGCGGGTGGACCCGAACACGACGCTGCTTTACGGTCCTTGAATTTAAGGCCTTGGAGACTTGGGCCTTTGAATTAAGTCGTTGAAATCTCGCGGATCATCCGCGATAACCTTGAGAACATTTATGCAAAAATTCACAAGCCTGAGATGGCGAAATCTCGTGAGCAACACCGGCTTGATGAAGCTGGGTCTGGTGATTTTGGCCTGTTTCGCGGCGGATGTTGGCAGAGCGCAGTTTACCTTCGCCACGGCTTACCCGCTGTCCGGGGATTTGGGTTCCGTGGTAAATGATAATGCCAGCGCCATTCGTGACGCTAGTGCCCCGAACATCGCCGGTTTCCCTGCCAACAAGCCCCTGTGGTATCAGTGGACGCCTACGGTTGACGGGGAGGTGGAACTCGACACCATCGGCAGCGTGGACGATGCTCACGGCACCCCCCTGAACACGGTGCTTGGGGTTTTTACGGGGACCAGTCTGACCTCGCTCAATCAGGTCGCGGCCAATGACAACCTTTTCCCCATCAATAGTACTGTTTCAGCGACGACCCATTCCCTCGCCCAGATCAATGAATCTGGCAGCGGCGATTACGCTATTGCTCCCGGCATTCTGCCGATTATTAATTATATACAACCTTATTACGGCCCCAGCCATCTCCGTTTCAATGCGAAAGCGGGAACGACTTATTACATCGCAGTGGATTCGCAAACGGCCAACTACTTTTTGTATTCTCTGGATCGGTATTATCGAAATAGCACTATCGGTACGGTTGATTTGGGAAAGGGACCGGGGACCATCGTGTTGCACTGGGCCTATAAATCTTCGGGCGTCTTCCGTTTCGCCACCGAGGATGTGGATTACACGACGGGACTGCCGTCATCCCCCCCATATAACGGTGGGGGGCACTTGACAGGATATCCGCTTTACCAGACGTCCCAGACGGAAAGTTATCCGCCCGCAGGAACTGCCAATGACGCCAATTCGGCCATTTTAACCTACTATCAGTACAATGTGCCGGGGTTGTTGGTTACTGTGACCCGTGTTGCCGGCTCCGCCGGACGGGCCATGGTGAAATACCAGACCGTGGACGGGACCAGTTTGCCCGTCCTGCCCATCGGTGATGTGGGTGCCGTATCCAATGTGGATTATCAGGCGGTCAGCGGCACGCTGGTCTTCGATGATTACGAGATGAGCAAGACCATTCTCATTCCGATTATCTATACGGGCAGTCAAACGAACAGTGTTTTCGGAGTTCAGTTGATTGATGATGGTGGCGCCACCAGTCCCACTCTTGATCCGTTCGAGCCGTCGGGCGTGTCCCAGCCCCGCGTGGACCCCAATTTCAGTCTCGCGCTGGTGAAGATTCTGAGTGTCGAGGCCGACCCTTATGGGCCGGACCTCGTTCCGAACGTGATAACCAATGCGGATCCGACGATCCCGCCGATAACCAATTGGGTCGTTGCGTTGAATCCAACCAACGTGATCATCAACTTCAGGAAGGCCAATTACCGTGTCCCGGCAGACGTCAACAACATGACTAATAATGGTGCTCCCGGCTGGACCAAGGTTGTCATTTATGCGGAGCGCTTTGGCACAAACACTTCTGCCATCATGCTGAATTACCGCGTCAATAATGACCTCGGCTACGACAAGGATAATCGGGAGGAAATGAACTTTCTGTTCCCCCTCCAGCCCGGGTCTGATTATGCCGTTCCCACCCCGGAAACCTGGGCGCCGATTCAGGGGACCAATTCCGACTTTAACCTGGCGCAGGGCACCCTCAGCTTTCCCGCCAGCGGCTCCGGTTTCGCCTATCAACCCATCAGCTTTACCGTCACCAATACCACTCTCACGAAATTCAACAAGGATTTTAAAATAGAGCTTTATCGGACGATAAGTATTGGCGGTCAAAATGTGCCCGCCCTTGCCGGCATGGTCGGCGAAACCACCGTGACCATCCTGTTCAATGACCTGAATCCGCCGGCCGGTTCGGTGGATGAGTTTTACAATGCGGATTTCAACCGCGATTTGGCGGTGCCGCCCGCTCTGGTGCCCCAAACCATTCCGCAGAACGATCCCAATCCCGGCGTTTCCGGCGTGGTGAAAAGCCTGCTGGTGCTGGCTGATAATAAAACGCTCATCGCCGGGGACTTTTTGTCTTACAACGGTTTCAATTACCCCGATGCGAAACCTGTCAATTGCATCGCGCTCATCAATGCCAACGGCGCCCTTGATTCGTCCTTTGAGCCCAACTCCGGTGCCAGCGGCCTCATCAACACCCTGGCCTCAAGCCCGGGCGGTCAATTTGTCATTGGCGGCGCCTTTACCTCCTTCAACGGCGTGTCGCGCAATCGCATCGCCCGCGTGAATGCCGATGGTTCGCTCGACGCGGCGTTCAACCCCGCTGCGAATGGAACCGTTTGGGCCGCCGCCGTGCTGGCCGATGGCAAGGTGTTGATTGGCGGTGACTTCAACAGCGTCAACAGCCAGACGCGCCACTACCTCGCGCGATTGAACAACGACGGGTCGCTGGACACCACGTTCAATCCGGGCACAACCCTCAATGGCCCGGTCTATGCCATTGCATTGCCGCCATCGGTCATCGCAAGCATCACCCGCAACGCTGTCGGTAATAGCAATGAGGATGATCAAATCATTAATCTCGGCAATTATACATCCGGTACGCTGACCGTGAACTATGATATGGCTTTTGCTCCGGATGACATGCGGATCTTTTATGGTGACACAAATGTGACTGCTGGAACCGGAGTTCTAATTTACGATACAGGCTATGTCAGCGGATCCAACACTCTGGCAATTCCATTCGGTCCCACCAATGGCTTTGCCACCAATTTTATCACCATTGTCATGAATCAAGGCGGTCAGACCTCCAGCACCCAGTGGAAATACACCGCCTCGGTTGCTCCGTTGGTTTCCGCCAGTGGGATATTTGTCGGTGGCGACTTCGACGTGAGCGGCCACAGTTACGCCGATATTGCCCGCTTCACCGCCAATGGTTCGCTGGACACCACCTTCAACCCTGTTGCCGGAGCGGACAATCCGATCTACACCCTCGGTTGGCAGATTGACGGCAAGGTGGTGGTGGGCGGCTCATTCACTCATTTCAACGGCAGCGCCATGAACCGTATTGCGCGGCTGAATGCAGATGGCAGCCTGGACACCACCAACTTTTTCGTGGGCACCGGCGCCAACGATGTGGTTTGGAACCTCACACTCCAACCACTCGACGGCACGATGTATGTCGGCGGGCAATTCTCGTCGTTCAACGGCACGCACCGTCTCGGGTTCACCCGTCTGTATGCCAACGGCACGGTGGATACCACGTTTCTTGACACCGCCTACAACCAGTTTGCCGGTTTGAAACGGATTTATTCCTACGATGTCCCGGCGGTCTATGCCTCCGGCGTCCAAAGCGACGGCAATGTGATCATTGGCGGAACATTCGATCAGGTGGGCGGCGGCCAGGCGGACCCCAACGTTTGCAATACCTTGGACGATGAGCTGTTCATAGACCGAAGCTTCAACGACCCGAACTTGTGGGTTGAACCCAAAACGCGCGATGGTGTTCGCAACCGCAGCAGCGTGGCCCGTCTGATTGGCGGTTCGACGCCGGGGCCGGGCAACATCGGTCTGCAGACCGCCAGCTTTTCGGCCAAAAAGAGCCAGAGCGTCCTTTCGGTGGGATTGGTGCGGACCAACGGCACGTTGGGGCCGGTTTCGGCCAACTTTTCCGTCCAGCCCAGCACGGCCCAAAGTGGCAGGGATTTTTCCTATAACAGCGCGCCACCCTTGTTTTGGATCGCCTGGGAATATATCACAACTCCCACCCGTACGCATGGCGACGGCCTTTTTGGAGTCAATGGCTTCCTGCAGGACGTTTTCAACTTTTTGTCTCTGGCGGACGCGGGAATAAACAGACAATCGGCTGTTACGGTCAGCGTCATCAAAAACCCCCTGTCGTCGGGCGACCTCAACGCGCAGTTCCAACTGGCCAACCCCAGCGGGGCCGATGAGTTTTATCTGGGCGGCCAAAACATTCCCCTAGGCGCCGCGCTGGGACGTTCCGCCGCGCCGTTCACGGTGATTGATGACACCAAAAAGTCCGGCGTATTGGGGTTTGTCTCTCCGGTTTATATTGCCACCAATATCGGCGCCGTCATCAGCCTGGGTCGGAGCAACGGCACTTACGGCCCCGTTACCATGCGGGCTTCCACCACCGACGGGACCGCCCTGGCGGGCACTGATTACAACGGCATCACCAATTTGACCGTGACTTTTCTGGATGGCGTGGTCACCAACTCATTCACGGTTACCAATAAACCCAATGGTCTTGTTTCCACGAATTTTTTTGAAAAGTTCCTCTACCTGCGTCTGTCCAGCCTCACCGGGCCGAGCGACGGCGGCGCGACGTTCGGATTGTCCAACGCGGTGCTCCGCCTCATCAATCCCAATTTCCAGGGTTATTTGACCCTCAGCACCAACAATTACACCGGCACTGAAAGCGCGGGCTTCATCAGCTTTGTGGTCAACCGCGTCGCCGGCAGCGCCGGCACCATCACCGTCCAATACGCCACCACCAATGGCACGGCGATCGACGGCGTGGATTACATCGGCGCGACCAATACCTTGCAATGGAACAACGGCGATGCCTCGCCGCGCACCGTCTCCATTTCGATCACCAACAACGGCACGGTCGGCACCAATAAACAATTTGGCGTTTTGTTGTCCAATCCCAAACTGAACAACACAAACTGGCCGTCGCTGTTCTATATCGGTATTGCACCCACCAATTCCATCACCAATGCCACGTTGACAATCGTTAATGACAACAGCTACGGCGCAGTGCAGTTCAGCGCCCGCAGCTATCTCGTCAACGAAAACGGCGGCTATGCCACCATTACCGTCGTCCGCACGGGCGGCACGGCCGGCCCGCTTTCCGTCAATTTCGCCACCAGCGATGGCAGCAATACTGTAGCTGGCGTCAACTACGTGGCCACCAACGGAGTGCTCACCTTTGCTGTGAATCAAACGCCGGCCAGTTTCAACGTGCCGGTTCTGGACAACGGCGTGCCGGATCCCACCAATTTCTATTTCAATGTGACCTTGTCGAACCCAACCAACACAGTCTTGGGTTCTCCAACCAATGCCGTGGTGAACATTTTGGATGCTTATACTCATGGTGGCCAGCTTCCGGGTTCGCCGGACGGCACCTTCACGCCCGGCATGAACGGCGACGTCCTGGCGCTTGCTTTGCAGACCAACCGACAAATCCTCGTGGGTGGCAACTTCACATTCGTCAATGGCACTCCCGATAATGGCATCGCCCGGCTGAACGCCGATGGCTCGCTGGACAGCGCCGGCTTCCTCAACGGCTATTCCGGCGCCAACGGCGCGGTGCAGGCCGTCGTCTGCCAGACAGATGGCCGCGTGGTCATCGGCGGCGCGTTCAACAGCGTTGACGATATAGCCCGCAATCATATCGCCCGCCTCATGACGGATGGTTCCCTGGACACCAGTTTCAATCCTGGTCCCGGGGCCGATGGCCCGGTTTATGCCCTCGCCGAAACCTTTGTCAATGGCGTGCGGGAGATTTACGTGGGCGGCTCGTTCACCTCCATCAGCGGTGGTTCCAGCCCCAACTTTGCGCGCCTTACTGGTCAAAATATTGGCGGCATTAACGGTGGTGCGCTGGATGCCTCTTTTGACACCGGCTCAGGCCCCAATGCCACGGTCTTTGCCCTCGCTGTTTATCCCACCAACTCCCTGTTTGCGGGCAAGGTGCTCATTGGCGGGGCGTTCACCAACGTCAACAATTTTGCCCTGGGCCATGTCGCGCGGTTGAATGGGGATGGTTCCGTGGATACCAACTTCGACTTGAATTTGGGGGCCAATGACACCGTTCGCGCCATTGTAATTCAAATTGACGGCCGCATCCTCATCGGTGGTGACTTTACCGATGTCAACGGTGTGATCCTGAACCACATTGCCCGCTTGAACCCCGACGGCACGTTGGACGCCACCTTTACGTCCAACGTTGTCGCTGGCGTCAACAGCACCGTGCAAGCCATTACCGTGCAGGCCGACAATCGGATTGTGCTGGCCGGCCAGTTTACCCAGGGCAATGGGGTCACCCGCAATCGCATCACGCGGTTGCTGCCGGATGGCGCCGTGGATACGACCATCAATTTCGGCGCTGGTGCCAACGACACGGTGGATGCGGTGGTGGTTCAACCGGCGGACGGAATGATTGTCCTTGGCGGTGCTTTCACTCAATTCAACAACCAGCCGCATGACCATCTCGTCCGTCTCTATGGCGGTTCGATGGTTGGGTCTATCACCGATGGGGGTGGGAACAGTTTTGTTATCCCGGCGGGTTCCGCGCTGGTGCATGAAAGTTTCATGCCTCCCAACAACATCATTGACCCGGGCGAAACTGTCACGCTGTCATTTGCCTTCACCAACAACGGCGGCAACGACGTCTCCAACCTCGTTGCCACGTTGCTCGCCATCAACGGCATCACGTCGCCCAGTCCGGCTTCCAACAACTACGGTTCCTTGATTGTGGGCGGACCATCGGTTTCACGGCAATTCTCCTTTACCGCCAGCGGCACCAACGGCCAGTCAATCGCCGCCACGTTCCAGCTCCAGAGCGGCACCAACAACCTCGGCACCGCCGTCTTCACCTACCTGCTGGGAACTTTTACAAACACGTTTGCCAACACCAGCGCAATTATCATTAACGATTTGGCGCCCGCTCCGGCGCCTTATCTGGCGACGCCTTATCCATCCATCATCAATGTCAGCGGTGTCGGCGGTTCGTTGATTAAAGTCACCGTTACGTTCGCAAATCTGACTCACTCCTGGCCTGCGGACATTGACGCGCTGCTGGAATCGCCGTCCCAGCAGAGCGCATTGCTCATGGCCAATGCGGGCGGCGGCTTCGCTATTAATGACGTCACGCTCACGTTTGATGATGCCACAAACAACTCCTTCTTGCCGCAGGCCGGCCAGATTGTTTCCGGCACCTACAAACCCACGGCCTACCTCCCGGTCGCCACCTTCCTTGCGCCCGCGCCGCCCGACCCGTATGCCACTAATTTATCCGGTTTCACCCGCAGCAATCCGAACGGCGCCTGGTCGCTGTTCGTGATTGACGACATGGCGATCAACGACGGCGTTATTTCCACCGGCTGGTCGCTCAATTTGATCACCGCCAGCCCCATTGCTTCGCTGGCGCAAACGCCGCAATTTGGAAGTCTTGTGATCTCCAACGGCACGGTCCAGTTCACCGTTACCAGCGGGCAGACCCAAACCAACGTCATCCAGGCTTCGACCAACCTCATAAACTGGATCCCGATTTACACCAACGTCGGCTCATTCACCTTTACAAACACGATTGATCCGAACTATCCATTCCGCTTCTATCGCGACCTCATCCTTGGGCCGTAACCCGCCCGCGAGCCGATGAAAGTCTGCGGTCTGACCGGCGGCGTGGGGATGGGCAAATCCACAACCGCCCGGTTTTTCCGCGAACGCGGCGCGCAGGTGGTGGATGCCGACGAACTCGCGCAGCAACTCGTTCAACCCGGACAGCCCGCGCTCACGGAAATTCAGGCTGAATTCGGCAAAAAAGTCATCGCTCCGGACGGACGGCTTCGTCGGGATGAACTGGCGCGAATCGTTTTTGCCGATGCCGCCGCGCGCAAAAAACTCGAAACCATTCTCCACCCGCGCATCCGCGAACGCTGGCTCGCCCAAGTGGAAACCTGGCGCGGGGAAAACCGCGCGCTCGCCGTCGTTGTGATTCCACTGCTTTTCGAGACCCGGGCCGAATCCCATTTCAACAAAATCATTTGCGTCGCCTGTTCCGCCCCGACCCAGCGCCAAAGGCTGCTGAGTCGGGGGTGGACGCCGGAGCAAATCGAACAGCGCCTGGCCGCGCAATGGCCGGTGGAACAAAAAATTTCCCGCGCCGATTTCGTTGTGTGGACCGATGGCGCGCTGGATGCGCACGCGCAGCAGCTCGAACGAATTTTCGTAAAGCTTTGACGTTTGGCAGGGCGGCGCTGCCGCGCCGCCGGGGAATGATGGGTAGGGCGGTGCTGCTGCGCCGCCGGGTATGATGGCCGCGCAGCAACGCAGCCTGCCGTCTGGAATAGGTGCCGATTATTATCGGGAAATGGTATCAGTCCCCGCATGGCGGAACTGCATTCTGGAACAAGCTGAATGCCTGGGCTCCAACCTTCAGCTTCCCGGTAATACCCCGGCAATGGCTTCGCGCAGGTCTGCCAGCGAAAATGGTTTGCTGATTATGAAATCCACGCCCGGAAGCGGATCACCGGAAGACTTCAACATTTCGGCATAGGCCGTAATCATTATGATTGGCTGATGGGGCAGGCGCTGCTTGATGACGGCGGCCAGTTCGTCACCTTTCATTCCAGGCATGGAATAATCCGTGATGATCAAGTCAAACTTGCACTGCTCAAGCAAGGACAGGGCTGCTTTGCTCCCATCGGCAGTCTGGACTGCGTGTCCGTCAAACTTGAGCATCATCTTGATGGCACCGCAGACGGCGGGTTCGTCGTCCACCACCAAAATCTGCCGCACTTGATTTCCCGGTGTTGGCATCTGGTCCTGGTATGAAAAATAAATTTATGCCCATTTCCCTGGAACACAAATATTAATTATAAACAAAACAGGCCGGCTTGCAATTCCAGGGCCGTTTTCCCCTCATCCCGTCAAATGAGTCCACGACCGCATTGCCGCTTGACTCTCAACGAACGGATTCTAGTCGCGCTCTGACATTTGGTAGGGCGGTGCTGCCGCGCCGCCTTCCCTCAACCCAAAGTCGCGTGGCCGCGCAAGCGGCTTTACGCGAATCAACCTTCAACCCTCAACTAATTATTTGCCGCCGCCACACTTCCGGCGCACACTCGCTTCCACCATGCCGATTCGGGAAAAACTCGCTGAATTTGCCACGCTGCCATGACCGCCGCCGAATTCACAAAGAAATGGTCGCGCAATCAGAGCAAGGAATCTGCTGCTTACCAGGAGCATTTCAACGACCTTTGCCGGCTGCTCGGATAGCCGACACCCAATGAAGCTGATCCTTCCGGCAGCGATTTTTTCTGTTTTCAAAAGCGCGTTGTAAAAGACGCCGAACTTTTTGAGTTGCACGAAACACCCGACGCCAGCGAGCCGGCGGAACGCGGTTTTGCCGACGTGTGGAAAAAAGGCTGCTTCGCGTGGGAATACAAAGGCAAAAAGAAAAATCTCGACGAGGCTTACAAACAACTGCTCCGCTACCGCGAATCGTTGCTGAATCCGCCGTTGCTCGTTGTCTGCGATTTTGACCGTTACATCGTCAAAACCAATTTCAACGGCACCGTTCAAGACGTTTACGAATTCACTAACGATCAGATTGACCGCCCGGACAATCTTCGCACCCTGCGCGCGCTGTTTGAAAATCCCGACTTCCTCAAACCGCAACGCACCACCGCGCAAGTCACCGAAAAAGTAGCCGCGCAAATCGCCGCCGTCGCCAAGTCGCTGCAAAGCCGCGAAAGCGTGGAACTTGCCGACGCCAAATCCCGAAAAGAAGTGAACGTCGCGCAAAAGAAAAATCTTCGCATCGCCCGTTTCTTGAATCGCATCATCTTTTGTCTCTTTGCCGAATATACGGGCTTGGTGCCGAAAAATCTTTTCACCGATATTCTCAAAAGCTCGTTGCAAGACCCGGCGCATTTTTCCGAAGCCGTCGAACAACTGTTTCGCGTCATGGCCAAGGGCGGCCTTTTCGGTAAAGATAAAATCCGCTATTTCAATGGCCATCTGTTTGAAGATTCCACCGTCTTTGAACTCACCGAGGCGGAAATCAAAAACCTGGCCGAAGCCGCCGAAGCCGACTGGCAATTTATCCAGCCCAGCATCATGGGCACGCTCTTTCAACGCGCCCTGGACGAAAGCCACCGCGCGCAATTGGGCGCGCACTACACCGACGAGGGTGCAATCAAGACCATTGTCGAGCCGGTTCTCATGGCCCCGCTGCACCGGGAATGGGCACGCATCAAAGGCGAACTTGCGCCACTTTTCGGTAGGGACGCGCTGCCGCGCGTCCGGCGTCGCGGCAGCGATGCCCTACCAGGGGCTCGTGAAAAACTCGCCGCCTTCCTCAAGAAGCTCCGCGCCATCATCGTGCTTGATCCCGCGTGCGGCAGCGGGAACTTCCTTTACGTCTCGCTGCAATTGCTGCTCTCACTGGAAAAGGAAGTCATCACGTTCGCCGAGCAACTCGGCTTTTCGTTCCAGCCGGAAGTGAGCGTGCAACAACTCCGCGCCATCGAAATCAATCCCTACGCTTTCGAGCTGGCGCAAGTGTCCGTGCAGATTGGCTACCTGCAATGGCGGCGCGACAATGGTTTCGACAACGACCGCTCGCCCGTGCTCCAAAATCTCGACGGCTTCGAGAACAAGGACGCGCTGCTGAACCAAACCTTCCGCAAGAAGCCCAGGAGTTTGAAAGAAGCGCAGGCCGAGGAACACGCCGGTGACAACACGGTGAAAGTTTACACCGAGCGCGCCTGGCCAGAGTGTGATGTGATCGTGAGTAACCCGCCGTTTCTTGGAGGAAAATTTTTACGCAGAGAACTGGATGACGAATACGTTGACGCACTTTTCGAGAATTTTGGAAACCATGTTCGGCCAGAAGCGGATTTATGCTGCTACTGGTTTGAAAAAGCTCGCCAGCAAATTGAAGAACGCAAGTGCAACCGCGCAGGATTATTGGCGACGCAAGGAATTCGCGGCGGAGCAAACCGGGAAGTCTTGAAGCAGATAAAAGAAACTGGCGACATCTTTTTTGCCGAGAGCGACCGCCCGTGGATTCTTGCTGGCGCAAATGTTCACGTCAGCATGGTTGGCTTTGATGCTGGCTTGGAACACGATAAAATTTTGGACTCGAAGAAAGTTGCGAACATCAATGCCAACCTTACAGCTACATCTGACGTAACGACAGCAACGCAACTGGAATCGCTTCAGGGTATTGGTTTCATGGGCGACACGAAAGGCGGGGCGTTTGACGTTTCAGAAGAAATTACCTTAAGTTGGCTAAAAGAGCCAAATCCGAACGGAAAGCCTAATTCAGATGTTCTCGCACCTTGGGCTAACGGTCTTGCGGTTGTTCGCCGGATGTTGCCGATGTGGATTATTGACTTCAAACAACTGACAGAGGCCGAAGCAGTAGGATATGAAAGCCCGTTCAAGCACGTCCACGAAAAAGTCCGCCCGTTGCGTCTTCAAAACAAACGCGAGACTTACGCGAAGTATTGGTGGAGACACGTCGAGGCACGACCTGCCATGTGTAAGGCTCTTGCCGATTTGCCGCGATTCTTGAACACAGTAACAGTTGCAAAACATAGACTTTTTATTTGGCTGACGGCACCAACGCTGCCCGATCACCAACTAATTGTTTTCGCGCAGGCAGAGGATTATTTCTTTGGATTGCTTCATTCGCGTTTCCACGAAGTTTGGGCATTGAAGCAAGGAACGCGATTGGAAACCCGCCCGCGCTACACGCCGACAACTTGCTTTGAAACTTTTCCGTTTCCGCGCCCGACGCCAAAACAGGAAGCCGCGATTGCCGCCGCCGCGAAGGAGTTGAACGAATTGCGCGAACGCTGGCTCAATCCGCCCGAATGGACGGTGGAAAAAATTCTGGAAT
>OCZT010002911.1_pt1 | contig 17610 bp, 29 predicted proteins | sample 1539031 | NCBI WGS metagenome assembly OCZT01 (sample SAMEA3539308, study PRJEB22396) | soil metagenome | biome: tundra; feature: field; material: soil | place: USA | collected 2010-05 | depth 0.15 m | reverse complement strand
ATGGGAGACTGCTTGCACCAGCGAGCGGTCCTTCGCCAGTTGATGCAGACGCACGTGATCACTTTGGGAACTTCGTGGCCCGCGATCTATCACGACCTCATGACCGAAGGGCTGCGCGTGACACGCCGCCCCGTGGCACTGCGGACCCAGACCAAGAACGCAAGCCGCGAGAGCGAGAGCGCCAAATTCTCGCCGCTCCACCAATTCACACGGGCGGGATTGCGTATTGCATATGGCGGTGGACAAGTGCTACAAACCCCAAGCAAGACAATCCTTGAGGTCATGTGTAATGTCACAAACACGAATTTTGCCGAAGCAGATTACCGTCTTCCAGTACCGGATGTATGGCACCGGGCCTTGGAAGAACTTCTCCCTACTCTCTCCGCGAGGGCTTCTCGCCCGTGGCTCGTCTACCGCCCACTTGTTGAGCGCCCTGAGTGGCGTGGCAGCATGGCACGCAATGCTGACCCGGGAGCTTACGCCGCACTCTTCAATGAAATTCGCGAGCGGTTCTTCGTCGTCTCTGTCGCCGATCTCGAAGAAGGGCGGGAGTGGCTCGCTTCCGGCTCGGATACTAAACCGGACCTGAGTTTTCACAAAGGCGAGCTTGTATTCGAAGCTCTAGCTGCTCTTTTCGCACGCGCGAACCTCGTCTTCACCTCCAGCGGCTTCGCGGCTGTCCTCGGTCCGGCGGTCGGCACGCCCACGATCTCAATCGTCGGCGGCTATGAAGACTACCGCTGCCACGACAGCGGCGCGAAGTTCTCCCCCTACCTCGCGATTGGTCCGAAGGCCGGATGCTCGTGCTGGACCTCGGCCTGCCGTCGCGTCTGCGACAAATCAATCGATGTTATCGACGCGAAGGATAAACTCCGTAACTTCGTGACCCAAAATTGTATACAAACTTCGGACAGCCCATGCCCCCTTTCGTAATGATGCGCCCACCGAACGCACCGCTCAACGTGGTCGCGCCGACCACGCAAGACGTTGCTATCGTCATGGGCAGCGGCGGCAACCCGTTTTCAGAGTGGTACATCGCGAAAGCGATGTGCGAACGTGCAGGCAAGAAGTACAGTATCTTTGCCGGAAATGACATGATAGAGCTGTTCCCGGAAGACATCGATCACGCCCTCACGCTACACCCCGACAAGCTCCAACTTTGGTTGCCACGCCGTAAGGCCACAGGCTTCAACGACCCGCCAAAGGTTTGGGCTCACTCCACCTATGTGGGGGCAGTCACGCACTGGACGCGGGATTGGTCGGGTTCGACCGGCCTGTTCTGTGTCAAGGTCGCGCGAGAGAATGGTTTCGTTCACATCGTTCTTTGCGGCGTACCTATGACGGTTGAAGATAAGCACTTTGTTCGCAACGAACCGTGGAGCGCTGCGACCGGGTTCAAAAAAGGATGGGTGCCCCGGCTCCCGGAGCTGCGGCCATACGTTCGGAGTTTCGGCGGCTGGACGCGGGAAGAGCTTGGAGCCCCAACCGAGGATTGGCTCCGCACCGATATCGAAGACACGCACCGAGATATTCGCAACGTGGGATTAAAAGCATGAAGTTGAAATCTAGTCCGAACTTTCCGTGGGTGATCTTCTTTATGCTCACGGTGCTGTTCCTCATCGGCGTCTCTCGTCGGCACGCGCATGCCGAAGAGGATGTCTGGGCCTGCTACGGTTCGCAGCGTTATCAAGCCATGTCCTCATCTTGGCCCGCCTGCAATGAAATGAGCACTCTCTGCGTTCGCGTGCAGCAGTATCTCCAGTCTCACACTGTCGAAGAGGGCCGCGCCGAGGGTGTCAGGCTCGGCATCCCGCAGTGGCTTCGCAGTAAAGCAGAAAGGTGTATCCCCGAATGAAAAGAGCACTCATCACCGGGGTCACCGGACAGGACGGCTCATACCTTGCGGAGCTTCTGCTCGCCAAGGGCTATGAGGTGCACGGCATCAAGCGCCGGGCATCCAGTTTCAATACATCGCGCGTCGATCACCTCCCTGATCTTCGGCTTCACTACGGGGACATGACTGATGGATCAAATCTTACTCGCATTCTCCATGATGTGGCACCCGACGAGGTTTATAATCTCGCGGCGCAAAGCCATGTACAGGTTAGTTTTGAGACGCCTGAATACACTGCGAACGCGGATGCGCTCGGCGCTATGCGGCTGCTTGAAGGGATAAGAGTTCTCGACCGGGTAGGCAAGACGCGCCTGTATCAGGCGTCTACCTCCGAACTCTATGGCAACTCCCCAGCCTACGCGCGGACCGAGACCACGCCGTTCATGCCGCGCTCGCCCTACGCGGCGGCGAAGCTCTATGCCTACTGGATCACGGTCAACTACCGCGAAGCCTACGGCATTCACGCCAGCAACGGCATCCTGTTCAATCACGAGAGCCCGCGCCGGGGCGCGACATTCGTCACGCGCAAGATCACCATGGCGGTCGCCGCGATCTCGACTGGCAAGCAGGATTGTCTCTACCTCGGCAACATCGACGCAATGCGCGATTGGGGCCACGCCCGGGACTACGTCGAAGCGATGTACCTCGCACTTCAGCAAGACAAACCGGATGACTATGTGATCGCGACCGGAGAAGCGCACTCCGTCCGTGAGTTTGTCGAGCTTGCCTTCGACGAGGTCGGCATCAAGATTGGATGGATGGGCACCGGGGTCAGTGAGATCGGCATCGACACCAAGACCATGCACCCCGTGGTCCGTATCGATCCGAAATACTTTCGCCCGACCGAAGTTGATCTCTTGCGTGGCGACGCGACAAAGGCTATGACACGCCTCGGCTGGCGGCCCAAGACCAAATTCCGCGATCTAGTCAAGGAAATGGTTGCGGCGGACTTGGAGAATTGTTGACATGAACCCAGATACTCGCGTAGTCGTCTGTTGCTATCAGGGCGACGCTCATCAAGTCATCGACATGCTACCGTCACTCTATCAGCACCACGAGTGCCCGGTCTCTATCTTTTCGCCAGAAGACAGCCCGGTTCTGCTTTTTCCGGGACTAGACTGCCGCCACAGCGGGAAGCGCGCCCGGTTTGGCGAGAACGCGCAGTCCCGTCATCTGTCATATCTCAGGATGCTGCTCGAACTACCCGAGAATTTCTTCCTGATTAACGAGAGCGATAGTTTCTGTCTTGATCCGCAAATCCCCCAATATCTTTACGACGAACCAGACACGTTTTGGTCAAACGCTATCCCTGACGGCGGCTCGCGTCCGGGCATCCCGACCCCCTCGTTCCAGCCCCCGTGGTTCATGTCCCGCAAAACAGTCAGCGCCCTGATCGGGGCCGCCGACAAGGTCGCGTTCGATCCCGACTTACCGTGGGATAGTTCACTGATCGATTTCTATCTCGTGCAACTCTCGCAAGCCGCCGGGGCTAAAACATCGCCGTTCAAGAATGCCATGTGCGTCCCAATCGCCGCCTCCGTTTACGACGACGACCCTGATGATCTAACACCCGTCTATCCGTCTATGTTTGGGGCCGAGTTCAGCGTAGAGTGGCAGCGCGGTATGTACGAGCGCGGCTTTGAAATCGCAAAGCGTCGCGCGCACGAGGGCGCTAACATGGTTCATTCATGCAAAAGTCTTGAAGCCGCACTAGCGCTTATGGCCGAGTACAAAGGAAGATCAAAATGAACAAGGACACTCGCGTCGCCGTCTGTTGCTATGCTGGAGATCAGCATCAGGTCGTCGGAAATCTCAACGCGTATCTGCATCACGGCTGCCCGGTCACTATCCTCTCGCCAGAAGACAGTCAGGTCGTGATCAATCACGACAGCGTCACCAATCGCTTTGGCGGCAAACGCGCGTACATCGGACAGGACAGTCTCGACCGAGAGGCTGAGCATCTTCGGCTCTTGCTGGAATTTCCCGAGAACCACTTCCTGATCCACGATAGCGATAGTGTATCGCTCGATGCCAAAATCCCGGACTACCTCTACGCAGAGCCGGACATCTTGTGGAATAATCAAGTCAACGATCCCATCCCTGACCACCAAGCATTCTTTCCTGACAGTTGGCCGCACGTTGCGTTTCAGGCACCCTACTTCCTGTCTCGGAAAACAATCGAGGCGCTGCTCGCAGTCAAGGATGACCCCCGCTGCAAGGCATCGCCGATGATGCCGTTCATCGATTTCTACATGGTTCAACTGGCCTATACGGCAGGCGTGCCGTGGAAAAGGTATCCTGACTGTGTTTGCTGCGGACCGGGCCTAGCGTTGGGATTGATCAGCCACAACATAAGCATCTATCACGGGATCAAAGACCCGAAACTGGTCACCGCGCTTGTGGGCGCGCGTCGTCGCTTTCTTTCGGGGGAAGGTCGCACAGCATGAATGAAGACACGAGGGTTGTCATCAACTGTTATGCGGGGGATCAGTGGCAAGTGGTTCAGAAACTCGGCCTGTTTACGCATCACGAGTGTCCGGTTGTCACCTTCTCCCCGGAGGATGCCAAGGTCGAGATACCCGGTATCGAAAGCCGGTTCGGAGGGAAGGTAGGTTATCATGGTCAAGTCTCGTTAGACAGGCACGACCGGCAACTTGAAATGCTTTTGGAGTTTCCAGAAAAATATTTTCTCTTCCACGACAGTGACAGCATTTGTCTGGACCCAAAACTTCCTGACTATCTATACTCGGAGCCATTCCATCTGTGGTCAAACATCGTGAATGACAATCTGGAGTTTCGCCAAGTAGGCTACTACCCAGATGGATTTCCCAAGCTCGCGTTTCAGCCCCCATACTTCTTATCCCGAGAGACAGTCGCGAAGCTTCTTGCCGTCGCGAAGGGAATAACTCAGATCAATCCTGCGCTACCGCTCATCGATCACTATTGGGTGCAGTTAGCGGTGAACGCGGGAGTATCGTGGAGAGGATTTCCTGATGGAGCAAGCCACGGTATTTCGATTGACACAGCTCGCCATGCCAATCCGCCCGATGATGTGTTAGAGATGTATAAGGTTGGGCTTGACCTCGCGATAGACTTCGCTCGGAACAGGGGAGGAAATATCTTCCACTCGATCAAAGAGGCCAGCCCTATCCAGCCGCTTTTAAAAGCTCGCCGACTTTACCTCATGGATCATGGGGACGGCGCGGCCCTGTTGCGGATACCGGATTGGTGGTGGGTCTCAGCAGCAACAGCGGACGCAGCACAGGCTGCGATGATGGCAGCGGCAGCGGAGGTGTGAACGTGAGAAAAGCTATTGTCATGACAACCATCAATCCGCCGACCAAGGCGGTGAAGCTTTTTCAGGCGATGCAAGATTGGGACTTCATCGTCGTTGGCGATCTCAAGACGCCAGCAGACTATCACCTTGAGCGCGGCACCTATATGAGCCCTGCGAGCCAGCAGGGCTATGACAAAGCGCTATCCGACGCGATTGGCTGGAACTGCATTCAGCGGCGCAACATTGGACTTCTCGTCGCCCATGATATGGGCGCGGACATTGTCGCCGTGGTGGACGACGACAACATTCCGCTGCCGGGCTGGGGTGAGAACCTGTTCGTCGGTCAAGACGTTGAAACCAACTATTATGAGACTGATCTCCCGGCCTTCGATCCGGTCGGCGCGACAAACTACCCGAAGCTGTGGCACCGGGGCTTCCCTCTTCAGTTGATCCCGAAGCGGGACTACAGCGCCAAGACGCGGAAGCGCGTACACGCGGACATCCAAGCTGACTTCTGGAACGGCGATCCGGATGTTGACGCGATTTGTCGTATGGAGCATGCACCGCACTGCGACTTCGATCCGACAGCGTTTCCAATCGCGTCCAATAAGATGTCGCCGTTCAATTCCCAGAATACTTTTCTCGCTGGCAGTGTGCTCAGGGATTATTTTCTTTCCCCCCAGATCGGGCGCATGGATGATATCTGGGCTGCCTACTACGCTCAAGCCGTTGGCAACCGCGTCGTCTATGGGCCGCCTTCGGTTTTCCAAGACCGCAATGCCCATGACCCCATCGTCGATATGCAGCAAGAATATCTCGGATACGAACATAACCTGAGCATCGTTCAGGAGCTGCCCCAGACCCCCGAGGCGTTGTTGACTTATCTGTCGTATCGCGCGATACACGCGCGTGAGCTTTATCGGAGGCACTTCTATGCTTGACCTTTCCCGTGTCACGCTTCTCTTCGTGGAAACCCGAGCCCACGCGGTCACCAAGCGCGTGATCGACGATTGCCTGACCAAGGTTGCCTTTGGCGACATCCTGATCTATACCGACAAGCCTGATCTTATCCCGGTTTCCGGGGCGCGCTATGAGATCGTCCCCGACTTCCCGGACAAAAGAGAGGCCGGGCGCTTCTATTATTCGGAAGCAATGACCAAGGTCGAGACCGACTTCGCGCTGATGCTGGAATGGGACGCTGGCATCTGTGATCCGTCGAAGTGGAAGCCTGAGTTTTTCAACTTTGACTATATCGGAGCCCCGTGGCCCCCCTATCGCAATTCCCCATACTTTGTAGGCAACGGCGGCTTCGCGCTGATGTCAAAGAAGCTCGGGCACTTCATCTGTGAAAATGCCCGTGAGCATCCGGTCTACGACGACATGGATGTCTGTCGTCGTGCTCCCCGGCAACTCTATGATGGGGCCGGGTTCAAGTGGGCTGATCCCGATCTCGCGTCATGCTTCGCATGGGAGCTTGGGCCTCGCAACCCAGATAACTTTGGTTTTCATGGTGCGTTCACGTGGCCCGCATGTCTGCCCAAGGACGAGCTTATCGTTCGCACTGGACTACTGACCGAGACGCCGTACCTGATGGCGAAGATGTTTTATCTCGTTCGTGTTTACCCCGAAATTTTGAAAGAGCTGCCGCCGGAACAAGCACAACGATTTATCGCGACTTACGGAGATCAATTCAGCGCTCAGCCGCCGAACCATGTTCTGGGCCAGCCGCGTCCCGGTTTCTATATGTCCTCCCAACAGCGCGCAGCGATGATGCTTCACCAATCGCAACGCCGCCCGACCCAAGGGCTAAAAGCATGAAACGGAATAGTCCCATCCTAGTGACCGGCGCGAATGGGCTCGCCGGGTCCGCCGTCGTCGAGCACCTCCGCGCCAATGAGTTCACGTGCGTTATGCAGTGTACACGCGACGAGGCCGATCTCCGCGATCATCAGTCCACGTGGAAGTTATTCCAGCAGGCGCGGCCTGAGTACGTCTTTCACGCGGCGGCGACTGTCTACGGCCTCGGCGGCAACATGGCGTTTCAGGCGAAGTCGATCCTCGATAACACGCTGATCAACACCGCCGTTATCGACGCGGCGCACACGTGCGGTTCGGTCAAGAAGATCACCGTCATGGGCACCAACGCCGCGTACCCGTGGCCGACACCGCTGCCGTTCAAGGAAGAAAACCTGTACAACGGGCGGCCCGACGCTGGCGAGTTCGGCTATGGCCACGCGAAGCGGCACATGCTCGCGATGCTTGAAGCCTACCACGAGAGCTACGGGCTGGAGTATTGCTACATCGTCAGCGGCAATCTCTACGGACCGCGCGACCGCTTCAATACTGAGACTGGTCACGTGCTGCCGTCCCTGATCCGCAAGTTCTATGACGCCGCGAGCTTCGGCGGTAACGTGGAAATCTGGGGTGACGGCTCAGCGACGCGCGACTTCCTCTACAGCAAGGACCTTGCTCGCGTTGTGCAGTTGCTGATGTCGGAAGACATCAAGTCCGGCCCGATCAATATCGGCTACGGATATCCGCATAGCATCAAGGACATCGTTTCTTATCTTTGCGCGATCTCCGGCGTTCCGGCAGATCGTATCCGCTACGATGCAACGAAACCGAACGGGCGGCTCGACTGTTTCGCCGATCTCTCTCGCCTCGGGGCGCTCGGCTTCACTCCGAATTATGATATCTGGACGGGATTGCAGGAGACGTGGGACTGGTTTGAGCGCACCATCGGCGCGGAACCGGCTTGACATCATGGTTAATAACGGCTAGACGTGGAGGTGGACACCACATCCCCGCGCGAGGCTTCCATGACATTCACCTCATTTCTGACAGATTTCAACCTTGTGCTCGCCGGGCTTGTGATTGCTTTCGTCGCGGGCGTGTTGCTTTCGACCAAGGTCAAGGACACCATCAAAGGCATTCCGTCTGCGGCTCGCGTTGCGATCAACAATGTTGAGGCTGATGCTCTCGCCAAGCTCAAAGGCGCGCAGGCCAACGTACTCGCCACACTTCCCGGAGCGCCCCCTGCCCCGAAGGTCGCGCAGCCGCCGGTCTTCCAGACCGCACTGCCGCCCGCGCCTGCGCCGACCGTTTAATTTAGTCCCTCGCACAGTCTCCGCACCCGTTGCGGAGATTAGTGCGTCTAATCTCTGCACCGGAGCGTACCGCCATGGCCCTCAACACCTACAAACTCTCTTAATGCGTGGCGTACCAAACAGGCTTGTAAAACTTACGTCCGATGAGCGCGTTACTCTAAGAAGGGCTCAGCGGGCCGCGACGTACCAGCGGGGCAAGACAACTGAGTTTCGACAGAAGATACGCGACCGAAACCATCTCTGGAATTATGGTGTTTCGATTGCGGAGAAAGATCGGCTCTTCGTAGCTCAAGGCTCAGTCTGTGCTATCTGCGGCACAGATGATCCGGGCGCAGTGAAGGGCTGGCACACGGATCACGATCACAGTACCCACAAAATTCGTGGCGTCCTGTGTCACGGTTGCAATATAAAGCTAGGGTTTTTCGAGAATAACCCTGACTTCCATTTGCAGGCCGCGCTGTATTTGGAGAAGCACAATGGCACTTAATACATACCGCCCGTTTGTTGACCGCATGATCGGACGATACGAGGGCGGCTACGGCTGGAACCACAAGGACACGGGCGGCCCGACGAAATACGGCATCACCTGTTTCGATCTCGCCGAGCATCGTGGTCAGAAGATGTCTTCCATGGCCACATGGGTCCCCATCGTGCAGGGGCTGCAACTTCCCGAAGCCGAGGAAATCTATCAGACCAAATACGCGAACGCCATCCGCTACAACGATCTCCCGGCAGGCGTCGATGTCGAGATGCTCGACTACGGCGTCAACTCCGGGATCACGCGGCCCATCCGCGTTGTGCGCGCCATTCTCGGCGTGCCGGGCCTCGCTGTCATGGATACCAAACTTCTCGACGCCATCCGCAAGGCGGACCCCGCCAAACTCGTCGCCGATATCAGCGCCGAGCGCCTGCACTTCATGCACGCTATCCGCAACGGTACCGCATGGGATGAGTTCGGCGGCGGCTGGGGCGCGCGAGTGACGGACCTCAAAGCCTACGCACTGCATCTCATCGCAGCGCCCGGCACCGTTGCCGAGCCGCAGGCCCCCGATCTCACGAAGGTCAGTATGCCCAAGGCGAAGCACGGCAATCCGAACACGGTCAAGACTGTCGCCAAGACGACAACCGCTACTGCGACCGCTTCCGGCACCGGCAGCCACTTTTCCGGCCTGCCGCTGGAGCTGACTGCGGTCATCGTCGGGTTCGTCATCGTCGGCGGCATCGCCGTGATCCTGTACGAGAAACAGAAAGCTGCCAAGGATAACGCGACCGTCATTCTCCCGCCGGTCGCGCTGCCCCAGCAGACTGTAGTCCTCGTGACGCCGCACATGACGCCTCTCGCGTAAGGAATGTCTCCCATGATGAACGATCTCGTTTCCAATCTGCTCTTTCCGGCGCTCGTGATTTTCACGGGCATTGTCGCGTATGTATTCTGGGTGCGGCCAATTCTAAAGCAGAGCCCGACGTTCACGCGGCTGTATGCGACAGAAGATACGCTGCTCAGCGCGATCTCAGCAAAACTCAGTGGTCTGAAGCAGAAACTCACGACGATTTTCGTGTCGGTCGTCGGCATCGCCGTGGTCGGGCATGACAGCTTGACCCCGCTTCTAGCGGCGGCAGGTATTGATCCTCTCGCCTACAGCACCCAGCTTTTGCCGAAGGTGCCCCCGCTGGCGTGGCCCATGATTACTCTTGCTGTCATCTGGCTGATCCAGTATTTCCGTAACATCGCCGACAAGCAGGCTCGCGCGAACGCTGTAGCGTTGCTCGTTGCTGGCCATTTTCTCGCGGCCCCAGCTCCGGGCCTCACCGTTAATACGACGCCGTCGCCCTTCAACTTCCCCGACAAGAAGGACGTCTGATCATGGGCATGATTGCCGCGATCTTCACTGGCCTGTCAACTGCCGGATCGTTCTTCACCGGGATGTTCGGCACCATCAACGGCGTCACTAAGGCGCTCGGCGATGCAAAGATCGCGTCTATCAATGCCGTAACCGCTCAAGAGAAAATTCACGCCGAAGAGCGGGTCAGCATGTTGCAGGCCCGACGTGACGTGCTGATCGGCGAAGCCGGTTCCGGTTCTCGCCTAAATTTGATCATTCGGTCCCTGTTCGCTTTAGGCCCGCTGAGCGTTGTCCTCAAGCTCTACTTCTGGGACAAGGTGATCGGCTCGCTAGTCGGTTGCTCTCAGGCTGCCTTTGGAACGTGCGGCGCGTTCACAACAGACCCGCTCGACGAGAATGGCTGGAAAGTCATGAGTGTTGTGCTGGGCTTCTACTTCGTCTCTGAGATCACGCTCGGCGTCACTCGAATTGTAAAATCAAAATAGTGGGGTGGTTTGAGATGCCAGAGACAGCGAACGAAAACTCCCACGGTCCCCACTGGTTCTATCCAGAGAACGACCCGACCAAAAACGTTTTGGATGTCATCAAGGCTGAGGGCAAATACCAAGACGGCATGCGAGACATGCATGGTAAGATTGACGTAGTTACAACCAGCTCCATGACGGCGTTCCAGAACTTCGCCCGTGAGAGCGAAAGCCGAATGCAATCATGGATGCGGGACGCCGAGAGCCATCGGGTCGATCAGCTCGCCGCTCAGCGCAAAGACTATGAGGCACAGATCGCGGGCATGCTGGCAGCGGCAGTGACCGAAAAGTCGAGCCTCGTCGCGAACCAACTGTTGCAAATTCAGTCGTCCTTCGGCGAGCGCGTGAATAGATTGGAAGAGTTTCGTTTGCTCTCGACGGGCCGCCAGAGCGTCTCTGATCCTCAGATCGCGGCGTCCTTCGATATGATCAACAAGAATATCGAAGCAACGCAAGCGAAATTCTCCACAGCCCTGAATGAGTTCGCAACTAAAACGACAATCGCCATGGACGTGATGGCTAAAAGTATTTTAGCGCTTCAGGAGAGCGGGACCAAGGGCAGCGGGAGAGAAGTGGGGCGGCATGAGATGATCGCGTGGATCGTCGCGGCTGTCGGCTTCATGGTGTCCATCGCAACCGGGGTGGCTCTATTTTCTCATCTTGCTCCGGTCGCTGGGCATCTTGCTTCGACCCTCATCTGATGTGGATCGGAAAAACCAGTCTAGTTACAGCGCACATTGTCTACCGGATGCCAGATCACCTATCGGTGTTGCAGGATTTCATCTGGCAGGACTATGATTTGTTCCCGGACTTCCCCGCGCTCGTGAAATTTCTGCGTTTCTGGCAGGCCGAGATCGAGGGGCCGCTCTACTCCGTCAGTGTCGGCCACGTCTCGAACCGAGCGACGATCATGATCGATCTGCGTAATTTTGATTTCAGTGGGCAGCGAAATTTACAGTAGTCAGAGCGAGAGGCCCGTGCTAGAACATGGCCTCACTGGGAGATGGCAGGCGATGACATTGCTACAGCACGAAATCGACTACATCGCTAAGCGCATTCTTGAACACGTTGCCGACCGGCTCGTCGGAATAATTCGGGCTACCATCAGAGAGGAACTGCAAATGACTGACCAAGCTATCGTCGATCTGACCGCCGCCGTTGACGGCGTCGTTGCCGAGCTGACAACGCTCGTCACCGACAATCAAGCCGCTGCGGCTGCCCTCGCGGCTGCCCTCGCGGCCTCTCCCGTGTCAAATGACCCGGCCATCGCTGCCCAGACCCAGCGCCTCGTGGACGGCACCGCTGCTGCGGCTGCCGCCGTCGCCGCCCTGACCCCGGCCACCGCCGCTGTCACGGCTGCCGCTGCCGCTGCCCCGGACCCTGTAGCGGTTGCTGCTGCGGCTGCGGCACCAGCGCCCGGCCCCGTGACCGCCTAACCAGCGGCCCTCCCTAGCCCGTGCGCGGGCCATACTAAAAACGGCCCCGGAGATGATCCGGGGCCGTTTCGGTTGGAATTAGTTGATTTCAGACTATGCGCTGTACTTCATGCGGGTCCACCGTGGTTCCTTTCCATCGGGCTAGGAGGAAACCCGATGCCCAAAACCTAGCCCCCATCTCAGGCAAGTGCAAGCTTGATCCGGGGACGTGGTTAAGGATCACTTAACCCGCGCGGCCCGCTTCTCGGCGGCCATCTCCTTGAGCCGGGCGAACCGCGCCGCCTTCTTGGCGGCCTCGGCTGCCTCCAGCTCACGGCGTAGCTGGCGCGTCGCGGCCTCTTCTACTTTCGTTGTCTTGGCTCGAAAGCTGCTGCCTTGTCGCGTCAGCTTGCGGCCCTTCCACGCGACGCGGCGCTCGGCCTGCGGCACTCGTAAGAAATCTGGAATGGTTAGATCGTCGTGCATTTGCTGTCTCCCGATTGCGATGGAAGCATTATAGCAAATCGACTTTTTGGGTTTTTCGTATTTTGTGTAATTTACAGATTTTCAGGTCCGTGCCTATTGAGTATCCTGCATCAAAAAGTTTTTCTTGACACGGTCGATGCTGGGGAAGTCGAACGGTTTTCGATCAATCGTTCGACGCATCGCCTGCATTTACCGGCTGACGATTTTGTGATACGCCGCCCACGAGGGTCAAGCGCGGAGAGGCCCCCACTCCGCGCTCGACCGCGACTACATGATACCCGGCAGGGGTAAAACGGCGAATGCGGCTTTCCATGGCGATCCACCGCGTGCGGTCCGGGAGATCAACGGGGATGTCGAGCCACTCGCCGTCAGCGTCAGGCGTCGCGTCCGGGACGATCTTGATGCGAGTGCTCATATGTCTAATCCTGAAAACCTATTTCCGAGCCTCACCGGTTCGGGCTCAGGCATTGATCGCGCGCTCGACCGCATGCTGTTAACGAGTGCGATGACAGCCTCGCACTCGGCTTGCGTGATCGCCTGAAGTGTCAGCGTCCACTCGGGGTCACGTTCGCGAAAGGCGAAGAGCTGCCCGTCTACGGTACGCTCGCTTCGCATGAAGTCATTGACCTCCAGCGCCCACAGGACGAGATCGCCGCTTCGGCTGCCCCCGCTGTATGTCGTGTTCATATATCGGTCGCCTTCAAAAGCTTGAGCATGAGATACCACTCATTGCCCGTATGATGGAGCTTGAAAAAGCCGAACTTCGAAAAGTAGTCCGGCTTCTGTGTCATGAGCAGGATCATCTGTCCCTCGCTCGCTTCGATCTCGAAGAGCCTCCATTCGGTCAACTGCCTGCCGATGTCGCAGCCCTGATATTTCTCATCGACGGCGAGCCAGATCAATTCGAACGCGCCCTTCATCAACATCGAACGGCGATACGCGGCGAAGCCGATCACGGTGCCACGGTCATTGCAAGCGACGACGAAAATCGGATTGTACTTGCCACCTTTGAAGTATTCGATGAACTGCTCGCGGCAGCGGTCAGCCGCCTCTTCGCCCCAGTTGATACGCGCAAGGCGGCAACAGTCGAGCATCTCGCCGTAGTCCGGCTTCCTGATCCGGATGAGGGGTGCGGCGATCTTCATTTGTCACTCCAACGATAGCGCTCGGTGCGCTCCGATGGCGGCATTCTCATGTAGGTGCGACGGTTGTAATACATGATCTGTCCGAGCCACACAGTATTGACAGCGACGAGCAGGAGGCCGCCCCAGAACGACATCCACTGATCGAGATGCGGGTAGAAGTACAAATTCCAGAAGCCCCACGCCGAGAAAAACGTGACGTGCATCCACGAGACGCCGCGCACGATCTTCTCGTGATGAAGTTTGATGACGGAGAGTGCGATGAAAAGCCCACCGCAACTTTCGAAGATACCGTTGATGAGATCGGGGAGTAACATAGGGGACAATCCTAAAGGGGTGATGGTTTTTGCAGCTCTCTTACTACCCATTTCTCGTAACCGAGGGAAGAGAGCCCTGCTTTATTCGCGTATTCGTAGGCTGCATGGTCAGTCTCGAATGGGCCGACCACGCAGCCAATAATTCTGCCAGCGCCAGCGTCAACTATTTTGACGACGGCCCACTTCATTTGTCGCCGACGTACTCTTCGATGACTTCGAACGTACCTTTGGTCGGGTGTGATCCGCGCAAGTAGAAGACGCGTTCTCCGGACGGGTTCGAAGAGCCTTCATAATTGCCTTCATAATTGCCTTCAACGACGATAGGCTCAAGTTCGTCCTGCGTGACGGTCGCGCGATAGCGACCATTGACGTGGACTTTAACAGACGTAGTCATAGAGATTTACTCCATATAAAATTAAGGACCCGGGCTTGTTAGCTCGGGTCCCTGATCTTGTCAAGCGGTCTTCGGCTTGTTCGTATCCCATGACAGCCACGCCGACGAGCCGGGCTTCCGGCGCTCGGCACCGTCGAGATAGATCGGCCACTGAGCCGTGATCCCGCGCTTCGGATGAATGAACGTCAACGACTGGATTGGCCGTGTTGGCGCGGCGCGCAACACCAGCCGGGCGTACTCGTTGTAGCCGATCAATGAGCCGTTGACCAGCACCGGGATCGCGTCGCCCCGGGGGAGGTACGTATGATAGTGGCCCATGAGAAGTGTGTCGAAATCTCGTCCGCACTGAGCTTCCGATCTGCCGACCTTGATCGTGCCGCGAGCGATAGGGCCGAGCGCTCCGATGATACCATCGCCACCCTTAACGCCGAGAGTATCACCATGGGTCAACATAAATCTGTGACCGTAGATCGCGAAGTGAGCATCCACCTCGTTGGGGACGTGGATGGTGACGCGCGGATCATCACGAAACCACTGCTCAAGGTGCTGATAGATGACCCACTCCCAACTGTCGAACACGCGGTTCTTCGCGCGGGGCTTGAGCGTAGTGCGTCCGTGATTGCCCGGCACGCACGGCACGAATACTTTTCCGAAGTTGTCGGCCAGCATCGTAATGAAGCCAATCAGTTGCTCCTCGACTTCGACCACGGCGAGCGTCACCGGCCCGTCATTGGTTTCTCGAAGGTCTTCATGAATGCCGCCAGTGATCATGTCCCCGCCGACCGCGAAGACACAACCCGGATAGCTTGGGCTTGTCATGTGCTTGAAGCAGAGATCGAGAACGGCGTCCCCGAAAATCTTGATACGCTGCTTGCTGATTTTACGGTTGAAGGAGTTCATACCGCCAACCTGATCCGGATCAACGAACTCGCCATGGTGCCAGTCGCTGGCTAGGATCAGAGGAACACCCGTCGTCTTGTGCAGGACTGCCTTGGAAGGCGTCAGCCACTTCGGCGGCTCGCGCGTATAGGCGTCGAGACCGAAGACCTCCGTTCGCCACCTCTCCGCCGTGTCATTGATTTGCGTGCGACTGCGAAGCTCTTTCTCCAGCGCCCTGATCTGGTTCTGCTTATTTCGGATCAAGTCGTTTGCATCGGCAAGCCGTTCGGCGTCTGATTTTAACGGTTTCGGCATTGTTATATTCCCTGTCTGTTGCCCGGCCTTTGGGCGAGTGTTGATAGATACGTTTGCGGTCGAGATATTTTGGCGAAGCTTGATAGCGTCGGCGGCGCTCCTTGCCCTTCGGCGACGCGTTGTAACGAGTGTGTTTGGTTTCCTCTGTCATAGCGGACGAGGGGGAATTGCGAAGCCTTTGTTCTTAAGCCATAACTCAAGGCTGCGAAGTCGAGCGATATAGATGTGCTGTTCGGGAAATTTCTTCCTGACTTCGCGTGCGATGCTGCTGTACACGTGACGTCCGCTACGTTTGAGGATCAGCGCCATGGCGTAGTCTTCCGACAGTGCGCGACGCGAGCGGCGGCGCACTGGAAACTTTTCGTCACGGTTGAAGATGTAAGCCATGTCCTGTAGCCAGCGCCGTGAAGTCTGCGCGTCCGGGAATTGTTCTTTGATCCGGTCGAGAATGAAGCTGTAGTCATAACCGATGTTGCGTCCATAGATATCGATGAAGTTGACCTTCACGAAATACTCGTGAGCGAGCTTCTTGATAGTCGGCTTCTTTGGCGCTCTTGAGGGCATCTTACCAGCCCTCACATGCTCGCAAGAGCACTTCGGCGACGGAAGCGGTCGGCGCAATGGGAGACATTTGGGCAAGCGTCTCTTCCCTGACGAGGATGTCATCGTAACGACTACCGGGTATGAGATAGAGTTTTGCAGCATGCGCCTCGCCAACTTGTATCAGGACCCAGTGTATCCGGCTCCCGGCTTCTGTCCGTTCGCGGTGCCAAATCGATTGGCTCTCTTGCGTCTTCGAGCGGATTGCTGTGCTCGCACGCGCAGGCCGAAGGTTTGACTTCAATTCGATCCAGCATTGAAACCCGTTGATGACGCCTTCAACATCGGGGTTGCCCACGCCTGCGGAGTTCTCCAGCCGACAGAAGTGCGCGACGTGCCCGTGCTTCCGCAGATGCGTGATGCCGTTGCGGCACCGTTGCCAGAGTGAACTCTCTTTTGCCATTAGTTACCCGGAAGATGTCGGGGATCGAAGTCTTTGAACGTATCCTCATCTTTGAACGTCTTCGCTGCGAGCGCCACGGCCTGCTTGCGTCGGTTCATAGCGATGACTTCCTCATCCCATAGCGGCAGCCCGGCGGCCTCGCGCGCCTTGAGAGCTGTCTCCAGATGTGCAAAAGCGCGCCACGCGAGTTTGCCCTCGTGAAGCGCGCCGTCGTCTTCGTCGAATGTCCCGGTCTCGATCACATGACGCACGATGCAGTCGGGATGATCCATCGACTTACCCTCGGCCCAATGCAGCGGCTCACCCGGATTGTGCTTCTCATTGCCGAGCACCGAAATGCGCGCGACATACGCGGCGGCGCGCGGAAAGTATTTCAGGAAGCCGGAATAGATCGGCGTCTCTTTGCGGAGCTTGCTATCGGTCGGGAGTAGCGACATGAGTGATCAATCCTCAGTTTGGGGGATAGAAAGTGCTTGGTGATGATGTCAGGATGTTTGGTTGCGCAGCGCGTGGGCGAGTGCGCGGATGTCTTCGATTAGGCCGTCTGCGAAACCGGCGATAAGACTGGGGCCAGCGTTATCAATTTCTTCATTCGGTGTCGCTTGGTCGCGCATTTGTTCGATCTCTTCGAACGTCGTGATCAATTCTCGAATTGAGCGCCCGGCGCGGTAAGCGGAAAGACCCTGAGTATGGCGGGCGGCGACAATATGCGACATGAGGTTTGCTCCCGAGGTGATTGTGCAGAGCGATGCCTACACGAGCCCAGCGTAGAATGCAATAGGGTTAACAACAAGAAACGCCGCCCATTTCTGAGCGGCGTTCCAAGGACGCGGTGTCTCCAATGCCCTTATCCGTGATCATTAGACCCGCTACGCGGTCCGCTGATTTTATTCAGGTTCAGACGTGCGGGGCTCGGCAGGCATTTGAGTATGATCGCATATCGCACGCGCGATGTCAAGTGGCTGGGAGATCAGGGCTCGAACCTGAAATACTCGGATTAACAATCCGGCGCG
>OCZT010002910.1_pt1 | contig 17619 bp, 16 predicted proteins | sample 1539031 | NCBI WGS metagenome assembly OCZT01 (sample SAMEA3539308, study PRJEB22396) | soil metagenome | biome: tundra; feature: field; material: soil | place: USA | collected 2010-05 | depth 0.15 m | reverse complement strand
CCCTGGCGACCGCGCAGAAACGTCCGATTTACGTCTCCCATTCCCTCTTCGACCAAGTGGAAGACATGACCGAAGTGCTCGACCGCATCAACGAAAACGGCGGCGAGAACGAGTAGGTCAATGGCCCCATCTGTCCCCAAGCAGTCTGCTCCTTTGGTGCTGGTCTGCGGCGAAGATGACTTTGCCGTCAAGCAGCGCGCCAAGCAGATCTACCTCCAATGGTGCGAGGAACTGGGCGGCATGGACCACGAGATTATCGACGCCGCCGTCTCCTACAGCGGAGAAGCGCTCAAGGCCCTTGCCAAACTGCGCGAGGCCTTGCAAACCTTGCCCTTCTTCGGCACCGGAAAAGCTATCTGGCTTCAAAACTGCAGTTTCCTGAGCGATGAACGGGCCGCCACCAAGGACGTCATCGAATCGCTTGCCGCCCTCGCCGACGAGCTGAAAGAGTTTGCCTGGCAGAACGTCCGCCTGCTGATCAGCGCTGGCAAGGTGGACAAGCGCAAGGCCTTCTACAAGGCGCTGGACAAGCTGGGCACCGTCGAGAGCTTTGCCGGCTTGTCCGTGGATGACCGGGATTGGGCGGGCCAGGCGGAGGCTTGGGCCTGTAAGGGGCTGCGCGCCCGTCAAAAGGAGATTTCCGACGAAGCCCTCGCAGAGCTCATCAGCCGGGTTGGGCCCAATGCTCGCCAGCTCGATAGCGAAGTCGAAAAGGTGGCGCTCTACGTGGGAGACCGCAAAGAGATCGAGTTTGACGACGTCGCGACCATCTGCGCGCGCAACAAGATGGCCCGCGCCTTCGCGCTGGGCGACGCGCTGGGCGACCGCGACCTGCCCCGTCTCCTGGCGCGGCTGGACGAGGCGCTGTGGGAGGTAAAGCTGGACCCGCAGAAGTCGGAGATCGGCCTACTCTACGGCCTGATTTTCAAGGTCCGCGCGATGCTCCAGCTCAAGGAGATGCTGAAGGAGGGCTGGGTAAAACCGGACATGGATTACAACCGGTTCAAAGCCCAGCTCGAGCGCGTGCCGAAGGACCAGTTGCCCGAAGACCGGCGTTTCAACCCGCTGGCGATCAACCCTTACGTGCTCTTCAAGGCCCTGCCCCAGGTGAAGCGCTACACCGAGGCTGAGCTGATTCGTGCGATGGACCTGTTGTTTCAGTGCAACCTCCGGCTCGTTTCGACGAGCCTGGATGAATCGCTCGTGGTGCAGCAGACCCTCGTGCAGATCGTCGGGGGAAAGGCATGAACATGCGGTCCGCCAAGATGCTCGTGTGGGCAGGCGAGCAATGCGCCGCCATCCGGATTATCGGGCGCGCCAATTTCACTTCGAGCGTGGATTTCAAGACCCTGATCACCGAACTCCGCCAACAGGGCTGCAGCTATTTCGTGCTGGACCTGGCAGAGTGTGTGCTCATGGACAGCACCTTTCTCGGCGTCCTGGCCGGGTTCGGACTGAAGCTCAGCAACGGTAATGGCGACCCGGGCAAGCACGGCATCGAGTTGTTCAATCCCAGCGCGCGCATCATCGAGCTGCTCGACACTCTCGGCGTGCTCCACCTCTTCAAGGTCACCGAGGGTTCCGTCAAAATGACAGAGCAGGCCGAGCCCCGCGCGCACACCCCCACAAGCTCGACCAAGGAGGAAGCAACCCGCACTTGCATCGAGGCCCATCAGACGCTAATGGACATCAGCCCGGCGAACGCGGCCAAGTTCAAGGACGTTACCCAGTTCCTGGCCGAAGGACTCAAGAAGCCCAAGAGCGGGTAACGGCAGCCTGGCCTATTCCATCCCGCCCATTCCGGGCCTCAAATTCCATTCCTCGACCAGCTCCGTTGGAATCTCAGCCAGGAAGCGAGACGGCCTCTGCATCATGTCCCCGCTGCCGCCATAGCCGGCGCGAATGAGCGGGTAGCTCAGGTACAGCTCATTCCGGGCTCGCGTGATGGCCACGTATAGCAGCCGCCGCTCCTCCTCCTCGCCTTGGGGCGTTTCCAAAGACCGGTCGGAAGGGAACAAGCCGTCGCACAGCATGATCACGAACACGACATCGAATTCCAGCCCTTTGGCCTGGTGGATGGTGGAAAGCCGCAGCCGCTCGTCGTCGGTGCTGGGGGGCTGCCCGTCTTCGGCCTCCAGATTGGTCAGCAGCGCGAGCTGCGTCAGGAAATCCTCGACGGCAGGAAACTGGCGCGCAAAGACGGCCAACTGTTCCAGGTCCTCCAGGCGCGAGCGATAGTTCGCGTAGTTAACCTTCAAGTGCTCCTCGTAGCCGGCGTCAAGCACGAGCTCAATCATCTCCCCGGCGCTCTCCTGAACGCCCTCGCCTTCCAATTGTGTCACGGTCGCCACGAATTGCGCCCAGGCCACCGCCGCCTTCTTGGGCACCATGCCCGCACAGCCTTGCAGCGCCACTGCAAGCGACCGGCGCAGTACTGCTGGCCTTGATGTCTCGCGGACGGACGACGGCTCCCCCTCTCCGTGGGGAGAGGGAAGGAGTGAGGGAGAACCAATCGCAGCCCCCTGCCCCGCGCCTCCTGCGGTCGCCTGACAGCCTATTTCGGCCTTCGGATCTCGGCCTTCTTTCGGGTTTCGTGTTTCGGGTTTCGGGTTTCCCTCCCCCGCCGTCCCCTGCCCCGCAAACGCCTTCCACAGTTTCTCCGCCCCCTTGCCGCCTATCCCCGGCAGCAATTGCACCAGCCGTTTGAAGGAAAGCTCGTCGCGGGGATTCACCACCAGCTTCAGGTACGCCGTCACATCTTTGATGTGGGCCTGCTCGAAGAAGCGCATACCGCTGGTGATGCTGAATGGGATGTTCCGTTTGGTCAGTTCGAGCTGCAGTTCCAGCGCGTGAAAGTGCGACCGGTAAAGCACCGCCATCCGGTTTAAAGTCCCCCCTTCCTCGCGCAGCTCCAGCACCCGTTGGGCTACGAATGCTGCCTGCTCCCCCGCGTCGCCGCACACCACCTTGATCGGTCTTTGCCCTGCCTTGCGGGCGGGGGCCAGCTCTTTGGCGAACTGCTCCACGTTGGCGCGGATCGCGGCATTGGCGACACTGAGTATCTCCGGCGTGCTCCGGTAGTTGGTCTCGATCTTGTAGATCTTTGCCCCAGGATAGCGCTCCGGAAACTTGAGGATGTTCTGATAATTGGCACCGCGCCAAGCGTAGATGCTCTGCGCGTCATCCCCCACCACCATGACGTTCTTGTGCCGCGCCGCCAGCAGGTCGATCAGGTCGCTTTGCAGTTTGTTCGTGTCCTGATACTCATCCACCAGGATGAATTGGAAGCGCCGCTGGTACTGCTCGCGGACCTCCTCCTGCTCCTGCATGAGCCTGAGCCAGAGCGCCAGCAGATCGTCGAAATCCATCGCGTTCGTCGCCCGCTTGCGCGCCGCGTAACGCTGCTGGATGTCCGCAACCTGCTCCGCGAGGTGTGAGAAGCGACCATACTGCTCCTCCAGAATCTCCCGGACCGATTTGTGCATATTGACAGCCAGCGAAAAGATGTTCCCCAGCATCTCCGCCTTGGGAAACAACGTCGCCTTCACATCTATTTCCGACTCCGCCAGGCACGTACTGATAAGATGCCGGGCGTCCTCCCGGTCCAGGATCGAAAAATCGCGCTCGTAGCCGAGCTGGTTGGCGTGCTGGCGCAGGACCCGGTTGCCGATGGAGTGAAACGTCCCGCCCCACAAGTGCGACAGCTCCTGCCCCAGTAAATCGGCCACCCGCCGCATCATTTCCTTGGCCGCCTTGTTCGTGAAGGTCAGAAGCAGAATCCGCTCCACCGGGATCCCCTGCTCCAGCAAATAGGCCACGCGATAAACCAGCGTGCGCGTCTTGCCCGAACCGGCTCCCGCGATTACCAGCGACGGGCCCGGCGGCGCCGTGACCGCCGCGTACTGCTGCCCGTTGAGTTCGCGGGCATAATCGATCTGCAAAGCGATCGGCGCCCGGAACGGCTGCAATACATACTCACGCGACATCCTCTAACCGTAGTTACCGCTGCCGCCGATGTCGAACTACGAATGGCCCTCTTGCCACCCCGGCGCTGCCAGCCGACGGTTTTACAAATATTAAGGCCAGTGTTGAAGCTGTCCTCGAAGTCCAGTAGAGTGCGCGCGTGATTACGTCGGATGAACAGCACCAGGCGACGTCCCCGGCAGCCACGACGGAGGACATCCAAAAGGGCTGGAATGAGCTGAAGCTGCGGGTGGAGCAACTGGAAGCGGACCGCGGGGCTTTGCAACAGGAGAATAAGGCGCTCCGGGTCTTGCTGGAGCGCGCCATTGAGCATCGGCAGAAATCGCACAGCGAGTTGGTGAACATCCTGACCACGCTCGTAAGCAAGCTGCCGGTCAATGATATTGGGGTGATCATCTCGAAGCTGGTGGAGCACAACACCAATGTCAGTCAGGTGCTGGGGGCCATGACCAAGGTCACGGACGAAGCGGAATTGCCCCAGCCGGAGATACTAAAGACTCTGGACCGGACGAAGCGTGACTTGCTGGCTGCGGCCAAACAGGCAGCGGCGGAACTCGCCAGGCTGGATCCACCCTTGGAAAGGGAATTGCTGGAGTCGCTGAGCACCGACCCGGAACTATTCTTTTCCCCTCGGATGGTGCGGGCCAACCGCTGCTTCGCCAAGGGCCAGGTGCCGCGAGAGCGGGTTATCCGTGAGTTCGGCGAGGAGTCCCTGCTCTTCTTCAAGGATATGACCACCGATGCGAAGCTGAACCCGCGTCCGAAGCCGGAGGAGGTAGTGCTGGCGTTTCGGAATGATTTTGAAACGTTAATCCAGCAAGAGGCGGCCTGGCTACCAAGCAAACGACCGCACTTGGAGGCTCTTTACCAACAGATTCAGCGGAGCAAAGCCCATACGGGCCAGGCGCGGGCACAAAAGAACGCCTTCCAGCGGCTGTCGTTTGTTATCGAACTGCTCCACTATTATGAGCATCAAAACACGGAAGCGCCGGACGTGATATTCGCGCAGCGCCTGCCGACTTTGGTGGAGCAGTTGGGAGTCGCCGGGGCCCAAGCACCCCTGGATGAGAAGCTGATCCAGCAGGTCGAGGCGTTGTCGGCATTTGTCATCAACCCGGACCACTGGCTCATGATCGTGAACAACGTCGGGAAGGGCGGCGGGGCCGGGAAAACGCTCAAGTACGTGCTGCGGCTGCGTGGCGAGCGAGTGGCCGAGTTGAATCAGGTCGTGACCGAGTTTGTGCGCCATCTGATTCCGCCGCCGCCGGAGACGCCACCCTCGTCCCAGGCTTTGGCCCCGGTTTTGCGGCTGTTGCGCCCCGAGGTGCAGCGCCGGGTGGCCAAGGCCATCATGCACTATGATCGGATTCCAAAGGCCGACGCCAAGGCTCTGGGAAAAGCGCTCGGGGCTGAACTGGGTCTGGCTAGCCTGGAGGAGGAAGCCCCGGCGCAGAACGCACTGTCGCCCGAGGCGGAACGTCAACAGGCGTGGGCCAAGATCAAGGAACTCATCGCGAGGCGAACGGACGCGGCGGCCATTGCCAGTGTGATTCGCGACCGTTTGCACGCGAAGTATGATGCCGATGAGATCCGCCAGAGTTGGATCACGCTCACCGAATCCGACCCTATGTCCTTGATAAGAATCTGCTGTCAATTGCCGTATCGCGCCGATGGAAAAACCGATCCCATCGCGCGCACGGTGATGGAAACCTACGTGACGCGGATGACGCATGAGAAGTACGCCAGCACGTATCACAAAATAGTCAACAGCCTGCGGACTATGTTCCATGCGAAAGCAGATAGCCCGACACTGCTCAATTTTGTGGCCCTGGTGAAATGGGCCAGCTCAGACGCGGCACTTAGGCTGTGTGCCGATGTCGGCATGCCGGAGCCAGCGCACTAGGCAAGACCGAGCATGAAGCACACGATGGGTACGATTGAAGTTGATGGATTACTTTGTTCGGGCAGAAACCCCTTGACCCATTTGAACCGGTTCCGTGTAATCCCCTCTGTCAATGAACTGCGTCACCCTCATGAAACGAATACTCCCCGCACTTTTTGCCACCCTTGTCGCCAGCACCATGTTCGCCCAGAGCATCGATTTGCCGGCTCCGCAGAAATCCGGCGGCCTGCCCCTGATGGATGCTTTGGCAAAGCGGTCCACCAGCAGAGAATTCGACTCCCGGGAATTAGCTCCCAGCCAACTTTCCAGTTTGCTTTGGGCGTGCTTTGGCATCAATCGGCCGGACGGCAAACGTACCGCCCCGTCGGCCAAGGACTGTCGGGAAACCAGCATCTATGTGGTCCTGCAGAAGGGAGCCTATCTTTACGATGCCAAAGCCAATCAGCTCAATCTGGTAACAGCCGAGGACGTGCGGAGTTTTGCGGCAACCCAGGCCTTTGCCACCAACGCTCCGGTCACCCTGGTCTTCGTCGCCGACTTGGCCAGGATGGGGACAACCAACGTCGAGGAGAGCGTGCGTTTCGCCAGCATTGATGTCGGCTACATCTCACAGAACGCGTATCTCTTCTGCGCCTCGGAAGGTCTGGCTACCGGAGCCCGGGCTTCCGTGGATAAGAAGGGGCTGGGCAGGAAGTTCAAATTGAGGGCTGACCAGATGATTGTCCTGGCGCAGTCAGTCGGATATCCGAAGCGCTGAGCTGCACCCATGCAGCAGAGCGCCCCAAATATACCCCGATCAACGCAGCGCGGCAGCAGATGACCCGCGCGAAGCGCCTCGCGATCAAGCCGCTTCGGGAACCGCCGCCTACTACAGCTTCGCCAGCGTGGCTTTGACTTCGTTGAAGTTCGGCAACTCCTTCGGGCTGGGGGTTTGCTCGCTGTATTGCACAATCCCGCTCTTGTCGATCACGAAGGCAGCGCGCGCGGCGGTATCCCCTATCCCGGCCAGCATAGGGAAGACGACGTTGTAATTCTTGATCACTTCCTTGTTCAGGTCGCTGGCCAGCGTGATGCCGATCTTCTCTTTCTGCGCCCAGGCTTCCTGGGCGAACGGGGTGTCAACGCTGATCCCTATGACCTCGGCGTTAAGGTTGCCATAGGCGTTCAGGCCGCTGGTGATATCACACAATTCCTGCGTGCAGACGCTGGTGAAGGCCGCCGGAAAAAAGAGCAGGACGGTGTTCTTCTTGCCGAGATTGTTGCTGAGCTTCACGTCCACCAATCCGGACGCCTGCTTGGATTTCAGTGTAAAATCAGGTGCTTTGGAGCCGACAGGTATTGCCATAATTGTTTTGGTTAATTGATTAACTCGGTTAAACAAGTAAATCGGGTTGGGCCGGCTGTCAAATAGCCTTCGCCCGTGATCTGGTTCACAGCGCGGCCAGGACTTCCTGGGTGTGGTCGGCGGGCTTTACAGCGGGCCAGACCTTCTTGATCTTGCCGTCCGGCCCGATGAGGAACGTCACGCGATAGGTGCCCTCGTACTTCCGGCCCATGAAACTCTTCTGCCCCCAAGCACCGTAGGCCTGCTCAATCGCCTTGTCCTCGTCTGACACCAGGGTAAACGGGAGCTTGTATTTCTCCACGAACTTGTCGTGCGACTTAGCCGAATCAATGCTGACACCGAGCACGACCGCCCCCTTCTTCTTGAATGCGGCAAACTCGTCGCGAAAGGCGCACGCTTCCTTGGTGCAGCCCGGCGTGTCGTCCCGGGGATAAAAGTACAGGATGACGTTTTTGCCTTTGAAATCGGACAGAGACACCTTCCCGCCACCGTTGGTGGTGGCCGTAAATTCCGGTGCCACGTCGCCTTCTTTCAGTGATAGTTCAATCTGTTTTCCCATAAGCGCATTCGTTTTGATTGCTGGAACCAGCAGAACGTTGCCGGCTCTCGACTTTAGACTTCAGACAGTGGAGTTTGGGCTCTCCGCACCAGGCTTTGGACTGGAGGACGGGTGCGCGCTCAACTGGCGGCTGCCGTCCCACACATAGAACAGTCCCGAAATGCCGGTGCAGATGGCGGTCACCAAGGTCAGCCCGCGCAGCCAGCTCTCTCGCCACTTCAGCATAATCCAGAGCACCACCACCATTTGGAGCACCGTGGCGACCTTGCCGACGACCCGCGGCCGCACCCTGACTTTGCCAACCATGAATTGAATCAGGAGCATGCCAATGAGTATCAGCACATCCCGCCCCATAATCGTGCCCGTTAGCCAAAGCGGGACACTCCCCAGATACGGAGCATGATCAAAGCTCAGTACTACTATGCCGGAGACCAGCAACAGCTTGTCTGCCAGCGGGTCGAGAATCGCCCCAAGTTCACTGCGCTGATTAAACCGCCGCGCGACGTAGCCGTCCACCCCATCGCAGATGGCGGCGAGGGCGAAGGAAACTATCGCCAGCACCCGATGCACCTCGTGACCCGCTTGGGTGTAGTAGAGGACCTCCACCACAAAGAAGGGAATCAACAGGATGCGCAGGATGGTGATCTTGTTGGCCGTTGTCATGGATGAACCGCGCTCTAATCTGCGCCCTTCTGTCCTCCTGTCAATCCTGCAGCGGGCGGCCGGCGATAGATAAACCACCAGAACCAGGCCGTGCCCAGAGCGCCGCAGACGGCTGCCCCGATGAAGTTCGCCTGCGGGCTGATGCTCCATAGCCACGCGCCCAGGAAGGAGCCGCTGGTCACCACGCAATCCCGTATCAAATAGTAGGCCCCGTAGGTGCGCGCGCGGAGAGCCGGGACGGCCTCGCCGATGATTAACGCCTTACGGGCCGGCTCGCCGAATTCCTTGAGCCCGCGGACAACGAAGGCCAACGCCAGCCAGCCGAAGCTGTCCCCCCACAGCAACGTCACGGGGAAGAGCGTAAAGAAAAGGAACGTCACCATCACGAACGGGCGCCGGCCATATTTATCGGCCAGGTGCGCGACGGGGATGTAGCAGATCATGGCGGTAACCATTTCGCAGGCCACCAGCACGCCAAACTGCTGTGCGTCCAAGCCCGCATGGTTCATGGCCCACAGAATGATAAAGGCATAGGGGATGCGCTCGCAGAAGCGAATAAGTATGTCGCTCACCAGCAACTCCCGCAGCGCGGGAGTAAACGACCGCACGACCGCCAGCAAGTTCGTCCTCCCCGATTCAGCCGCCACCGCCAAGCCTCCTTTGCCGGGCTCCAGCATGAACCATTGGAACAGCATGGTCAGCACGTTCATCAAAAGGCAAAGCAGCAGGGCGTACTGCACGCCGCGAGTCCAGCCGAAGTGAGTGATGAGCCACCCACCCCCAAGCGGCCCGAGCATCATCGGCACGCGCCGCATCATGGATTGGATGCCGACGCCCATGGTGTGCTGACGGGCCTTGAGGGAAGTAGCGACAACGCTGAACGTCGTGGGCAACGATAATGCGCTCCAGGCGAGGAAGAAGAACGTGCCGAGCAACAGCGCCAGCCAATGATGCCAAACCAGCACCAATATGTAGCCTGCCAGCGAAATCGTGCTGAAGAGCATTAGCGACCGGCGTTGCCCCCAGCGATCGGTCAGCCAGCCCCCCGGGTAGGCATAGAGGGCGCCGAGCAGCGTTTGCAAAGCGTCGAACAAACCAATGATGAGGATGCTCGCCCCGAGGGTCTGGAGATACTTGGGCGCGAAACCGAGCCAGAGCCTTTCGCCCGTCCCCGCCAGGAGGAGCGCTACCAGCAGCAGACTGGTGTTACGCCTCAACGCCAGGAATTCGGCAATGGACCGCCCCCGGCCCACCAGGGTCCTGCTTTCAGGTGCGATCCATTTCATAGTTGAAATCTGGCCTGCCAGAGCGAATGATATCCGCCATGAGGCCATCGCACTTATTGGCAAAGCTGTCAACGTCAATGTCAATCATCGTATGAACATTAAGCCATCCGCCACGCCCGTGGTCGGAATCATCATGGGCAGCGACTCCGATTGGCCCACCATGAAAGCCGCCGCGGACACTTGCGCCGAGTTCGGCATTCCGCATGAGGTTCAGGTCATCTCTGCGCACCGCACGCCGCGGGACCTGGAGCGTTACGCCAGCAGCGCCCAGAAGCGCGGCTTGCGCGTCATCATCGCCGGGGCCGGCGGCGCGGCGCATTTGCCCGGAGTCACCGCCGCCCTCACTCCCCTGCCCGTCATCGGCGTGCCCATGGAGAGCAAGGCCTTGAAGGGGCTGGACTCGCTCCTTTCCATCGTCCAGATGCCAAGCGGCATACCGGTCGCGACCGTGGCCATCGGCGGCGCGCGCAACGCCGGCGTGCTCGCCGCGCAAATCCTGGCCGTAGGCAACGCCGAGTTGCTGCAGAAGGTCCTGGAGTTCAAAGCGCGCCTGGCCCAGGAATCCCGGGCCAAGAACCGCAAGCTCACATAGCGGAGGTGATCCGCGAATTTCGCTAATTGACGCGAATCGATTCCTCCGGAAGCCGGGCACTACGCTGTTCCTGATTCCAAGTCTGCCTAATTCGCGGTAATTCGCGTAATTAGCGGATACTCTCATCCCATCCGCGCCAGCGCCCGGTCGATCCGCTGCAGCGCGCGCTCTTTGCCGAGAATCGCCAGCAGATGGTAAAGGCTCGGCCCCGCGGGGTTGCCGCAGCACGCGAGGCGGGTCGGATGCACGAGCACCCCGGCCTTCACCCCTAGCTCCTGGGCCACCGCCTTCAGCGTGACGCCAATTGGGTCTGCGTCAAATGGTTGCAGTTTCGCCAATGCCTCGCGGAGCCTGGCCAGGCGCGGCTTGTTCTCGGGCGTAAAGTCCTTCTGCGCGGCAGCCGGGTCGTACTCGATCTCCTCTTTGAAGTAAAAGCCAGCGTAGAGGGGCAGCTCCCCAAATAGCTTGAACTTCCCCTTGCAAGTCTCCAACGCCGCTTTCACGTACTCGGCGGGGTATTTCTTTAGGTCCAGCCCTGCCCGCGTGAGGGCTTCAGCGGCCAGCTCGTAAAAGCGGTCGTCGCCCAGCTCGCGCACGTATTCGCCGTTCAGCCAGATCAGCTTCGTCAGATCAAATCGCGCATTGTGCCGCAGGATCTGCGGGAGGTCGAAAGCCTCGATCACTTCCGACAACGCCATCTTCTCGCGGTTGTTCTTGGGCGACCAGCCGAGCAGGCAGAGATAGTTGACTACCGCAGCCGGCACGTAGCCCTCCTCTGCGTAGGACATGAGCGAGGCGCCTTTGTCCCGCTTGCTCATCTTCGTGCCATCGATGTTGAGGATGAGCGGGATGTGCGCGTATTTGGGCGGCTCGACGCCAAACGCGCGGAACAGCGCGATGTGCTTGGCGGTGTTGCTCAGGTGATCCTCCCCCCGAATGACATGCGTAACTTGCATCTCCAGATCGTCCACCACGTTGACCAGGTGAAACACCGGCTGCCCGTCGGAGCGAACGATCACGAAATCCGGGTCAACCTGCTCGCGGTCGGTCAGCTCGCGCCGCACATCGCCGACGACCAGGTCCGGAATCACGATGGGCGCCCGGTCCATCTTGAATTTGACCGCCCCCTCCTGTTCGTAGGCCAGCCCCTTCGACAGCAACCCCTCGACCCGCCGCCGGTAGTTCTCCTTGCGCTGACTCTGGAAGTACGGCCCGCAGTCGCCTTTGCTGGGGCCATTGGCATCGCCGCTGACCGGACCTTCGTCCCAATCCAGGCCGAGCCAGCGCAGCCCGTTCAGGATGACGTTGACGGCCTCCTGCGTGTTGCGGGCGGCATCGGTGTCTTCGATGCGCAGGATAAAGGTGCCGCCGGTATGCCGGGCATACAGCCAGTTAAACAAAGCAGTGCGGGCCCCGCCAATATGCAGGAACCCCGTCGGACTAGGCGCAAAGCGCACGCGTGGTTTCACCGGCGGAGTCTTACCCAAAACGCGCTGCTAAGCAACACCTGCCCGCCGGGTGTAAGAATGCGATTTCGTTTAAATAACGGACTTACCAACGCTGTCGAGCTCGGGGATGGGCTTAGTGGGGACACTGTAATGCTCCAGGAGCCCCGAGGGGACTCCGCAGAAGATGAGGTGCCAGAACTAGAGCAACAATCGAGGAACAATCGAGGAACAATCGAGCAACAATCGAGAGCAGCGCCGGGGCCTGTGGCTTGCCTCTGGCTTGCTCCACGCTTTCTCCGCTGCCAATGAACACGCCTATCTCCGCCATTCTGGTTGGCCTCGTGGCTGTCTTGGCGGTGGGCGCTTTGGTGATTGGACTGCTTGCGGGCCCCCCAGGCAGGGTGTCGATAAATGAGCACTGGCGGACAGAAGCGCTTGCAATACATTCATAGTTGTTATGCGCGCAAGAATACTCCTCCTCGCCCTGGTCGGCCTTGGGAGTTTGCCGGCGGCGGGCCAGGCGCCAAGGCTCCTTAATATCAAAGACCAACAGTCAGCCGAGGAGGTCGTGGCCGGGAAGCGCTCGGTAGCGAACGCCGCGTGGTGGGGCTTCAACCGCGAAGACTCCACGGACTCGCTTCAGGCCGCGATCAACTCGGGCGCAAAAACCCTCGTCGTTCCGTTCATGGGCGACCCTTGGATTGTGCGCCCGCTTCAACTGCGCAGCCAGCTAGAGATCGTTTTCCAGCCCGGCGTCTTGATCCTCGCAAAGAAAGGTGAATATCGGGGTGGCGGCGACAGTCTGTTCACCGCGGTAGGGCAATCGAACATAGTCATTCGCGGCTACGGCGCCACCTTGCGGATGCACAAGCGCGAGTATCAGAAGCCTCCGTATTCAAAGGCGGAATGGCGCATGGGAATCGCACTCCGGGGTTGCCGCCACGTGTTGATCGAAGGGCTGCGGGTGGAGAGCACCGGCGGCGACGGCTTCTATGTGGATGGCGGCGGAGACCTCGGGTGGAGCCAGGACATCACTATCCGCAACTGCACCGCCTACGATAACCACCGCCAGGGGCTCAGCGTCATCAGCGTTATGAATCTGCTGGTTGATAATTGCCGCTTCGCGAGCACCTGGGGCACCGCGCCGGAAGCCGGCATTGATCTGGAGCCTGACACGGAACAGAACCGCCTGGTGAACTGCGTAATCCGGAACTCAACCTTCGAGAATAACAACGGCAACGGAATCCTCGTTTACTTGAAGCCGCTCACCACCAACTCCGAACCCGTATCAATCCGCTTCGAGCATTGCTGGGTGCGGATGACCGAGGCGCGCCTGACGCCGCTTGAACCGGGACCCAGCGCGGGCCTCAACGGGGTCGCTGGCATCGCCGTCGGTGCGGTCAAAGATAATGGCCCCAAGGGGCTGATCGAGTTCCTGGACTGCGTCACCGAGAATACCGGCACGGAAGGCGCGCGGGTTTACGACAAGTCCGCCACCAGCGCCCGCGTTCGTTTCGTGAACTGCGCCTTCCGAAATCCGTGGGTCTCGCCTGCACCTGGCGACGGCGAGCCGCGGGTGCCTATCATCCTCCACCTGCGCCAACCGAAGAACACCGAAAACCTGGGCGGCATCGATTTTCAAGACTGCTACGTTTACGACAGTGCCCCGCGGCCAACAGTACGGTTTGAAGTGGACCAGGGCGATTTCGGCCTCCGTGATGTCCATGGACAAATCATGGCGGGAGGCCCCGGAGCCCCCTCGCTGAAGTTGGGCAAGAAACTGGAAGACGTGGACCTTAGAGTTATCCAGGCGCCGAAATAGCTCGGCCAACGGTGTCCTCCACTGCGGCGGCTGGTCGGCTGCCACGGATTTAAAGAGCCGGAGCGCCAGCACCGGACACTGCGGTACTTGTCCGCCAATCGGCTCGCTCTTCCTCGAAGCTTTGGTTTAGCATCCCGGTTATGTACATCGCCCGGAAATGAATAAAGGCACATTGATAAAGCAAATTATTGGCAGCCTGACCGAGAGCCTCGCCGTTCTGGAAAAGGCGGCACGCGCGTCGCATGAGGAGGCCACGCACGAAAGCAGCAAGGCGGAAAGCAAATACGACACCCGCGGACTCGAAGCGGCTTACCTCGCTGGCGGTCAGGCCAGGCAGGCCAGGGAAATCCTCGACTCCATCAAAGCTTACGAAGCGCTGCCGACCAGGAGCTTCGGCCCCGGTGAGCCGATCGAGTTGACCGCACTGGTCGAGTTGGATGTCGATGGCGTGCATTCAACCTATTTCATCGGGCCAAGGAATGGGGGCTTGGAAATCAGGCACCGGCGGAAGGAAGTCATGGTGATCACGCCGCAATCTCCTCTCGGTCAGAGTTTGATGGGCAGGAAGGCGGGCCAGCGCTGGGCGGCCAAGCTTGGCGATTCGGCCGTGAAATATCACATCGTCTCGGTATCTTGATTGGCCAGCGACGCCGAGGAAAGAAAAGGCGCCACCGAGATGGCGTCCAACCAACAAAAGTCGGTCGGCCCGCGGCTCATTTCACAACCGACCCAGGCACATCTGCCGAAAACTACGCCCGCCTCAGCGCGCTGGGCGAGCCCTCCGGTCCAATTCCTTCAGCACCGTGCATAGGGCCGCGAGCCGGGGCATGGGGACGCCGGCCTGGGTGGCTTGGCGCAGCGGTTCCAGGAAAAGGCTCTGCAATTCCAGGGGTTGGCCGCGTTCAAAGTCGATCAGGGTCGAGGCCCGGTAAGCGCCCATGGTCCGCGTGCGCTCGATTAGTTTGTCAGCGAACGCTTCCGCAATTTCAAAGCCGAGTGCTCGCGCGGCGGTGATGACCTCGATCATCAACTCCCGAACCAATTGTGCCCAACGTGCGTCAGCCAGGAGCTTGTCCGTGGTCAGGCATTCGGCAGTGGTTGACGGTTGAGAGTTGATGGTTGAGGGTCCCGGGCCGGAGGATAATTGGCCGAGGGCCTCGAAGCCGGCGGCGCTCGCCACGCCCAGCCCGTTAAAGGGGACATTCCACACCAGCTTTTCCCAGTGTGCCCGCGCGAGGTTGTCAGTAACCCTGGCGGGCACGCCGACCGCGCTGAACCGGGCCGCCAGGTCGTGCGTACGCGGCTCGGGCGGGCGTTGAAACTCGCCCAGCACGACTTGCCCGTAGCCGATGTGCTGGATGACTCCCGGCGCCACCCGGTTCAAGCAGACGAAGCACAGTCCGCCCATGATTTGCTTGACCGGGAACAGCCGCGCCAGATCTTCCTCATTGCCCAAGCCATTCTGCAGCGTCAGCACCGCTGTGTCGGGCCCGATGAGCGGCGGCAGCAATTTGCGAAACGCCTCGTTAGCCGTAGTCTTGAGCCCGATGACAACCAGATCAACGGGGCCGATTTCTTCCGGGCGCCGGGCGCACTGGGGCCGGACCTGAAAATCGCCGTCGGGGCTGTGGATCAGGACACCCTGGCGCCGCACGGCCTCGTAATCCGACCGCAACAGGAAATGGACCTCATCCCCTGCACGCGCAAGCTTGGCGCCGTAGTAGCTCCCCACCGCCCCGCAACCGACAACGGCTATCTTCATATACCAGCGGAGTAGTGGAGAACTGGAATATTGGAGTGGTGGAACGATAGCGAACTGGGCTAATGGCGAGCAGTTTAACCGGACACGGGGGGTGCCGGGCCGCCGTTCCGCCCTCACTCCACCACTCCACTACTCCATAACTCCGTTACCCCATTACTCCGTTCCCCTGCCAACGAAAAAGGCACCCTGACGAAGCCAGGGTGCCTTCTTGGAAAAGGCTTGGTTACTTGGCGCCGAGGATGGCGTCCTTGGCGGCCTTGGCGACGCGGAACTTCACCACGCGCTTCGCGGGGATCTGAATCTGTTCCCCGGTGGCCGGATTGCGACCGATGCGGGCCGCGCGATTCACCAGGACGAGCTTGCCGAGCCCGGGCAGGGTGAAAGTGTTCTTGGCCTGTTTGTAGGCCAGGTCGCAGATGCTCTCGAGGATTTCGACAGCCTGCTTCTTGGTCAGGGAATTCTTCTCAGCGATCGCCGCGGCGATTTGTGATTTAGAGAGTGCTTTAGCCATAGTGCGTTTAGTGTGTCTATTGTTGTTTGGTTATTGCCTAAAGTCGTTAGACTTGGCCTGAATTAAAGCTCTCTGGCCCTGTCCTGCAAGTAGAAAATGATAAATTTCTTAAACAATGTAGGGGCCTGAACGAGGGGCTTGACTTCACCTCCCGTTTGATCAACATCCACGCGTGGCCCTCTTTACAATCCAGAACGAGTTCCGGTATGAGATCGTCCGCATGATCTTCGAGGGCGGCATGGGGATTGTCTATGAGGCCGAGCAACTCGGCGCGCGCGAATTCGTCAAGCGCATCGCGATCAAGGTGATCCGCCAGAACTACGCCAACCAGAAGGAGTTCATCGAGAACTTCATCGGCGAAGCCAAGCTGGTCGCCGACTTGATTCATACGAATATCGTCCAGACCTATCACCTGGGTGAGACGAACGGGGTCTATTTCATGGCCATGGAGCTCATCCGCGGCGTCAACCTGGAACAGTTCGCCCAGCAATTGACGGACCGGCGCCGGGTGCTGCCGAAGGAGCTGGCCGTGTTCATCGTCAGCCGCGTGGCCCGCGGCCTGGCCTACGCGCACGCCAAAACCGACAAAGACGGCAAGCCCCTCGGGCTCGTGCACCGCGATGTGAGCTTCAAGAACATCATGATCGCCTTTGAAGGCGACGTGAAGCTGACCGACTTCGGCATCGCCAAGGCGCGCGGTTTCCTGGTGGACAACGAAGGCGAGGTCGTGGCGGGCAAGGCGGATTACATGAGCCCCGAACAGGCGGATTTCCAAGTCACTGACCAGCGGTCAGATCTCTTCTCCGCCGGTGTGGTGCTGGCGCACCTGCTGCTCGGGAAGAATATCTTCAAGGCCCCCACCGCGGAGGAGTCCCGGCAACGCATGATCAGCATGCCTATGCCTGATTTTCGGACGCTGGATGCCCGCGTGGACGACCGGCTGAATGAGATTCTGCAGCGCGCGCTGGCGCGCGATTTGGCCAAGCGCTACCAGAACGGCGATGAACTGCTCTACGACTTGGAGCATTACATCTATCACTCGGGCTACGGCCCGACCAACGAGACGCTGGGCAAGTTCATTCGGGAGTTGTTTGGCCAGGCGGCGCCGCCGGCTGCCGCCCCAACGTTCACCAGCACCATCAGGCAATTCAAGCGCACCTCCCGGCAATCTGCCAAGAGTTGATTCGGGTGGCCGCCGCCAGGCGCAGAGGTTCTCAATGATGAATCACTCCAAGGCGAGAACGAGTGAACGCATCGTCAAGGTGGGTCTGATCCAGTCCGCGTGTTCACCTGACCCTGCCGCGAACTTGAAGCATGCTTTGGCCGCGGCCGAACACGCCGCCCGGGATGGCGCCCAGATCATCTGCACGCAGGAGCTGTTCCGCTCGCAGTACTTTTGCCAGTCCGAGGATTACCAGCATTTCCAACTGGCCGAGCCGATTCCCGGGCCAACCACGCAGGCCTTTCAAAAACTGGCGAAGACAAAGCGCGTGGTAATCATCGTTTCCCTGTTCGAGAAACGCACTTCGGGTCTTTATCATAACACGGCCGCGGTCATCGACGCCGATGGCTCGCTCCTGGGCATCTACCGCAAGATGCACATCCCGGACGACCCGCTCTATTACGAGAAGTTCTATTTCACCCCCGGTGACCTCGGCTTCCGCGCGTGGCAGACCCGCTACGGCAAGATCGGCGTGCTGATCTGTTGGGACCAATGGTATCCCGAGGCCGCGCGCCTGACCGC
>OCZT010002909.1_pt1 | contig 17622 bp, 8 predicted proteins | sample 1539031 | NCBI WGS metagenome assembly OCZT01 (sample SAMEA3539308, study PRJEB22396) | soil metagenome | biome: tundra; feature: field; material: soil | place: USA | collected 2010-05 | depth 0.15 m | reverse complement strand
GGTTCTTGGCTTCGGGGTCGTTGGGAGGAACCGATTAGCTCTCTCGGGGCTGAATGGGCACATCCAGGAGAAAAAGGTGCACTTCTGCGGCTTCAAAACAGGCTGCTGGTGGTATACTGTTTCCGGCCGGAAGGCCAAAAAGGAAAATCAGGCTGCGAGTAAGCTTGTGTATCTTCGTAGCCACCGAGAGCTCCGGGACGGAAACCCTGGAGAGGAGGCAAATGCAATGGAGAAGCGACTCGTTCTGACAATGGGCATGGCGATCTGCCTGGGATTCAGTGTCGGATGCCAGCGACCGGCCGGACTGTCCGACACTGATCGCACGGCGATTCGCCAGGCTGATGAGAACGATATGAAGCTGATGAACGCCAAAGACTGGAAGGGGGATTCGGCCCTCTATGCCGAGGATGCCATTCTGCTTCCGCCCAACCAGGCGGCGGTCCAGGGCAAGGCCTCCATCCAGGCGTGGATGGAGGCTTTCCCGCCGTTTTCCAACTTCCAGGAGCAGAGTTTGGAAATCGAGGGGCAAGGGGACCTGGCCTATGATCGCGGAACATATTCCATGACCGTGACCCTTCCCGGGGCGGCACCCATCGAAGACCGCGGCAAGTACCTGACCATCTGGCGCAAGCAGGCCGACGGGTCGTGGAAGGTTCAGCGCGGGACCTTCAACTCTGACCTTCCGCTGCCGGCTCCGGGAAAACCCGCCGCTCCAGCGAAAAAAGCGAAGAAGAAGTAGGACCCGGACGATCCGCTTTTGGTGGATGTCGGGAGAGTTGATCTTCACCAGTTCGCCCAATCTCGAAGACATTTGGACGGCCGCCTGCGATGACAACAGCAAGCTGTTGGCATTTTCGCAGGCGTGAGACGCGGTGCTGCTTACGCTCGGATCTTTGCGCGAAAGTCTGATTAATTCTGTGGTGGCGCTGCAGTTGCGGACATCGAGTCCGATATTAACGGCGATGGTGGCGCCGGGGGCGATTGTGCCCAGCGCTCACTCAGTCCGAACTACGGTTTCGTCCTCGCGCCGCGCCCAAGTATCTTCGAAGCTCAACTTGCCTTCTGCCAGCTCGTGGAGTTCTCTCCCGATCTGTACATCGACTGCCTCATCGCTGCCGCGAAGCCAAACCCTGACTCGGCCGGTGTGGGCGTCGGCTGCAAAGGCATCATCAACCCGGACAGCACCCGCATCGAGGTCCTGCCGGAGCACCTGCATTTTCTCCAGGGCCTGCGCCTTGCCGATCTCGTGGGCCTGCCTCTGGACGTCCCGGTTTTCACCGACAACGACGCGCGCGTGGCCCTGGCGGGCGAGATGGTCTGGGGCGCCGCTCGCGGCCATAGCAACGTCGTGATGCTGACGCTGGGCACCGGTGTCGGAGGCGCCGTGCTGGCCCATGGCCAGTTGCTGCGGGGCCACTCCGGCGTTGCCGGCCACCTGGGCCACCTCACCGTCGATCCCGACGGCCCGGTCTGCGTTTGCGGCAATCGCGGCTGCCTGGAAACGGTCTTCTCGGCGCGCGCCATCGAAGGCGAAGCCTGGGCGGCGGTGCATCGCGGCTGCGCCTCCGCGCTCACCCGCCTGTTCCGCGAACAGCCCCAACTGGCCACCTGCCGCACCATCTTTCAGGCCGCCAGCGAAGGCGATGGCCTGGCGGCCGCGATTGTCATGAAAGCCATTCGCAAGCTGGGCGCGGCCATCGCCGGCCTGCTGCACGTCTTCGATCCCGAAATCGTAATCATCGGCGGCCAGGTAGCCGATGCCGGCGCAGACCTGCTGGTCCCTCTGCAAGAGGAAGTGTGGGCGCGCTCCCGCGGTTTACTCCGCCGCGAGGTGCCGTTGGTGGAGCAGCAGGTGGCGGACAAATCGGGAATTGTGGGCGCCGCCGGGTTGGTGATGGCGCCGCGGGGGCAGTCCAGCGCTTCCTGCCAGGGCCGGTCGCGTCGCCGAGCGAATGCGGGAACCGGAGATGGCGGCGGAACCAGTGAGATTCGGGGATGTATATGCGGCGCTGGTTCTGTGGAGACGGTTGGGGTTGGGGGAGTTGTTTTCGGCGGCGAGCCAGGATTCTCGCCCGCAGGCGAGTTGGTTCTCGGTCGCTGCCTGGATCGCCGTCAACCGCCTGGTGGAACCGATGCCGGGGTGGCCCCGCGTGGTGGGCTCCACCAGCTTCTGCAAATCGGCCAACAGAGCAGGATCCTTGTGTTTGGCTTTCTTGCGCCCGCCTCCCGGACGGCGGTGGCACTTACTTCAGTGGCTCCTGGACCTTGAGGATCCGATCGGCGGCAACGTTCCTAAGCTCCTGTGTGATTCCGGATGGCCAGCGGATTTCCACCAGGTCCACGGTTTTGCTGGCGCCCAAACCGAAGTGGGTGGGACCCGCGCTCGAAGAAGCGTATCCGGCAGCGAAAGAAACGTGACTGTACTGCGCGATTCCGCCTGCTACCACCTTGAGTCTTGCCCCGATCCCATCGCGGTTGCTTTTGGAGCCTTCCAGTGCGAATTCGATCCAGTGATGGCCACCCGGGCTGTCGTTGAGCCACACTTCAGCAGGTGCGCCGAGAGCCGTGACCACTACGTCCAGGCGCCCGTCGCCATTCAGGTCTCCCACTGCCGAGCCCCGATGGCGGCTGGGGGGCTGTGCCGTCAAGCCGGCTTCGGCGGTGAGCGCCTGAAACCTTGCGCCGCCCAGGTTGCGGAACACGGTGTTGGGCTGCTCCACGGGCACGCTCGATGCATATCCAAGGGATTGAACGTGGCCGCGCGCGACGAAGATGTCCTTCCAGCCATCGTTATCGAAATCGGCAATCGTGGGTGAGTAGCCGGCCATCGATACGGAGAGACGAGCCATGCCGCTTTTCTCCGTGAAATCGGCGAAGGCGCCTCTTCCGAGGTTCCTGAACAACGGAAAGGTCTCATTCTCAAGCGCCACAAAAACGATATCGGGCAGGCCATCGTTGTCGAGGTCGCGAGCGTCCACCCCCATACCCGAGATAAACTGGCCGTCCTCCGCCAGCGCCACGCCGGCATCGAACGAAGTCTCCTCGAACTTAGCGCGGCCTTTGTTGTGAAAGTATGAATTGTAGACTTTATCGTTGGCGACGAAGATATCCATCCAACCATCCAGGTCAAAGTCCGCGACCGCTACTCCCATGCCCTTACCCGGATGGGCGCGGATTCCAGACTCCGCCGAGATGTCTTTGAAGGTTCCGTTGCCCTGATTGAGGAATAACTGATTCGGAGTCCCCTTATAGAATTTCGGATGACAGTAGTCGCGCTTCCCGGGAGCGGCTTCGCAAGAGGGTTCGTTCTTGAAGTCCCAAGCGAGATAGTTGACCACAAAGAGGTCCAACAGGCCATCGTTATTCACGTCCAGCCACGCCCCGCCGACCGACCATAGGGGTCCGTACTGCTTGTCCGGCTGATTGAGTCCGGCTTTCGCCGTGACATCGGTGAAAGTGCCGTTGCCGTTGTTGTGGTACAGCCGGTTCTCATGAACTCCGCCAACAAAGATGTCCTTGTAACCGTCGTTGTCATAGTCTCCGATGGCGATGCCATTGTCGAAACCCGCGCCCGCCAGTCCGGCCCTCTCGGTAACATCTTTGAAGTTACCGTGGCCATCGTTCTCGAAGAGTCGATTGGAGTACTTAGGCGAGCTCTTATTCAGAGTCGCGATGTCAGCCCCGTTCGTGAAGTAGATATCGAGGTAACCGTCGTTGTTGTAGTCGAACACGGCTACCCCGCCGGCCATGGTTTCGGGCGCATGGCGCTGCGGCGTCTCGGAACTGTCCAGCTTGAAGTCGATCGGCTGGTAAACAAAGTGAATGGGTGACGGGGGATTCTGGCCGGATAGAACGGCCCAGAAAACCAATGGCAGCGCCGCGGACGGCCAGAGGTATCGCCTGACGAATCTCATGGTCGTGTCCATTATAGCCCCCTACTGCCGCGGAGCATCCCGATAGGGCTTCCGCGCTTCGTACAGACGCAATCTGGCTGCCAGGCCTTCCCGAAGTTGGGGCTGGTCCTTCCGCGTGGCAATCTCCAGACCCCGCCGCGCCGTCTCAACGGCATCGGCGAACCGTCCAGCCTCTGCGTAGGCAGCCGCCAGCGTGTCGAGATACAGGGCCTCCTGCCCACCGGACAATTCCACCGCCCGTTGGGCGAGTGTAACCGCCTCGGAACCGTTGCGCGCGGACGCCTCGGGGGACGCTGCCAGCACGTGCGCAACCTCGTTCAGAGCGGGCAGAAAATCGGGTTGCACGCGCAAAGCCGCACGCCAATGTGCCAGCGCCTCCCGAATTTGTCCCCGCGCGTAGTAGAGCGCCGCCCCGAGAAACTGCTGCGCCTCCACAAAATCGGGATCGATCGCGACCGCCTTCTGAAAATATGGAATCGCGTCCTCCAGCCGGCCTTTCGACGCGAGTAGGCGACCGATGTTGTTGTGCGCTTCGGCCGACTGCGGATCGATCTCCGCCGCCTTCTGAAACTCCGCCATGGCGTCGTCAAGCCGCTCCTTCATGGCCAGCGCTCGCCCGAGATTGTTGTGCAGATCCGCCGCCTCGGGATAGACCTCGAGCGCTTTCTGAAAGTGCGCGATCGCTTGGTCCGGTTGCCCGGTTGCGATCAGTGCGACACCTAGATCGTTATGGATGGCATGGTATTGCGGGTTCAGCTCCAGCGCCCTTTCATACTGCGGGATGGCCTCGGCGAACCTGCCTATCCGAGCCAACGAGGTTCCAAGATTGTTGTGGATCCTGGCATCGTCGGGATTCAAGGCGGCCAGCTCGCTCCATTCAGCGATGGCCGCCTGGTATTGTCCCTTCTCCGCCAGCTCGAAGGCATGGTCGAACTTCTTGTACATGTCGACCGCCGGCGTGGCGATCTCCGTGAGCCCGTCAGGCGGTATGTTTACGAATTCGGGCAGGTTCACGGCGCGATTCGCCGCGGTCGCATTGTCGATCAGGATCGCGGGGCTGTCGTTGCCGCCGGGGCCGATGTGCGTGAGATACATCTCGGTGTACGGCGAGCGGCTCTTGGAAGAAAACACCAGCCATCGTCCGTTGGGAGAGAAGCTGTGCCATGAGTTCATGAGCGGCGTGTTGCACCGCATGCGCCGCGCTTCCCCACCCTGCGCCGGAACGATATACAACTGGCTGTCGGGCCGCATCAACTGTCCGTTCTTGCATTTCACGAAGACGATCCAGCGGCCGTCGGGCGACACCTTCGGGAAAGTATTGCTCATCCCGTTCGCCGACGCCCCGCCGACCGGCTCAGGCACTCCCCCCTTGCCGCCGTTGAAGGCGACCCGATAAAGGTCGTACTGAATCCGGAGTTCCGCCGGATCGTTGGCGTAGCCGGCTGGATGGCCGTCCGCCGGATACGGCTCCTTGGCCTCGGCGCGCGCGAACACAATGTACTTTCCATCGGGACTCCAGACGCCGTCCGTCTGTACGTAGCGCGGGTCGTCCGCGCCCGGCAGTGGCTGGCAGCGGCCGGTCGCGCGACTATACCACGCGAGAAGCCCGCGGGTAGGATAGAACACCTGCAGGAAGCGATAATCCCGGAAATTGACGACATAGAAGTTATTCAAGGGCGCACTGGCGGCGGTCGAGACCGTCGTGAGAACATACTGTCCGTCCGGCGAAACCTGCGACATGAACCCGACGCGGTTCAGCGCGAACTGCTGATCCTGCGACGGATTCCACGAGATCATGTCCTGGTTTCGAATCGACATCCGCGGCTTCACCTCAGCCAGCGCGTAGAGTCCCTTGTCGTTCTGGGGTCCATCAAGGTCCATGCCCATGGTCTTGCCGTCGAGCGAAAACGAATGGCAGTTGGCGCAGGTCGGCATGCCCGTAAGAACCACGCGGCTGCGCGTTTCGCCAATGTTACGGACGCTCCACTGGATCAGTGGGATGGCATCCTGCGCCAGCGGTTTGATGACCCCTTTCTCGGTCGCCGAAGGCATCAGCGGCACGTCGCGATAGAAGATGGGCGCTCCCGCCGGATCACTGGACGTCCGGATCCCGACCCGGCCGCTGGACACCGCACCACTCCCGCTGAGGCCGGTTATGGTCACGGTCGCCGGAGCCGCGACCGACTGTTTCTTGATGACGGCCCAAACCGCGGCATCCGGCATCCAGGTATGCGCGGAGGCCTGCTCCGGCGTCAGTTTCGGCAACTCGTTGTTCGGTGAGACGCATCGTGGATCGATCTCTCCAACGCGCAGGCGCTCTCCCTTCGATTCCACTTGGATGGACGGAGCGCGCCCGCCGAAATCGATGTGGATGCGCCAACGCGATGCACGCCCGGACGAATCGCGAAACAGGAACGTCGGAGGGGTGATTTCAGGCGGGAAAATCGATCCTTCCTCCGGATAATCGATCGCGATCATCGCGGTTTGGGCTTGCGCCATCGCGGCAATGACCGAAAACGCGAGCAGAACACCCAGGTTTTTGGTCACTGCGGTCATGCCTCGACTTTCCGGCCAAACGGCGGAGCGATACGTCGCCCAATCAATGCGCATCGGGCACCCAGGGGAGTCTTCAGAAATGGCATTTTATCATGGCACCCATGCTGAGGCCATCCTCGTGCTTCCTGGCGACCTGCCGGGTGATATCTGCTTTGCCGGCAAGCGGGACCCAGCACCCCTTTCTAGCTATAAGGGCTTCATTCAGGTAAAATTGCGCCATGAGGTCCGTTGCGTGCCTCTGCCTCTGCGCCTTCCTGCTCGGTGGCGCCGAGTCGGCAAAGGAAGTCTTCGAGGGTGCCGCCCGGGCCCTCGCGGCCGGGGACTACGAGACCGCGGAGCGCGGGTTCCAATCCGTTCTCCGCGAGGAGCCACGCAACATCGCCGCGCTTGGCAATCTCGGCGTGATCTACTCCCACACCAACCGTGCCGATCAGGCGATTGCCGTCTATGGGCGGGCACTGCAGTTGAGCCCGGACGACAAGGCGATTCTCCTGAACCTCGGGCTTGTTTACCTCAGGCAGGAGGCACACTCGAAGGCGCTTCCGCTCTTTGCCCGTGTCGTCGAGCTCGATCCTCAGCACCTGCAGGCCCGGCAGTTGCTCGCAGTTTGCCGCGCCTACGTCGGCCAATTGGCGCCGGCGATCCAGGATCTCGAGGCCTTGCGTGCCGCCGCTCCACGCGACGAAAATATTCTTTTTCTGCTGGGATTTGTCTATTTGAAGAACCACGACTCGGAAAAGGCGAAGGCGATCTTCCAACTGATGTTCGAGGCGGCCGGTCCGGTGCGGGCGCAGTTCCTGCTCGGTAAGGCCAACTTTGAGGCCATTCTGCTTCCACAAGCCGAGGAAAGCTTCCTCGAAGTGCTCCGGCTCGATCCGGGGTTTCCCGGCGCCCACCTTGAGTTGGGAAAGGTCTACATCAGCCTCCGGCGAAACGACGACGCGATCCGGGAACTGGAACTGGCGCTCGAAGCCAACCCGGGCGACGGGGATGCGAGCTATTTCCTTGGCAGTCTGCTGGTCCAGGAAGGCCGCGAAGAGCAAGGGGTTCCCTACCTGGAGCGGGCGACAAAGTTGAAGCCCGACTACTGGGCGCCCTATTACTATTTGGGCAAGGCCAAAGTTCGGCTGGGGCAACCCGCGGAGGCCCTGGCGCCGCTTCAGAGAGCCGCGGCACTGAAACCCGATGAAGCGTCTGTTTACTACGATCTTTGGCGGGCGCTGAAAGGTTGCGGACGAGAACCGGAAGCCCGCCGTGCGCTCCTCCGGACCGAAGAGTTAAGGGCTGCCGCGCTCGAAGCCGCCACGCCCGACGGCCAAACAGCGGGCGCCCGCTGAGAGTTTAGGACCGGCAGGCTGCGGAAGAAGGGTTCACTATACCCCCCTGCCTGGATGTATAGTACTTTTCCATCAGGCCCATTTCACGTCACGTAACGTACTGATTTCACACTGGTGATAATGTACCGTCCGGTAGTGTCCTTTCTTCGTCTGGCGCTGCCGCATATGATCCTCCAGAAGCAGTCGGCTGAGCGCCAGGTTGCACAAAGGTCAACAGCACGGCGTGAGAATTCAATTGTATGGGGCACCCCAATGCGTCTTCATCCGGTTGATATAGCAATTATCATTGCGTATCTGGCGACCTCGGTCCTGGTAGGATACTGGGTTTCGCATCGCGCTTCCCGCGACATGAAGGCTTACTTCCTGGGTGGCAACACGATGCCCTGGTACGTGCTCGGCATCTCCAACGCCTCGGGGATGTTCGATATCGCTGGAACCATGTGGCTGGTCTATCTCTTATTTGTATACGGCCTCAAGAGCGTCTGGATTCCATGGCTCTGGCCGGTATTCAACCAGATCTTTCTCATGGTCTACCTCTCCACCTGGCTGCGGCGCTCGAATGTCATGACCGGCGCCGAGTGGATCTCCACCCGCTTCGGAACGGGCCGGGGCGCGCGTCTTTCCCACCTCATAGTTGTAATTTATGCGCTGGTCAGCGTAATCGGATTTCTGACATATGCGTTCAAGGGGATCGGCAAGTTCGCCGTCAACTTCCTGCCTTGGCACCTCAGCGCCAACGAGTACGCTCTGATCCTCATGGGCATCACGACCATCTACGTAATCAAGGGCGGCATGTTCAGTGTGGTGGTCACCGAAGTCATCCAGTTCTTTATCCTTTCCACGGCCTCGATCGCCATCGGCCTGATCGCCATGGCGCGAGTCTCGCCTGAGATGCTCCACCGCGCCATTCCCGCGGGCTGGGACCAGGTGTTCTTCGGCTGGAGGTTGGATCTGAACTGGAGCGGCCTCATCGATTCGGTAAACGCCAGAATCCAGCAGGACGGCTACTCGCTGTTCGGCATTTTCTTCATGATGGTTCTGTTCAAAGGCGTCCTCATCAGCATGGCCGGCCCCGCGCCCAACTACGATATGCAGCGGATTCTCTCCACAAAGAATCCGCGCGAAGCCTCTCTCATGAGCTCGTTCGTGAACGTGGTGCTGATCTTTCCCCGGTATTTCATGATCACGGGTCTGACGGTTCTTGCGCTGGTGTTTTACAGCGATCACATCCGCGCCATGGGCAATGACATCGATTTCGAGATGGTACTTCCCTATGCGCTCGGCCGCTTCGTGCCAGTAGGGCTGCTCGGCCTTCTGATGGCGGGACTGCTGGCCGCATTCATGTCCAATTTCGCCGCCACGGTCAACGCCGCGCCGCCCTATATCGTCAACGACATCTACAAGCGTTTCATCAACCCCAACGCGAGCCCCCGGACGTATGTCCGTCTGAGCTACCTCAGCTCGTTTGCCGTGGTGGTGGCGGGCATCGGCGTGGGCTGGTTCGTGGGTTCCATCAATTCCGTGATCCAATGGATCGTCTCGGCGCTTTGGGGCGGCTACACCGCATCCAACGTGCTGAAGTGGTATTGGTGGCGGTTCAACGGCCACGGCTACTTCTGGGGAATGGTGACCGGCATTGGGGCGTCGCTCATCATGCCGGTGGCGCTTCCGCATACTTCTCCGCTCAATGCGTTCCCGCTGCTTCTTTTGATTTCGCTGACCGGGTGCCTGACCGCCACGCTGCTGACCCCGCCGGAGGACGCGGAAGTATTGAAATCCTTCTACAGACGTGTGCGGCCCTGGGGCATCTGGGGCCCCGTCCTGCGACAGGTTCTTCGGGAAGACCCTTTGTTCCGGCCGAATCCCGATTTCCGGCGCGACATGTTCAACGTGGCGGTGGGGATCTGCTGGCAAACCAGCCTGGTCGCGCTCCCGGTCTACATCGTGATCCGAAAGTCCGGCGGCGCCCTGATTTCGCTGGGCGTGGCGGCTGCCACGTCGCTGATTTTGAAATACACCTGGTACGACCATCTGCGCGAACTCGAGGCGGAGACATGCAATACGGATACTTTGACGACCGAAGCCGCGAGTACGTAATCACGCGGCCAGATACCCCCTTGCCGTGGATCAATTACCTCGGTTGCGAGACTTACTTCGGCATAATTTCGCAAACCGCCGGAGGGTATTCGTTCTACCGCGATGCGCGCCTGCGGAGGATTACCCGCTACCGGTACAATAATGTCCCCTTCGATTGCGGCGGCCGCTACATCTATCTGCGCGACGACGCCTCCGCGGAATTTTGGTCGCCTTCCTGGCAGCCAACCGGCCACGAGTTGGAAGATTACAGTTGCCGCCACGGGTTGGGTTACAGCGTCATTGGCTCGCGCTATCGGGATATCGAGGCTCGCACCCGGTATTTCGTGCCGCTCGGCGAGACGCTGGAGGTCTGGCAACTTTCCCTCACCAACCATCGTGCAGCCCGCGCCTCTCTTTCGATCTTTTCCGCGATCGAGTTCTGCCTCTGGGACGCGCAGGACGACGCCACCAATTTCCAGCGCAACTTCAGCATCGGCGAAGTGGAGGTGGATCGCGGCGTCATCTACCACAAGACCGAATACCGCGAGCGCCGCGACCATTTTGCCTATTTCGGTTGCTCCGAGCCGGTAGCGGGCTTCGACACCCAGCGCGAAGCCTTTCTCGGCCCTTACCGGGGGTGGGACCGGCCCATGGCGGTAGAGCGAGGCAAGGCGGGGAATTCCATCGCGCATGGCTGGGCACCCATCGGATCGCACGACGTCCGCCTCCAGCTTGAACCGGGCGAAACGCGGCAGGTCGTCTTTGTGCTGGGCTATCACGAGAACCCGCGCGACCGGAAGTTCGATCCACCCGGCTCCCAGACCGTGGACAAGGCAACCGTCCGGCCGGTGATCGCGAAGTACCTGGACCCGGCGCACGCGGATGCGGCTTTTCAGGCGCTGCGCGACTACTGGCGCGGGTTGCTCGGCATTTGCCGGGTGGATACGCCCGATATCCACACCAACCGCATGGTCAATATCTGGAATGCCTACCAGTGCATGGCGACCTTCAACCTGTCCCGTTCCGCTTCGTTTTACGAATCCGGAATCGGCCGCGGTTTGGGGTTTCGCGACTCCAACCAGGATCTGCTGGGCTTCGTGCACATGGTGCCGCCGCGCGCCCGCGAGCGCATCCTGGATCTCGCGTCGACTCAGCTCCCTACCGGCGGCGCCTATCATCAGTACCAGCCGCTGAGCAAGCGCGGAAACAACGACGTGGGCAGTGACTTCAATGACGATCCACACTGGTTGATCATCGGGGTGGCGGCATATCTCAAGGAGACCGGGGACTGGAGCATTCTCGACGAGCCTGTACCGTACGACAACCAGCCCGGCACCGAACAGCCGCTCTACGAGCACTTGCAGCGCTCGTTCGAATACACGCTCAATCGGCTGGGACCGCACGGCCTGCCGCTGATCGGCCGCGCCGATTGGAACGATTGTCTCAACCTGAACTGCTTCTCCGACACGCCCGGCCAGTCCTTCCAGACCACCACCAACAAGGACGGCAGGGTGGCGGAATCAGTTTTCATCGCCGCGCTCTTTGTGCTCAGTGGGCGCGAACTGGCGGCGATGGCCCGGCATCGCGGGCTCGAAAGCGAAGCCGCACGCTGTCTGGACGCCGTGTTGCGGATGGAAAAGCTGGTCCACGAGCATGGCTGGGACGGCGAATGGTTTCTGCGCGCGTATGACGACTTCGGTCACAAGGTCGGTTCGAAGGAATGCGAGGAAGGAAAGATCTTTATAGAGACACAAGGCTTCTGCGTGCTTGCCGGCATCGGCCTGGGTGACGGCAAGGCGGCCCAGGCTCTCGATTCCGTCCGCCGGCACCTGGCCACGCTGCATGGCATCGTTTTGCAGCAGCCGGCCTACTCGCGATACTACCTGCATTTAGGCGAAATCTCGTCGTATCCCCCCGGCTACAAAGAGAATGCGGGGATCTTCTGCCACAACAACCCGTGGGTGATGATCGCCGAGGCACGGCTGGGAAACGGCGACCAGGCGCACGACTACTACCTGCGGATCAACCCCTCGGCGCGCGAGAGCATCAGCGAACTGCATCGCTGCGAGCCATACGTATATTCGCAGATGATCGCAGGACGCGACGCGGCTACGTACGGCGAGGCGAAAAACTCCTGGCTCACCGGTACCGCGGCGTGGAACTACTACGCAATTACGCAATGGATACTGGGTATCCGGCCGAGCTATGACGGATTGGACATTGCGCCGGTAATCCCCAAAGACTGGCCCGGATTTCAAGCCACGCGACAATTTCGGGGTACCACGTACCACATCACGGTGAAACGCGCGGGCCCGGGGAATCGGGTATCGCTGCGGGTGGATGGGGTGCCGATCTCAGGCTCAACGGTCCCCGTGCCGGAGAATCCGGACAAAGACGTGTCAGTCGAAGCAACGCTGAACTGAAAGCGGACCGCCGGCCGGCCCGACCGCCAGTATGGCCCTTTGTGGCCGGTTCACCAGACGTGGGTCGCGAGAATCCGTGGACGACCCGATATGCGATTCACCACGGGAACGCGCAGCACGATCTGGAGGTTCTTCTTTTCCCAGTTGCGAGGAAGTTGCTGAACGGCGTCGGCGAAGTACTCGGGATTGCTGAGGAATTCGCCCGCTGCCATGGTGCCGTACTGGGTGATACCGGCGGCGATGAATACCGGGCGGTCGGTCGTCGTGTCGAGGACGCGCGACACGATGGCATAGTCCGTGGGAATATCCCAGTTCGGCCAAGCCCCGGTCAGCTTCCATGCCGTATTCTCCGGATGCTGGCGATCATGGACCATGTCGGTCTCGTGTGCGATGTCCTTGCTGAAGGTAAAGCGTAGTTGGCCGGCGATGCGAAGCGTCCACGGGTTATCGAAGGCTGCGACCAGGATGACCGGAGTGTCGCGGAGGTCGGCGAACGATGTGGACTGGTCGCCGCGGATGCGGTAGGGCTTGCCGTACCTTTCCAGCAGTGAGGTGAGGTGGACGAGGCAGACGGCGTCGCCCAAGGCGACATACCGGTCCCGTACGATGACGAGATCCTCTTCGCGAATGGCCGGGTATGGCGGTCCGCCAGATAGCGGTGGAGGGCCGAAGCCCTGAATTGCGTCCTGAGCCTGGGCCGACCTTAGATTATACGTGACCGGCTGGCCCATGCAGATCAGAACCGTGCCAGGTGCTTTGAGCAGGGGGCCCCAGAGCCGATCGAGGTCGGAGCGTTTCCATCGCGGCAATGCCAGCGCAACGGACAGGATCAGAACTATCACGGCAGCGCCGCTACCGGCGGCGACCCAATATCGCTTTCGCTTGCGAGGTTGCGTGGCCGCCACCACGTCGCCTCCGTTGAAATGGAACTCGGCGATATAGGATCCGGCAAGCAATTCGATGTGGGCCTCGGATTCGTGGCCGGGCTCCTGGTAGTATTGAGCCAGCTTCTTACGGATCTCGGCGGCGGTGGCTCGAACGATGGGGTCCTGGCTGGTGTCGTAATCCGGCGTGCGTTCGAACACCTCGACTCCCAGCGTGCGTTCTTTCAGGGAACTGGTGTCGCCGGCAAGTGTCCGCTCGGTGATATAGCGCAGCAAGATCTGGCAACGGCGGCCGCCCTTAAACAGGTGGCTACTAAGCACCTGTTCCAATAGAATCCTCACCTCCTCTGCCTTTCCCGGTGGCAGACGGGGCGTCGGAACGTGAACGTCAGGCTTACGCGACATGACGGATCGACCGAACCCATCGTATCACGAATAGTTATCGTATCGTACTTTTCCGAGCCGTCCACGCAACGTCCCGTAACAGATTGATTCAAAAGGACCAAGTATGTACAGTCCTGTAACATCCTTTCCCTGGGGCGCAGACCCGGTTACCATTCTTCGCGAGGTCCCGCGGTGTGTTTATTCATGTAAATGGAGAGTTGCAGCAGGGTAGACTCCAGGAAGTTTCCGGCAAGGTGCGGTGGCCGTACTGCGCCAAGGCCGGCGGCAATGTTACCTCGCCGCCACAAAATAACCACGTCTCAGACAAGCGTTGCAAAAGAGGTCATATGAATGCAAAAACCCGCCGGAGAAGCGTGCAAGTCGCGATTCTCTCAGCGTTTCTGCTAGTGCTGATTGCCCAGCCGATGATGGCGCAATCCCAGTACATCAGCGGTATCATTGTAGACCCGACCAGTGCCGTCGTTCCGCAGGCTTCCGTCAAGATCATGGACGTGGCCAAGGGCGGCACCGCGCGGGAAACCACTACCGATCAAATGGGCCGATTCTCTGCCATTGATATTGAGCCGGGCAGGTATCTGATCCGTGTCGAGAAGGCCGGGTTCAAGAGGGCTGAACTTACGGTCACGCTCGACGTCAACACCAAGTTGGACGTGGGACAGGTCATGCTGGCCGTCGGCAATCAGACCGAGGTCGTGTCCGTGGAAGCGGACGCCACACCGGTGGTGACGACCAACAGCATGGACAAGTCTTACGTGGTCGACAAGATGGAGATGTCTGAGCTGCCCATGAACGGCCGGAACTTCACCTCGTTGATGAGCACCGTGCCAGGCATGGGCAGCGCCGCCCAGAGCGACTTTAACGTAAACTTCAATGATGTATCGCAGTTCCATTCGCTCGGCGGACGGGGCTCCGAGAACAACATGTACCTGGACGGATCTCCGAACATCGACGTCGGCGATAATCAGTCGCAGTATACCCAGGCCAGCGTCGATACGATTGCGGAGTTCCGGGTGCTGCAGAGCGGCTTCAACGCCGAGTACGGACGCAACTCCGGCATGGTGATCGCGGTGCAAACCAAGTCGGGCGGCAACCAGTTCCACGGCACGTTGTACGAGTATCTCCGCAACAACTATTTCGACGCCAAGTGCGTGCAGTGCAACGGCCCGGCGCCGCAACTGCGCTACAACCAGTTCGGCGGCAACTTCAGCGGCTGGGTTCCGATACCGAAGCTTTCGACGAAGGCGAACAAGCGGTTGTTCTTCTTCTACAACCGCGAGATGACGCGCCGCAACCTCCCGGGCAGCGCTTACACGGATATCCTCAACCCGACGGTCCTGGGCGGGAATTTCAGCCCGCTGCTCCTCACCACCAACATGACGTACGCTCCCCAGTACAAGAACGGCACCGTTTTTGAACCCGGGACGGTCACGCGCGACGGCTCGGGCAACATTACAGGTGGGACGCCGTACCCGAACAACACCGTTCCGCAATCCCAATGGCAGCCGCTCAGCTCCAACATTCTGAAAATCTATACGGGGGTCCCCGGTTATGCGAGCCTCGGCGCCACGCCCGGACAGCCAGGCTATGTGCGGTACTACTACGCCAATCCCGACAGCCTGGTCAAGAACCAGGACATGCTGCGCTTCGACTATAACGTCAGCAACAAAGTGACCAGTTTCTTCCGCTGGGTGAACGATTATCAGAAAGAAACCGAGGCGAATGGAATCTGGGGCAACGAGCCTTTCCCGATCCAGACGCAAACGCGCCCGAAGCCGGGTAGTTCGTGGGCGTGGAACCTCGTCACCACGTTCACCCCCTCACTGGCATCCGAAACGATCCTGTCTTACAACCACCAGTCGCAGTCGCTGTCGGTGACTGGCACCAATCCGATCGATCGCAATACGCTGGGCGCCAACTTCGCGCAAATCTTCCCGGCGACCAACATCACCAACTCGATTCCCGATACGAGCGCGGGACCCATTAACTTTAGTCTGGGCGACCCCGGATGGCACAACTGGGGCAAAGACTACGCCCTCACGGAAAACGTCTCGTGGGTAAAGGGCGGCCACACCATAAAGCTCGGCGCCTTTTACAATCGCGACGACAAGGCGCAGACCGGAACGTGGGGCATGGAGGGCAACATCAATTTCAACGGCACCTCCACGATGGCCATGGACACCGGCAACGGCCTGGCCAACATGATGTTGGGCAATTTTTCGAACTATACAAACATGAGCGGGGCCGTTTTCCCGTATTTCCGCTTCTGGGAATTCGACCTCTACGCCCAGGATAGCTGGAAAGTCAGCAAGCGTCTGACCATCGACTACGGTCTGCGATTCGTCCACATGGCTCCCACCTACACCATCGTGCGCGGCGGCACACCGGGCGGCGAAGGCAACTGGACGCTCTACAGCGTGGATCTCAGCAAGTACAACCGATCGAGTGCCCCGGTCATCAACACGGCCAGCAGCACGGTGAACGGATATGGCCCCGGTTTCATTGAAGCCAACCCTGTGACGGCACTCCAAGGCCTCGGAATGATCTGCGATCCGTGCTCCGGCACGCCCCCTGGGTTCTCTCCGGCCAAGTCGTTCCCCGAGCCCCGTATCGGCTTTGCCTACGACCTGCTCGGCGATGGCAAGACGGCTCTGCGCGCCGGCGCTGCCATGTTCAACGAACGCCTCCGCCAGAACAACTTCAGCTTCGGAGCGGGCGCCCAGTTCCCCAATCTCTACTCGGGAACGGTATACAACCAGAACGTCGCTAACTTCAGCACCGCCGGTGTGGGGTCGGCTACGTCGCCCATCCAACCGCCTGGCATGACGATTTGGCCCACCAACAACACGATGCCGAGTGTTTACTCCTGGTACGTCGGTATTCAGCACCAGTTGCCGGCCAAGTTCGGTCTGGACCTCTCCTACTCCGGCAGCCACTCCATCCACCTGATGGACCAGCGGCATGTTAATGCGCAGCCCGCCGGGTATTTGCAAAACAACAACCTGTCGGCGTCGGTCAACGGCTGGACCAACGCACTTCTGCCGTACTACGGCTGGGGCGACCTGCAAGCGATCGAAACCAACTCCTACTCGCATTACAACGCCATGATGTTCCGGCTCAACCGGCGCTTCGCCGACAATCTGGCCGTGAACTTCAACTACACCTGGTCTCACGTCATGGATACAGGCGACAACGATTCCGACGTCATCAACAACCCCTTCTGCATTAAGTGCAGCTACGCAAATGCCGGGTACGACCAGCCGAACGTATTCTCGCTCGACTTCGTCTACACGCTCCCGAAGGTGAGGGGCGCGCTCGATCAGCCCGGGCTCCGGCAAGTCTTCAACGGATGGGAACTGAGCGGCGTGATCCGGTACCAATCGGGCATGCCGGTCAACGTGACCTCCAACGGAAACCTGTTTGGCCTGAACATAGGCGGCAACGGCGGCCAATTCCCCAATCTTGTCGGCGACCCCTATTCCGGAGCGAGCGGCTCCATGCTGATCAATCAGGCGGCCTTTGCCCGTCCGGCGGATGGCCAGTGGGGCAGTCTCGGCCGCAACTCGATCCGCTTGCCGGGCGTCAGCAATGTGGACGCGGCCCTGATGAAGAGCTTCAACTTCACGGAACAAGCGAAGTTGACGTTCCGTTTCGAGACCTTCAACCTGTTCAACCATCCGGAAGTCTGGGGTATGAACACCTCGTTCAATGGCGATAACCCCGGCCTCGGACTGTCAGCAAGTTCCGGCCAGTTCGGGCAGGCGAATTCTTATCGCGACGCCCGCACCATACAATTGGCTCTCCGGTTCGCTTTCTGAGCTTGAGGGTCGTCCGCACCAAGCAAGGGCCCCGCTGCCCACGGCAGGGGGGCTTTTGTGTTCCTCGCAGGTGAGTTGTCATCACAGCCCGGTTAAGAAATTGGGACTGCCGACTGTCTTCGGTTGCGACCCGCGGGGGAGGCCTTGATGGTTGGCGCCATCAGCGGAATGGGCGTTCCGAAATCCTGGGAGCTACGGCCCCAGCTTACGAC
>OCZT010002908.1_pt1 | contig 17627 bp, 15 predicted proteins | sample 1539031 | NCBI WGS metagenome assembly OCZT01 (sample SAMEA3539308, study PRJEB22396) | soil metagenome | biome: tundra; feature: field; material: soil | place: USA | collected 2010-05 | depth 0.15 m | reverse complement strand
CTGCGCGCTGACGGGCGGCGGCCCCGTCCCGGGCGCGCTGCTCGAGCGGGCCCACGCGGCGGGCGTTCCCGTGAGCCTCACCTACGGGCTGACCGAGAGCTCTTCGCAGGTCACGACCACGCCCGCGGCAGAGATCGGCGCGGCGCGCACGAGCGCGGGGCCGCCGCTGTTCTGCACGAGCGTGCGGATCGCGCCCGACGAGGAGATCCTGGTGCGGGGGCCCACCGTCGCGCTCCGCGCGCCCGCTGCCGACGGCTGGCTGCACACCGGCGATCTGGGGAGCCTCGACGAGGCGCGGCGCCTGCGCGTGACGGGGCGCAAGGCGGACACGATCGTCAGCGGCGGCGAGAACGTCGCGCCCGCGGAGGTCGAGGCGGTGCTCGAGGCGCACACGGGAGTACGCGAGGCAGCCGTGCTCGCCCGCCCCGACGAGCGCTGGGGCGAGGCGGTGACGGCGATCGTTGTGGCGAGGGCGGGAGCGGAGCTCGACCCTGAGGATCTCCGCGAGCACTGCCGGCGCGCGCTGGCGCCGTTCAAGGTGCCCAAGCGCTTCGTGCTCGCCGCCGAGCCGCTGCCGCGCACGCGCTCGGGCAAGCTCCTGCGCAGGGAGCTGCGATGAGCTTCGACGCGAACGCGCATCGCCAGGCGAGCCTGGAAGGCTGGGAAGAGGCGGCCGCGGGCTGGGTGCGCCGCCAGGACGTGCTGCGCGAGCTCGGCGCGCCCGTCTCCCACTGGATGGTGGGAGCGATCGCGCCGCAGCCCGGCCAGCGGATCCTCGAGCTCGCGGCGGGGCTCGGCGAGACGGGGATGCTCGCCGCCGAGCTCGTCGCCCCGACCGGCGGCGTGGTCATCAGCGACCAGGCCGAGGCGATGCTCCAGGGCGCCCGCCAGCGAGCGATCGCGCTGGGCCTGAGCAACATCGAGTTCCAGGTGCTCAACGCGGAATGGATCGACCTGCCGCTCGCGAGCGTCGATGCGGTGATGTGCCGCTGGGGCTACATGCTGATGGCCGATCCCGCGACCGCGCTGGCGGACACGCGCCGGGTGCTGCGCCCCGGCGGGCGCCTCGCGCTCGCCGTCTGGGATGCCCTGGAGGTCAACCCGTGGGCGCTGCTTCCGGGCCTGGAGCTGCGCGAGCGCGGGCTCGCGCCGGCGGGGCCGGAGGGGCCGGGGCCGTTCGCGCTCGGCAGCTCCGAGCGCCTCGCGGAGCTCCTCCACGGGGCGGGCTTCGCCGACGTGCGCGTCGAGGCCCTGGAGCTGCGCCGCATCCACGAGAGCTTCGAGGAGCTGTGGGAGACGACGCTGGACCTCTCGCGCAACTTCCATGACGCGGTGCTCGCGCGCCCGCAGGCGGAGATCGAGGAGATCAGGAGATCGCTGCAGGAGCGCTTCGCCGCCTTCACCGCGCCCGGCGGGGCGCTCGAGGTGCCGGGCCGCACGCTCGTGGCGTCCGCGAGCGCCTGAGCGCCGGCGCCCCGGCCAATGGTCGCGCCCCAGTTTGGATAGCCTGCCGGCAATGATCTACGACGACGACGCCAATCTCCAGCTCCTCGACGGCAAGACCGTCGCCATCATCGGCTACGGCTCCCAGGGCCACGCCCATGCCCTCAACCTCAAGGACTCCGGCGTGAAAGTCGTGGTCGGCCTGCGCGAGGACTCCGCCTCCGTCGCCAAGGCGCGCGAGCAGGGTCTGGAGGTGCTGCCGGTCGTGGAGGCCGCCAGCCGCGGGGACCTCGTGATGATCCTCCTGCCCGATGAGCTCCACCACAAGGTCTGGGAGGAGGAGATCCGCGACGGCGTCGCCGAGGGCAACATGCTGCTGTTCGGCCACGGCTTCTCGATCCACTACGGCGAGGTCGCCCCGCCTCCCGGCGTGGACGTCGCGATGGTGGCGCCCAAGGGCCCCGGCCACCTCGTGCGCCGCACGTTCACCGAGGGCAGCGGCGTGCCCGGCCTGGTCGCGATCGAACAGGACGCCACGGGCAACGCGCGCGCGCTCGCGCTGGCCTACGCCAAGGGCATCGGCTGCACGCGCGGCGGCGTCATCGAGACGACGTTCAAGGATGAGACCGAGACAGACCTCTTCGGCGAGCAGGCCGTGCTCTGCGGAGGCGCCTCCGAGCTCGTGCAGGCGGGCTTCGAGACCCTCGTCGAGGCCGGCTATGACCCGGAGATGGCCTACTTCGAGTGCCTCCACGAGCTCAAGCTGATCGTGGACCTGATGCACGAGAAGGGCCTTGCGGGGATGCGCTACTCGATCTCCAACACGGCCGAGTACGGCGACTACACGCGCGGCAAGCGCGTCATCACCGACGAGACGCGCGCGAACATGCGCAAGATCCTCAAGGAGATCCAGGACGGGGACTTCGCGCGCGAGTGGATCGCCGAGAACCGCGCCGGCCAGGAGAACTTCAAGCGCATGCGCGCCGAGCAGGCGGACACTCAGGTCGAGCACGTCGGCCAAGAGTTGCGCGCGAACATGGACTGGATCAAGCCCGCGTTCTAGGGAGGTGCGGGGTGCTCGCCTACATCTTCTGGCATCGTCCCCGCGAAGGCGTGGATGAGGAGGTCTACGAGCGGGCGAATGTGGCCTTCCACCGCTCGCTCGCGCGTACCCCGCCCGTGGGGTTTCGCGGCTCGGTCGCCTTTCGCCTGCAGGAGACGCCGTGGCTGGGCGGCGGGGCGGGCGCGGGCTATGAGGACTGGTACATGCTCGCCGACTTCACCGCGCTCGGGGTGCTCAACGAGGCGGCCGTGGGGCGCGGGCACCGCAGCTCCCACGAGGAGGTGGCGCGCCAGTTCGGGGAGGGCGCGGGCGGCCTCTACGGCCTGGTCGAGGGCGATGCCCCGCTCGGCGCCGTCGCGGCCGGCGCGAGATCGACGGCGACGTGGGTGGCGCGGCCGCGCGGGTCCACCCGGCGAGCGCTGGGCGAGCTGCTCGGCGACGGCATGGACCCGCGCCACGCGAGCCTCTGGCGCCGCCAGCTCGTGCTGGGGCCCGCACCCGAGTTCTGCCTGCTCGCCAGCGAGGCCTCCGCGGGCGTGGCCCCGACGCGGCTGCCCTCCGGCTGGAGCGCGCGGACGCTGCAGCGAGAGGTCCTCTTCGGCGGTTGACCGCTGGCCGCCGCGCGGCCTCCGTCGCGGGCGCCGTCCGCTACACTCGCGTTCGGTCGTCGCGACTGGCGCTCGGGTGGAGTTCACCACCGGGAAGCGACGACCGTGCACCGCCGCGCGCCTGGGCACCCTCTGATCATCGACACCCCCTCGACGTTCGAAGGAGCGAGGAGCCCAAATGACGACGAGCCCCCTGACAGCACAGACGCCACTGGCAATACCCGAGGAGCTGCGGCCGCTGGACGGGCGCTTCGGCTGCGGCCCGTCCAAGGTCCGCCCCGAGGCCCTCGCGCGGCTGGCCGGCGAGCGCGCCGCGCTGATGGGCACCTCCCACCGGCAGAAGCCCGTCAAGGCGCTCGTCGGGGAGATCCGCACGGGCCTGCGCGAGCTCTTCTCCGTGCCCGACGGCTATGAGGTCGCGCTCGGCAACGGCGGCACCACCGCGTTCTGGGACGCGGCCGCCTTCGGGCTCGTGCAGCGCCGCTCCGCGCACCTCGCCTACGGCGAGTTCTCGCAGAAGTTCGCCACGGTCACCACCGGCGCGCCGTTCCTGGAGGACCCGCTGACGATCTCAGCCGCCCCCGGCGGCGCTCCCGACCCAGCGGGCGTGGGCGCGGCGGTTGCGGAGGCCGACGCGGACGTGGTGGCATGGGCGCACAACGAGACCTCGACCGGCGTGATGGTGCCGGTTCTGCGCCCGGCCGGCGCCGAGCGGGCGCTCGTGCTGATCGACGCCACCTCCGGCGCGGGCGGCCTGCCCGTGGACGTCTCCGCGGCCGACGCGTACTACTTCGCGCCGCAGAAGAGCTTCGCCGCCGACGGCGGCCTGTGGGTCGCGCTGCTCAGCCCGGCCGCTCAGGAGCGGATCGGCGCGCTGCACGCCTCCGACCGCTGGATCCCCGAGTTCCTCTCGCTCGGCACGGCGCTCGAGAACTCGCTGAAGGACCAGACCTACAACACGCCCGGGATCGCCACGCTGATCCTGCTGGCCGACCAGATCCGATGGATGCTCGACGGCGGCGGCCTGCCCTGGTGCGTGGCGCGCACGAGCGCCTCCTCCTCGCACCTCTACGGGTGGGCACAGGCGAGCGCGTTCGCCTCGCCGTTCGTCGCCGATCCCGATCAGCGCTCGCTGGTCGTGGGCACGATCGACTTCGCGGAGTCCGTCGACGCGGCCGCCGTCGCGGCGGCGCTGCGCGCGAACGGGATCGTCGACATCGAGCCCTACCGCAAGCTCGGGCGCAACCAGCTGCGGGTGGGGATGTTCCCCGCCGTCGACTCCGCGGACGTGCAGGCGCTGACCGCCTGCATCGACTGGGTCGTCGAGAGGCTCGGACGATGAGCCCCGCCGCGGCCGAGGCCGCCGCCGAGCAGTCGCGCCCGCGGGTGCTCGTCAAGGAGAAGATCGGGGATTCCGGCGTGGAGCTGCTGCGCGAGCACTTCGATGTGGACCTCGGCGTGGACTGGCCGGAGGAGCAGCTCGCGGAGCGCATCGGCGACTACGAGGGCATCCTCATCCGCTCGGCCACGAAGCTGACCGCGGATCTGATCGCCCGAGCCGACCGCCTCAGCGTGATCGGGCGCGCGGGCGTGGGCGTGGACAACGTGGACGTGGAGGCCGCGACCAAGCGGGGGATCGTCGTTGCCAACGCGCCTGAGTCGAACGTGGTGACGGCGGCCGAGCACACGATGGCGCTGCTGCTGGCGCTCGCGCGCAACATCCCTCAGGCCTACGTCTCGTTGACGGAGGGCCGCTGGGAGCGCTCAAAGTTCTCCGGCGTGGAGCTGTATGAGAAGACGATCGGCATCCTCGGGTTCGGGCGCATCGGGCAGCTCGTGGCGCATCGCGCGCGCGGCTTCGGGATGCGCGTCCTGGCCTTCGACCCCTACGTGAGCGCGGAGCTCTACCGCGAGCTCGGCGTCGAGAAGGCCGACACCGCGCAGGACATCTACGCGCACGCCGACTTCATCACCGTGCACCTGCCCAAGACGCCCGAGACGCAGGGCTTCCTGAACGCGGAGGCCTTCGCGCAGATGCGCGACGGCGTGCGCGTGCTGAACGTCGCACGCGGCGGGCTGATCGACGAAGGCGCGCTGCGCGAGGCGCTGGACTCGGGCAAGGTCGCGGGCGCTGCGCTCGACGTCTTCCCGACGGAGCCCATGACCGAGAATCCGCTGTTCGCCTACCCCAACGTGATCGTCACGCCGCACCTCGGTGCCTCGACTGCGGAGGCCACCGACCGCGCCGGCTACCAGAGTGCCGAGCAGGTTGTCGCGGCGCTCACCGGCGGGGTCGTCTCCACCGCCGTGAACATCCCCGCGATCGGCGCGGAGGACATGGAGATGCTCGGGCCGTTCCTGCCGCTGGCGACGAAGCTCGGGCGCCTGGCGATGGAGCTCGCGGAGGGCAGCTCGGTCGAGCGCATCGAGGCGGCCTTCCTCGGGAGGATCGCGGACTTCGACACGCGCCTGCTCGGGCTCGCGGTGATCGTGGGCGCGCTGCAGGGGCGCACCGAGGAGCAGGTCAACCTCGTCAACGCGCCCACCATGGCCCATCAGCGCGGGATCGTCTTCGAGGAGAAGGTCGTCTCCGAGGCGCAGGACTTCAACGAGCTGATCCGCGTCACCGTCGTCTCGGGCGGCGAGCGCGTCGCCGTCGCCGGCACGGGCATCGGCCCCAGCCGCGTGCCGCACCTCGTAGAGGTGCAGGGCCGGCGCCTGACGATCGAGCTCGAGCCCTACGTGACAGTCTTCCGCTACGAGGACCTGCCGGGCATGATCGGGCGCGTCGGGACGATCTTCGGGGCCCACGGGATCAACATCTCCTCCGCCGCCGTCGGTCACGCCCGCGACGGTGCCGACGGCGAGGACAGCGCCGGGGGCGGGCAGCGACTCGCGGCGATGGTCGTCACGACCGATGCCCCCGTCGAGCAGGCGGTGCTGCGCGAGATAGTCGCCTCGGAGGGCTTCGTCGACGGCTGGTCCGTGGACATCAGCTGAGCGCCCGCCGCGCCCGTGACGGCGGACGGCGGCGCGGGGACGCGGAGGAGGCCGATCATCTAGCCTGCTCGCGCAAGGGCGATCAACGGGGGACGGTCAGATGCGAGCGGTTGTCATCACGAAGCACGGAGGTCCCGAGGTCCTGCAGGTCCAAGAGCAGCCCGACCCCGCGCTCGGTGCAGGTCAGGTGCGAATCCAGGTGGCCGCGGCGGGCATCAACTTCGCCGATGTGATGGCGCGCATGGGGCTCTACGCGGATGCTCCCAAGACGCCGTGCGTGGTGGGCTATGAGGTCGCGGGCACGATCCTCGAGCTGGGCGAGGGGGTTTCGGAATCCCACCCATCCGTCCACAACGGACAGCGCGTGTTCGCGGGCACCCAGTTCGGCGGCTACGCCTCCCAGGTCGTCGCCGGCGCGGGCGACGTGGTCGCGCTGCCCGACGAGCTCAGCTTCGAGCAGGGCGCAGCGATCCCCGTCAACTACGGCACCGCGTGGGCCGGCCTGATCGGCTACGGCAGCCTGCAGCCGGGCGAGCGCGTGCTGATCCACTCGGCCGGCGGCGGCGTCGGCATCGCGGCCACCCAGATCGCCAAGCACAGCGGCGCGGAGGTCTACGGCACGGCCTCGCCCGGCAAGCACTCCCGCATCACCGAGCTCGGGGTCGACCACGCCCTCGACTACACGCGGCCGGGATGGGAGCGCGGGCTGCCCAAGTTCGACGTGATCATGGACGCGGTCGGCGGCGCGAGCTTCCGCCGCAGCTACTCGCTGCTGCGCCCCGGCGGGCGCCTGGTGGCCTTCGGCGCCTCCTCCGTGGTCTCCGGCGAGCGCAAAAACGTCGTCACGGCGCTGCGCGCGGTGGCGCGCATGCCGCGCTTCAACCTGATCAAGCAGATGTCCGAATCGAAGGCCGTGATCGGCCTGAACATGCTCAGCCTGTGGAAGGACCGCGGCACGCTGGAGCCCTGGGTCGGCCCGATGCGCGAGCTGCTCGCGGACGGCACCGTCAAACCCGTCGTCGCGGGCGACTTCAGCTTCGAGGAGGCCGGTGCGGCGCAGACGATGATCGTCGAGCGCAGGAACGTGGGCAAGGTCGTTCTGACCCCGTGAGCGGCCGCGCTCGCGCCGCCTGAGCACGTCTGCGCTTGCCGCGGCGCGCCCTCGCCTGCGGGCGACTGCAGGAGTAGGATCGGTCCTCGTGGAGGGGCGGATGCTCTGCGGCGGCTATGTGTCGCGCCCGGACCGGGGCCGTGAAGTACTTCGGCTTGATCTCCCGCCCGGTGCCGGGCTTCCAGGTCCCCCACCCTCGGATCGGGGAAGAAGCCATCCGGGGAACACAGAAGCTGACCCTGAATCCTCGCTGGGACTGCTCGCCCGCGTCGCTTCCAAACTATGACCACGACGCCGCCCGTGGGACACGGCTCCGTCCGATCCCGATCCACCAGCATCTCGAACCCCTCGTGGGCGGGCCGCTGGACGTGACCTCCCGGCACAACGGCAGCACCGTCTCGACGTGCGCGCTCCTGGCCAAGGGCAGGGAGGTGAGCGGGTACGAAGGCGAAGCCCGCTTCGTCGGGGTGCTCGCGCCGTTCGCCTCGGTCCTGGACGCCTCGAGCGTCGGGGGCGCCGAAAAATACTTCCGCCTGATCTCGGGGGTGCTGCCACCCGGCTACCTGGTCACCCATCCCGAACACATCGGTGAAGAAGCCGTGCTGTTCACCAAGACCACGACGAACGCGGTCGGGGAAGCCGAATACGGCAGCATCATGATGGTCCGCGTGCAGAACATCGTGGCGCAGATCTCGCTCGTGAGCACGCCGGGGGACTCCGAAGCGGACCCCGCGCAGTCGCTGAAACTGCTCACCCGCGTTACTCGCACGCTCTGAGGGTTTCCTGCGCCCGTATCGCTCGCACAGGCCTCGGACGGCTGCTAACCTCCGCCTGAGATGTCGTTTCGGTTCTCGCTTCTCTCTCTTCTCCTGCTCCCCCCTCGGGGGGAATAGCGCGTGGCGGCCGCGTAGCCGCATACCCAGCAGAGAGGAAGAGCAAGCGAGATAGAGAAGGAGCACGAACGACATGAGCGACACGACCGGTAAACGCAGCGACGCGGACCGCGTCCTGATCTTCGACACGACCCTGCGCGACGGCGAGCAGTCGCCCGGGATCTCCCTGAACAAGCAGGAAAAGCTCGAGATTGCACACCAGCTCGCGCGACTGGGCGTGGACGTGATCGAGGCGGGCTTCCCGATCACCTCGCCGGGCGACTTCGAGTCGGTGCAGGCGATCGCGCGCGAGGTTGCCGGACCGGTGATCTGCGGTCTGGCGCGCACGAGCGCCCAGGACATCGAGGCCGCATGGAACGCCGTGCGCGACGCCGAACGGCCGCGCATCCACACGTTCATCGCCACGAGCGACATTCACATCGAGCGCAAGCTGCAGACCACGCGCGAGGACGTCAAGGGACAGGTTCGCGCGGCGGTGGCGCAGGCGCGCGAGTACACCGAGGACGTGGAGTTCTCGCCCGAGGACGGCTCGCGCTCGGACGTGGAGTACATGGCCGAGGTGATCCAGATCGCGCTCGATGAGGGCGCGAGCACGATCAACGTGCCCGACACCGTCGGCTACACGATGCCGCGCGAGTACGCCGCGATGTTCGCCGAGCTCTACCGGCTCGTGCCGGGGCTGCGCGACGTGGTCGTCTCGGTGCACTGCCACGACGACCTGGGCCTGGCAGTGGCCAACTCGCTCGCGGGCCTGGAAGCTGGCTGCAGGCAGGTGGAGTGCGCGATCAACGGCATCGGCGAGCGCGCGGGCAACGCATCGCTGGAGGAGATCGTGATGCTGCTGCACACTCGCGAGCCCAGCCTCGGCCTGTGGACCGGCGCGGTCACGACGGAGATCGCGCGCACGAGCAGGCTGGTCTCGCGGCTGACCGGGTATCAGGTGCAGCCGAACAAGGCGATCGTGGGCCGCAACGCCTTCGCGCACGAGGCCGGCATCCACCAGGACGGCGTGCTGAAGGAGCGCACGACCTACGAGATCATGGACGCCACGACCGTGGGGCTGCGCAGCAACTCGATCGTGCTCGGCAAGCACTCCGGCCGCCACGCGCTGAGCAAAGCGTTGGAGGAGATGGGCTTCGAGCTCGACGGCCACGCGCTGAACACGGCCTTCAAGCGCTTCAAGGAGATCGCGGACCGCAAGAAGCAGGTGACAGCCATGGATCTCGAGGCGCTCGTCACCGACGAGCTGCGCGAGGAGATCGCGGGCTACACGCTCGACTGGTTCGAGGTGGAGGCCTCATCGCTGCGCCCGCCGCACGCGCGCGTCTCGATCACGCTGCCCGAGGGCGGCTCGGCGACGGGAACGTTCACGGGGGACGGGCCGATCGACGCGGTCTTCCAGGCGATCAATGCCGCCACCGGCATCGCGGCGAGGCTCAACGACTTCACGATCGGCGCCGTAACCGAGGGCCAGGACGCGCTCGGCGAGGTCTCGATCGTGCTCGAGGTCGACGGCTTCACCGGGGCAGGGCAGGGCGTCTCCACGGACATCATCGACGCGGCCGCGCGTGCGTACGTGCGCGCGCTGTCCGTTGCTGTCGTCCGCTCGCAGGCGCCGGACGGCGTCGGCCTGCCGGAGACATCGACTCCCTGATCCTCTGATCCGCGGCGGCGCCGTACCCACACATTACGCTTGTCCGTGATAACGTACGGGCATGGCGACGACCACGACCTCCCCGCAGGCTGCGCAGGCGCCCGCGGATCCGCTCGACCCCAACGTCATCGGCGCGCGCGTGAAGGCGCTGCGCGAGGCGTCCTCGCTGTCGCTGCGCGACCTCGCCGCGCGCAGCGGCGTGAGCGCGCCGATGCTCTCGCAGGTCGAGCGCGGTGAGACGAGCCCCACGCTGACCGTCGCCGCGCGCATCGCCGCGGGCCTCGAGCTGCGGCTCTCCCAGCTGCTGCGCCTCGACGAGGGCGGCTCGGTGACCGTCGTTCATGCCTCCCAGCGCCAGCGCGGCGGCAACGCCCGCCGCGGGCACCGCTTCGAGGTGATGACCGCCGGCATGCCCGGGCAGCGCTCGGATCTCTCCCGCCACACGCTCGCGCCCGGGGGCGCCACGGGCGCGGCGGATGATCCGCCGATGCACGAGCCGGGCAGCCGCGAGACCGCGCTCGTGGAGCACGGCTCGGTCGTGCTCGTCTGCGACGGGCAGCGCCACGCCCTGAGTACGGGCGACTGCGTGACCTTCGACGCGGACCTGCCGCACCACTTCGAGAACCCCGGCGCCGAGGACGCCGCCTTCCTGGCCGTGGTCTCCGCGGGGCTGAGGCGGAGCTGATGTCCGCCACGCCGGACCCGTACCGACTCCGAAAGGGGTCCTCATAGAGGATCAACCGGGCACCCGCGAGAAGAGAGGCCGATGACGATGCCACGGACGCTGTTCGACAAGATCTGGGAGGCGCACGAGGTGGGTGGGCGGGAGTCGGGTCTCATCTACATCGACCTGCACCTCGTGCACGAGGTCACCAGCCCGCAGGCCTTCGACGGGCTGCGCCTGGCGGGCCGCACCGTGCGCCGGCCCGACCGCACGCTCGCGACCGCCGATCACAACACGCCGACCGACGGCACGCCGCTGGCGGCGAGGATCAAGGACGAGCTCTCGCGCGTGCAGGTGCAGACGCTCGAGCGCAACTGCGAGGAGTTCGGCGTTCCCGTCTACTCGCTCGGCTCGCCGCGCCAGGGGATCGTGCACGTGATCGGGCCCGAGCTCGGCGTGACCCAGCCGGGCATGACGATCGTGTGCGGCGACTCCCACACCTCCACGCACGGTGCCTTCGGAGCGCTGGCGTTCGGGATCGGCACGAGCGAGGTCGAGCACGTGCTCGCCACGCAGTGCATGGTCCAGCAGAAGCCGCGCTCGATGCGCGTGCGCTACGAGGGCGAGCTCGGCTTCGGCGTCACCGCCAAGGACCTGATCCTCGCCACGCTGGGGCAGCTCGGCGTAGGGGGCATGACGGGCCATGTCGTGGAGTACTCCGGCGCGGCGATCGAGGCGCTCTCGATGGAGGGGCGCATGACGGTCTGCAACATGACGATCGAGGGCGGCGGCCGCGCGGGCATGATCGCGGCCGACGAGACCACGTTCGCGTGGTTCACCGAGCACGAGCGCCCCGGCGCCCCCGGGGGCGCAGAGCTGCAGGCTGCGATCGAGGCCTGGCGCGAGCTGCGCACCGACGATGGCGCGAGCTTCGACGCGGAGGTCGTCGTGGACGCCTCGGCGGTCTCGCCGCAGGTCACCTGGGGCACCAACCCGGGGATGGTCAGGGCGGTGACCGAGCGCGTGCCCGCGCCAGAGGACTTCGACAGCCCCGCCGACCGCGAGGCCACCGAGCGCGCGCTGCACTACATGGCGCTCGAGCCCGGCACGCCGATCGAGGAGATCACGATCGACCGCGTGTTCATCGGCTCCTGCACCAACTCGCGGATCGGCGACCTGCGCGCCGCCGCGGAGGTCGTGGCGGGGCGCCGCGTCTCGCCGAGCGTCAGCGCGATGGTCGTGCCCGGCTCCCAACAGGTCAAGGCGCAGGCCGAGGCCGAGGGCCTCGATCGCGTCTTCCGCGACGCGGGCTTTGACTGGCGCGTGGCCGGCTGCTCGATGTGCCTGGGCATGAATCCCGACACGCTCGCTCCCGGCGAGCGCTGCGCCTCCACCTCCAACCGCAACTTCGAGGGCCGTCAGGGCCGGGGCGGGCGCACGCACCTCGTCTCGCCGCAGATGGCCGCCGCGGCCGCCATCGAGGGGCGCTTCGTGGACATCCGCGAGTGGTCACGGCGGTGACGGTGGTGCTGGTGCGTTCAATGCGGCAGAGCGGTGTATCGCCATGGTGATACGGCGGCAGGTCACGGCGGTTGGTGTGGCGCTGGCGCATTCAATGCGGCAAGGGGGTGTGCAGCCATGGTGATACGGCAGCAGACAAATCAGAGGCCGGGCGAAGCCCGGCGGTCACGGCCGACACGAGGTCGGACGTTCACATCCAGCGCGGGGCCGGAAACCCCGCGGACCTGACCAGGAAAGAGGCCATGGAACCGATCAAGGTAATCGCAGGCAGGGTGAGCCACCTGGACCGCTCCGACGTGGACACCGACCAGATCATGCCCAAGCAGTTCCTCAAGCGTGTGGAGCGCACGGGCTTCGGCGAGTTCCTCTTCTACGACTGGGCCAAGGAGCCGGGCTGGGACCTGCCCGCCAACCCGATCCTCGTCGCGGGCGAGAACTTCGGCTGCGGCTCCTCGCGCGAGCACGCCCCGTGGGGGCTGCAGGACTACGGCTTCCGCGCGATCGTGGCCCCGAGCTTCGCGGACATCTTCTACTCCAACTGCACCAAGATCGGACTGCTGCCCGTGGTGCTCACCGCCGAGGACTGCCGTAGCCTCGCCCGCGCGGGCGAGGGCGAGATCGACCTCGTGGAGCAGGAGGTGCGCTTCGACGGGCGCCAGGTTGCCTTCGAGATCGACCACGAGATCAGGCACCGCCTGCTCGGGGGCCTCGACGACATCGCGCTGACGCTCCAGCAGGTCGATGAGATCGCCGACTACGAGCGCGAGCGCCAGCGCAGCGGCCCCGTCACCACGGCGCTGTAGGGGAATCGCATGGCACATCGCATCGTCACGCTCCCCGGCGATGGCATCGGCCCGGAGATCATGGCTCCCACGCTCACGCTGCTGGGCTCGCTCGGCGACTTCGAGTTCGAAGAGCACATCTTCGGCGGCGCATCCATCGACGCCCACGGCGTTGCACTCACGGACGAGGTGCTCGACGCGTGCAGGCGCGCCGACGCGGTGCTCCTGGCGGCGGTGGGCGGTCCCAAGTGGGACACCACCGACGCATCCAAACCCAGGCCGGAGCAGGGCCTGCTCGGCCTGCGCAAGGGCCTCGGCCTGTACGCGAACCTGCGCCCGGTAAAGCCGCTGCCGGCGCTCTATGACGCCTCGCCGCTGCGGCGCGAGCGGATCGAGGGCACCGATCTGCTGGTCGTGCGCGAGCTCACAGGCGGGATCTACTTCGGCGAGAAGACGCGCACGGAGACCTCCGCGTCGGACCTCTGCGCCTACTCCACCGAGGAGATCGAGCGCATCGCCCGCACCGCCTTCGGCGCGGCCCGCGCGAAGGTCTCGAGCGTGGACAAGGCCAACGTCCTGGAGACCTCGCGCCTGTGGCGGGAGGTCGTCTCGGGCGTGCACGCGCGCGAGTTTCCGCACATTCAGCTCGAGCATGTGCTCGTGGACAACGCGGCCATGCAGCTCGTCTCATCGCCGCGGCACTTCGACACGATCCTCACCGAGAACCTGTTCGGCGACATCCTCTCCGACGAGGCCGCGATGCTCACGGGCTCGATCGGGATGCTTCCGAGCGCGTCGCTGGGGGCGGATGGCCCGGGCATGTTCGAGCCCGTGCACGGCTCCGCGCCCGACATCGCCGGGCAGGGTGCGGCGAACCCGCTGGCGATGTTCCTCTCGGCGGCGATGATGCTGCGCCACGGCCTCGGATTGGAAAGCGAGGCTGCGGCTGTAGAATCGGCCGTTGAACGCGCACTCGACGCGGGTCTGCGCACCGCCGATCTCGGCGGTGGCGCGGGGACCGCGGAGGCGACGAAGGCAGTGCTTGCAAACCTCGAATAGGAGCGCATGAACGTGGAGCCCACCGACCTCATCTGGATGAACGGAGATTTCGTCGCCTGGGAGGACGCCAAGGTCCACGTCCTGACGCACGGGCTGCACTACGGCACGGGCGTCTTCGACAGCATGCGCTGCTACGACGGCGAGCTCGGCCCCGCGGTGTTCCGCAACGCCGAGCACATCGACCGCCTGCTGCGCTCCGCCGACCTCTACTACATGCCTGTGCCGTACTCCGCGGAGGAGCTGCGCGCGGCCACGCTCGAGCTCGTCGCGCGCAACGGGCTGCGCTCCTGCTACATCCGCCCCCTCGTCAACCGCGGCTACGGGCAGATGGGGCTCAACCCGCTCGAGGCGCCGGTCGACGTCACGATCGCCTGCTGGGAGTGGGGCGCCTACCTCGGCGAGGACGGCCTCAGCAAAGGCGTGCGCGCGAAGGTGTCCTCCTGGCGGCGCATCAGCCCGGAGTCGCTGATCCCGCACGCGAAGGCCTCGGGGCAGTACCTCAACAGCGTGCTCGCGAAGATCGAGTCGCTGAAGGCGGGCTATGAGGAGGCGATCCTGCTCGACGACCACGGTCACGTGTGCGAGGGGACCGGCGAGAACATCTACATCGTGCGCGAAGGCGAGATCTCGACGCCCGGTCAGCACAACTCGATCCTCGACGGCATCACGCGGCGCTCGATCATCCAGATCGCGCGCGACCTCGGCTACACGATCGTCGAGCGCAACGTGGCGCGCGCGGAGATGTACCTGGCCGATGAGATGTTCATGTCCGGCACAGCCGCCGAGCTCGTGCCCGTGCGCGAGGTCGACGACCATATGATCGGCGACGGCACGCCGGGCGAGGTCACGCGCGTGCTGCAGTCCGCCTTCGAGGAGGCGATCCACGGCCGCAGCGAGCGCTACCGCGAGTGGCTCGACGTGGTCCCCTCCGCCGCGCCCGCTCCCGCCGAGGGCGCCCCCGCGGCGAGCGCGCACCCGGCCGCCGCGGGCTAGGGCGATGCCCGACATACAGCTATACGACGCCACCCTGCGCGACGGCATGGGCGGCGGCGGCATGAGCCTGACCGCGCAGGAGAAGCTGCGCGTGGTCCACGCGCTCGACGCGCTCGGCGTGCACATGATCGAGGCGGGCTTCCCGTCCTCCAACCCGAAGGAGCAAGAGCTGTTCGCACGGCTCGCCGAGGAGGAGCTCGCGAGCGCGGAGGTGGTCGCCTTCGGCATGACCCGCCGCCGCGAGGTGGCCGCGGCCGACGATGAGGGGCTGCAGGTGCTCGCGGAGTGCTTCGCGCCGGTGTGCACGATCGTGGGCAAGGCTTCGGTGCTGCACGTGGAGAAGGTCGTGCGCGTCTCGCGCGAGGAGAACCTCGCGATGATCGCCGAGTCCGTCGCGTTCCTCGCCGGCGCGGGCAAGCGCGTGCTGCTCGACGCCGAGCACTTCTTCGACGGCTTCGCGCTGGACCCCGGCTATGCGCTCGACTGCCTGCGCGCGGCCGCCGAGGCGGGCGCGGAGCGCGTCGTGCTGTGCGACACCAACGGCGGCTCGCTGCCGCCGCAGGTCCGAACGGCGCTCGCGGTCGTGGGAGAAGCGCTGCCCGGCTTCCCGCTCGGCATCCACACCCACGACGACTCCGGCTGCGCGGTCGCCAACACGCTCACCGCGGTGGAATCGGGCGTGACGCACGTGCAGGGCACGATCAACGGGATCGGCGAGCGCACGGGCAACGCGAACCTCGTCACGATCATCGCGGACCTGCAGCTGAAGATGGGCGTGGCGCTGCTGGCGCCCGAGCGCCTGGCTCACCTGACGGAGACGGCGCACTTCGTCGATGAGCTGCTCAACCGCGCGCCCGACCCCGCTCAGCCCTACGTGGGCAAGCACGCCTTCGCGCACAAGGCGGGCCTGCACGCCGCCGGGGTGCGCGCGGACACGCAGACCTTCGAGCACATCGACCCCGCGGTCGTGGGCAACAGCCGCGACGTGCTCATCTCCGAGCTCTCGGGCAGGGGCGCGATCGTCGAGAAGGCCGCCGCCGCGGGCATCTCCGCCGACGAGGACTTCGCGGCGCGCGTGGTCGAGCGCGTCAAGGCGCTAGAGCACGAGGGCTTCCAGTTCGAGGCCGCCGATGGCTCCTTCGAGCTGCTCATGCGCAAGGAGGCCGGCGTCTACGAGCCGCTGTTCCGGGTGGAGTCCTGGCGGGTGATCGTCGAGCAGCGCGTCGACGGCAAGGTGGACACCGAAGCCGCGGTGAAGATCTGGGTGGACGGCGAGCGCTACGTGCGCAACGCCGAGGGCAACGGCCCGGTGCACGCGCTCGACCAGGCGCTGCGCGCTGCGATCGGGGAGATCTACCCGCACCTGCGCGACATCGAGCTGGTCAACTTCAAGGTCCGGATCCTCGACGAGACCAAGGGCACCGGCGCGGTCACGCGCGTGCTCATCGACGCCTCCGACGGTCACGAGATGTGGGGCTCGATCGGCGTCGCGGAGAACCTGATCGCGGCCTCCTGGGACGCGCTCGTCGACTCGCTCGAGTACGGCATGCAGCCGGGCGGGCGACCCTCGCCGGGCCCCGCCCTGGGCTCGAGCGGCCGGGTTTAGTGGCGCGAGAGGCCATGGGCGAGGGCGTCGCCGTGGGGCAGGAGCCCCGCGCGGACTCGCTGGCGACGGAGGTGATCCCGCTCGCGCGGCCCGTCATCGGCACGGCCGAGGAGCAGGCGGTGCTCGAGGTGCTGCGCTCCGGGCAGCTCTCGCTGGGGCCGCGCGTGGGCGAGTTCGAGCGGCGCTTCGCCGAGCAGGTCCGCGCGCCGCTGGCGAGCGCGGTCAGCAGCGGCACCGCGGGCCTGCACCTGGCGCTGCGCGCAGCGGGCGTGGGGGAGGGCGATGAGGTGATCACGAGCCCGTTCTCGTTCGTGGCCTCCGCGAACGCCGCGCTGTACGAGCGCGCGCGGCCGGTGTTCGCGGACATCGATCCCGTCACGCTCAACCTCGACCCGCAGGCCGCCGCCGCCGCCGTGGGCGAGCGCACGCGCGCGCTGCTGCCCGTGCACATCTTCGGCTATCCCGCCGACATGCCGGCCTTCGAGGCGCTCGCCGCGCGCCACGGCCTGGGGATCGTGGAGGACGCCTGCGAGGCGCTCGGCGCGGTGCACGGCGACGGCACCCCCGTCGGCGGCCGCGGCTCCCCGGCGGTGTTCGGCTTCTACGCCAACAAGCAGCTCACGACCGGCGAGGGAGGCATGATCACGCTCGCCGATCCCGCGGTCAAGGAGCGCCTGGACTCCGAGCGCAACCAGGGCCGCGCGCCCGACATGGGCTGGCTCGACCATGACCGCCTCGGCTTCAACTACCGCCTCTCGGACATCGCGTGCGCGCTCGGCATCGCGCAGCTGCAGCGCCTGCCCGAGATGCTGCGCTCGCGCGCCCGCGTTGCCGAGCTCTACCGCGAGGCGCTCGCGGGCATCGAGGGCCTGGCGCTGCCGTGCGAGGACGGCGGCGGCGACCGGCGCGGGTGGTTCGTGTTCGTGGTGCAGCTCCCGCGCGCGGTCGAGCGCGAGGAGGCGGTCCGCGCGCTCGCCGCGCGGGGGATCCAGAGCAAGCCCTACCTGCCCGCGATCCACCTGATGAGCTTCTACCGCGAGCGCTTCGGCCATCGCGAGGGCGAGTTCCCCGTCTGCGAGGAGGTCGCTGCGCGCTCGCTGGCGCTGCCCTTCTTCCCGGAGATGACCGAGGCACAGGTCGCGCGAGTGGCCGCGGAGCTGCGCGCGCTGCTGCCGGGCGGCTGACTGCTCCGCGCGCGGGCGCATAGATCGGAAGAGCGTCGTGTAGGGA
>OCZT010002907.1_pt1 | contig 17630 bp, 14 predicted proteins | sample 1539031 | NCBI WGS metagenome assembly OCZT01 (sample SAMEA3539308, study PRJEB22396) | soil metagenome | biome: tundra; feature: field; material: soil | place: USA | collected 2010-05 | depth 0.15 m | reverse complement strand
CGCGCGGCCGTGGCGCGCCTGCCCGAGCTCGCCGCCGCTCCCGCGGGCGTCTAGCGCGGGCCCGCCCGGCCCGGATCCTCCGCGTCGCTAGTCTTCGCGGCGGTGAGCCGCCGTGAGCAGATCAAGATGAGCGAGGCCGAGGCCGCCTCGTTCCTGGCCGAGGAGCGCACCGTGACGTGCGCCACGGCGGGCCCGCGCGGCTGGCCGCACCTGATGCCGCTGTGGTACGTGCTGCGGGAGCCGCCCGCGGGGGTTGCGGACCCGCCCGCCCCGCGGCTGTGGTCGTGGACGTACGGGGTCTCGCAGAAGGTGCGCAACCTCGAGCGCGACCCGCGCGCGACGCTGCAGGTGGAGGCGGGGGAGCTCTACCAGGAGCTGCGCGGGGTGATGCTGGAGTGCGAGGTCGTGATCCACCGCGCGCTGGAGGTCGTCGGGACGCTGGGGCAGGAGATCTTTACCCGCTACGCGGCGCCGCGCGGGCAGCCGCCCGTGGAGGAGCTGCCGGCGGAGGTGGGGGAGATGGTGGCCAGGCAGGCCGCCAAGCGCGTTGCGCTGGAGTTCGTCGAGCTGCGCCGCGCCACCTGGGACCACCGCAAGCTGGACGGCACCTACTGAGCCGGGTCGCGCGGGCGCCGTCGGTGCGGCGCAGCAGCACGGATGCTCGATAGGGTGATCGCGATGCAGCCGCTGAAGGGACTGATCCTCTCCGGGGGCAAGGGCACACGCCTTCGCCCCATCACCCACACGAGCGCCAAGCAGCTCGTGCCGGTGGCGAACAAGCCCGTGCTGTTCTACGGCATCGAGGCGATGGCCGAGGCCGGAATCGAGGAGGTCGGGATCATCATCGCGCCGGACACCGGCCCGGAGATCGAAACGGCCGCGGGCGACGGCGCGCGCTTCGGGCTGCGCATCACCTACATCGTGCAGGACGAGCCGCTCGGGCTGGCCCACGCGGTTCTGACCGCCGAGCCCTTCCTGGCGGGGAGCCCGTTCGTGATGTACCTCGGCGACAACCTCCTGCAGGGCGGCATCTCCGATCTCGTGGCCGCCTTCCGCGAGCACGCCCCCGACGCGCTGATCCTGCTCACGCCGGTTCCCGATCCCGAGAACTACGGCGTAGCCGAGCTCGCGCAGGCGGGCGCGGGCGAGGTCGGCCGGGTCGTGCGCCTGGTCGAGAAGCCCACCGAGCCCGCCACCGACCTGGCGCTCGTGGGCGTGTACATGTTCACCGCCGGGATCCACGACGCGGCCCGCGCGATCGAGCCCTCGGCGCGCGGGGAGCTGGAGATCACGGATGCGATCCAGCACCTCGTGGACACGGGGATGCGCGTGGAGCCGCACATCGTGCGCGGCTGGTGGAAGGACACGGGGCGCCTGGAGGACATGCTCGAGGCCAACCGGCTGATCCTCGACAACCTGGTCGAGCGCGTCGAGGGCGAGCTGATCGACTCCCAGGTCGACGGCCGCGTCGTGATCGAGGCGGGCGCGCGCCTGGAGCGCACGACCGTTCGCGGCCCCGCGATCGTGGGCGCGGGCGCGCGGCTGAGCGACTGCTACGTGGGCCCCTACACGGCGATCGGCGAGCGCTGCGTGATCTCGGGCGCCGAGGTCGAGCACTCGATCCTGCTCGCCGGCTGCACCGTCTCCGATCTGGGCGGGCGCATGGAGTCCTCGCTGCTGGGGCGCAACGTGACGGTGCGCCGCGGCGATCGCCAGCCCCGCGCCTACCGCTTCATGGTGGGCGACAACTGCGACATCTCGATCCTGTGAGGTTGCTCGTCGCCGGCGCCGCGGGGATGCTCGGGCTCGACGTGATGCGCGCGGGCGACCGCGCGGGGCACGAGCTCGTCGGGCTCTCGCGCAGCGAGCTCGACGTCACCGACGCCGCGGCCGTCGACGGCGCCTTCGATCGCGACACGCCCGACGCGGTGCTCAACTGCGCCGGGTGGACCGATGTCGACGGCGCGGAGATCCACCGCGAGGAGGCCTACGCGGTCAACGCGGACGGAGCCGGCAACCTCGCGCGCGCCGCCGCGCGCGCGGGCGTTGCGCTCGTGTACGTCTCGACCGACTACGTCTTCGACGGGCAGCCCCGCCTCTCGGGATCGGGATCGCCGCGCGCCTACGTGGAGTCCGACCCCACCGGGCCTCGCTCGGTCTACGGCCAGAGCAAGCTCGAGGGCGAGCGTCAGGTGCTCGCGGCCTCGCCGCAGCACGCGGTCGTGCGCAGCTCGTGGCTGTTCGGGGTCGGCGGGCGCAACTTCGCCGCGACGATGATCGGCCTCGCGGCGGAGCGCGAGGTCGTGCAGGTCGTGGCGGACCAGGTCGGATGCCCCACCTGGACCGGCCACCTCGCGCCCGCGCTGCTCGGCCTGATCGAGCGGCAGGTCAGCGGGGTCGTGCACCTCGCGGGCACGGGCGCGATCTCCTGGAGCGGCTTCGCCGCGGAGCTCTTCCGCCAGGCCGAGTTCGACTGCCGCGTGGAGGCGGCGAGCACCGCCCAGACGCCGCGCCCCGCGCCGCGCCCCGCGTGGTCGGCGCTCGAATCCGAGCGCAGCGACGTGCTGCCGCTGCCCCCGTGGCAGGACGGCCTGGCGGGCTATCTCGCGGCGCGCGCTGGGATGATGCGCACATGAGACTCCTCGTCTGCGGCGGCGCCGGCTTCATCGGCTCGACCTTCACGCGCCAGCGCCTGCGCGAGTTCGCCGACGAGGTGACCGTCCTGGACAAGCTCACGTACGCGGGTCGCGAGGAGAACTTCCACGACTTCGCCGAGGACCCGCGCTTCCGCTTCGTGCGCGGCGGCATCGAGGACCCCGCGGCGGTCGCCTCCGCGATCGCCGCGGGTGCGCCCGAGGCGATCGTGAACTTCGCGGCCGAGACGCACGTGGACCGCTCGATCGCCGAGCCCGACGCGTTCGTCTCCACGCACGCGCTCGGCACCTACGTGCTGCTGGAGGCCGCGCGCGAGCACGGCCTGCGCTACCTGCAGGTGTCCACCGACGAGGTCTACGGCTCGATCGAGAAGGGCACGTTCGCCGAGGAGAGCCCGCTGCGGCCCTCCTCGCCCTACTCCGCCACCAAGACGGGCGCGGACCTGCTCGTGCAGAGCTACTTCCACACCTACGGCCTGCCCGCGGTGATCTGCCGCGGGTCGAACAACTACGGCCCCTACCAGTATCCCGAGAAGCTGATCCCGCTGATGATCCTCAACGCCCTGCACGGCGACCCGCTGCCGGTATACGGCGACGGCATGCAGGTGCGCAACTGGATCCACTCCACCGACTTCGCGCGCGCGATCGGGCACGTGCTGGCCCACGGCGCGCCCGGCGAGGTCTACAACGCGGGCGGGCCCGACGAGGAGGCCAACATGGTGGTCGTCAGGCGCATCATCGAGCTGACGGGCGCGAGCGAGTCGCAGATCGACCACGTCAGCGACCGCCCCGGTCACGACCGCCGCTACTCGCTCTCCTCCGAGAAGGTGCGCGCGCTCGGCTGGAGCCCGCAGGTGCGCTTCGAGGAGGGGCTCGCGGAGACGGTGGCGTGGTATCGCGACAACGCGTGGTGGTGGGAGCCGATCCGCTCGGGCGACTACCGCGGCTACTACGAACGCCAGTACGGGCGCTCGCTCGGCTGAGAGCCGGTCCCGCCGGGGGTCAGCCCGGTGGCCGCTCCGGCCCGGGCAGGGCGTCGAGGAGCGCCGTTGCGATCTGCCGGTGCCCGCTCAGTGACAGCCCTGCGCGGTCGCGCGCCGGTCCGAGCGCGGCGATCCACGCGGCCTCGTCTCCCTCGGCACGCGCGGTGGGGCCGGTCTCAGGATGCGGGGACGCGGCCTCGGGGTCGGCCTCGGCGTCCCTCCCGGACAGCGCGCGCCCCAACGGCCGGCGCATGCTCACCACGCCGCGCCTCACGTCGAAGACGTGGCGCCGCAGCCTGCGTGGGGCCGCGTCCGAGCCCGCCGCGTGATCGTCCGAGACGACGGCTTCGAGCGTGCCCTCGGGCAGTTCCCGCTCCTCGGCGAGCAGCGCGGGCAGCATCCGCAGGACGGCTGAGGCGTCGACGCGCTCGCCCTCCACCGGCGCGCCCCACGCGTTGCGCATGCCCCAGCGCGCGAGCGCCTCGGCGATCCCGGCGAGATCCGCGCCGGAACGCGTGAGCTCGAGCTCGACCCGCGGAGGGACCTCGCGAAAGCGACGCCGCGTGATCAGCCCGCTCTCGTGCATCCGGCGCACGTGGCCGTCGAGGACGCCCGCGCTCGCTCCGGGCAGCCGCTCCATCAGCGCGCGCAGGCGCAGCGGGCCCTCGCCGAGCGCCAGCACGATCAGCAGCGTCCAGCGGTCGCCCGCGACTGCAAGGGCGCGCGCGAGCGGCGTCCATTGCCTGTGCACCCTGGCGGCGGGCGCCCTACCGCCGCTCTCCTGACGCTCGCTCCCCGGCACGCATCGCAGGCTAGTGGTGCAGCGAGCCGCCGCAAGCGCGCGCACCGTGAGTGACCGCCGAGGGGCGCGGACGGGCAGGCTGCGCCTGCTCCCCGAGTGCGCGGGGTGTGCGTGCGCTCCCCGCATTTTGTCTCCGACTCGGAGTTCGGCGGAAATGTCTCTGACTACCGTGGGCGATGCTCGGGACGCCGATAACTGCCGTGAGCGGGCACTCCTCGAGCAATCGCCCGAATGTGTGAAACCGGCGCTCGTAGCGCCCGGCTCGCGAGCTTGACGCGGGCAGCGATATGAGTGAGCGTCAGACGTCCGATGACCACATTCCGGCCACGCGCCGGGACGAACGGAGGTTGATCAGTTCATGTCACGATTCAGGTTGCTGCTCATCAGCTCGCTGGCGGTGATCGCCGTCGGCGCGGTCGCCTCGGCCTCTGCCTCGGCAGCGTTCAAAAAGGAATTCTTCGTCGAAACAGCCGCGGTGACGACGCCCGTGAACGTTGTGGGCGGCTCCAGCACCGCGTCGAAACTCGAAGCGAAACTGTTCGGCGTCAAAGTCAAAATCGAATGCGCCTCGTCCACGTACACGGGCACGCTCGCCGCGGCAGGCGCGAGCACGGAGACGATTTCGTTCTCGGGCTGCACGGTCAAAGCGGCCGCCAAAGACAAATGTAAGGTCACCGAACCGATCAAAGCCGAACTCAAAGACCAGCTCGTCGAAGTCAAAAAAGCGCTGCAGGACGAATTCTCGCCTGCGTCCGGCGGGACCTTCGTCGAAATCACGATCGAAGCTGAAACGGGCGGGACCTGCGGCGTGGCGGGCACGTTCGAAGTCACGGGAACGCAGACCTGCGAACTCCCAAACGCGACGACCGAAGCCCTCGAACACGAAGTCGTGTGCAAACCCGTCAAAACCCTGAAACTGGGGGGCGAAGAAGCGAAATTCACGAGCAGCCAGACGATCACGACAGAAGCACCGCACAAAGAATTCAGCGCGCAGTAGCAGGCCGCTGAGCGAGGCGCGCATCCATCACCCCGATGCGCATGTGGGGGGCCGAGCCAACCGGCCCCCCACGCCCGTCACCCCGCACGTCACCCGAGTCACCTGTTGCGACGCGTGGCCGACCTGGAGGCCCCCCGAGTCAGAAACACGTCTAGGCAACGCCCAGCGGTCGTGGAAGCATCGTTCGCGCTGAATGCCTCATACGAGTTCCTGGGGCGAAGGGCAAGTCGCACGAGAGCCGGGTGGCCAAAGGGTGGCCCGGGGAGCGGACCGAGAGGGTGAGGGGTGGTGAGGGCGGTTCTGGGTCGTGGTGCTGTTGCGGGGCTCATTGCCTGTTGTGCGCTGCCCATCGGCGGTGCGACCGTCGCCCGGGCGGCCGAATGCCCGGCCAACGAAGCCATTCGCGAACGCGAGGTTCAGGCGCTGCGCCTGCCCGACTGTCGCGCCTACGAGCAGGTGACGCCGATCGACAAGGGCGGCTCGAACGCCGCTGGAGCCAACGGGCAGGTGCAGGCGTCGCGTGCGGGCGACGGCATCACGTTCTTCGCCACCGCTGGCCTTGGGGGCCTCGGGGAGCCGGAATTCCCCGAGTATCTCGCGACCAGGGGCGCCGGCTCCTGGGGCACCTCGGGGTTGCTGCTCGCACGGGAGATGGGCGGCCCGAACATGCCGCTCATCGGCTGGAGCGAAGACCTTGAGGCGACCCTCGTGGACGGGGAAACGAGCCCCGGATCGGGAACCCTCGGCCTGTACCTGCGCGACACCGCCACCGGCTCCTACCATCTGCTGTTTCCCGGCGGCGGGACCCTCGCGGATTTCACGCCCGATCACGCGAGCTTCATCTTTGAAAGCGATCAGCAGCTACTCCCCAACGCGGCAGCCGGTCACGAGAACGTCTACGAGTGGAACGGCGGCGGCCTTACCCTCGCCGGCATCCTGCCGGGCCCGGGCGAAGTCGCGCCGCCGGGAGGGTCGTTCGCCGGGCCCGATCGATGGCTCGGGGCGGACACGACGCGAGGAGGCGCCAGCGCCAAGTACTACACCGCGAACACGATCTCCAGCGACGGCTCGCGTGTGTTCTTCACCGCTGGTGGAACGGGCCAGGTCTACGTGCGCGAGAACGGCACGACGACGGTCCCCATTCCCGGCGGGCACTTCGACGAAGCCACGCCCGACGGCGCCACGGTCGTCGTCCAGGCGCAGGACGGGAGCACGCTCAGCGAGTACGACGTGGCCCATGAACACCTGACCCAGCTCGCGGCCGGCGGCATCCAGGGCGTCCTCGGCATGAGCAGCGACGGCTCCTACGTGTACTTCGCCGCCAACGCGGTGCTGGCTGCGAACGAAGGAGCGGGTGGCAGGCATGCGACGCTCGGGAAATGCGCAGGCGTCACGGGCAGCGCCGAATGCAACCTCTACATGTGGCACGACGGCAGCGTCGTGTTCCTCGCGCCGCTGACAGACAGCACCGGCAAGATCGAAACCGACGGCTACGACTGGACGCCGACCGGATCGGTGGTTGGACTGAATCTCGAGCGGTCAGCGCGCGTCACGCCGGACGGCAGCGTCCTGCTGTTCCGATCGAAGCTGCGCCTGACGAGCTACGACAACGCGGGGCAGGCCGAGTTCTACCGCTACGAGGCCACGAGTCGGCGGGTGACGTGCATCTCCTGCGACCCGAGCGGCGCCCCGCCCACGGGCGAAGCCACCCTCGTCGCCTACCCGGCCCATCCCGCGACCGCGGGCGGCTTCCAGTTCCTGACCCGCAACCTCTCGCAGGACGGCTCGACGGTCTTCTTCGACAGCCCCGATGCGCTCGTTCCCGCGGACGCGAACGGCGTGCAGGACGTCTACGAGTGGGAGGTGGCCGGCCACGGCACGTGCTCGAGCGCGAGCGCCACGTTCAGCGAAGCGTCCGGCGGCTGCCTGTACCTGATCTCCACCGGCACGAGCCCGGCGCCCTCCTGGTTCGCCGACGCCTCCGCCTCGGGCAGCGATGCGTTCTTCTTCACCTACCAGCCGCTCGTCGGGCAGGACGAAGACCAGCTCGAAGACATCTATGACGCCCGCGTCGGCGGCGGCATCGCCGCGCAGAGCCCCCAGGTCGCGTCGCCCTGCGACGGGGAAGGCTGTCGCGGCGGCTCGGCCGCCCCGCCGGTCCTGGCTTCGCCGGTCAGCTCGACGTACGAAGGGTCGGGCAACATGCCTCCCTCGCCCCCGACCGGCACCTCTCCGCATCCCGCGACCGCGGCCGCGGCGACCGCGCGCAGGCTCGCGGTGGCACTGAGGGCGTGCCGTAAGAGACCCGCGCGTCAGCGCGCCCGCTGCGCTGCGCTCGCGCGCAGGCGCTACGGAGCCGGCGCACGCGCGACGAAGAGGGGGGCGCGCTAGATGCTTCGGCGGCGTCTACTTGCGGCGGTCGTCGCTGTCGCTGCGGCCGGCGCGACCGCGGGCGCGTCCCCGGCAACGGCCGACCCGTTCAGCTTCCTTCCCGGCGCGAAGGGCTTCGACGGCGCGATCACCAACAGCGACGGCTCGCCCTCGCTGCAGGCGGGCTCCCGCCCCTACGCGCTGACGATCAGCTTCGCCGCCGCGAACACGTTCGGCTATCTGCCCCAGCATCCCCCCGGCCTCACGCTCGAACAGGAAGGCGAAGAAGAACTCCTCGCGCCCGTCCCGTCCTCGGACCTGCGCGACGCGAGCATCGACCTGCCGGCGGGCGTAGTCGTCAACCCGGCCGCAACCCCCGTCAGGTGCACGGAGGCCGAGCTCGAGGAAACGCGGCACCGGGCGCTTGGGTGCCCCGACGAATCCGCGGCGGGCGTTGCCATCGTCTCCCTCGAGCTCGGCAACGTCGCCGAGGCGCGCGTGCCGCTCTACTCGATGGTGCCCCCGCCGGGGCGCCCGGCGGAGTTCGGGTTCGACGTCGGAGGCTTCGGCATCATCGCCCACATCGACGGGCGGCTGCGCACAGGGGGCGACTACGGCCTCTCCGCCGACGTGCTGCACGTCCTCGCGAAGCTGCCCGTGCTGGGCGTTCGCACGACGCTGTGGGGCAACCCCTCGGACCCGAGCCACGACACCGAACGCGGCTACTGCGACACGACGCAGGGCCGCATCCAGATCGTCGAAGAAGGCGGCGTGTGCGCGACCGTCCGCACCGGCATTCCCCTGCTGACGATGCCCAGCGCGTGCTCGGGGCCGCTCAGCACGGGCATCGCGGCGGACTCCTGGCAGCAGCCGGGCGTCTTCGCCCGGGACTCCTTCGCGACCCACGACGGGAGCGGCAATCCCGTCGGCGTGAACGGGTGCTCCGCGTAGGACTTCAGCCCGTCGCTGACGGTCAAACCCGAAGCGGGGGTGGGCGCTGACTCGCCGACCGGGCTGAGCGTGGACCTCAAGGTCCCACAGGAACAGGGCGTCGGCGGGCTCGCCGAGGCCGACCTCAAGGAAGCCGTCGTCAGGCTCCCCGCCGGGCTGACCGTCTCCCCGTCCGCGGCGAACGGCCTCGGCGCGTGCACGCCGGCGGAGATCGGCCTCACGACGCCCGCCGCTCCGTCGTGCCCGGACTCCTCGAAGGTGGGCTCGGTCAGGATCGTCACCCCGTTGCTCGCCGCGCCGCTGCAGGGCACGGTCTACCTCGCCCAGCAGGGCAACCTCGCGGGCAACGGCTCCAACCCGTTCGGCTCGCTGCTGGCGCTGTACCTCGTCGCAGAAGGCTCCGGTGCGCTCGTGAAGATCCCCGGCGAGGTGACGCTCGACCCCGTCACCGGGCAGATCACGGCGCGCTTCGGCGAGGACCCGGCGACGAGCGCGGCCACCGGGCAACCCCAGTTCCTCCCGCAGCTACCGTTCAGCGAGCTGCAGATGAAGTTCTTCGGCGGCCCCCGGGCGCCGCTCGCGACACCCGCGGGCTGCGGGGCCTTCCAGACGACGAGCGCGCTGGCGCCGTGGAGCGGGAACGCGCCTGCCACGCCCTCGGACTCGTTCACGGTCGGCTCGGGCTGCGGCGGTGGCTTCGCCCCGGCGTTCTCGGGCGGCACGACGAAGAACCGCGCGGGAGCGTTCAGCCCGCTGACGGTGACGATCTCGCGCGCCGACGGGGAACAACGCCTCGGCGGCGTGCAGCTGACGACGCCGCCCGGCCTGCTGGGCGTGGTCAGGAGCGTCGCGCGCTGCCCCGAGCCGCAGGCGTCGCAGGGCGCGTGCGGGCCCGAGAGCCAGATCGGCGAGAGCACCGTGGCGAGCGGAGCGGGCGGTGACCCGTTCTGGGTTCGCGGCGGGCGCGTCTACCTGACGGGCCCCTACAGGGGTGCCCCGTTCGGCCTCTCGATCGTCGTGCCCCCCGTGGCCGGGCCGTTCAACCTCGGCAACGTGGTCGTGCGGGCGGCGATCAGCATCGATCCGCACACCGCCCAGATCACGATCACGAGCGATCCCCTGCCCACGATCGTGCAGGGGGTGCCGCTCGACATCCGCGTCGTGAACGTGACCGTCGACCGCCCAGGGTTCATCCTCAACCCGACCAGCTGCGCGCAGCTCTCGATCGGCGGCACGATCACCGCCGCGGGCGGCGCCACCGCGAGCGTCTCCGGCCGCTTCCAGGCGGCAGACTGCGCCGCGCTTGCCTTCACGCCGACGCTGAGCGCGCTCACGCTGGCCAGGACGACGAAGGTCAACGGGGCCCACCTGCACGTGAAGGTCGCCTCGGGCGCCGGCCAGGCGAACATCGCGAAGGTCAAGGTGGACCTCCCCAAGCAGCTGCCCTCACGGCTGACCACCCTCCACAACGCGTGTCGCGACGCCGTCTTCAACGCCAACCCCGCCGCCTGCCCCGCGGGCTCCGTCGTGGGGACGGCCAGCGCCGTCACGCCGCTGCTCGCGAGCGCCCTGACGGGCCCGGCCTACCTCGTCTCCCACGCATCCGCGGCCTTCCCCGATCTCGTGTTCGTCCTGCAGGGCGAAGGCGTGACGCTCGATCTCGTCGGCAACACCGACATCGCCCACGGGATCACCTCCGAGACGTTCGCCGCCGTCCCCGACGCGCCGATCTCGAGCTTCGACGCGGCGTTCCCGCAGGGCCCCGACTCGATCCTCGCCGCCTACGGCAGCCTCTGCGCCAAGCCGCTGACGATGCCCACGGCGATCACGGCCCAGGACGGCGCGGTCATCCGGCGTACGACGAGGGTGTCCGTGTCCGGATGCGCGAAACCCAAGCGGGCCAAGCGGGCGGGACGGGTCACCGGGGCCCGCCGATCCAGCACGAGCCACAGGAGGAAGTAGGGATGCCGATTCCAAGACGCGTGCTCACGGGGCTTCTCGCCGTCACCGCGCTCCTCGCCGGAACGCCGCTCGGCGGCTCCGCGCTCGCGGCCAAGCCGCTGGAAGAACCCGTGACTGCGGAAGCGACCGAAGTCACGGCCACGAGCGCCACGCTCAACGGCGTGCTCAACCCCGGCAAGAAGGCCACCGCGGGCTGGTACTTCACATACGGCAGCGGCGGCTGTGAAGAAGCCACGCCTGCGGGCGGTGAAGTGACGGGCAAGGCGGTCAAGGTCGCGACGCCCGTCGCCGGCCTGGTCCCGAACACCGAATACACGTTCTGCATGCACGCCACGAACGCCGAAGGCGAAGAAGCCGAAGGCGAAGCGCTCGCGTTCACGACCACCGCGGTGGCTCCCGTCATCGACAGCGAGCGCGGCTCGAACCTCGGCGCGAGCACGGTGACGCTGGAAGCGCAGGTCAACCCCGAGAACGAGCCCACGACGTCGTGCCTCTTCGAATACGGCGCCACTGTCGCCTACGGAACCGCCGTCCCGTGCAGGCAGGTCCCCTTCGAAGGCGTCGGCGATCGCCTCGCCAGCGCGGAAGCGACCGGCCTCGGCGCGAACGAGCTCGTGCACTTCCGCGCAGTCCTCGCAAACGCCACCGGCCTCACGCACGGCCCCGATCGGATGATCACGATGCCGGGCCTCCCGCTCGTCGTCACCGGGACCGCCCAAGCGCTCACCACGTCCACGGCGGCCCTCTCGGGGACCGTTGACCCTGAAGGCGCGGCAACGTTCTACGCCTTCGCCTACATCGACGAGGCCGGCTACGAAGCCGCCGTGGCAGCCCACGCGCCCGACCCCTACGCCGCCGGCTCCACGACCGCCTACGCGCGTCTGCCGGCAGGCAGGGCGGTCGTCGCGGTCGGCCCCCTCCCCGCCGACGGCCTTCAGCCCTCCAGCACCTACCACTACGCGCTGCTCGCGTTCAACGCCGCCGGGACCTCGATCGGCGCGGATGCCACGCTCACCACCACCACCACCACCACCGCCGCTCCCGGCCCGTCCGCGGAAGGCACGCCGTCCCCACCGGCGCCCGGCCACTACCCGCTCTCGGTGCCCGCGACGCAGCCCACGCTCGCGAATCCGCTCGCCTCCGTTGCGGCGGCGGGCGTGCTCGGCAACACCACTCAGGGCGGTCCCGCGCCAAGCAGCGCCAAGCGCCTCGCCGCTGCGCTGAAGGCGTGCCGCAGAGGTCCGCGCAGGCAGCGCCCGGCCTGCGAACGGGCCGCCCGCAGGCGCTACGCCCCCGCCCGCGCCGGGCACACGCTGCGCTCCTCGCGGGCGCGCCTGCGGCTCCCTGCGCGCTAGTCGGAAACAGTCCTTGCAGGGCCCCGCGGCCGGGGCTAGCTTGCTCTCGCATGTTCCAAATATTGGAAACCAGAGAGAGAGGTTACCCATGACCAAGGGTCACATCGCGCGCGCGAGGACTCTGCGCGCTCGCACCATCATGCTGTTGGCGGCGCTGGCGAGCGTCCTGCTCACGCTGGCGGCGGGCTCGTCCGCGCTAGCGGCCGAACACCATCCCAAAGGCGACTTCGCCGGGTTCGCCGACTGCCCGCTGAGCAACGGCGCGCTGGCCGACTGCGTGCTCGCGCACACCACGAGCGGCGAATTCGTCGTGGGCAGGAAGACCGTGCCGATCAGCCACGCGATCACGCTGCAGGGTGGCTTCACCGTCAACGAAACCACCGAAGCGCTCGAATTCGTGGGTGCCGAAGACGGGAACACGCTGTCGAAGACCGCGCAGAGCGTGCCGGGCGGCCTCGCGGGGCTGATCAACTGCAAAGCGATCAGCAACTTCTTCGAGCGCGTGGCCTGTGAACTGACGTTCGAAAACGGGATCACGGGCGTGACGGCGACGGCGGAACTGGCCAGGCCGGCCGGCTCGATCGGGCTGAGCACCGAAAACCTGCTGTTCGGCGAAGGCGTCGCGCTGTTGCTGCCGCTGAAGATCAAGCTCAGCAACCCGTTCCTCGGCGAAGCCTGTTACATCGGATCCAGCGCGCATCCGGTCTTCGTTCAATTCACGACCGGCACCACCAGCCCGCCGGCTCCCAACAAACCGATCACGGGCAGCCCCGGCGAAACGGAATTCAAGGACAAAGCCACGCTCGTGGTCATCAAGCACAACTCGCTCGTCAACAACTCCTTCGCGGCGCCCGCCGCGGAAGGCTGCGGGGGGATCTTCTCGTTCCTGATCGATCCGCTCGTCGACGCGCAGCTCGGCCTTCCGGCCGCCGCGGGGCACAACACGGCGATCCTCAACGGGACGCTGGAAACAGCCCAGGCGCAGGCCGTCAGGGAAAGCGAAAAATAGGGACCGCGCGCAACTCGCCCCCTCGCAGGGCCCGTCGCTGGCGCGGCGGGCCCGCGGGGCGGGAGGAAGCCGTGTCTCAGGCCGGCCGGGTCCGGGTCGGGCCGCTCAGCCAGGCCGCGAGACCGGCCTCAGCCGAGCCCCGAGACCTTCCACTTGCCGCCTTCCTTGACGAGCTTGACGGGCCCACGCGCTTTCTTGCCGCCGTAGGTGCTCGTGACGGTCGCCGTCGCCGTGTTGCCTCCAGGGCCGAGCTTGATCGACTGCACGCTCACTTCGAGGCTGTCGATCTCCGTCAGCTGGGCTTTGATCGCGGCTTCGCATCCCTTCGTGCCGCCGAGGCGCGCGACGACCTGCGCGGCGAGGTCCTTGGTGCAGATCTTTCCCTGTTCGTTGGCCGTGGCGTCGGCCTGCAGGTTGGAGATCGTCTGCGCGACAGCGTGTTCTTCGCCCTTGAACGCGCTCGTGGAGACCGCGCTGCCGCACGCCGCCACTCCGAGCGCGAGCGGGGCCGTGCACAGCAGCGCCGCCACGCGCCTTGTCTTGGAGGACGGGGTCATACCGGTGCCAGAGAGTACGCGACCCGCGGGCCCCCCGCCTCGCCGGCTGCGCGGCGGCTCAGTGCTTCTCGTCGTCGCGGCGGAAGCCCAGGCGCGCGGAGATGCGGTCCGCGGTGGACACCAGGTGCGGGCCGAGCGCGTCCACGAGCTCCTCGAGGGAGATCATCGAGCTGTGCGCCGCCAGGTTGACCGCGGCGACGACATCGCGCGCCTCGTTGCGCACCGGCGCGGCGATCGCGTAGAGCCCGGGCGCGAGCTCTTCGTCGTTGACGGCGAAGCCCGCCTCCGCGACGTGCTCGAGCTCCTCGCGCAGCGCCTTCTTGGTCGTGATCGTGTTCGGGCCGTGCTTGCTCAGCTTGATCGAGGCGAGCAGCTCGCGCTGCTCAGCGTCGGGCATGTTCGCGAGCAGCAGCTTGCCCATCGCGGTGCAGTAGGCGGGCAGGCGCGACCCGGGGTGCAGGTCGAGGTCGATCCTGCTCTGCCCGCGCCGGAAGCTGCGCGCGCGGTCCACGTAGAGGATGTCCGTGCCCTCGAGCACCGCCAGGCTCGCCGTGTACGAGGTCCGCTGGCGCAGTTCCTCGAGATAGGGGTGCGCGTGCTCGCGCAGGCCGGTGGAGTTGAGCGCCGACATGCCCAGGTCCGTCACGCGCAGGCCGAGGCGGTACTTGCGCGAGGCGCCCTGCTCGAGGTAGCCGAGCGCGACGAGCGTGATCACGTAGCGGTGCGTCGTCGAGCGGCTCATGCCGAGCTCGTCCGCGATGTCCGCGATGCCCAGCACGGGGCGCTTGGGAGTGAAGCAGCCAAGGATCGCCAGACCGCGCTCGAGCGACTGCGAGTAGCGCGGCTCGCGCAGGCTCGGGATCGACCACGCGGGATCGCGGCCATCGTTGGCCTTGGGGGCGGTTGGGCGGGTTCTGGGCATGGGCACGTGGCTTCCTGTCTTGATCTCTAAGAACTCCCCTGAAGGGTAAGCCCAATGGCTGAACGAGCGATCATAGTTTGATAAACCGGCCGGTCGGTTAAGGACTGGAGCGCGTTCAGCGCCGCGGCAGCCCGCAAACAGGGGACTTCTGGCGGTTGCCACCGTAGCATGACAAGACTCTCACGGATGCTGTTGTCATCCCTGTTGGCGCCCAGCGGCTCTCGGGAGCGGGATCCTCGCGTCTGCCGCAACGATCGCGAGTGGCCCGAAGCGGGCTGAGCAGGGTCGCCTCAGACGGCGCCGGCGCGCGCGAGGAAGTGCTTGCTGAGCATGGTCTGCTGGCCCTGGTAGTTGGACCCGATGTCCGCGCCGTAGAGCACGTCGGGCTCTTCCGCCATGGCCTCGAAGGCGAGCTTGCACACGGGCTGGCCGTGCTCGACCATGAACGACACGTCGCGTGCCCTCACCTCCAGCGCCGCGCGACTGCCGTGCGAGGTCGCGTCGCGGGAGTAGCCGAAGCCGGGGTCGAAGAAGCCCGCGTAGTGCGTGCGCAGCTCGCCCGCCGTGGGGTCGTAGGCGAGCATCTCCGCCGCGTAGGCGGGAGGGATGCTCACGCCCTCCGCTGACAGCAGCAGGTAGAAGACCTCGGGCTCGAGCACGATGCGCGCGCCGCGCTCGGGGTGCACCGGCTCCCAGTAGTCCTGCCACCTCAGCGCCCCCACGCGCGTGAGGTCGATCGGCAGGCTGTTCTTCTTGGCGCGGTAGCCCACGATGCTCTCGGTCGTGCCCGACACGTCGAGGCTCACGAACAGCCCGTCTGCGAGCGAGATCTCCGAGCGGGGAAGCGGACGTGAGTCCAGGTACAGCAGCGGGCACTCGCCGTGCAGCGCCACGAGCTCCTCGTCGCTGAGGCGCGCGTCGCCGCGGATCAGGCGCACCTGGTTGAGGGCCAGGCCCGTCTTCACGCGGATTGCGAACGTGCGCGGCACCACCTCCAGGTAGAGCTTGCCGTGGTAGCCCGCGCCGATCTCGTCGAAGCGGTGGTTGCGATCGGTGAGCACGCGCGTGAACACGTCCAGGCGGCCCGTGCTGCTCTTGGGGTTGGCCTTCGCGCGGACCTCGCCCGGCAGGCGCAGCTCCTCGATCAGCGGCACCAGGTAGGGGCGGTCGCGCTCGAACGTCGCGCCGTCGCGCAGGTCGATGCGTTCGAAGGCCAGGTCCTCGATCTTCTCCTCGACCGTGCTGTCGCTGTCGGGCAGGAAGCTGCAGCGCAGAGCCCACGCATGCTCGCCCAGGCGCAGGTCCACGCTCGCCGGCTGCACCGACTCGGGCGGGATCCGCCAGGGGTCCGCGCCGATCCACTCGCGCGCGACCGCCTCCCGCAGGTCCTGTGCGGGGAGCACGCCCTCCGCGCCCGCGCCCGCGCCGGTCTCCTCGGCGCTCGCGCTGCTGGAAACGGGTGCCGTACTCACATCCGTGCTCGCTCGCCCATGTGCCGTGGAGTCTATGCGCCAGGGCGGTGGGCGCGGGCGCGGTAGCCTCGCGGAGGTGCCACTGTCGAGCTTCAGCCCGCAGGTGCGCGCGTGGTTCGAGCGCGCATTCGCCGGCCCCACGCCCGCGCAGGCCAAGGCCTGGCCGGCGATCGCAGCGGGCGAGCACGTGCTCGTCTCCGCGCCCACCGGCTCGGGCAAGACGCTCGCGGCCTTCCTGTGGGCGCTCGACCGCCTCGCAGCGCCGCGCGCGGAGGGCTCGCGGGGCACGCGCGTGGTCTACGTCAGCCCCTTGAAGGCGCTCGCCTACGACATCGAGCGCAACCTGCGCGCGCCGCTGCGTGGCATCGGCGCGGAGGACGTCCGGGTCGGGATCCGCACCGGCGACACGCCCCAGCGCGAGCGCGCCGCGATGGCACGCAACCCGCCGGACATCCTCGTGACCACACCGGAGTCCCTGTACCTGATCCTCACCGCGCGCGCGCGAGACATGCTCTGCTCGGTGGAGGCGGTGATCGTCGATGAGATCCACGCGGTGGCGCATTCCAAGCGCGGCGCCCATCTCGCACTCACGCTCGAGCGCCTCGAGGACCACGTCCGCGCCCAGGGCGGCGCGCGCGCAGGGGACGTTCAGCGCATCGGCCTCAGCGCCACGCAGAGCCCCCTCGAGGAGATCGGCCGCTTCCTCGTTGGCCCCACGCGCAAGGTGACGATCATCGATGCGGGCGCGCGCAAGGAGCTCGACCTGCGCATCGAAGTGCCCGTCGAGTCCATGACCGAACCCTCCGCCGGGCTCGACCCCGCCGCCGAGGAGATCGGCGCGCTCGCGGGCGGCGAGTCCACGCGGAACTCGATCTGGCCCGCGATCTACCCCGAGCTGCTCGCGCAGGTGCGTGCGCACAACTCCACGATCATCTTCGTCAACAGCCGTCGCGCCGCCGAGCGCGTCGCGCTGCGCCTGAACGAGCTCGCTGAGAGCGAGATCGCGCGCGCCCACCACGGCTCGCTCGCCCGCGAGGAGCGCACGAAGGTCGAGGAGCTGCTCAAGGCCGGAGAGCTGCCCTGCCTCGTGGCCACGAGCTCGCTGGAGCTCGGGATCGACATGGGCGCCGTGGACCTCGTGCTGCAGATCGAGTCGCCCAAGTCCGTCGCGCGCGGGCTTCAGCGCATCGGCCGCGCCGGCCACGGCGTCGATCAGGTCAGCCGCGGGCGCATCTTTCCCAAGTTCCGCGGCGACCTGCTCGAGTGCGCGGTCGTGGCGCGCAGGATGCACGAAGGGCTGATCGAGCCCACCGTCGTCCCGCGCAACGCCCTCGACGTCCTCGCCCAGCAGATCGTCGCGATCGCCGTCGCGAGCGAGCCGGCGACAGCGGCCGGGTCCTCCTCGAGCGCCCCCGCGGGCGATGGCGCCCACGGGGAGCCCGCGCAGGGAGGCGTATCGGTCGATCAGCTGCACGCGCTCGTCACGCGCACGCACTCCTACTCCGAGCTCTCGCGCGAGCTGCTCGAGAACGTGCTCGACATGCTCGACGGCCGCTATCCCTCCAAGGAGTTCGGCGAGCTGCGCGCGCGCATCGT
>OCZT010002905.1_pt1 | contig 17633 bp, 13 predicted proteins | sample 1539031 | NCBI WGS metagenome assembly OCZT01 (sample SAMEA3539308, study PRJEB22396) | soil metagenome | biome: tundra; feature: field; material: soil | place: USA | collected 2010-05 | depth 0.15 m | reverse complement strand
ACCGCGACATCACCTTCACCTCGCGCTTCTACTCCGACCCGTGGTGGGGCCGCGGAGAGGCTATCTCCTTCACCGCCATCCCGCGCAATCCAACCAGCAAGCCGGGCACGCTGCATCACGTCAACGTGCAGAATGTCACGGGTCACGCGGAGAACTCGGTCCGCATCTGCGGCAGCGCGCAATCGCGCGTCCACGACGTCACGCTGGATCGTGTCTCGGTCACGCTCGACCGCACCACGCAATACAAGGGCGCGCTATTCGACAACCGCCCGACGACGGCAATCACCGCCATCGAGCCGCACGACACTCCCGGCTTCTCCATCGAACATGCCGACAACGTCACCCTGCGTAACTGCAGCGTCACGTGGGGCGCGAACGTCCCCGACTCCTTCACCTACGCCGTCGAAGCGAAGGACACGACCGGCCTCAAGATCGAAGGCCTCAAAGGCGAAGCCGCACACGCCTCCCTCGGAAAGGCGGTCTCAATCTCATGAGAGCAACCCGTATCGCAATGATGGCGTCGGCGCTTGCCTTCGCAAGCTTCACCGCAATCGCGCAGCAGCCGCCCGCTCCACTATCCTTTGCCGCACCAAAACCCACTACCCCAGCGCCGCCCGCGCTGCCCATCCTCAAAGTCTTTCAATTCCCCTCCGATCAAATCCCACGCATCGACGGCAAGGACGACGACTGGGCCATCGTCCCCGAGAGCTACACCATCACGCTCGCCGACATGCACGACGATCAGCACATCCACGCCAAGCCCGACCCCAAAGACCTCGACATTCACGTCAAAGTCGGCTGGGTGAAGGGGCTCAACCGCCTCTACTTCCTCTACGAGGCCTACGACAACTACTGGGACTTCGCCGACCCCGGCCTGCACAACGACACCTTCGAGGTCGTCGTCGATGGCGACCGCTCCGGCGGCCCGCTAGTTCCCCGCTTCCGCAACAACATCGACACCACCGACGACTGGGACGCGCACTTCTCCATGCACGGCGTACAGGCGCAGAACTACCACATCATGACGCCGGCGGAGGGCAAGGACTGGGCGATGGCCTGGGGCTGCCAGCCCTGGGACAAGGAACTCCCCTACGCGAATCATGCGCAGACGTACCACTTTCGGCCCGGCGAATCCGGCAAGTACATCCTCGAGTTCTACATCACGCCCTTCGACTACGCCGGATGCGAAGGCCCGCAGCGCGCCGTCGAATCCGTCCTCACCGAAGACAAGATCATCGGCCTCTCCTGGGCCGTCATCGACTACGACGGCTCCCCCGACAAGAAGAACAACGGCTTCTGGAACCTCTCGGCGGAGCACACCATGTACGGCCAGGCGAACTTCCTGCGCGAGTTCCGGCTGATGCCGCTCGAACCCGAACTCCGCAAGCCGATCGAGGCACACTGGAGTTTTAAGGTGGTCGACCCGAAACGCCGCATGGTCGCCTTCCAGGATGAGTCCGCCGGCAAGATCACCAGTTGGAAGTGGGACTTCGGCGACGGCACAGAATCCGCCGAGCAGTCTCCCATCCACCAATACCAGGCCGCCGGCGAATACGTCGTCGTCCTCTACGTCGAAGGCCCGGCAGGCAAGTCGCGCTTCTCCAAAATCTGGGACGTCACCCTCCGCTGAAGGGTGCCCCATGATCGGCGCAGTTCTTCTTCCGCGCCTATCGTGGGGTTTATCTCTTGTCTTATGTGTCTGACCCGCGACTGAGTCGCCTAAATCACAAAAACCTTATAGACTTTCGCTCGTCAGCATTTCCGCGATCCACCACATCGCAAACAACACCAGGAGACCCGAACTTTGCCAATCCTCGACACCAACCGAAGAGACTTCGTCAAATTGGGTGGAGCAGCCCTCGCTGTCGCCGCCACTCAGACCGCGCAGAGCTACGCCAAGATCGTCGGCGCAAATGATCGCGTCCGCACCGGCATCATTGGCTGCGGCGATCGCATGCGCGGAGGCGACGTTCCCGCATTCGTCGCCAACCAGAAAGACATGAACTTCGAGTTGGTCGCCGTCTCCGACATCTGGAAGCGCGCCCGCGAGGAGGGCGCAGCCTACGTCGAGAAGGTGAGCGGAAGCAAGATCGACGTCATGCGCAACAACGATGAGCTCTACGCCCGCAAGGATATCGACGCCGTCCTTATCGCCACCGCTGACTTCCAGCACGCACGCCATGGCATCGAAGCTGTCAAGGCCGGACGCGACGCCTACGTCGAAAAACCGACCGCCCACAGGATGGACGACGCGCGCGCCTTCCTGAAGGCCGTCGAAGACTCCAAGCAGGTCATCGCCGTTGGCACGCAGCGCCGCTCCACGCCCGCCTACATCAAGGCCGCCGAATACATCCAGTCCGGCAAGTTCGGCGACATCGTGATGGTGGAGATGAGTTGGAACGTCAACCAGCCCGGTCGCTGGCGCCGGCCGGACGTCGTGCCGATACTCAAAGAGGAAGATACCGACTGGAACCGCTATTGCCTGGGCGTTATCAAGGACAAGTTTGACGCGCGCAAGTATCTCGAGTTCCGGCTGTTCTGGCCGTACTCCTCGGGCATTCCCGACCAGTGGCTCGTCCATCAGATCGACACCGTGCACTGGTTCACCGGCCTGCCGCATCCACGCTCGGTCGTCGCCAACGGCGGCATCTATTTGTGGAAGGACGGCCGCACCAACTGGGACACCATGACCGCCGTCTTCGACTACGGCCCGCTCGACGATCCCTCCAAGGGCTTCCAGGTCCAATACACCTCGCGCTTCACCAACTCCGCCGGCGGTGTCAAGGAGCTCTACTACTCCAACGCCGGCATGATCGACATGGACAAGCAGACCGTCACGCCCAGCGGCGGTCTCAACGCCAAGATGGCAGCGGAGATGAAGATGCAGCCCAACCTGCTGCCCAGCTTCTCTCTAATGGACAAGGTCGAGAAGGTCTCAACCGACGCCGAACCAGCCGGTGCCCACGGCGACCCGCAGACCGCCGCCAACATGCGCAACTGGATGGAGTGTGTCCGCTCGCGCAAGACGCCGAACGCCAGCATCCGCGCCGGCTACAGCCACTCTGTCGCACTCTGCATGAACGTCGCCGCCATCCAGACCGGCCAGAAGGTCACTTTCAACGACAAGACGCAGCAGGTAATGGTTGGAGGCAAGCCATATGAGATTGGGTAACCTGCTCGCCATAGGCCTCGTAGCAGCGGTCTTAACAGGCTGCGCCGGCGAGAAACTTCCCACCCCCTATATGTTCGCTATCCTGGCCGGCCCGAGCGGTGTAATCGCGGCCCCAGGTGTAAGCGTCGCCGTCAAGGACGCCGACCATCGCGTCGACGTCACCATCGACGGTAAGCCCTTCACTTCGTACCTTTGGCAGACCAACCAGCGCAAGCCCATCCTCTATCCGATCATCGCGCCGGACGGCACCACCGTCACGCGCGGCTATCCCTTCGAGACGCGGCCCGGCGAGCGCGTCGACCATCCCCACCACGCGGGCCTCTGGTTCAACTACGGCAACGCCAACAACTTTGATTTCTGGAATAACTCCGACGCAATCAAGCCCGCGGACCAGCCCAAATACGGCGCCATCCACCACGACCGCATCGTCTCTACCAAGAGCGGCCGCGACTCCGGCGAACTCACCACCGAGTCCACATGGACCACGGCCGCCGGCGACAACATCATCACGCAGACCACGCGCTACGTCTTCTCTCGCACCACCATCGCCGGTCAACCGGCGCGCTCCATCGACATGACCGTCACCCTCAAAGCCCTCTCGCCCGTCACCTTCCACGACGACAAGGAAGGCCTGCTCGGCATGCGCGTCGCTCACTTCCTCGAGTCCCCAACCGAGAAGGGCGGAGTTTTCCTCGATGCCAACGGCAAGCCCACCCAGGTCGCAGCAGCCGATCCGGCCGGCGCCACCGGCGTCTACCGCACCAGCGAAGGCAAGGTCGGCGAGCAGGTCTGGAGCACCCGCGGACGCTGGTGCGAACTCTCCGGAACCACGACCGACGCCAAGGCCGAAACCATCGCCATCCTCGACCACAAGGGGAACCCCGGCTATCCGGCCTACTGGCACGCCCGCGGCTACGGCCTCTTCGCCGTCAACCCGCTCGGCGCGCACATCTTCGATCCGAAAACACCCGCGATGAACTTCACCATCGACAAAGATAAGTCCGCGACCTTCCGCTACCGCATCCTGTTTCTAAGCGGCAAGGCAACGCCGGAAGAACTCACGCATCAGACCGACGTCTTCGATAGCGAAAAATAATGAAGACCACCCGCCGCAGCTTCCTCGCCACCGCGTCCTGCGCCGCGGCCGCATTCGCTGCGCCGATCCGCGCCTTCGCCCAAAGCAACTCACCATTCAAACTCAGCGTCATCACCGACGAAATCTCCGACGACTTCGAGCACGCCTGCTCCGTCGCCGCAAAAGACTTCGGCCTCGGATGGGTCGAGATCCGCGCCCTCTGGGGCAAGAACATCGCCGACCTCAACCCCGACGATGTCACCCGCGCGCAAGCCGTCCTGACGAAGTACAACCTGCGCGTCACCGACATCGGCAGTCCTTTATTCAAAATTGACTGGCCCGGCGCGCCGCGCTCGAAGTTCAGCTCCAGCAACCAGAACCACGCCACCGCGACCGACTTCAACAAGCAGGACGACGTCCTCGCCGCATGCATCGCGCTCGCGAAACAATTCAAGACCGACAAAATCCGCTGCTTCGATTTCTGGCGTCTCGAAGACCAGGCACCCTACCGCGCAGCCATCGACGACAAGCTCCGCACCGCCGCCGAGACCGCGCAAAGACAGGGCATCGCGCTCATCCTCGAAAACGAGAGCGCATGCAACACCGCGACCGCCCCCGAAGCAGCGCGCCTGCTCGCAGCCGTCAAGCCGCTCGGCCTCAACTGGGATCCTGCCAACGCCGTCATGCACGGCGAACTCGACGCCTTCCCCGCCGGATGGGAGTTCCTCCCCAAGGACCGCATCCTCCACTGCCACTGCAAGAACGCCGTCCGCAACGCCGCCGGCAAGGTCGAGTGGGCGCCCGTCGACATCGGCTTCATCGACTGGCCCGCGCAGTTCCGCGCGCTCAAGCAGATCGGCTACCGCAACGCCATCTCACTCGAGACGCACTGGCGCGGCGCGGGCACGCCCGAAGCCTCCAGCCGTGTAAGCTGGGCCGGAATGAAGAAAGCCCTCGAAGCATCCGGGACGCTCTAGCGCCGAAGCACCACCGCTCGCGCAATGCACCCCATTCGTGGGATTCACTGATTCCAAAGGCCCTCCTACCATCGCCTCATGGCGAAGGCTGTCCGCACCCCCAGTCCCGGCATGTCGTACATCACGACCGCCACGCGCGATCGCCGCCCCATCTTCGAAATCTCGCGCGTCGCCGAACTCTTCATCGAAACCCTCCTCCACTACCGCACCCTCGGCCACTACAAACTCCACGCGTACGTCGTTATGCCCGACCATGTACATCTCGTGGTCACCCCGCAGTGCATCACCCTGGACCAGGCCGTCGGCCTCATCAAGAATGGCTTCGCCTACCGCCTCGATACGACGCTCCCGGTCTGGGAGGACAGCTTCACCGGCTACTCCATCGCTAACAACCGCGATCTCGAAATTGTCCGCGCCCACCTCCACCAACTGCCTGTCCGCGCCAACCTCGCCCCTGCCGCCGAACTCTACCGACACTGCTCCGCCTACCGCCAGGCCGTGCTAACCCCTTCAGCGTCAGCATCATCGTCAGCACAAAAATCCCCCCGCATGTCGGTCGTGGCCAGCGCAACTTCTCTCCGCAAACTCACGTCCTTATCTGGAGCAATTTAAGGAGAACGACTCATGAAGAAGCAACTTCTCACCGCAGCCTGCGCCCTCTTCCTCACCGTTGGCGCCGCCGCCGCCCAGATCCATATCACCATTGGTCCGCCGCCGCGTCCACGCGAAGTCATTCCAGTGCCCCCGCCCGAGCACCACGACTGGGTCTGGCATGCCGGCTATCACCGCTGGGAAGGCGACCACTACGTTTGGGTCCCCGGATATTACGCCGAGCCGCCACACCCACACGCCCGCTGGATCGCCGGAAGTTGGCAACATCGCCACGGCGAATACGTCTGGGTAGAAGGTCACTGGCGGTAACCTGAGCGGCGCACTCACGACGTAAGATCCTTCGCACGGCGGGCTCGCCGTACACGACAGCGCGGGCCCGCCAAGCTATCATCGAACTCATGACCCTTACCGCAGAAGACCGCGCCCGCCGCATCAAAGTCCTCATCTTCGACGTAGACGGCGTCCTCACCGACGGCCAACTTTTCTTCCTTCCCGAAAACAACGGCCAGCCCGGCCCCGACGGCAAACTGCACGGCCTCGAGTTCAAAGGCTTCACCGCCCACGACGGCCTGGGCATCACCCTCGCGCGCCTCGGCGGCCTTCGTGTCGGCCTCATCACCAAGCGCGAATCCGCCACCGTCGCCATCCGCGCCCAGGACCTCCGCCTCGAGTTCGTGTACCAGGGCCAGTCGAACAAAATGGACGCCGTCAACGACATCCTCACCCGCGCCGGCATCACCATCGACGAACTCGCCTACGTCGGCGACGACGTCGTCGACCTGCCCGTAATGCGCGCCTGCGGACTCTCCATCGCCACCGCCAACGCCCGCATCCAGGCCAAGGCCGCCGCCCACTACATCACGCCCAATCCCGGCGGCCACGGCGCAGGACGCGACGCCATCGACTTCATCCTCGCTGCCCAGGGCAAGCTCGATGAGTCCATCGAAGCGTTCCTCGACCGCGACAACCCCGCCGCCGCCTCAGCCGACATAGGCACCGGCAAAATGTAGCCACAGCCCACTAATCTACCTAGGCGCAACCGGCGTGGCAGGCCCCTGCCGCCCGCGGAAATCGCGCACAGTTCGAACCGCCGCCTCCGTGGGCAACTGGCCTTTGCAAAGCTCCAGAATCTCAATCGTCGTAAGTCCCGTCTGCGCCGCTTCGTTGGTCGACATCCTCGCGTCCTCTTCCACCGGACGCAGCGAGTCCGGCCCGCTGACCACGTGTGGGTTAGCGATCCCCGCTCCCTGCGCGAGCAGCATCGCAATCGCCTTATCCGCGAACGCCTTGTCCTTCGTCTTCGCGTACGCATACGCTGCCAGCCGAGGCCCGCTCTGCCCCGGAATAACCAGGCTGGCGTCCGCGCCCTCGTTGCCCGTCGTCTTGTCCTTGTCGTAGACATCCGCACGCGCGTAGCCGATGCGGCACATCTGCAGCCACGCCGCCTCAAAGTCCTTGCGCCCCAGCAGCGGCACCAGTTCGAACATCACCTCCGCGCCGCCTTGGATCGTCGCGAGGTTATAGTTCATCGGCGCGAGAGCTTTCGTAACGGGATCGGGATCGGGAGTCAGCTTGCCGGTCGCGTTGTCGAATCCCACAATCGCCGCTCCAGCCTTCGAATTGCCAACCGGCTTGCCGGTTTCGAGTCCGTAGGGCATCGCTAGAATTGAATTCACGCCCGCGAGAATTCGATCACGCCAGCGCGGATCATTCGTGCGCTCCCACTCGGTCATCCAGTTGCCCGCGATGGCGAACCAATCAGGCCCAATGCGGATGCGCACCACGGGCTCTCCCGCCACCCGGGGTGCAGCCTCGCGCATCGGATCGAAGTTCCCAACCGACACGCCAGCCCCTTCGGCAGCTTCGTGCATGATGTCGCCCATGCGCTCATCGGTCGTCAGATAGTAGAAGAAGCGCCAATGCGCGGCCTGGCTGATGCGCGCTTCCTTCGCGCCGTCGCCCCACTTCACCACGTTGTGCCGCGAGCCGAGTCCCTTCATCGGCCCCAGGTGATACGAGTCCGTCTCGCTCGTGTTCCGCGAATGCGCCTCCGCCAGCCGGAACAGGTCTGCCCGGCCGCTGCGAAGGTAGCTATACCAAAGCCACAGCGGCGCGCCCAACTCCGTGTTGTCCCACGCATGGCCGCCCCAGTCGTAATGCCACACATGCCGTGGCGCGGAATACGAATGCATGAAGTCGCCATACTGCCAGAATCCGTACCACGAGCGGTCCTCAACCTGCCGCTCATAAAAAGCCAACACGGAATCAAGCCCGTCCTCAATCGATTTCTTGAACGCCGTCGAGCGGTCAGGCAAACTCCACACGCCAAACACTCCCGCCGAGTGGACATGCTCCGGCGAGCAAGCCAGCATCGGAGGCTGATTTCCAGCGTTCGCCATCGCCACCGTATCCGTACGCGCCGGCCAGGCCGTGGACGGATAAAGCGTCAACTCGCTCGTGCGCGCCACGCCGTAGGCCGTGCTCAAGCCGGCCTGCGCATCCTCATACGCGGCGTCGAGCCCGTGCCCACCGGTATCGTAGAAGCGCATGTCCATCTCCGGCGCATCCGGCGACCACAGCCACGCAACGAGCTTCGCAGCCGGACTGCTCGCTCGCTGCACCTCAAGGCCCGTCGGGAACGACTGCCAGAAGTTCTTCACGCTGACCGCCAGCCCTCCACCGAGGTCGCTAACCGACGCGAGCCCCGCAGCGCGCTTGCCCGCGGCGGAGAAAAGCCATGTCCCCTTCGGATTCGTGCGCTTCACAATCGTGAATCCATCAGGGCTCGGCTGCACCAGCTTGAAGTCGTCCCAGATCGCGTTCTTCGCAAACACCGGGCTGCCGCTAAACGCCCCGCCCGACTCCTGCGCAACGCTCCCGCCGCCCGGCTGCAGCGGCTCCGACCACACACCGCCATCCGGACCAGCGAAGCGCACCGTGCGGTTCCTGGGTTCATCGCGCATCGGCACGTCGATCTGCAGGCCCAGGCCGCGCACGAAATCTTTCTCCTGGTTGCCGTCAAACACAATCGTGTGCACCACCCTCACCGCGGTCTGCCCGCTGTAGAAATAAAACCTCACCGTAAACGGAAGCCACTCGCGTTTCGACACCGTACCGCGGTGCATGCCTTCAATCTTCACCACCGCGCGCACTGGCCCCTGCTGCTCCACGGTCACATGCTTCACGTCGCTCAAGTATTTCTCGCGCGCCGGAGAATCCTCAGGATTCGTCTCCGGCCCATTCTGCAAAATGCACACCAGTTGGCTCGCCCCGGCCACGTCCTTCCCGCCCACACTCATCGAACCGATAATGTCCGGCCCGCTCAGCGGAATCGAGCACTTGAGCGCGCCCGTATCCACGACGACCGACCTGCCGTCATTTGTAACCTTCAGAGTGCCTGTTGCGGCGGACGAGCCTGTAGACAGAGTCACCGGGCCTGCCAACCCAACCGGCACAACCGTCGCAAAACCGCTCCACTTGATCGATCCGTCCGGCCAGTAAGCCAGCGGCCAGCTCTGCACGGGCAAGTCCTTCCCCTGCGCATTCAGGCTGAACTTCGAGTCGCGCGGAACGGCCCCCTGCGACCACGGCACTCCCCAACTGACTCCGGCAGGCACGTGTGGCAGCTCTCCCCCAAGCCACGAGAGCGCAACCGATTGTGGAACGGCAGCCGGCAGCGGGCTCGGCCTGCGAGCCTGTGCCGCGGCGGCGAGCAGGTTACCCTCGGCAAGTGTGCATGTGGTGATTGCGGCGCCGGCGAGCGCGGCTTCCTTCAAGAATTCCCGGCGAGTTGTTTCGCTCAAAAGACGATCTCCCTGCAAACCGAGCGATGTTCGAACCGGCCCGGCGTTGATCGCCCATTATCAGCTTCCAGGACGGCACTTGTGAAGCTGATGTCGAGACGCAGGCGTAGCACCCCGACACCGAACCCGTGAGGAGATGAGGCCAACTTATGGACCCGGCGAACAAAGAACGAAGATCCCGCGCTACAATAGCCCATGGCAGCCGCTCCCGACCTCGACCTGCAGCCAGATCTGCAGCCCGCCGTCGCCCTCGCATGGGCGCACCCCGTCGTGCAGGAGTGGTTCCTCACTAAGTTCGGTTCCGCCACCGAACCGCAGGAGCAAGGCTGGCCCGCCATCCTGCGCGGCGAAACAACTCTCATCTCGGCGCCCACCGGCTCCGGCAAAACCCTCGCCGCATTCCTCGTCGCGATCGACCAACTTCTGCGCCTCGCCATCGCCGGAAATCTCGCGCCCACCACGCAGGTCGTCTACGTCTCGCCGCTCAAAGCTCTCTCGAACGACGTGCAGAAAAACCTCGACGGCCCGCTCGCCGAGATCCAGCAACTGGCCGCAGCGCGCGGCTACCTCTGCCCGCCAATTCGCACCGGCGTCCGCACCGGCGACACGCTCCCCATCGAGCGCGCCCGCATGTTGCGCAACCCGCCGCACATCCTCGTCACCACGCCCGAATCGCTCTACCTGCTGCTCACCGCCGGCAAATCGCGCGAGCATCTCCGCACCATCCGCACCGCCATCGTCGACGAAATCCACGCCGTAGCCGACGACAAACGCGGCGCTCACCTCGCCCTCTCGCTCGAACGCCTCGACGCCCTCGTCTGCGGCGTAAATCATCTCTCCCCCGGCGCATTCCTCACCGGCCGCAGCACGCCGCCGCAACGCATCGGCCTCTCCGCCACGCAAAACCCGATCGAACTAGTCGGCCGATTCCTCACCGGCCAGAATCCGACCCGCAAGCCCGCCACAATCATCCAGGTTGGCCAGCGCCGCGCCCTCGACATCGCGATCGAAATCCCATCCGACGAACTCGGCTCGGTCACCACCAACGCCATGTGGGAAGAGGTCTTCGACAAGCTCGCCGCACACGCGCTCGCGCACCGCTCCACGCTGGTCTTCGTCAACACGCGCCGCCTGGTCGAGAAGCTCGCCTTCGCCCTCTCCGAACGCCTCACGCCGGATCTCGGCCCCGATTGCGTCGCCGCCCACCACGGCTCGCTCTCCCGCGAACTCCGCCTCGACGCCGAGCAGCGCCTGAAGAACGGCGAAGTCCGCATCCTCATCGCCACCGCCTCGCTCGAACTCGGCATCGACATCGGAAACATCGACCTCGTCTGCCAGATCGCCAGCACGCGAGCCGTCGCCGTCGCCATGCAGCGCGTCGGACGCGCCGGCCACTGGCGCGGAGCCATCCCCAAAGGCCGCCTCTTCGCCACCACGCGCGACGACCTGCTCGAACAGGCCGCCCTCGTCCGCAAGATGCGCGCCGGTGAACTCGACCAGCTCGAAGTTCCGCCGCAACCTATCGACGTCCTCATGCAACAGATCGTCGCCTGCGTCGGCGCCGAGCCGTGGGACGAATCCGCCCTCTACAACGTACTTCGCCGCGCCTATCCGTATCGCGATCTCACTCGCACGCTCTTCGACGACCTCGTCAAGCTGCTCAGCGAGGGCATCGAGTCTTCGCGCGGTCGCTACGGCGCGTACATCCTCCGCGACGGCGTCCACGGCCAACTCCATCCGCGCCGCGGCTCGCGCTCCATCGCTATCTCAAACGGCGGCGCAATTCCAGACACCGCGCTCTTCAACGTCATACTGCAACCGGAAGGAGTACAAATAGCCACGCTCGACGAGCACTTCGCCGTCGACTCCGGCCCCGGCGACGTCATCCTCCTCGGCAATACAAGCTGGCGCATCCAGCGCGTCGAAGCCGCCGGCCGCGTCCTCGTCGAAGACGCCCACGGCGCGCCGCCCAACCTGCCCTTCTGGTTCGGCGAAGCCCCGCAGCGTACCGCGGTCCTGTGCGACGGCGTGAGCGACCTCCGCGAACAAATCGCCGCCCGCACCGCAAACGTGTCGCCAACAGAATTGGGTGCCCCATATCTCGATTCTGAGATGTGGGATGGCAGCGCCACATCTCCTCTACAAGAGATCGCAACCACCGCCGCGTGGCTCATGGAGGCATGCGGCATCTGCGCCTCCGCCGCCCACCAACTCATCGCCTACATCGTCGCCGGCCGCGCCGTCCTCGGAGCCGTCCCCTCCAAGACCACCATCATCGCCGAGCGCTTCTTCGACGAAGGTGGCGGCATGCAACTTATCCTGCACGCGCCCTTCGGCGGCCGCGTCAACAAGGCCTGGGGACTCGCGCTGCGCAAGCGCTTCTGCCGCGGCTTCAACTTCGAACTGCAGGCCGCCGCCACCGACAACGGCATCAACATCTCGCTCGCCGAGCAGCACAGCTTCCCACTCTCCGACGTCTTCCACTTCCTCACCGAGCACACCGCAAAGGAACTCCTCGAACAAGCCGCCATCGCGTCGCCCATCTTCAAGACCCGCTGGCGCTGGGCCGCCAACCGCTCGCTCCAGCTGCTGCGCATGTCGAAGGGCAAGCGCATCGCACCGCAAATTCAGCGCACCCGCTCCGAAGACCTCCTCGCCAGCGTCTTCCCTCAGGCCGCCGCGTGTTTCGAAACCATCGTCGGCGACATCCAGATTCCCGACCACCCACTCGTCAACGAAGTCATGCAGGATGTGTTGCAAGAAGCCATGGACCTCGAAGGCCTCAACGAAGTCCTCCGTGGAATTGCGAGTGGAACGATCCGCTGCCTCGCCGTCGACACGCCGGTCCCGTCGCAGTTTGCGCACGAACTCCTCAACGCCAACCCCTACGCCTTCCTCGACGACGCTGGTCTCGAAGAGCGCCGCACCCGCGCCGTCAACCTTCGCCGCGATCTACCGTCGAGCATCGCCGACGGCGCAGGCCGCCTCGATCAAGCCGCGATTGACACAGTCCGCCGCGAGCTCTGGCCCGACCTCCGCGACGAGCACGAACTCCATGACCTTCTCCACTCGCTCATCGCCTTACCGCTCAACGTCCTCGAGGATCAGGCCCGCGACACACGCCACTGGCCACACTACTATGAACGCCTCGCCGAAACCGGCCGCGCCCAAACCGTCGACCTCAACGGCATTCCGTGCTGGGCCGCCACCGAACGCCTCCCCCACGTAGCCGCCCTGCAACAGAACATCACCCTCCCTCAAGAGGTTGTCATTCTGAGCGAAGCGAAGAACCCCCGTATTTCGCCTTTGCCGTTGCCTGTTCCAACAAACGCAACCGACCACGTTACAAAAGAAGCCGCGCTCAAGCAATGCGTCCAAGGCTGGTTACAAATCCTCGGCCCAACCACCGCATCAGCCTTCGCCAAACGTCTCAACCTCGATCCCGCCGCCGTCTTCCAGGCCTTCCTCGCCATGGAGATGCAGGGCCTGCTCATGCGCGGAGTCTTCGAGCATCCCGCCACGCAAGACGATCACGCGATCGAATGGTGCGAGCGCCGCATCCTCCAGCGCATCCACCGCCTCACCCTCGCCACCGCCCGCAAACAAGTGGAGGCTGTCACACCCGCCGTCTACATGCGCTGGCTGCTTGGCTGGCAGCACCTCGCCCCGCAAACCCAGCTCACCGGCGAAGAGGGCGTGCTCACCGCGCTCCACCAGCTCGAAGGCTTCGAAGCCCCCGCAGTCGAGTGGGAGCGCACCCTGCTTCCGGCGCGCATCGCCAACTACGATCCTCGCTGGCTCGACCAACTCTGCCTCTCCGGCGCCGTTGGATGGGGCCGCGTCTCGCCCCACCCCGCGTGGTCTTCAGGCGATGGAGCAGCACCCCGCCGCGTCATTCCCACCAACGCAGCCCCCATCACCTTCTACATCCGCGAGTCCGCCGACTGGCTCCCCCACGCACTCGCCCAGCAATCCGTCGACGAGCAACTCCTCGCCACCGCCCTCTCGCCCGAAGCCCTGCGCATCCGCGCCATCCTCCAGCCGCGCGGAGCCTGCTTCGCCAACGACCTGCAGCGCATCACCGGCCTGACTCGCCAGCAGACCGCTCACGCCCTCTGGGAACTCGCCACAGCCGGCCTCGCAGCCGCCGACGGCTTCGACCAACTCCGCGCACTCATGGACCCGCGCCGCAAGTCGACCACCACCGAAACGCCAGGCAAACGCCCCACCCGTACCACCGCGGGCCGCTGGTCCCTCCTCAACGAGCCCGCCACAGACCCGGGTGGCCCATCCTTTCCAGCTTCATCGGAAAGGGTGGGTTGCCCCTCTTCAGCAGGCTTCAACTCCGCCGCCATCGCCGCCGCCCGCCGCACCGACGCCGCTCTCGAATCCTTCGCCCGCATGCTCCTCGCCCGCTACGGCGTCCTCTTCCGCGACCTGCTCACCCGCGAATCGAACGCCCCCAAATGGCGCGAACTCCTGGGCATCCTTCGCCGACTCGAAGCCCGCGGCGAGGTCCGCGGTGGCCGCTTCGTCTCGGGCTTCGGCGGCGAGCAGTTCGCCCTGCCCGAGGCCGTCGCATCCCTCCACGCCGCCCGCAATCACAGCTCCCCACACGAAATCACCGTAGCCGCCGCAGACCCCCTCAATCTCGCCGGCATCGTCATCCCCGGCGAGCGAGTCCCCGCCGTCCCCGGACGCGAAGTCCGCTACCGCAACGGCTCCCTCGCAACCGAAGACGCTCAAAACCCCGAAGACCCGACGCCCACCGCTTCAACAGCCCCGCCAACCCCCGCTGCGAGGAAGCACAGATTCCCGCTGACCATCCCGCCCACCATGCCGGCGAAATCCGCCGCGCCCGCCCCAACCTTGTTCTGAGCCGACCCGTGACTCCAATCCCCACCAAACCCGCTTCGCCACCCGACCCCAGCGCGGCACAGCCGGAACCAGCGCCGTGCGAGCAGGAACTCGCCCCCGAAGACTTCTACTACGAAGGCCCCTATCTCGTCTTCACCGCCGCGTACCACCTCAAACGCGGCTACTGCTGCAACTCCGGCTGCCGCCACTGCCCGTACGGCGACCTCACCTGACCCGTCCGCCCCCGCCAGCCCACGCGCGAATCGAACCCGCCCAGTTACAATCAAATCATCACAATGTCCGAAAACACGACCGCCATCCCCACGCAAGATACCGTCATTCTGGGCTCCGGCTGCGCCGGCCTCACCGCCGCCATCTACGCCGCCCGCGCCAACCTCAAGCCACTCGTCCTCGAAGGCCACGAACCCGGAGGCCAACTCTCCATCACCACGCTGGTCGAGAACTTCCCCGGCTGGCCCGAGGGCATCCAGGGTCCCGACCTGATCGAGAACATGAAGCAGCAGGCCACCCGCTTCGGCGCCGAGCTGAAGATGGCCCACCTGGTCTTCGTCGACCTCAGCAAGCACCCGTACAAGCTGAACCTAGGCCCCGGCAAGGATCCCATCCACACGCGCACCCTGATCATCGCGTCCGGCGCGAGCGCCCGCTGGCTCAACCTGCCCAGCGAGCAAGCCCTCATCGGCCACGGCGTCAGCTCCTGCGCTACCTGCGACGGCTTCTTCGCCTCCGGCAAGGAGATCGCCGTCATCGGCGGTGGCGACTCCGCCATGGAAGAGGCGCTCTTTCTCACTCGCTTCGCCACCAAGGTCACGCTCATCAATCGCACCGAGCGTTTCCGCGCCAGCAGCATCATGCTCGAGCGCGCCATCGCCCACCCCAGCATTCAGTTCCTCTCCAGCACGGTTGTCGAAGAGGTCCTCGGCGTCGAGGAAAAGGACGTGCGCGGCCTCAAGCTGCGCAACACCAAGTCCGGCGAGCGCACGGAACTACTCGTCTCCTTCATGTTCCTCGGCATCGGCCACATCCCCAACGCCAAGATGTTTCACGGCCAGCTTGATCTCGATCCGGACGGCTACATCCTCACGCACGGCAACGTCTTCCCCATGCACAATGGGGAACCCGTGCCCGGCGTCTTCGCGTGCGGAGACATCCAGGACCGCCGTTACCGACAGGCCATCACCGCCGCCGGAACCGGCTGCATGGCCGCCCTCGAGGTCGAGAAATTCCTCGAAGAGCATGGCCGCTAACTGATCGCGTTCAGAACAGCAGCTTCGCGCCTTATCCCGCGAGCGAAGTCTCGCTACTTCGCCATGTTCTCGACGAAGTTGCCAATCACGGGCACCTTGAATCGCTGGCCCTGATAAGCCTTCACGATGCACATGATCCACATCACCAGCAGCGTGAGATCGCCGAGAATGCCTATGATCCAGCCCAGAATCGGGATGATCATGATCACCGTAAGGGCGAAAGCAACCACCGCCAGACCGATGCATTGGAACGCGTGGAACCGCACAAACGGCCGCTTGTTGTATTGGTCCAGCACCAGGAACAGAATCGCCGGAATGATCGTTATGTAGGCGAGGGCACCGGCCACGTTATCCGCCAGCCCGCTGTCAGTTACTGCCGGAGGGGGAACAGATGAGGCTACTTGAGGATCTTCCATCGCGATTCTCCTGACTGAATTAAGACGGGTTGCAATTTCACCGATCTACAGCCTGGCCCGAGGGGAGTGACTGTGAATATACTCCCGACTGGCGGAGGGCCGTCAAGCGGATCTCGAACGCAGCAGATGCGCCGTAAGACTTAGCCGCTCCGGCCTGCCCGCCCAAGGCAGACCAGGTCGAGAATCCTGCAACTCCAGCCCCAAAAGAACGTCTAATCTTAAGGAAATCCCTCGTAAGTCGACCTTTAGATCGGACCCTCGCCCTGCGCCTGCTCTCACACCTGGCACTCCTCCTCGCCGCCTCAGCCGCGTGTGCCCAGCAATCCTCCCGACCTGTCCTTCCTGACGCTCCGTCGCAGACGCTGTTGGCCTCGGCAGCCGCGGCCGCAGGGTCCGATCTGCCCGCCATTTCAACCTCCGCAGCCCCCGAAACCGACGGGGCCGCCGCCTTCGCCCAACCGCCGGCCACGGACGCGCCAACAGCCACCGGACAAGGCAGCACTCCAAAGGCGGCCTCCCAGGTCCCGGTCGATGCGAACGGCAATCCAATCCCGCTCGAGCGGCGGGAGCCAACTCGAATCCTCGGCCTGATGCCCAACTTCCGCACCGTATCCGGCGGCGCCAAGCCCCCTCCGCCCGGCTGGAAGTACAACTTCACCGTCGCCAATCACCAGGCATTCGATTACTCCACCTTCATCTTCCTCGGGCTCACCTCCATGTCGGCCGAGGGCATGGATTCCCATCCCGCGCTCGGCAAAGGCGTAGACGGTTTCTACAACTACACATGGCGCGGCTTTCTCGACAAGACCGACAACACCTACCTCTCCGCCTGGCTGCTGGCCAGTTCGCTCCACGAAGACACACGCTATTACGCTCTAGGAAGCCCCCACAAAATCCCCACGAGAGCGCTCTACGTGATCAGCCGCCAGGCAGTTGCACGCACCTACGCAGGCAGCCAGACTCCAAACATCGCGGGTCTCGGCGGCAAGGTGTTGACCCAGGTGATCTCCCGCTACTACTACCCATCCTCCACCACCAGCTTCGACGCCCTCGCCACCAAGTTTGGCTACTCGGTTATGCGCGATGTTGCGTTCAGCGCCGTACGCGAGTTCTATCCCGACATCGCCGCCCACTACATCCGCAAGCACCGCGCAAAATTGCTCCGCGAGCAGCAGCAACAGCCCTAATCACCAATCTTGCCGTGCCTGTTGAAATTCCCCACCATCAACCCCATTGCCCCAACCCGTCATCCCTGCGATACTTAACCGTGCCCCACACGCGCGGCCAATCAAGACAACTAAATACACGGAGGCGGAGATGTCAGCGAAATACATCTTTGTAACAGGCGGAGTTGTGTCTTCGCTCGGCAAGGGCCTTGCCGCAGCATCTATCGGCTGCCTGCTCGAAGCCCGCGGCATCAAGGTCAACCTGATGAAGTTCGACCCCTACCTCA